>JACCEA010758356.1_pt1 | contig 21984 bp, 14 predicted proteins | sample 7449851 | NCBI WGS metagenome assembly JACCEA01 (sample SAMN15323453, study PRJNA562643) | freshwater metagenome | isolation source: river surface water | place: USA:Blue River Watershed | collected 2017-08-18 | reverse complement strand
GTTCGCAGTATGGCCTTGTTAAAAGATGTTCCAATCTGGTACGAATTGTGGCGTAAAATAAACGGGTTCCCTCCGAATTATTACCTGCCGAAAAAAGACAAATCGGATAACAAGGAAAAGAAATGAAGACAGTTCTAAGCATATTGCTCGTAGGATTCAGTTTTTGCTCGCTTAAAGCTCAAGATACGATCCGAGAGATCACGCTTGATCAGTATTTGGCGCAGCTCAGAGAGCACCATCCAGTTGCACTGATCGCCACAAATAATGTTTCTCAGGCGGAACAGATCGTTCGTATGTCCAAAGGAGCTTTCGATCCGGTGCTATTTGGTGGTATCGATCAAAAGTATTACGAAGGAAAAACATACTATAGTACTATCAACAGTGGACTAAAGATTCCGACGCGTTTGGGATGGGATTTCAAAGTAATGGGAGATTGGAATCGTGGTACTTACCTGAATGCTGAACAGGTTGTTCCCGAAGACGGACTGACCTATGTGGGGGTAGATATTCCTATTGGTCGCGGAATGTTCACCGATGAACGCAGAACACAGCTGAAACGTGCAGGTGTCGCTTACAACCAATCTATTCTGGAGCGCCAATTGGCACTGAATGATTTGCTTTACGAGGCGGGTCAGCAATTCATCTATTGGCAAGAACAATACATGCAATTGCAATTAGCCGAAGAAGGATTCCGTTTTGCGCAATTACGCTACGAACAAAGTAAGGCCAATGCAGCCATTGGTGAACGCGCCAGTATTGATACAGTAGAGGCATCGGCACAATTGTATCTGCGTCAACTGGATATTTTCCAACGCCGCTTGAATGTCCAAAATGCGCGTTTGGGTGTAGAAAACTACATGTGGGAACAAGGAAAAATCCCACTTCGTTTAGACACGATTGTTGTACCTGCTCCATTAGCTTTGGAAGCCCCAAGTTTGAATCTGAATGATTCCGTGCAAAATCACCCGGTTCTGCAATGGTACGGACTCAAAACACGCGACCTGCAATTGGAACGCAAACTGAAATTGGAACAACTGAAACCTCAATTCAATGTGCAATACAACTTGTTACAAACTCCCCAAGACTTGGTTTCTTTCAATTACTCGATCAACAATTACAAATGGGGCGCAACGATGTATATGCCAATTCTCTTGCGGAAAGAACGATCCTCTCTACAAATAACCAATATCAAATTGGAGAATGTGGCCTTGGAACAAGCTCAAAAACAACGTGATCTGAGCACCAAACAGCAACAAGTACGCAACGAATTGCTTACAGTAAATGACCAGGCCAACACCGCGTTCACCATTGCACAACGCTACCGACAATTAGCAGAAGCAGAACGTCAATTGTTTGAATTGGGTGAAAGCTCTTTGTTCCTGATCAACGCACGCGAGATCAGTTACCTTTCCGCACAGGGCAAATACCTGGAATTTCTGGCAAAGAACCAAAAGGCATTACTCTCCGAAAAATTCGTGCTCGGTATTCTCGGTTATTGATCACTCGTTGCTGCGTAGTGCATTGCGGTCTTTTTCATCGCGCAAGATCAAGCGTAATGATGAATCCCCAGTAAGATAACTCCACGCCCAATTGAAGAAGATCGTCAGTTTATTTCGCGCACTTAAGATCAACATCAGGTGTAGAGACATCCAAACGATCCAGGCAAAATAACCTTGAAACTGAACGAAAGGAAGTTCAACCACCGCTTTGTGTTTTCCGATCGTTGCCATCGTGCCTTTATCCGCATACTCAAATTCCGTTTGCGTTTCTTGATTCCATTTGCGCTGAAAATTCTTTGCTAACAATTTCCCTTGGTTGATGGCTACATTGGCCAATTGTGGATGACCATTTGGATACTTTGACGTTTCCATATAAGAGATGTCTCCGATCGCATAAATATGCGGATAGCCTTCAACTCGAGATGTTCTGTCTACCACATAGCGCTGTCTCACCAACTTTGCTTGTTCCAAACCGGAAATAACATTTCCTGTTACCCCTGCTGACCAAATGACCGTTTGCGTAGGAATTGTCTCTCCGGAATCCAATTTAACCAAATGACCATCGAAATCGGTTACACCTGTCGAAGTGCGCACATCTACTCCCAGTTGTTCTAAATATAAACGGGCGTATTTCTGTGATTTCGGACCCATGGCATTCAACGGATTCGGACTGTGTTCAATCAAGATGATACGCAGATCTGAAAAATCAACGTGCGGATAATCCTTCGGAAGCACAACTCGTTTCATTTCAGCAAAAGCTCCTGAAAGTTCTACACCTGTTGGTCCGGCTCCAACGATCACGATGTTCATGAGTTCGTCGCGTTCTTCATCGGATGCAAAAGGTATTTTCTCAAATTTGGTGAGAATGGTATTGCGAATGTGGATCGTTTGTTGCGTGCTTTTCATGGCCATGGAATACTTTTCCAAATTGGCATTGTGAAAGAAATTGGTTTTACAGCCTGTAGCAATCACCAGTTCATCAAATGCTATTTCTCCCATTGAGGTGTGTACAACCTTCTTTTCCGGATCAACATGTTCAACTGTTGCATACCGAAAATCTACGTTTTTGCTGCGTTTAAAGATCGACCTGAAAGGAAAAGAAATACTGGATGGTTCCAAGCGAGAACTGGCTACCTGATAGAATAAAGGCTGGAACATGTGGTGATTTTGCTTATCGATCAGAATCACATCACACGCTTTGTTGGATAATTTCTTGGCCAGATTCAACCCTGCGAATCCTCCGCCAATAATGACAACTTTTTTACGACTCATGGCTCATTCATTTAGTTCCATGTTGTCGTTTCCGGGTGTTTTAGCGACACAAAAGTTAGTCAATAAATCCACTCAAAAAACAAAAAACTAATCTTTTTGAAGAGAAAAAGTTGTCATTGAAAGCGACTTGTAATGGATAAAGGTGTTCCCTTCTAACAACTGAACTGAAACGGAATCGAAGTCTTGCCAGCGAAGCTTAGGAAACAATTCCAGTCTGACCTTACACCATTGGTCCACCAGCGGTATTTTAGAGCCATAATAAATCTCCTTACCTTGAATGATCTGACCCGCTCGATAATATTGAATCAGCGCTGAAGGTGTTGTTCCGGAACTTCCAATCTTTACACTAAGATTCAAAAGAAAAGCCGCGAATTTCAGCGAGTCCGTTTCCTTTCTTGATCGGACCGTGATCTTCGGATCGTCTTCAACCACATCTTTTAAATTTTCCGTTATTTCTCCTGAATAAACGCTACTTGAATTTTTGAAATAAACCGTCTCATGTTTGAGCAAACCTACTCCTTTCGGGAACGATTCGAAGGGTACATCATAGAACCATCCATAGCGCAAGTCTTTTTTCAAAAAGACCGTTTGGAATATTTCCTTATTTATACCATCAATGGGTAAAATATTCTCACGAACTTGGAAATCAAAGACCTGATAGAAGTAACTTCCGATAAAAAACACAATCATCACAACCGATCTCCACAACAACCCTCCTATTTGCAACGAAAGTGCGATAGGCAAAACGAGTATCGGGAAGAAGTCTATATAGGATCTTGCACCCAAGCCACCACCGTACCACCAGCACCACCACGATGACAGAACATATGTCAATACTCCAAAGAAGAGCAGCCATCCACAAAACAATTTGAAATTTCTCTTGAACAAGAAAAATACCCCTGGGATGATCAATAGCAACAAGGGAGCATAGACAAACAATCCCTTGTGATAACTAAATAAGATATCCCCTATTTTCGGATCGCTCCAATTGAACCCTTCTTTTTCATACGAATTGAAGCGCCACTTTCCAATTTGGTCATGAACACCTTTGATCTGCAAATAAATGATTAATACCGAACCAATCAACGAGATCCATAAATAGACATTACTTGGGCGAAGAAATCGTTTGATTTGGAACCACCAATTGCGCCAATCGGTTTCAAAAAAAGGAAGGACCAATAAAATGAGAACATTGGTGGGTCGAACAATGAAGGCTAATGAGAGCAAAATAAATAACCAGAACACCTGAATGTTCTTTCGATCTTTCGTCCATTTCACATAGAAATAGAGGATCCACGCTATTAAAGCAAACCCAAAAACATGCGAAAAGCCAATGAAGTAACTGGAATAGAAGCTCAGGTTGGTCCCAAACAACAACGCTAAAATGATAATCAAGGTCCAAACGCGATTGACGTTGAGTAGATCAAACAACTTCATGAGTCCCCAGAAGCCTAAAAAACAATAAAAGAGCGAACCGATGTTGATCCAAAAAAGATAGGGCCAGGAATAGCCATCCTGCGCCTGATCAGCCAACACTGCATGCAAGTGGCCGAAGTAAAAAAACGGACTCAATAGTACTGCAGTACCTGGATAGTATTTGTTGTAAGTCGCACCTGCTCGTATTTCCTGTTCAGTAAAATGCCCGATAAAATCACCAAAACGCTCTTTCGGATAAGCTTTGTTGATCTCGGCAACAAATTCGAAATGTTTCGTTCCGTAAATGTACCATTGAGGCAACCACGCGTAATAACCTGATGCATCTGAGTGAATCACCTCCATATCTCGCGCTTTTGGGTTGGTCCACCCAAATGAACTATCAGATTTGGAAAAAGATATGGCAAAAAGTAAGACAAAGAAAAGGAGCACAAACCATGTTCTGTTTGTCAATCCTTCTAACTTATCCCAAAATTTTATTGCCATTTAGTGGTTTTTTGCTCCAGATATTGATCCAGAACTACCAATGCTGCCATGGCTTCAACAATAGGAACGGCTCTTGGCACAACACAAGGATCATGTCGTCCTTTCCCGGTGATCACTTGTTCATTCCCTGCCTGATCTATGGTGTTTTGGTCAGTCATGATCGTCGCCACAGGTTTAAAAGCAACTCGAAAGTCGATGGGCATTCCATTGGAAATACCTCCCTGAATACCTCCCGAGTAATTGGTAATGGTGGTTCCATCTTTCAGAAAGAGATCATTGTGTTCTGATCCCCTCATGGAAACACCGTCAAACCCTGATCCGATCGTAAAACCTTTAACCGCATTTATTGATAGCATGGCTTTACCAAGTTGGGCGTGCAATTTATCAAAAACAGGTTCGCCAATTCCAGCAGGGACTCCCGTCACGACACAACGAACACAACCTCCAATAGTATCTCCGTTTTTGCGCACATCACGAATCAGCGCTTCCATTTGTTCAGCGATCTCCAAATCAGGAACTCGAACCGGATTACTTTCGCGCACCGCGACTAAACTTTCATTCCATGTCCCCTCCCATCGAATCGATCCAACCTGATCTACAAAAGCCTCAACTCGAATTCCAATAGAAGACAAAAATTGTTTAGCAATCGCTCCAGCCACTACTCTACAAGCGGTTTCCCGTGCACTTGACCTTCCTCCGCCATTTGGGTCACGAAATCCGTATTTCTGATCATAAGTAAAGTCGGCATGGGAAGGTCTGTAAGCCTGTGTCATTTCCGCATAGTCAGCAGAACGTTGATTGGTATTTTGGATCAGGAACCCAATTGGAGTTCCCGTTGTTTTTCCTTCAAAAATTCCGCTGTAGAATTCCACAACATCACCTTCTTTACGCTGCGTTACAATTGCGGTTTGTCCGGGTTTGCGACGATCTAATTCCTGTTGGATTTGTGCTAGATCCAATTCAAACCCCGCTGGAACGCCATCAATGACCCCACCCAGTGCTTTACCGTGAGATTCACCAAATGTCGTTACTCGAAACAACTTACCGAAGGTATTGCCTGACATGCTTCTGATTTTAGACAAATATACTGGATGTATGCATTACTGAGGACGAATTAATTACAGGTATTGTCCCAAAAACAAGAATTCCATAAATTGCATGCATAAAATGAAAGTCATGAAGTTAATTCTTGTATGTGGATTCTTATCCCTGTTGATCGTTTCCTGCAAAAAACACAGCTGCTATGATCCGGAGTTAGAAAAAGCCTATCAGAGTATGGGGTGCACAACTGACTGTCCCGGAGTCAAAGGCTGCGATGGCAAGACCTATTGCAACGAATGTGAAGCTGCCACGCATGGCATTCGCGTTGTAGAATAAAAAAAGAGAGGTTTCCCTCTCTTTTCTTTTAATGTATGATTTGAATTCGATACTGTCCTTTCACACCCAGATCATCTTCGAAAATCAAGACGTACATCCCTGATGCTAGATCCTGAGTTTGAACTTCGGTCTGACCATTAACGAAAGTTTGAGTTCGCATGTTTTTACCATTCAGATCGCGTAAATGAACTTTTGAAACGCCATGGGCTTGCTGAACAGTGAATGATGAATTCGCTGGATTAGGAAAAACTAATGCAGACCAATTCAATTCAGTCAAAGAGGCTCCAGAACCGGCAACAATTGTAATGCAATAGTCTTCAACCTCGCCATAAGTGAAATCACCGCAAATTGCTGGTAATGACGTTTGACCTTGACCCTGATAAGCCATTTGCACACGCAGTTTTGTTTCACCTAATACAGCATTTGCAGGAATTGCAATCGTTCCACTCGGATCTGTTTGCGAAGCTGCCCCTTGATCATAAAGTTTTTCAGTTGTTTCGAAAGTTCCGTTTTGGTTGACATCCACCCAAATTCGGGAATACTCATTGTATTGAGTAGATGCCCAAGCTACATCGATCGCAATTGGATAAGTAGCTCCTTGTTGTAAACTTGCCCCTAGAACTGCTCCGTGATCCGCAAAACCGCCATCATTTCCCGATGTATGCGTTACACCATTCAATGTGAAAGCGTTGATCCATTCGTCCTGTCCGTCTGTCGCACCACTTGTGCAGTAAGGTAAATCAATACAATTTCCACAGTTCGTAGTCCTAAAAGTAATTACACCCGTATTGCCACTTGTATCGGATCCGCAAACAGAGCGCATCATGATTTCGTATTCGGTACAATCTGCTAATCCATCCAAAACATAGGGCGCAGTTACAGCTCCTGCAAAGGTGAATTGGCTTATACCGACTTCACGGTAATACAACAAACTTGCTGTTGCGCTGCTAAATGCCGTGAACGAAACTGTACCAGATGTATCTGTCAATGATCCCGTTGCCAAAGCAGATGGAGTCAAACAAAGTGGGGCACCTGTACATGCAACACCCATCAATTCGTCTAGTGTGTTTCGCGCATTCAAGCGTCCTCCAGAAATGAATTTTGTCGCCAATTGTGCCTTAGGATCAGTTCCGTTCATCAATGCATCCAATACGAGATCCGCTCCTTGCTGTGGATCGTTTTTAACAATGGTCATGAAATCCGTACAAGGTATTGAGTATGCCAATGCGACCACACCAGCAGTTAATGGACAAGAGAAGGAAGTACCTGTTGTGGTAGTGATTCCAGTCGTTCCACTTGTAGTAACCACGTTGATTCCAGGTGCTCCAAACTCAATAGTTTGATCGCCATAACCTCCTGCAGTATTGTCGTTGTGATCAGTACGTCCAACACCAAGCATGTATGGAGAATTACACGCTGTTGGCATATCTCCCTGCACATCCACATCTAAATTTGAGTTGGTAGTTGCCCCAACATTAATAATTCCATATTTACCAAGTGTATCGTAAAAAGCACACCACAATGGATAATTGTTCGGGTTCGCACCATCTATACCCCATGAAGAACTCGTCGCTACTACGAAAGCTCCTTCTGTTCCGTTGGAATTATTCCAACGTTGACGCATTATCAATGGGTAGGTATAAGCTTCTATCGCATCAGCCTGAGTGGAAATACTGTAATCACCGATTACCATTAATTTAACATTCCAGTTTGCACCTACCACGTTCAAGTTGTTATTTCCTTTAGCCCCCATCATTCCGAGACAATTCGTACCATGAGCACCTGTCCCGTAGTTATCATTATTCTGAATAGGGTTCCATCCATGATAATCATCGATGTAACCATTTCCGTCGTCATCAATGTTGTTGTTTTCAATTTCTGCCGGATTGAACCAACGGTTACCTGTAAGATCTTGGTGATCTAAATTTCCACTCTCGATCAATGCGATAACGATATCATCATTTGTTGCTGTCGTACCTCCTGTCGTGATATCCCAAGCCAGGTCCGAGTCTATATCGGCGTCACTTGTACCTCCTGTTTGCCCGGTATTGTTGTGATGCCATTGCTGATTAATACTTGGGTCAGAAGGCAAGGTAGACCGCAATTGAATGTGGTAGTTGTAATCTGCTTCACTTATCTGTGGCATTAACATCAATTGCCGTTGTAGTTCAGACGCACTTACAGCGTTCGGATCAAAGGTGATCTTCCAAATACGCATTGGTTTTGAAAGTTCTTTTACCAATTGAACACCAAAAGATGGAGGAAGTTTTTGTAGAACTTCTTTTGCTGAAGTTCCTGCATTCAATTGGATCAGGAATTCCCCGTCAACGTAAGGTTTCTGGTCGTAATGCGGTGATTTTTGGCCATAGATCACCGAAAATATCAGGATCATAGCCATGGAGAGAATTAACTGTTTCATTTGCTCGTTTTAAGTTTTAGCGGCATTAAGTTACCACTACAAACAGTTATTTCAAGCGCTTGTTCCAGTTTTTTTTTGAAATCCTACTAGCAACAAAAAAGGCGACCTTTCGATCGCCTTCTATTTAGTTACAAATTGTTTCTTCTGTTATTTTGAGAATCTCTCGTACTTCTTCTAGCGTAGGAGCCTCTGCATAGGTACGCAAAACAGGCTCTGTTCCAGAGGCACGGATCATCAACCAACGGTCGGCATCAAAAAAGAACTTCCAGCCGTCGACAGTACCAACGTGATCTACGGTATACTTTCCAAATTGTTTGTATGCATTGGCCTCACATTTTGCAACGATGGCTTGTTTCATATCTTCTGTAATATGCAAGTCATTGCGTTCGAATTTGAAAGACCCCACGATTTCATAAACTTCTTGGATCAATTCATCCAGTGTTTTCCCTGATTTCGCCATGAATTCCCAAATGATCAAGCCCATCCAGATACCATCGCGTTCCGGAATGTGACCCTTAACAGCAATTCCTCCTGATTCTTCTCCTCCGATCAACACATCTTCTTCTACCATGATGCCAGCGATATATTTGAATCCGATCTTTACCACATCGAAATCAAGTCCGTAGTGTTTTGCCATTACTCCTACACGCGGGGTAGTTGAAAATGCAGTCACCGCTTTACCGGTCATACCTTTATATTTCACCAGGTAATGCATCAACAACAAAATGATGTGGTGCGAATCAATGAACTCTCCGGAACCATTGTACAAACCAATTCGGTCCGCATCACCATCTGTTGCAAGCGCACAGTGGATGTTTCCTTTAGACTTAATATAAGTTTCTAATTCTTGTAAGTTCTTTTGAATTGGTTCAGGTGCTTGACCTTTGAATGATGGATTATAATCGCAATGCAACAATTGTACATCCGGTAAAATTCTTCGGATCACATTTTGTCCCGCTCCATACATGGCATCATACACAAGGTTCAATCCTGATTTACGAATTACTTCCAGATCAAAATTCGCTTCAATGTGCTTCACGTAACGAGTTTCAAAATCCACGATCTCCAATTCACCGCTGATCTCATAATCACTCAAATCTACCTTTGCAAAATCAAATGGAACTGTATCCGGAATGATATCTTCTATCTCTTGAACTTTATCTGGAGTCAATGGTCCACCGTAGTGGGCCTTCAGTTTATAACCATTGTAAGACGGCGGATTATGGGATGCTGTAAGAATAACTCCAAGCCCACAGTCCAATTGATTGGCAGCCAACGAGATCATTGGAGTTGAAACAAATCCGTGACTCATCTTCACATCAATTCCTTCATGCAAAAGCACTTTAGCTACAGTCTCAGCAAATAATTCTCCCGCAAAACGACAATCGTGTCCTAATGCGACACGGGTTTTCCAGCCTGACTGTTTCAACCATTTTGCCGTAGCATATGCAACACGTGCTACATTTTCAACCGTGAATTCGTCCGCGATGATCGCTCTCCAACCATCTGTTCCAAATTTGATCTTTGTTGCCAATATTTTTGTGTTTTTTAATTCGTGCAAATATAGCTAATTCATCCTGCCAAAATCCATCAACTTGATGGTCATTTGTTCAAATTTAGAAGGCTATTCTAACGGATAAATGCCCTTACTTGTACTACTTCGATTTAGCTTGCTGTTTGTTTTTTCAGCTTGCTTTAAACTTTCTGGACAATTTCTAAGTTGAATGAAGACCTACAATTAAACCTCACATTATCCAGTCTTGTAAAAGTACATTTATTCTCAATGGCATCAGAAAGCTGACATTTTATCCAAAAAAAACGGCGATTCTACCGAGGTTAACGGGTTACTTTTGAAAGTTCAAAATTGTCTTTTCGATAATCGCAACACACTCCATTAATTGCTCCTCAGTCATAACTAGAGGTGGTGCAAAGCGAATGATGTTACCATGAGTTGGTTTAGCTAAAAGACCATTTTCTTTCATGGCTACACACAAATTCCATGCTGTTGAACTATCCGGAGTATCGTTTACCAAAATAGCATTCAGCAATCCTTTACCACGTACTTTCAATACAAGATCCGTTTTTTCGATGATTCGGTTCATTTCAGCGCGAAACAACTCACCCAATCTTCGGGCATTCTGACTCAAATGTTCGTCATCAACAACGTCAAGAGCAGCCATTGCAACTTTTGCCGCCAATGGATTCCCTCCAAACGTTGAACCATGTTGTCCGGGCTTGATAACCATCATAACATCGTCATTAGCCAAGACGGCAGATACCGGGTAAACACCCCCAGAAATAGCTTTTCCGAGGATTAAAATATCGGGCTGAACGAAAGTTGACTGTCGTTCGCATTTCTTTTCACAAGAGCAGTTTCCACAAACGGCTAACAAACTTCCTGTACGTGCAATTCCGGTCTGAACCTCGTCAGCAATCAACAACACGTTCACTGCGGAACACAATTTGCGTGCGCCTTCCAAATATGCCTCATCCGGAACATATACTCCTGCCTCACCTTGAATTGGTTCTACTAAGAAACCAACAACATTAGGCTGCTTTAAGGCACTTTCTAATGCGCTTAAATCGTTATATGGTATTTTTATAAAGCCCGGCGTAAAAGGACCGAAATTTTTATTGGCATCCGGATCTGAAGAGAAAGAAACAATTGTAGTCGTTCTTCCGTGGAAATTCTGCTCACATACAATGATCTGTGCCTGGTTTTCAGGGACTCCCTTTTTCTCGTAACCCCATTTTCTAGCCAATTTGATAGCCGTTTCAACAGCCTCCGCCCCCGTGTTCATTGGCAAGACTTTATCAAAACCAAAATATTCAGTCACATATTTCTCATAAACTCCCAAAACATCGTTGTAAAATGCACGAGAAGTCAAGGTCAATGTTTGCGCCTGTTCCGTTAATGCATGAATGATCTTTGGATGACAGTGACCTTGGTTCACTGCCGAATATGCCGACAAGAAATCGAAATAGCGTTTTCCTTCAACGTCCCAAACATAAACGCCTTCTCCTTTTGAAAGAACCACAGGTAGTGGGTGATAATTGTGTGCTCCGTAACGATCCTCCAACTGCATTAATGCTTCTGATGACAATTTTTCCATTGTTTCCATTTTTCAAAAAATTTATCGTGCTTGCTACTTGTTCGTCACGGAGAACAACCATCCTTTCCTCATTTACAGACCGCGGGAGAGAAATCACCCCTGACAATGCAAAGGTAGAAAAGAGAAATAAGAATAGGAAATTCTTACAGCAGATTGAAAAAGAATTGCGTGAACATTGAATTAGAGCCCAGCCTTTTCACGGTATGCAGCAACCATCAACTCGCAGTTCCACATTTTGTTTGTAAATTTGCCCAAAGAAAAATTACGTGGCAATAGTTCAGTTTTCTCAACCAAAAGGAGCATTCTTTAGTAGTTTACGACAAGCTGTTGACGATTATTTTGCGAAAAATCAGCTTGAACCGACAGGAAATTTCCAATTGTATTCCAAAGCCGCAACGCTGATTGCATTGTATATTGTGTTTTATGTCGGAATGTTTGCTCCAATAGCTACCCCGCTAAAACTAGTTTCTGCGGCTTTATTGGGGTTTGTTCAAGCCTTGGTAGGGTTCAATATCATGCACGATGCCTGTCATGATGCCTTTTCGAATAAGAAGTCGGTTAACTATTGGTTTGGACTTTCCATGAATGCACTTGGAAGTGATGCATTCATGTGGAGACAAAAACACAATTTAATCCATCACACTTATACGAATGTGGACGGAATGGATGACGACATTGCTAAAACACCTTTGTTGCGCATGTGCGAAACTCAACCACGATATTCTGCTCATCGTTTTCAGCATATCTATATGCCTTTCTTATACGCTATTTCCACGCTATACTGGATTGTGGTGAAAGATTTTCAGATCTATTTTGGTGGATACCACTACAACATGCCACTTGCTAAAATGAAAGCATTGGATCATTTCGTGTTTTGGTTTTCACGCATCTTGTATTTCTTTATGTATTTCTTCCTGCCGGTCTATTTTTCCGGATGGGGCATTGGAATCACACAATTTGTTTTAATGCATGTTTTCCTTGGACTCACCATGTCCCTCGTTTTCCAATTGGCGCACGTTGTTGACAATGTTTCCTTTGAACATTTGGATTCGGATAAATTGACTCTTGAGAATGAGTGGGCTGTGCACCAAATTGCAACTACCAGTGACTTTGCAGTAGACAATAAAGTAGTAAGCTGGTTCTTGGGTGGATTGAACTACCAAGCTGTCCATCACTTGTTCCCTCGTGTTTCACACGTGCATTATCCGGCACTTCAAAAGATCATTGCCAAGACGTGTGAAGAGCATGGAGTATCCTACCACAGTTTTCCAACAACATTCGATGCATTAAAATCGCATTTCCGTCACATGCGTCGTTTGGGAATGCAGTAGATCATTTCAATAGGTCCTTCATTTGTTTCGCGATAAACCGCGTTGCAAAGCCCGGACTGATGCGGTATAAGAAGTCCATGAATTTTGCATCACTACCTACAAGTACACGGAACTTGTTCTTTTCCATTGCCTGAATCATGATTGCAGCTGCTTTTTCAGCGGACAAGGTCTTATGTTCTTTTTGCGCCATCTTTTCATCCATTTGAAAAGTCACACCGGAATTCTTGGTGATATCCGTTTTGATCGCACCTGGAAATACAATCGTTACTCGCACATTCGTTGGCAACAACTCCGCGTACAATGCCTCTGTCATCAATTTGAGCGCAGCTTTTGAAGCGCCATAAATTCCTTGTCCGGGAACCGGTAAAAAACCACCCATGCTAGATGTGTTCACAATGTGTGCTTCCGGTCGTTTCAGCAATATTGGCAGACAGGCTTTGGTAAGATTCAAAACCCCGTAAAAATTCACGTTCATTACACGTTGAATGGCATCTTCATCTAGATCATTGATACGAACAAATGGCTGAATGATTCCTGCATTGTTGAAAACGCCATCTAATTGACCGTGATGTCCAATTACTGTATTTGGCAAAGCAAGAACGGCTTCTTTATCTGCCATATTTACAACATGCGTGGATAATTTACCACCATATTTGGAGCATGCTTCTTTTAGAGCATCCAAATATTCCGCATGAAGATCTAAGGCCGCCACGCGTGCACCCTTTTCCAACAGTTGCAACGTTAACTGTTTCCCCATCCCTGCTCCTGCTCCCGTTACAATAAACGTTTTTCCTGCTGCTTTCATAATAACTGTTTACATCAATAATTGAACAGGGCCTACCTGATCACTATTTGATTGACCTCCTGATATCCTTCTTTTGTTTCGACCTGCACGAAGTAAACTCCGGTCGGAAGATGATCTATAGTCAAATAATCGAAGAACCCTGTTAACTCTTTTGCTGACAATACACTTCCTGAAAGGTCCATCAAAACACACTTCGTTAGTTCTTTCCCTTCCGAAAGAAAAATGAGTTTATTATCAGTTGTTTGGAGCACTTGAACAGTTGCTTCTTTGCTTTCTGATAGCTCAGCCGTACCATTCAATTCATTAAAGCGTTGATTGAACTCCTCCAAATACATACCCGCCACAATAGCATCATGGATAATCAAGGTATTCTCATCATATTCGGTTTCTGCAGAATTTGTCCAGTTATGACTTCCAGTTACTACAACTGGATCCGAAGCCGGGTAATTTGCATCAATCACGCAATACTTGTGATGAAAATCATAACTAACAGTTGCATGTGATTGCACGGAAACTCCTGCATTCACAAGTCCGTTGTATTCGGAACCTATATACCCCACATTTTCAATGATAGCTCGCACATTCACCCCTCTTTGTTCAGCTGCAATCACAGCATCCCCTAAGTCATTATTGATAAACGTGAACATTGCCACCTCCAAGGTATGATCCGCCTGATCGATCGCATTAACAATCTGTTGTGTTGTTTGATCAGAAGGAGAAAAATACAATCCCACCTGACTTCCATTGATTGTAAATTGATGCGTTGTATTATCCAGCTTATCCGGACCAAATCGACTGTTTGTTGTATTGGGATTGCCACTTGACGCTCCCCACATTTCGTTGAATTCGATCAAGTAATTGTTTGCCAAACTAGCATCATCGATAATCACAATATTGTTATAATCATCCACCATGCTACCCATACCAAAATTCATCGATCCCATCAAAACCTTATGATGATCTGAAACGATAAATTTGTTATGCATCACATTACTCGTAAGACCTGAATTTCTTTCCAAATAAGGAATAGCAGCATTCAGACCTGACAAAGCTGAATTAGTTGAATTACTGGAAGAGATATATCGGACGGCGACACCTCTCGCATGTGCCGCATTTAAGGCACTTACAATGGCTGAACTACCATTGTCCCAAACGGCAATTTCTAATGTAGTGTTTGTTTCATCTATTAACTTCACAATGGTATCTTCCAGATGACTACTGTACTGCGCATCTGTGATCGATGACGCATTGTGGTCGACCGAATGATTGAAATACACCTTGATCTGAGCAATACTTGTGGTACTGACAATCAAAGCAAAAAAAGTGATCCATCTCATTGCAATCCGTGTAATTTATTCAAGTTAACACTTTTCGATGGAACAAACAATACCATCAAAATAAGGTCGGTTGTTCCGGATCGTCACCCCCGCTCAAATCCCATTCGAATGAAGTTGAATCTCCGTCTTCCGCATCTTCGTTAGGCGCCTCTCCATCACTCAGATCCAAAGGCTGATCTTCCGGCCATGGCTCACTTCCTTCAATCGGATGCGTCAAAACAACCTCTTTCACCTTCAATTTGGTCAATTGGTTACCCTGAGCCTTCATTCCTTTCACATCGATGAAATCAGCCAAACTTACTTCATTATCCGGAAGGTTCTTAGTCTCTTTCAACAACTTGTTGTAAACGATTCGAACAATAGGTCTATATGCCGTCGAAACACAATCCATATAGGAACCTTCGCCTTCTGAAATGAAACTTACTCGTTTATCTGAGGTGATTTCGCAAGTAAAGCGTTTCACATAGTGTAATTCCTTTTCTGAATCGTAATACACCGTACTAATTGGTCTGTCTGGAACCCATTTTTCAATATGGATCATGTCCTCGTCAAAGTGATTTGCCAGATCGAAGGTTGACAATCGGTATTCTCCGTTCTTATATAAGGTCAAAATGCGATCATCACCCTTAAATGAACCCAGGAATTTACCTCTTCCTTCATCGTTTAAACGACCAACTACCTCATCATACCAAACTTTTCGTGCAGCTAACGTAGATCCCCCAACTTCTTTCTGAACGATCTTTTGTACGATTTCTTTGGTCACACGATTTCCGGCACTTTGACGTCCTTTGATCAACAGGTCGCCTAAATCAATATCAAAACGCAAGCGCTTCAAATGCGGACGTGGTCGAAGTAATACGGAAACAACTTCGCGTTCTCCATTTGGATGCACTGAGAAATAGAGCAATTTAGAACCTTTTACGCCGCGAGTAAGATCGTATTCCGTATCGCGTGTTACCGAATTCACGAAGAAACGCTTCATCATAGTCGGACCTCCAGCCCCATCCTGATACATCACATGGTAGATCGTTCTCTTATCACCTTTCTTCCATACATCTGCATGTACAATTCCTTTCCCAACGAATTTCTTTTCTGAAACTTTCGTAACGATGAACTTACCGGTATCAAAGAAGACAATGATATCATCGATCTCGGAACAATCATTAACAGCTTCGGTTTTCTTCAAGCCCCAGCCAATGAACCCTTCTTCAACATCTACATAGAGTTTGCGATTCGCAATGATCACTTTCGATGCTGCGATCGTATCGAACACCTTGATCTCAGTCTTTCTCTCTTTCCCTGCTCCAAAGCGTTTTTTCAGATCTTTGAAGTATTCGATCGCATAATCGATCAAGGTTGCCAAATGTCCTTTCACCTCTTCCATCTCGGCTTCTAACTTGGCGATATTATCATCTGCCTTATCGGAGTCGAATCGGGTGATTCGGATCATTGGAATTTGTGTCAAACGGTGTAGATCATCGTCTACAATCTCACGGATAAATTGTTTTTTGAACGGTTCGAAGCGCTTGTATAAGTATCCGTATAAAGTTTCTTTATCTGAGTAATGCTTGAAGTCAATATACATTTCTTCACGAATGAAGATCTTTTCTAAGGTTGCAAAGTGCCAAGCATTCTCTAATTCGCTCAAACGGATCTCTAATTCGCGTTTCAACAACTGAACCGTATTGTCCGTGTTAGCCTTCAAAATCTCCGTAACACCCATGAAACGTGGGTTATTCCCATCGATCACAGAGGCGTTTGGAGAAATGCTTACTTCACAATCTGTAAATGCATAAAGCGCATCGATTGTTTTGTCAGGTGAAACACCAGGAGCCAAATGAATCACGATCTCCGCTTCTGCAGCTGTGTTGTCTTCGATCTTCTTGACCTTGATCTTCCCTTTGTCATTCGCCTTGATGATTGACTCGATCAAAGACGAGGTGTTGCATCCAAACGGAATTTCGTTGATCATCAAGGTTTTGTTATCCACCTTTTTGATCTTAGCGCGCACACGAACCTTTCCACCGCGTAGACCGTCATTGTAATTTGAAAAGTCAGCCATACCCCCATTCGGGAAATCTGGAAAGATCTCAACGCGCTTTCCACGCAAATGGTTGATGGATTGATCAATCAGTTCAATGAAGTTATGCGGTAAGATCTTACATGCCATCCCCACAGCAATTCCTTCTGCTCCTTGGGCTAAAAGGATCGGGAATTTTACAGGAAGATCTTCCGGCTCTTTGTTACGGCCGTCATAACTCAATAACCAATTTGTTGTTTTTGGATTGAATACCACATGATTGGCAAACTTGGAAAGTCGCGCCTCAATATAACGTGGTGCTGCTGCTCCATCACCGGTTAAGGTATTTCCCCAGTTTCCCTGACAATCGATAAGTAAGTCTTTCTGTCCCAATTGTACCAAGGCATCTCCAATAGACGCATCACCGTGTGGGTGATATTTCATGGTATTTCCGATGATGTTCGCCACCTTATTGTAACGACCATCGTCCATTTCCTTCATGGAATGTAGGATTCGGCGCTGTACCGGTTTGAAACCGTCAAACAAGGAAGGAACTGCACGTTCCAGAATTACATAGGACGCATAATCCAGAAACCAGTTCTCATACAGACCATTCAATGGAATGATGTTCTCGTCGGCAGCAGTTTTTTCGAATGGATTAATTTCACCACCCGTTTCTTCCCCTCCTGTCTCTTCATTTTCTGGATCCACTGGTCCAATTTCGTCTTCGCTCATTATCGTTATCGATTATGTGTTTGAACTTCAACTCAACTAATTACGATGCCTTATCGATGGATTCTTCTTCATCCATCTTGGCCAATTCTTCTGTATCTTTTTCTACACGCAGATTCTCAATGATGAAATCTTGTCGCTCCGGCGTGTTCTTGCCCATGAAATAACTCAAGATCGTTTCGATCGAAGCATCCTTAGTCAACATTACCGGTTCTAGTCGGATGTCGTCACCAATAAAATGCTTGAACTCATCCGGAGAGATCTCACCCAAACCTTTGAATCGCGTGATTTCAGGATTTTTGCCCAATTCAGCGATCGCATTGCGACGTTCTTCTTCGGAATAGCAATAAATCGTTTTTTTCTTATTTCTCACACGGAACAACGGCGTTTGCAAAACATACACATGATTTCTTTTCACCAAATCCGGAAAGAATTGTAAGAAGAATGTCAACAAGAGCATTCGAATGTGCATCCCATCGACATCGGCATCGGTTGCGATCACAATGTTATTGTATCGCAAGTTATCCATGTCTTCTTCGATATCCAAAGCCGCTTGAATCAAGTTGAACTCTTCATTTTCATAAACTACTTTCTTTGTAAGTCCGTAGCAGTTCAAAGGCTTTCCACGCAAGGAAAATACAGCCTGAGTATTCACATCTCGCGATTTTGTGATAGACCCACTCGCAGAATCTCCCTCTGTAATGAAAAGCGTTGTCATTTCGCGACGTTCGTCTTTCAAGTCAGTCAAATGCACACGACAATCGCGTAGTTTTTTGTTGTGTAAGCTTGCTTTTTTAGCACGATCACGTGCCAATTTCCGAATACCACTTAATTCCTTACGTTCGCGTTCGGATTGCTTAATCTTCTTTTCGAGTGTATCTGCAACCTCAGGATGACGATGCAGGTAATTGTCCAATTTATCCTTCAGAAAATCATTCACAAATGACCGCATGGACTTTCCACCTGGCTCAATTTCAAGTGAACCCAGCTTTGTTTTAGTCTGCGATTCAAATACCGGCTCAATTACTTTCACTGCAATTGCTGCCACAATCGACTGCCTGATATCTGAAGCATCGTAGTCTTTTTTGTAGAAATCACGAATTACTTTAGCTACAGCCTCACGAAATGCACTTTGATGAGTTCCACCTTGGGTTGTATGCTGTCCGTTTACAAAAGAATAATAATCTTCTCCATAAGTTTTTCCGTGAGTAAACGCCACTTCAATATCTTCTCCCTCCAGGTGAATGATCGGGTAAAGCGGATCGCCATCCATGTTGTCTTCCAACAAGTCCTTCAAACCGTCTTTTGACTGAAAACGTTCCCCATTGAAGTGAATCGCCAAATTGCGATTCAGGTAACAATAGTTCCACATCATTTTAGTCAAATACGGTGTGCGGAAGCTAAACTTCTTAAAGATCGTGTCATCCGGAATGAATTCAAAATAAGTCCCATTTGCTTCGGTTGTTGTTTCTAAAGGCAAATCTTCAATCAACTCACCTCGGCAAAAAGAGGATTGCTTCTTTTGCCCGTCACGCACCGAGTAAACCATAAAATGTTCAGACAAAGCATTCACCGCTTTGGTACCTACCCCATTCAATCCGACCGACTTTTTAAATGCTTTCGAGTCGTATTTACCCCCTGTATTGATCTGAGACACACAATCATTAACTTTTCCCAAAGGAATTCCTCGACCGTAATCACGCACGGAAACCTTCCCGTCTTTTACCTTGATCTCTATCTTTTTACCATTCCCCATTACGAATTCATCGATTGAATTATCGACGATTTCCTTCACAAGAATGTAGATCCCGTCATCTGCTGCAGAACCATCACCTAACTTCCCGATATACATCCCAGGGCGTAGGCGAATGTGTTCTTTCCAATCTAAGGATCGAATATTGTCTTCGGTATACTGATTTTCTGCCATAAAATGATATATGTGAGCAACTAACAAATTTAAGTAGAAAGGACAGTCGCGATTCAATCACCAAACCGAAGTTATGAACCAAATGACGTGAATTACAGTTGCTAAAACTTTTATTTTTAGCACATCACACAAACAATCAGAAAAGACGTGATGGAGTTATGTTTATTTATCGTTCCGCTTTAACCAACCTCGTTTCCAAAAAATCAGGATCAACCCGATCGAGATCGTAATCATCACACCCCAGATTATGAAATAACCGTTTTTCCATTTCAATTCCGGCATATTTTCAAAATTCATCCCGTAAACACCAACTATAAACGTTAAAGGGATAAAGATCGCACTTGTCACCGTCAAAACCTTCATGATCTCATTCATGCGTTGACCCTGTATCGCATAATACAAATTGGCAATACCTTCCAGCATTTGTTTTTGCGCATCAATCTCTTCAGTTACACTCAAACAAGTATCTCGCAACTCTTTAAAGTAATGCGCATTAGCCTCAACGATCATTTTATTCTCTACACGGTCAAGCTGAGATAAAAGTTCTTTCATCGGTACAATTGTTTTGCGCAGATCGACAAGCTTTCGCTTTTCCCATTCAACCCTTCTTAATACCTCACTTTTTGGCGTGCGCAACACCAACTTATCCAAAGTATCAATATTGTCAGCAATCTCCTCAACAACCTCAATGTAGTTGTCGACTATAGCTTCCAGCATTCGGTACAACAGAAAATCAGGACCTTTGTATCGAATCTTGCCTCGCTTGTTTTCAATACGATCTCGTACAACTGGGAAATGGTCTGAGGATTTCTCTTGAAAAGAGATCAAATAGTTGTCTCCCAACATAAAGCTGATACGTTCCTTGTGCAACTCGTATTTCGCACCAGAAACCGGCAATGCCGAAACAAATGTAAAAAACACATAGTCCGGATACTCCTCCAAACGTGGACGCTTATCTCCCGCAAACAAGTCCTCCTGCAACAATTTATCCAAGCCTAAAAAATCAAGCAAAACAGACAAACTCTCTTTATCATCTAACGAATGAAAATTCAACCAATGTGAAACGGTCGGGTCTGCATGCGGCTTGAAATTTTGAGAAAAAAATGCCGAAGTCCCTTTCTCTAAAGTCAAAACCTCTTCGTTATACCGATATAATTGGGCAACATGCTTCATAAATACAAATGTGCATTTTTTTATTCTCTAAACCACATTATTCAAAGCTTACATGTCCTTTCTTTAAGTCTAAAACCCTTCTTTTTATTAATTTTTAGCTTATATTCGTTTTTTCAGAAACCAGAACCTTAAACTAAATGCGTTCCTACATTTTATTTTTAGTCTTTATCGCTACACGTTTCCTGTCATTTTCTCAAGTAGACCATTGGGAAACCATAGTTTTCGAAAACAGTACTTGGAAATATCTCGTACCAAATGCCTCTACCCCAAATAACTGGATCCAAAATGGTTTCAACGATGCCAGTTGGTCAAGTGGACAGGGGGGATTTGGGTTTGCAGACGGCGATGATAATACTTCAATACCCGCAGGAAGCATTAGTCTTTACCAACGAATTCAATTCACCGTTAGCAACCCATCCACGATATCAAAACTCATATTGAATGTGGATTACGACGATGGATTTATCGCCTACTTGAACGGAGTTGAAATCGCTCGTTCTTTCATGAGTGGAAGCGGTCAGCCAGCATATGACGCCACAGCATCCGGACTCCATGAAGCGGTGATGTATCAAGGCGGATACCCGGATCAATTTGAACTTTCTCAATCACAAACAGCCAGTTTGCTCCTTTCAGGCACGAACGTATTGTGCATCCAAACACATAACGAATCGGCAGGGTCAAGCGATTTCACATCAATGGCATGGCTACACGCAGGTATGTCAACTTCAGGAACCACCTTCAGTCCTACTCCAGGTTGGTTCGATGCTCCAGTTGATTTCATGCAGAGCAACCTCCCTATAGTAATTATTAACACTGGCGGCCAACCAATTCCGGATGACCCAAAGATCATTGCCACAATGAGCATCATCAATAACGGACCTGGAAACATCAATTACATAACAGATACTCCGAATGAATACAATGGTAGTATTGCCATCGAACAACGCGGGTCTTCTTCAGCAGGTTTTCCACAGCAATCTTGGGGACTTGAAACAAGGCTGGCAGATAATATAACCAATAATGACGTCCCTTTATTCGGTTGGCCTACTGAAAACGACT
>JACCEA010967642.1_pt1 | contig 21993 bp, 20 predicted proteins | sample 7449851 | NCBI WGS metagenome assembly JACCEA01 (sample SAMN15323453, study PRJNA562643) | freshwater metagenome | isolation source: river surface water | place: USA:Blue River Watershed | collected 2017-08-18 | reverse complement strand
TTTATCGGAAGAAAACTCTCGTTTTCGATTGTTGAATCAAGATACTGGAGATGTGTTTGATATTCGTGAAGTGGAGAAAAACTATGAGCAATTTATTCCTTCACCCACTGTCGCTCGTGTACCAGCAAAGCTAGCTCCTCCTCCCCTAGCTGCTTCCAATTCTCGCAGGCCTAATGCATCATCTGCCAACGCGCGGCCAATGACACAAACGGCGCAACAAGCAGCTGTGCCAACATCGTCCTCAATAGGAAAAGGTTTTGCCAATGACTCTTTCGTTGCAGACCCATGGGGGAATGCGGATCCATTTGCTACACCGATTACGCAGGCCATTCCTTCGAAGTCTTCAGCTGGTCCTACTAATAACTCCAGTTCAGCTTATTTGGCTGAATTTTCGTCAATGTCGGCAGCAGGTCCGCCACCTTCTGGTGGAAGAAGCTATTCTCCCATTCCAGTAAATAATGGTTTAAGCGGTGGTCGTTCTGTATCGCCCGTTCCTTCAATTCCCAATCCATATGGGGCACCTAACAATAACAATGGGTGGAGCTATGGAGGGGGTCAAGCATTGCCGTCCAACATGCAAATGCCTGTGCAAGGTTCAACTGGCCAATCCATGCAGTTTCAGTTTCAGCCTAAACCCCATCCAACCAACCCATTCCGACCTGGGTCCCAACAACCAACTTCATCTGATCCTTTTGCCGATTTAGTGAAATTGAAATAACGTGATATTGTTATGTATACTAGTATTATAAGGTTGTTTAATTGGGCTGGAACAACGTGGAACAGGGAAAATGTAAAATGTAATTTTAAAATGGAATTTGGAATTGCTCGCTTTGTCTGGAATAAAATAATAAAATCATAATGGAATACTGTAATCAATCAATCTTCAGTCACAATACTTTTTGAGGACTTTCCGCCCGTTCCCAATCACTATACAATCCTGTTCACATTGGGCAATGCTCTTTGGCGATTATGAGAATGATAAGTAACGGAGCTTTCATTTTTACAATAGTGTATGTTGTGTATCATCTCAGCCTTTTTCCCTCGGTTCCAGGGGGAGACTCTGGTGAGCTTTTAGCGGAGGCTTGTGTAAGTTTGACATTACATAGGGTCAAATTTGTATCTGTATTATCCTTATTTTCAGTAACTAGGTATTCCCCATCCACCCGGATATCCACTCTTTACAATGCTGGCAAATTTGGTGATGCGATTGGACTCAATACCTCGTGTATATTTAACATACAATTGCGACTCCCTCCCAATTGATTGGCCAAAAATACATTTTGACTACAATACCACTAAAGCTTGGAGAGCGAATCATATGTGTGCAATTTTTGGAGCAACCGCTGCTTATTTTATCTTCAAAACCATTATCTCTATCATTCATGTTCCTACAATCAAATCAACGACTTGGCTTGTGAGCATGGGAGCATATCTATTTGCATTCTCTCCACTTGTATGGGAATATTCTATAACTGCTGAAGTGTTCGCTCTCAACAATGCTCTCTGTTCAATTGCCCTCTTTCTCTTTGTTGATATCGTCCGATGTTTGCTTGTTGAAGAAACCTCTGATCAGATAAGTAGCGTCGGGGTGACAGGGAAAATTGTTTGTGGTGGTTTTGTGAGTGGACTATGTATGTCTAACCAACACACTTCGCTGTTGCATATCTCGTACATTATCCTCGTCCTAACAGTTATGCTTTTTCGATCACGTCGACGTACTGTTATTCAAACCTTGGTATTACTTGTAGTTACAGGTATTGCGTTCATAGGTGGACTCTCCCCATATATCTACTTATATTGGGCGTCTCATCGTAATCCTGTTGGTTCCTGGGGCGATACAACTACAATCTCTGGCTGGTTAAAACACATTCTTCGTACTGAATATGGAACATTCCAACTGGGTGGAATAGCAGGACGCGAAAGTGCCATTGAACGAATTGTGATATACATTCGTCACACGTCGATGGAGTCATTCCATTTACTTTTTCCTATCATTGCTATCGCTTTATTTGTCTTCATCGGTAAGCGAATAGTCTCCAAGGATGTTGGAATCACGAAACCCAAAAAGGTTTCACGTGAGACTACCATGTCTCAAATGCCTAGTAAAAAGAAATTGAACAAGATAAGTACGACTCAACCATCAGTTCAATCAGCAATTGAAAGCAAAGTGAATATGCAATCTTCGTCACCTAACATCGAAATATCTGATACTAAAGAAGATGAACGTTCAGTGATGTCAATTCAAATCTTACTGGTCTTTGGTCTTTGGATCTACTACACCCTTATTTGGCATTGTGTGTTTTCAAACTTACCCCTGTCCGCCCCGATGCCTTTCGGTGTTCATGCACGATTCTGGATGCAACCAAACCTAGCTTTATATACTCTGCTTGGTGTATCTATCCATATATGTAATTCATATTACCATGTGCCCTCAATAATAGATTTTTCATTGTTGGTGGTCTTTTTGTCGCTAGTTCTGTTTAATCGATTTGCTTTAATGGACAAGAGTTCGTATGGCTGGGTGCTACATAGGTATGCAGAAAATACTTTGAAGTCATTGCCGCCAAATTCTCTATTACTAGCTCATACTGACTTGGATTGGAACCCAATGCGATATCTCCGTCTTTGCGAAATGGATGCCGATGAAACATCCTTTAATCGAAACCTTGATCATTTGTCGATTCAGATGATGCCTTATCCATGGTTTCCAAAGAAGCAACTTCAACATTTTCCTCGTTTCAAGTATCCAAATCTTGCTTTCCCGGGTATTGCCACAGATCGCAGTAGTGAAGGAAATGCAATTGTTGTTACGCGCATTCTGCACGCAAATCTATTGCCCGCGGATCGGTACTCAGGTGGAGTTTATTTGGACATGCAATCAGTCAATGAAGCGGAAATAGAAGATATGGGACAGTGGCGCGGATACACATTAATACCCTATGGTTCTCAATATAATGTGTTGGTAACTGCCACAAATATTACCCTCGTTAAATCTAAAATTGAGGCAAGTCATGTAATATCTTGGAAACAGCTGAAAGCATTGTCAACTGGTTTGCCAGAAATCAATGATCGATTTATGACAAAGTTTCCACATGGGTCTTGGGAAGCCGCTGTAATGAATGTCATTACTGACTCCCATTATCAACTTGGGCTCTTTTATTTAACATTTGCCATCGATCAACAAAAGAGTGTTACTTTGGAAAGTATTCCATTTATTCTTGATCGCTATTTGGCTGCAAAAGAGTTGCTAACTTCAACTTGGGAAGTGGTGAGTAGGCATAAAACCTTGTCGTCTTCAGATCATGATTTATTAAAGAACACGGCCTTAACTTACTTGCGAATTCAAGCAATTTTGTCGATTGCTGGACAATATCAAAACAAATTGATGAATATATTGAAAAATGCCCGAAAAATAAAGGTATCATTTAGCATTGCAAAAATAATCAACATCTGAAAATATTTTTTCAAACAGGGTAAATATTTATTGCTAAATCTCGTTGAAGAGTCTTTGACTGTTCAAGGGCGAGCAAAAATTATCTCCAAAGGGATCGAGGTTATTGAAACATTTATTAAGCGAAATTCACAAGATAAAGATTTGGAGGTTTTTGTTGGAAATGTGAATGTGATGAAAGAGCAATTACGAAGCTTACTACAAGAAAGCTCTCATCAATAATTTGGAATATATTTTGAGCAGAATGAAAAGTTTCATTGCTTATTACATTAGTTGCGCTTGTTTACTAGAAAACTATGATAAAAAGAGATCAGTTGGGTACTTGAAACTGCATTACACATTTCGTGCCACACAAAAATAAATTGCAACTTCTACTTTTCCAAATAATAATAAGAAAATAATCAAACTCGCTGCGAATTAATGGTCGCACCTATGGAATGTTCAATGTCCACCATAAACACTGGCTATGAGACAATTTTATACATCCATGCCATGAACGAATCGGGAACTGTTTTTTTTTTTTTTTAAATGTATGCTAGGGCATTATACCACGAGAAAAATGTTCAAATCCATTCTTTCCGTTTCGAATATTGGAGAATTGATCCTCGCATTCTTGTTTGGTCAATTTCTATATATCGTAGAATTGTACATTGGTATACCTACTATAAAACAGGGTATGTGGCAATAATACAAACCAATAGAAATCGTAATTCTTCCAAATTAGATTTATTAACTCATGTTTGAACCAATATGGAATATAAAATTATACCATCTATTGTAATGGCATATGGTATATGCACAATACTTAAAATAATAAACTGATAAACGGGATATCCACCAAAACGACAAAACTAACAAACAGCCTAACTAGGCTCATTATTGGTATGGAGAGGTGGGAGCAATTCCTAGATTTCTAAATATCCAAATTCTCAGAGAGGAAGAGCGCGATGTGCACGGTGGACGGCGTTTCATTCACCATTTCAATTTTATCGGCAATTCCACTACGCTCTCTCATCTCTCCAGTGTTGTATTGTCTATCATCAACGACAGGGTCATATTTATTGATCTCACATCCACTACTTCTGTGGTGGTGTTCCTTTGCCTTTGTATTTTTGATAAATTTCTCGTCAGTGGTACACATGGTGTAGTCGTGTGTTCAATTTTTCTATCCACCAAACAACTTACTGCACTTGAAAAAAAAAAGCAGTATGAGTGAGCATTCTCCTTCCCAAAAGGGGAGTGATGGAAAGGATAGATCTCGATTCAAGTCAACTGCACCGATCTTGAATTATGAAGAGTCCGACTCTGATCGCACCATACCACCTTGTTTGTTGATTGATGACACTTCTGCATTTAACCAAACTATTTTCCCCAAAAATGAGATGGCTCGTGTTCACACATTACAATCAAGTTTGCTGTTAAAAGATGTCAGCATCGAACAAGATCTGTTGGTCTATACATCGATGGCAGCAAGGATGTTTAAGGTATTTTTCTAATTCATGTATGTATCAATAGAATTTATTGTTCAATTTGCTAGGTTCCCTTGGTAACAATCAATTTAATTGATTCACAATATGTTCATTTCATCTCAGTGCATGGTGGGAAGAGTTCCATGGTTAAAGTGGATCGGAAGGAGACTCTGTGTTCCTACACTATTTCAGATGAAGCTCCAACTGTAACAGTCTTCGCTGATGTACAACAATTGGCAGGAATACCAGAATGTAAACAAGATGGTCGGTCCATATGTTTCTATGCTGGGACGCCCATTCTCTTTCTTGGTTACAAAATTGGATCTATGTGTATTTTGGACTACCAACCGCGACATGACTTTGATGATCGAAAGAAATTCATGATGCTTGACTTGGCGGCAATAATAAGTCGTTACTTAGAAGAGCGTCAGCGACAATCTCTTCGTTCCGAGGTTACCTATGCACAATTGATGGTGTCAATTTTGCAAAGTCTAAAACCTGCGCTAACCAGGGTTATGCGTCAAAAACGAGCAATGGAGTTCGTTTTTGATATCCTGAAGCAGCAATCAACGCCAAATACTATTAAAGATTATGTGATTGATTTTTCAGATGCAACTAAAGAGTTTCGAAGTGGTTTGAATCAATTGTCAACAACAATTGAGACATCTTTAAGTTTGGGAATGATGTCCATTCAGCTAAAGCCATCAGCCGTGAGAAAGAGATCGATGTCCTTTAATCCACATAATGCTACAGAAAATGGGTTGATCAAATGGCTAAATGAACTATATGACCTTCATACTATGCCGCCACATTATTCTCCGTTGGTGCATGATATCCATTGGTCCGTACGACCAGCAGCTGCTCGATGTTTGCATGTCACTGATCTAAGCACGGAAGCGTGTAGTTTGATTGCAAATTTGCTTATAAGTCGAAATTTGTTTTCATACAAGACTATTTATGTGATTGTAGATATGAATCACATGAACAATCACATCGATCACTCTGATGCATTCTCAAATATTCGTTCCAGTAAAATCATGTTACATATAGTCTGTTCGGACCCCATAAAATCTTACCACGATGATGACAGTAGTCATAGTCCTTCACCACAGCTTTCACCAAGCCGATCTCAGTATAAAACTCATCACCATCATCACCATTTGCTAACAACAGATGAACAGACACAAGAATCGACAATGCGGTTCATTCAGCAATGTGATTTATTCGTAGTGCGAAGTCTGTTGCAAGCTCACAAAGGTGGAATAGATCACTATATAAAGCATGGTCCAGTTGATGAAGATTACCCGTTTTTAGAGCCAGAGATCGAATGCGAGTGGTTTAATATTTGGTTGCCATGTAAATCAATATGTGCAAACAATCCCGTAGTGACTCCGTTGGCAATCGTTAATACATCATCTGGATCAGCGATGTCATCATCTTCATTGATTCAACAACGATCATCTTCATCGAAATTACTTCAAAATGTGATTGATATTGATGGGATGCTGAATGATGTGAATTGGGAGCACCAAAATCCTCCATCTTCGCTGACTTCTTTGGTTTCATCTGCCGCTAGTACATGTAAGAAGTCGAATATCATGACAAAATTAACGCAACAGCAACTAGAAAATGGAAAGCAGCGAACGCAAGATAATCGAAGATTAACACCATCGAGTTCACAGCATCAAACGAAAATATCTGTATCGATTCCACGTGCGCCAAGAGGACTCTTCCCGTTCCGAGTTGGTCCATTTCACCATGGGAAGGAAGGTAGTCCTCATCGAAGTCCGAAGAACAAATATCAAGGGACTGTGGGTCATGATAATCATTCAACGTCAGATAGACATCGCAATCATGGGTGCGAACAACAGCTCCGAGGAAAACCGAGTAGAAATGATGGTGTCGACAATTTTAATCCACTCCCTCATCAATCGATGTTCATCCTGGCTTGGAAACATTTCACAGAATCAATTGTCCACCCACCATGGCAAGCGGCTCGAATCGATCCTCGATGAATTGTCTGCAACAATAACGATTTGATCACTCCCACCTCAAGTTTGTAAATATGCTACCTTCATTACCGCCACTGTAGTTTTTCTGTGCTGTATAGGAGTGAAATCTCACTCACTCTCACCATGCTTGAAGCATTATCTAATCCCGTCCTATAACTTCTTCTATTATAATTCTTCCCATCAACATACATAGAACAAGATTTGTGCTCTCAATGTTAATATCTCAAATGTGCGTTGACGCACTCGTATTCATCTCTGTTTTAGTCTTCTTTCCACTCACCTCGGTAAAAAGTGTTTATTCCCTACTACTATCGCCTTCTCTACGTTTTGTGTAAAATATGAACATTAACTCTGTTAGTTCCTTTTCTCGTGTTTGTAGTGTCAATTGTTGTCTGTATGTATTGCGAAAAGTATTTATTATTAGATTGGATGTTCAAAATTTAATGGCGGCTCTGCTGTTCTAGCCATTAGATCCCGCCTCTCAAAAAAGAAAATAAGAATGTGCTCTAGTTTTTTAAAGTTAAATTGTTATATTAGTCAATGCATCTTTTCATTCATACTAGGGAGCTATGTAGATTGTACAATGCTTGTTTGATGGCTCTTTAGTGAACTGTGATTGTAGACTTCCGCATGCATCTAGTAGGTTTATTTTTTGGTGTATTTCGCCTATTTGTAGCGTTGTAGAATTAAATGCACAAATTATTAAGCAATGTATTTGTAATGTTAACAATTTATACCCATGTTCATAATGTCAAAGACTGCTGTTTCTTCCCAAATACGGGATGGTAGTATTTCATTATTTCATTGGTTTAGCGGCAGCAGAGGGGCACAGCAGGCGCCGCAGCAGGGGCGCAGCAGCAGGCGCCAGCAGAAGCATATAATAGCATGCCGGATGGCAAGTGTTTTATAATAATAATATCATCCCACATCATATAGGTAAAAAAAAAAATCACAGTGCTTCTCTCGATGATCATCATAGGTAATAAATCCACACCGTTCTCATATCAATCCCAGAATATCGATGTCTACTGTAGATGTCTAGACAAAATGTTCCGTAGTTATTCTAGAAGAGGCAAAGTAAAATGCTTCACATTTGAACATACTCGGCTATCATGCGATAAAGGAAAATATGTGTGCACTGCATACAAAAAGTTCAGGCTTGAAATGTAATGTATGATGTGACTATCAGGTATGAATCGTGCGGTGGCTATAGTAATTCACCATTATTCACACATCATCGATAATGGATAAGTTTAACTTCTTACTTCATTGCATCCCGAAATCGTGTCCAATCTCAAACGGAAAATATAACAGATGAGAAAATTTTATCATATAGCATTTATCATTCCAGTTTACTTCGGTTTGAAAACATAACACCTTAATCAAACCACAAATTTCAAATTAGTTATTTGACAACTAACAGCTCTTCGTCAGTTGTGTCATTAATTTATGCGTTACTGCACATATTTTGACTTCACTATTTCAGTGACTCTATTTGAATTTGTGAATTTCATTACTGCAACACCACTAATTTGATCTGATTGGTAACATTCGTTCTTCGCGGTGGTTCACGCATTGGAGAAATTATTCTTTATTGGTGCAATATATTGCTCTCAAGGACTTATATCTTAGTTGTACCATTATTAATCATGAACGCAACGACAACTGGATTTGGTATCCATGCGCAAGTTCAACATCAAGTTGAAAATACTGAACATATGGATCTACCTGAAGATTTTTGTGTGGAAGACTTCCTAGGATCTGGTGGGTATGGGACAGTCTGCTCTGTTCGGATTAAAGCTACTAATGATGTGGTTGCTATCAAGAAATGTAAGAAGATATTCACATCGAAGACATTGGCAAAGCGAACACTTCGTGAAATGAAATTATTACGAATTATGAATCACCCCAACATTGTGCATTTGCGTGCTATTATTGCTCCAAGTCATCGCCTTTCTTTTGATGAAGTGTATTTGATCTTTGAACAATTAGATACTGATTTAGCTCAAATTATTCGTTCCCCCCAACGATTAAATATTGATCATATACAGTATTTCATGTGCCAGTTACTTTCTGCCTTGGAATATTTACATGATGGGCATATCATCCATCGTGATCTGAAGTAAGTGAATAGTTTATCTCAAAACAAGTATTTTGACGTGTTATGATAGACCAAGGAATATTTTAATTAATTCCGATTGTACGCTAAAGATTGCAGACTTTGGTTTGGCTCGCTGGTTTCAAGATGGTCTCGACCAAACCACCCATGCCATCACTGACTATGTCACAACAAGATGGTACCGTGCACCGGAAATATTAGCAGGATGGTCTACATATGGTAGCAAAGTGGACATGTGGGCGGTAGGATGTATATTAGCGGAATTGTTCCTTCGGTCTCCAATCTTCCCAGGTCAAGATTCCCGCAAACAATTAGAGTATATATGTGGAATTTTGGGAAGACCCGAAGAACCTATTATTCGACGATGTCCAAAAACTTCCAAACGGTAAGGAAATGTTATAGTATAGTTAGTATAAACTAAGCTTATTTTCTGACAGGCATCTTATGCGAACATTTGACTCTAACGGAGATCGATCCCTCGCAGAATACTTTCCAACTGCTCCCGCGAGAGCGATTGAATTAATTGGCAGGTAGGATTAATCATTTGATAGCGTAAGTATATAGTTCTTTATTGGAACATTAGATTATTAGATTTTGATCCGGAGAAACGTCCTTCAGCCACGGATTGCATGCACCACCCCTTTGTGGCCTCCTATGGGATCTTAATAAATGATCACAAACTGAATGTTTCTGCATCATCGTTTTCATATGAAAAACAAAAGCTATCTGTTGATATTCTCCGCCAAGAGATTTTATTCGAAAGTGAGTTGAGCTGGTTTTACATTCCTGTGCCTTATTTGATACTATGCATTATAGTCGATGACATGGTGCGTTGTTGTCAAGAATCTGCAATTAATAACAATGTGGAGGCACCGGTGGTTGACGTTGTAGGTACCGCTGTTTTACTTGGTGGAGATGATGATGAATGCAGTGATCAAACGCATATTGTCGAAAACTTCCCCACAACAATCGTTCCAACAACACACTCTGGAACAGCATCCATGTATGATGAATATGTCATTGGAGCCACAGCTGCCAATACTTTCGATGGACGGCAAGTTAGTACCTCAAATGTAGTTGTCGAAAGCATTGTATCATCTTCTTCTACTCCACCATCTCCAATTACTGAGACACAAATTAGCTCTGCACCCAATGCATCTGGTCATCATTCTCGATACAATTCGTCTCTAGGAAAGATAATCCTAACAGCACCTGGTGATGACAATGACGACGAAAACACAATTCAGCTGGGAAAATCCATGATTTCAGCATCTCAAGCATTGCTACTGCAAGAAAAGGAAGTTAGCCAGACAATCAATATTCCTGAAGTAGCATCTTCATCAGTATTATGCTCAACATTGCCAACAACCATAGTTAATAAAGATCGCAATTCAAGTCGAGAGACGATAGTCGATGTCTATGAATGTCCAGGGATTGCCAACATTAACATTTGTAATTCTATGGACCTCCTCGATGATTATAGCAAAAAAGATGTTTTAGATCAATTAGTTGCAGCAGATACTATCCAGCCAAGGGATTCCTTGTCGTCATCCTCTTGTCAAATCGGCTCTATTGCAGATGATGTGATTAGTATTAAGTCTACCAAACAATCTACAGACCGGAATCTGCATTCTTCATTATTTGCGTGTGTGTTTTGTACCGCAGATCAAGATAATGGTCGTGATAATCTCCAGATGACCAAAGACATCAATGCTCACACTATAATGAAAAAATCCCCTTCATCTATGTCAACTGGTAGTAATCGATTAAATAGTTCGGTGAACGTCTCTTCTGGACAAGGTAACACCACTGCAACCACATCAAGCAAATTAAATAGAAGAAAATCGCCCAATGATGCCTGTGTAATAAGTTAAAGTATAGTGTTATTCTGTAATTATTTCAGCGAGTAGATAGTTTTGTGATGCTGTAATGATTTCAAGGTTATACGAAAAACAAAATGCTTACTACACAATATTTAATTGCTTGGAATTTTCATATGTGCTCTAAATCAATTTATACTTACAACTTTGACCGTATGATACTTGCGATTAGGATTGCAGGTTTACAAAACCTCAATCAAAATGCAACACAATCATTTAACGTTTTTATCACCACACACTACATTCAACAAGCAACACGGAAACACTATATAACGTATTTGACTATACTAAACACATTAGTCTACCATGATAATTGTTAAGCTTGGCCACCAATATAGAAATTCCAGATACTTAAACAACAATCCTCTCCACCAGAGATAATCTGTTTCTCATCAGGTGTCCACTGTAAGGATAAAATACTTCCTGAATGACTTTGTCCTAAGGAGACAATTTGTTGAGTAAACCCATCTAATACTTTCAAAATTTGATCATCACCAGCATAAGCAACGAAGCGGCCACTCGGAGAAACTTGAATACAACGAATAGTTGCACGCGAAGGATCTTGTACTGCCATAACTGGTTCGCGAATATCAATATCCCAATATAAAATTCTACCCGTAGAATCGCATGTAATCGTTTCCAATTCCCCATTCTTTTTCTGAGACATGCTCATCATGGTACCATTATTGACGATATGACTGATAATTCGCCTACCCCCTTTTAAATCATACGATAGCACGGAACAATCTCCACCAATTGAATGAACAATGTTAGGTGATTTCACATCAACAAGGACTTTGGCAACTCCTTTACGATGTTCTGTATATTGGGTGATCAATTCTCGATTTATATACTTCCAGACGCGGATCGCCCCATCGCCACCTCCCGTAACAAAGTATTGTAAAGTGTTATCTGAATGCACAGCAATAGTGAGACATCCATCACGATGCGCTGTAGGAATTGACCATAACTGCTTTCCATTCGAATCGGAGCACCGAATAGAGCCGTCTTGCCAACCAGAGATAATATGGTCACTATCAATCATGGCGAGACATAAGACTGCACCAGCTTTAGGAACTTTCAAAGCCGATATACAAGAATAATCTGTCAAATCCCACACACGGATTTCACCAGATTGACTACCAGAGGCAAAGAAAAATACCGATGGAGGAGATGGATAAGTCGAAGGTGGAAACGAAAGGCAAGAGATTGGACTAGTGGTTGAAACAGAAACTACAGAGTAAGTTAGATCATCAGCATTTGCTCTGTAAAGAGCTCCTGATGCACATGTTACTAATAGCTCTTGTTGTCCAGCCATCAATGAAACGGATCGAACCATACTATCCAATCGGAACTATGAGGAGTGACGCAAGCGATCAGACATCGAAAATGACAAAACTAAACATGGCATACCTCGTGTGTTTTTTGCCAGACCATATCATGACCCACAACGCGAACAAAGTTTCCGTCACCACCTCCAATTACCACACTATCATTTGGAAGAGTGACTAAATCTTGACAACCATTGGTACACACTGGAATACAGGCACGGAATACTACAGTATCTCGCCGATAGACCATCATTTCGCCTGAAGAGGTACCAACATAAACGAAAACACGATCATTGGATAGATCAACGCAGTAGAAGTTCCTTATCAATCCACCCGTAGGTGGGGTTGTATATGCCTTGGACCGCATTGACCATTGCATTCTCATGGAATCGTAAGTCAAATGTGCTTGATAAAGGGCATTATTGGGACTACTCATCCCAATTATTAGCTCGTATGCAGTGTTGTGATTATCTTTTCGGTGTTCGGCCCATTTCAGTACTGTAACAGTTGCTGGTTGACGTTGACCAAAAACAACTTCACCTGTCGCCAAATCCCAGATATACAAAAGCAAATCCTATCAATGAATAGTCTCATGTCTGGAACATGGTGATGAAGTGATTACTTACCTCTCCACAACCACATAGAAATTTTTCATCGGTTGAAAACGCAATTAAAGTTACTCCGCCAGCCAAGCCACGTAATACACCTAATCGTTGGCAAGTATGAGCATTCCAGAGGAATATTGGGGACGCGTTGCCCTTATAATTCTTCGTGCCCAATTGACCCGATGCAATCAATCGACCAGTGGGAGAAACAGCTATGGAACAAACAGGCATATCATGTCCACGCAAGAATTTTTGACTATGAGCATCTCCAACATTCTCCATTGAAACTAAACAACCCAGACTTTTGGGAAACATTATACAAGTTCGGCAAAGTGAAGGTATTCTTACCTCTTGATATAACATTGGTCATCATGCGGCATAGCAATCAATGATTTGCGATATTCTCCTCCATAACCAATCATATGTTCCAATTGAAGTGGGTCATTGTCATCTACTTTAAAAGATTGTTCTCTCGCGGTATTCCCTGGTAGTGGTGTGGGTTCTCCTGTTGCAGTACGTTGTGACGTAGGAACAGCAGCATCGAACAGATGCGTGTGTTCATGAAGATGATGCGGATCGTGAGTTGGTAATTGCTGAGTAAAATCGGGATTATTATATTCTGGACGCCCAGATCGTTGGGACAAGGCGGTGAGCACGTCTTGTGACCTTGCAGAAAATAAACCTTCATGAACTTTCGAACGGGCGCTGTATTGCTGCTGTTGATTGTGTTGATATCTTCCTGACATTTTTATTTACTTCAGAGTGGAAATGGAATCAAATGTGGGTGCATTCGACACAAACTTTGCAAATAATGAAAACAGCATTTAGTAGCAGCCAAAGAAAACGGCTCGATATTGAACCCTTAACTAATACCCAAAATCCTAAATTCTAGAATTCATATGCACATTACCTAAATCATACTTCTATGACACAAACCTACTATTTCATCAAGCTATGCAATGGTGCACAGTGCTTCTCATCATAGCATTCAAAATTATATTAAATAAATTGAAGAGACACACTTCCTATTGATATATACTTATATATTCACGACAAAAACAACAATGGTATGACATTATACAAATATACATATTCTCCATATAGATACATATAGTTGAAAAAAATATAGTCCAACTGCAACATACATTATCTCACGTATGGTCATCTCACGTCAAAACATATACATTTAAAGATTTAATTAAGGAGGGACAAGATATGACAAGTTATTTCTGCAACAAATATTTTAGTAAACACTGATATGAATGATTTATCTCCTGAAATCTCTGCTGATGCTTTTCTTTCAAAACTTCGTCTGTCACACGGTCAGGGTGATATTGCATGACGAGTTCCCGAAATCTTGCTTTGATGGCTTTTTCATTGTTCTGCTCTATTGAGAGCCCCAACTTCTTCAAATGATCAACCCGGGGATCAAAGAATTCAAAATCATCCCTGTTATATTGTTGATGTTGTTGTCTTTGTTGCTCATCAAAACGTTGTTTCCATTGTTGGTGCTGTTGTTTGCCTTGATGCTGCTTACTAGCGACAGTGTCTTCCCATGGTCCTGCATTTTGACGAGGTCCATTACTGTATCCAGAAGTCGCTTGACTTGCTTTCGGCATTTCTGCCTTCATTACATTTCGAATCTTTCCTGCCATGAACATGTTACCGAACGCAGCGCCGAGGGTAATCAAGGCAATAATATATGCCAAGGAACTCGGATCTTGCTTCGGTGATACCGTTTTCGTATCTTCATAACTCTTGGAAGGTACTGTCGACGATGGATTGGATGAAGGGGAAGTTGTCATATTTCAGGATTTTGTTTGGAGATTAGTTGCATTTATATTCTAGCGATATCTATCTATGCCCATGCCCAAAATTATACTTCCTATATTTGTATTATATTGGGCATGCACTTTTTAAGACATAGAATCGTACAAATAAATCCGACCGATTCGACCAAATACCTGAATAATATTGTATTTTAATTAAAACGCAAAACTAGGGGCCTGTGGATAAAAATTATCTCTTCCTAAGCAATTGCAATTTCATCACAGTCATGACAATCTTATATAAAAAGCTACATTTTGCCGGAAAGCGATCTTGTGGATCCCTGGTTCCGCTTCAGCATAACGGGATATTTCGCTTCTTCTCACACCATAATCAGGTTGTCTGCGGGGATTGCACCCAACCAAAGACTTACGGTCAACTGTATAAAACGATCCCAAGCTCTGGAAAGGCAGATATTCTTATCACGGATCCTCCTTACTGTTTATTGATACGAAAACGAATTAATGGTGAAAAGAGAGATAGCAAACAGGCGCATAATAAACGCAATAAGATAGATGAAGCTATTGAAGTTCCTCGTTATCAGAATCTAGCAGATTATCGAGAATTTTCAGAAAAATGGATTCGAACGGCGTTGAAGCATGGTCTGAAACAAGATGCACCTCTCATCATTTGGTCCAATCTTTTAGGTAAGTCAATCATCATTGATGTTTGTAAGCAATTGGATTATCAGTTTGTCGGGGAGTATGTTTGGGCAAAGCTGTCAAGTTCAACAACTGACGTGGCTAGTTCATCAAAAAATGAAATATTACTGCGCGTTTATGAAGTTGCATTGATCTTTCAATCGAAATATCTTATTGACTCAGCAGATCCTCCACTCCTGCCCCACAATGTGTTGATACGCAAGGATATCTTCAAACACAGGCATAGTATACCTTGGTCTGTGGTGACTGGATATCACGATATTATCGATGGTTCTTCAATTCCGCACAAGCATCCTTGTCATAAGCCACTGGATTGTTTACAGCCACTTTTATCCTCATGGAGCCGGCCTAATGACGTTATTCTTGACCCCTTTGCTGGTAGCGGTGGAATTGCTAGAGCAGTCATCAATGTCGGAGAAAACCGCCAATATAGGGGAATTGAAATATTAGAAACTTGGAGTAGAGAAACTAGCAATATCTTTTCGTTGTAGACAGTTATGATTTGAATTTACAATAAGACCATGATGCAGAATACGACATGAGACACGCGCTTTATATAATAACATCGTCACAGAGCATCTAAAAATTCAAACTTTTGCTCAATGCAAGTTACATCAATAATGAGCAAACATTTTCCTGGAAGTGCAGCTCTAAAAATGGCACAGAAAACAACAACCTGTGCACCTCACCAACCAATAATCAACTATCCTGATTCAATCATCCACCGCTAATGTCAAAGGATCATGCTTACTATCAGTGTAATCTTCACCATAGTCCCCACCACCTTGACTACTGCGATATTTTTCCATGAAATAATGAAATGGGAACGACAATAGAACAAAACCTATGGCCAACAAAGTAAACACAGGTTGACTCGCCACCGAACTGCAAAAGATTACTAAAGCAATGATAATTACTACTAAAGGCGGCAAAGGATAAAATGGCACTTTAAATGGTCTTGGAAAATCTGGTTCTTTATATCGTAAGTAAATAACTGCAGATGATGTCAGCGCATAATACAACCAACTTGTCGGCCCAAAGTAGTCTAATAGCGTCGAGAAGTTGGATCCTGGTAGCATCAACAAGACGATCGACCATATTCCTTGACATGCCAACGCTGCCCATGGTGCTCCTCGACCATTCAAAAGTGCCAATGCGGAAGGAAATTTCCCAGCTCTTGCAACAGCGTAGAAAGCTCGACCACCGGTCATAATCGACCCATTGATTGCACCGATGGTTGAGAGTGACACGCCAAGTGCAAGAACAGTGGGCAGTACTGATTTCCCAGTCATAAACATATCAGAAACGGTATCACCAAATTCCACAGCAATAGCTTTTGTATCGATAATAGTTGCCTTGGAAAGTACTGTTAGATATCCAACATTGATTGTAATATAACATGCTGTTACGAGTAACATACCAATATTGACAATGCGAGGCAAATCTCTAACAGGATTGATCATCTCCTCTTGCAAAAAATTTCCATCTGCAAATCCATCGAAACACCATAAACAAGCAACCATTGCTGTCCCAAAGGAAAGTAGACCCTTGGAGCCATTGAATGTCGAATCGGGTGAAAAATTATCATTGAAGTTGACTTGATGATCAGAACTTGAAGATGCATAGATAATTGAAAAGAAAAAGACAATAATCACAAGAGATATCTTGATGGTTGTCATAAAGATGGAAACAAATGCCGACTCTTTAATACCTGCACAATTGATTCCAGTGATAATAACAATAAGACAAATGCCAAGAATCTTCCCAGTTACTGTTTCGTCGGCTGAACCATCCTTCAACTGAGAAGTATTTCCTTTTAAAATACTTTCAAAATATCGACCGAAAATTGTGGCAATAATTGCTTGAGAACCTGTTTTACCAACAAAAAAATTGTACCACGCAAATGAAAAACCCGCGGACTCTCCATAGGCTTTAGTGATATAATCGAAATCTCCTCCAGCGGAAGGCATCATGCCTCCAAGTTCAAGATAACATTGTGCACACATCATCGCCAGTACACCTGATACTGACCAAGCAATGAGATCCACACCTGCCGAACCAGATCTTTCCAAGGCCAGACCCGGCGAAGAGAAAATACCAGATCCGATAATGATACCAACAATAATTGCAATACCATCGATGAAAGTCAACTTTCGCACGGGTTGTCTAGCAGATGCAGAACTGGTGTGTGTTGCATATGACAATGAGGGGTGATTCGATAAACCCGATTTGTGACTGTTGCTGAACATGATGTCTCCTCTCTCATCACTGAGCATAGGACTCACAACGTTATCTACACTGCTCATCATCTTTGCTTCTCTATTGTCGCTCTCCAAGTAAATGCGGAAATACAATTTACTTTCCACAACATATAATATTTAACTTGAGTATTCCGTTTTGTGATTTTGTAGATTGATGATACTTGCAATATTTCCAATTTATATTATTATGTCCAGTACATGGATAGAAGTGTCTCGTACTTGTATATGCATGTAATCCATAATGCTGAAAGAAGATACTTCTGCTGGTAGCAGCAGTGGCAGCAGCGCACAGCAGCAGGCGCATGGAGCAGCAGCACGTTCTATCCGAGCCCACGGGAGTATCAGCAGCAGCAGAGCACGCCAGCAGCAGGCAGCAGCGCAATGCTTTTGTTTTTTTATGGGCCACAGCAGCAGCACATCCCACATCGATCTCTGCTGAGTGTGTGTGGGGGCGCAGCAGCAGAACATTGCATTCGCCCTTCCGCCCACGCCAGCAGTGGCGCATTTTTGCCAGCACAGCAGCAGCGAGGCGTAAATAAATGCCTATGACTGGAGAAGCAAAAGGTTTGATCCGTCTTGCTCAAAAAAATGGGGGATACTATAAGGGTTTATTTTTTTGTTCTCCTTCTTGGGGCATTAACCGCGGTAATATTGCGAAACGGTTCATTTCCATTTTACCGATCAACGTTTCAAGTGGTTGAACCCGATTACAGTCGACGACTTTCTGACAATACACAAGGAGCGATTATTCATCACCGCCATCACTATAATGTATTGGAACCCGGTGTTAAAGTGCATCATAATGAAGAATTAGTGGGCAAAGATAAAGTAAAAGTTGTTGTGATTATTCCCACTGAATATGGAAATGTTCTTCAAAGGGCAAATATCAACAAACAATTTGAGAAAGAAGGCTGGAATAAATCTGTCGTTCGAATATTTTGGGTAGTAGGCAATAAACTTCTTGAAAAATCAAGTTATGAGAAAAGAAAAGATACTCCTATCGATATTTTATCAATCTATTCTGAGCCTTACATGTCTAAACAAAACGTGATCACTACACCATGTTTCGATGTAGAAAAAGTAGAACAACAGCCTCTTCCGAAAATAACCAGTATGAAAGCATCATCAAGTGGAAATCGTGGCAGTAAAATACCAGCACATCTCATCCCTCCTACTATACCACTAGTCTCAAATGCCACTGCAACCGTACTTCAATCTCCCGCTACAACATGTAAACTTTATTGGGCAATGCGGTACCTCCATCATCACTTCGATGCCGAGTATGCAATTCGCAGCTCTGATACAGCATACCTGAACATTAGAAAGTTTTTAGAGATTGAGTCTACATTGCCAAGATCAGCGGTATGGTTGGGGCGTGCAGCAGATGATGACCATCTTGCATTGTCAGCATCGCCAACCTACTGTGATCTAACCACTCGTACATTATTTGGCCTTGACCACCTAAGTAGAAACTATATGATGGGTATGGGATATGTTGTTTCATGGGATGTTGTTAAACTGATTGGTGGGTGGAATATTCAGCCGCATATCGTCACACCCGATATTGGAAGAAGGGGAAATGATGACGTCATGCTGGGAATGTACTTAAGTATGTTTCAAATTCAGCGGATCCATCGTCCCGATTTATTTGCTTTTCTTCCATCTACAATCTCGGATCCACAGCAGACTAGTTCAGTTCATGAGAATCAAAACATAATCTTATTACAATTTATGGAGAGTAGTGACTGGGACAAATTGACGACATTGACATGATATAATTTGTAAGATCGTAGTTCATTTTGCTGATATTTCATGACTATAATAGACTGTAGATGTATAATATAATGTTGTCGTATAGAAGCATATTTACTTCTATATATACTACTTCCTCTTGATAATTATATGGTATATAAAGTTGGTATTTAGTAGAGCAACTGAAACTATTATTGTGCGTACAAGAATATCCCCCAGTTGCCGGCTGCGCCTACTCTGCTGCTGCGGCCCGCGCGCTGTTGTTGCTGTGCTGAACGGGGAGCAGCCTGATCTGCTGCTGCCACTATTTTTATACTCTGGACTCTCGTCGCCAGCGTTCTCTGCTGCTATTTCACTCTCCCAGCAGGCTGCTGCTGCTTTTCGCAACTGCATGTTGTTATTAGTAATTAGCCATGCGTACATGATCTAATTTAAAGTATACCTTCACTGTCAAAAAAAAAAAATTAGTAAGAATCAATATTGTCATATCATCGTAAGATTCGCATCTCAGCGGAGTAGTGTTTTTCATTGTGAACTGAGATATGATGTGTCAAGCGATTGAGAATGATATCCAGGAGATCATGGATGATCAATTTGAAGATGGACCATTTTCAACAGGTTTGACAGCCATTGCTTCAAACATTTCATTTCCACCAGTTCAAACAAAAGTATTGACACCGCTGCAGTATCGGTCACCACTTTGCAATTATTCCCTTGAATCCCGTCCTGTATCAACAACAGATGAGCCATCCATAAACGCAGAGACCGCACAACTATCCATCCAATTGAGCGGAGTGTCAATTTCCGCTCCCTCTCATACTGTGAAATCTGCTACAAGAGCGACCACCATTTCCAATGTTGATACGAAGTGTGATATCAAGAGTGGGAAACAACCGAAGTGGAAATATTCGAGCCGGGAATATCCGAAGCGCGGGGAGTCTCAATTTGAGTGGAAACCATTTTCTGTTCCCTTTCCTATCGATATTGATCGCTTACCCAGTACACAAATCGCCTTCTTTGATACAGAGACGACGGGTTTATCCCCTGAAAATGATCGCATCATTGAGATTGGAGTAGTGCTGAGAGATTACGAAAATATGCTTGAAAAACGGTGGTATTCCTTAGTAAATCCTGAAGGGAAGCGCAGTGTCTTTGGCGCATTTAAAGCGCATTCAATCGAAGATGCACGTTTATGCGCGGAACCAAAGTTTTTTGAAGTTTTTGACTCGTTTCTCCAGTTTGTTGGTAATCGGCCTATGGTTGCTCATAACGCGCAATTTGATGACCGCATGTTGGCTGCAGAGATTAAGCGTTGCATCGATAACGAGGGATACGAAGGGCGAATAAAGAAACAAAATATGACCACTGAAATAGATGATGCATCAAGCTCGTCCAATCAGGGTGAGCTCAACTTCAACCCTGTGACTGGAACATTAACAAATCCAATGTATTGCACTTGCGCAACAGCTAGAAAATTTCGCAGATCTAAGAACAAACTTGATGATCTTTGTGATGAATATGGGGTGGACAAATCTATTCTTCGGAAAGAATATCATGGAGCCTTGCAAGACACCATATTGTTGGCTGATGTTTTTCCATACATTATGAGGGATGCCGACTATCAGCTGATTCTAGTTGTGAACGATTCGACCTCATCAACTGTACCAACTCCTGGTTCTACTGGAGCCACACCTTCGACGAATAGAAGTATTCAACCAACTCCTCTGTCAACAAGTAGAGGCGGAATAGAAGATGGAAGGTCTGTCATTGAAGATGCAAGAAGAAATGATGAAGTTTGTAATTTGTTGGTAGATTTTGAATTGGAGAGTGCGTCATAACTCATACCTAAAATATTATCGTTAACATGTTATGGATCAAACAAAAATGTTACCGTTGATTATACTTATATATTTTAACTTGGTTAAGACTCGTAATGGCGTTACGATTGGTTGCTAGATAGATAATTTCAATTGTCGTAGTTAGATTGTGTATAGTATCATAGTAATAGATAACAAACTGGTGTGATAGTCTGATAGTGTAATTATGTATTGACATCAACCGTGAGGAAGTAGATATTCCCAATCTACTGTGTTCTTCAAAGTTTCCAAGTTTTACGTTTGATAATTGGGGAATTTTGTATAGAGATATGAATATTTGCAGATTCTATTAATGCATTAATTTAATATATAATAGTTTAATAACAACTTAAAATTAAGTTAAATTAACAGTATGAGTGAGTACAATATAGATAGAATAAATTGGGAACATATACTTCCTCAAAATATGAAGAGTTTTTCCACATGTTCTTATTAACTTTCGTAATCCGTAATTTGGAATTATTATTAATTTAAAATATTATGGTAGTACAAAAGTATTTTATATAATATTCTGATTAAAACAATACTTATGGGATTATTTATTCTAGATGCTTCGATGGATCCCGCCCTTGTGTTTGGGAGCAGCCTGCGGGCACCCAACCACACGCGCGGCGCCACAAAAAGAGGCGAGCACAGCAGCATTTTCCAATCCCACATCGGAAATCACCATGGCTGCGAATCAACCTCTCTTTGGCTTGGTTATACCAGGTCGACCCGTTATTACCGAGTTTCAGTTGCTCGATTCAA
>JACCEA011079001.1_pt1 | contig 22002 bp, 22 predicted proteins | sample 7449851 | NCBI WGS metagenome assembly JACCEA01 (sample SAMN15323453, study PRJNA562643) | freshwater metagenome | isolation source: river surface water | place: USA:Blue River Watershed | collected 2017-08-18 | reverse complement strand
TGTTCTATTTTTACTCCATTATCTTCTAAAAATTTTGAGATAATTTCAGAGTTTGTATGTTCATAAGCTTTTTCATAAACTATTCTTTTTATTCCACTAGCAATTAAATTTTTTGAACATTCACTACAAGGCTCCAAAGTAACATAAATTGTAGCTCCTTCTATACTAATACCTTTTCTTGCAGCCCAAATAATTGCATTCATCTCTGCATGAATTTCATAAGTTTTTGACCAATCGTGGTGATCTTTTGTATATTTTCCATCCCAAAAATCACTACAATTTTGATAACCAGCAGGTGTTCCATTGTATCCAGTTGATAGAATTCTTCCATCTTTTACTATTACAGCACCTACTTGCTTTGATACACATTTAGAAGCAAAAGATAACTCTTTTGCTATATTTAAAAAGTTTTTATCACTAATCATAATTTTTTACCTAAATTTTTTTTTCGATTATAACAAAATTTGATTTACAATCTTAAATAAAGCTTATTTTTATATCTAAAAATATAAAAATTAGAAACTTTTTGATATTATCATAGAAATTTTTATAAAAAAAAGGCTAAATATGGATTTTAAAGATATAAAAGAGTTAATTAGAGTTTTCGATAAAAGTGAACTTAATAAACTAAGAGTTAAAGAAGGAGAGTTTGAAATCTCTATGCAAAGAGGTTTTGAAGGTGGAGTTACTACAGTTTCTACGACACCTATGGTTCAAGCTGTTGCTCCTGTTACTCAAAATGCTTCTACATCTTCATCTGTTTTATCTACTCCTGCTGTTTCAAATGAAGCACCAAAAGAGAATGGAGCAAATGGTATAACAATAAATGCTCCAATGGTAGGAACTTATTACTCTTCTCCATCTCCTGATTCTCCATCTTTTTGTGGAATTGGTGATATTGTTAGAAAAGGACAAACTCTTTGTATTTTAGAGGCTATGAAAATTATGAATGAGGTTGAAGCTGAGTTTGATTGTAAAATTATTGATATTTTAGTTCAAAATGGAGCTCCTGTTGAATATGATATGCCAATATTTATAGTTGAAAAAGTTTAAGAGTAACATATGGCAGAAATAAAAAAGATTTTAATAGCAAATAGAGGTGAGATAGTTCAAAGAGCTATTAGAACTATAAAAGAGATGGGGAAAAAATCTGTTGCTGTTTATAGTGCTGGTGATAAAAATGCTTCATATTTAAAACATGCTGATGAAGCTGTTTGTATTGGTGGTGCAAAATCAAGTGAATCTTATCTAAATATTCCAGCTTTAATAACAGCTGCTGAAATGACAGGTTGTGATGCAATTTTCCCTGGTTATGGATTTTTATCTGAAAATCAAGATTTTGTAGAGATTTGTAAACTTCACAATATTAAATTTATTGGTCCTTCATCTGAAGTAATGGAGAAAATGGCTGATAAATCAAAAGCTAAAGAAGAGATGGTAAAAGCTGGAGTTCCTGTTGTTCCAGGAAGTAAAGGTGCTGTACGAACTCTTGATGAAGGTAAAAAAATTGCACGTGAGATTGGTTACCCAATTATGGCAAAAGCATCTGCTGGTGGTGGAGGACGTGGTATGAGGTTAATCAAAGAGGAGAAAGACTTTGATGCTCAATATCTTGCAGCTTCAAGTGAAGCACTAGCAGCTTTTGGTGATGGAACAATGTATCTTGAGAGATTTATAAACAATCCTAGACATATAGAAGTTCAAGTTATAGGTGATTCTCATGGAAATGCGATTCATATAGGGGAGCGAGATTGTTCACTTCAAAGAAGACACCAAAAAGTAATAGAAGAGTCACCTGCAATTTTACTAAATGAAGAAACTAGACAAAAACTTCTGGATGTTGCAGTTAAAGCAACTAAATATTTGAAATATGAAGGTGCTGGAACTTTTGAATTTTTAGCAGATGATCAACAAAATATATATTTTATGGAGATGAATACAAGACTTCAAGTTGAGCATCCTGTTTCTGAAATGGTTTCAGGTCTTGATATTATTGAGTGGATGATTAAAGTTGCCGAAGGTGAGAAACTTCCTTCTCAAGATACAATCAAATTTAGAGGTCATGCAATAGAGTGTAGAATTACAGCTGAAGATCCAAATACATTTTTACCATGTCCTGGAAAAATAACTCAATGGATGGTTCCAGGAGGAAGAAATGTAAGAGTAGATTCACATATCTATACAAACTATATAGTTCCACCACATTATGACTCAATGATTGGAAAACTAATAGTTTGGGGAAGAGATAGAGAAAAAGCTATTAATATAATGAAAAGAGCTTTAAGTGAATTTGAGGTTGAAGGAATTAAAACTAATATTCCATTTCATAAAAAAATGATGGAAAACAAAGATTTCATAAGCAATAATTACGATACAAAATATCTTGAAAACTACAAAGGTCTTGATAGTATCTAAATATTTGGTCTTTTAAGAAAGAGAAATCTTTCTTAAAGCTAAATCTAATAATATTTTAGATAAACTCCGCAGATTTATACACATTTATATGCCTATCTTTTTTTAAGATTTAGTAATTTTATACTAAAAACTTACATATTTTTTATATTTGATTATCCATTATAGGAAGGTTTTTTAATATAAGAGTGTATATTCACTATATATACTTAAGGATAAAAAGTGACTTTTCAAGACTTTAAATTTAAAGAAAATTTACAAAAAGCAATCGATGAAGCTGGTTTTAAAGAACCAAGTCCAATACAAATAGATGCAATTCCACATATACTTTTAGGAAAAGATATAGTTGGTCAAGCACATACAGGTACTGGTAAAACAGCAGCATTTGGTTTACCAGTTTTAAATCAATTAACAGGAAAAAATGCAGAAGCAGTTGTAATAGTTCCTACAAGAGAATTAGCAATGCAAGTAAGCGATGAATTATTCAAATTTGGAAAATTTCTAGGAATTAACACAGCAACTGTTTATGGTGGACAATCTTACTCAAGACAACTAAAATTAATAGAAACAGCAAGCGTTATAGTAGCAACTCCTGGAAGATTTTTAGATTTATTAAAAAATGAACATATAAAAATTAAACCAAAATTTGTAATCCTAGATGAAGCTGATGAAATGCTTGATATGGGATTCTTAGATGATATTAAAGATATTTTCACATATCTTCCAGAAGATAGACAAACTCTACTTTTCTCAGCAACAATGCCTACAGCTATTAAAAATCTAGCAAAAACAATTTTAAAAGAGCCAGAATTTGTAACAATTACAAAATCTGATGTTACAAATAAAAATATTACTCAAACTTTCTATGTAGTAGATGAAAAAGAGAGAGATGATGCATTAATTAGACTTTTTGATTATAAAAATCCAAAAAAATCTATTATATTTTGTAGAACAAAAAAAGATGTTGATAGATTATCTACATTTTTATTATCTCAAGGTTTTATGGCTAAATCATTACATGGTGATATGGAACAAAAACAAAGAGAAGAAGCTATAAAAGCATTTAAAACATCAAAACTTGAAATACTAATTGCAACAGATGTTGCAGCAAGAGGACTTGATGTAAATGATGTAACTCACGTATTTAATTATCATCTACCTTTTGATGGTGAATCATATGTTCACAGAATTGGAAGAACTGGAAGAGCAGGAAAAGATGGAATGGCTATTTCAATTGTAACACCTCATGAGTTTAGAACTCTTCAAAGAATTGAAAAAACAATTGGTGCAAAATTAGAATCAAAAGTTGTTCCAAATATTTCAACTGTTAAACAGAAAAAAATAGATGAACTTAAACAATCTATCTTAGATCAAGAGATAAAAGATTATGCAATAACGATTGTTGAAGAGCTAAAAGAAGAGTTTGATATTTCAACAATTGCATTTAAACTAGCTTCAATTATTGCTTCTAAAACTTATGTAAAAGGAAATAATCACATAGGAAAAAGCGAAAGTGATATAAGCAGACTAATCGAAAATATGTTAAGAAATAGTGATAGAGGTGATGATAGAAGAGGACCTTCAAGAGGAAGAGGAAGAAGTGGTGGTGGACAAAGAAGAGATTCTGGTTCAAGAGATGATAGAGGTGGACAAAGAAGACCATCAACATCAAGAAGTAGAAGTAGCTCATCTAATTCAAATAAAGATTCATCTGACAAACCAGCAAGAAGCTCAAGACCTAGAAGAAGAGATTAATTCTAAAAAGTTATTTCTTCATACTTGTTTTCTTTCACTTAGGGTTTTTAGAAGTATGTAACTTTATGATTATATGAAGAAAACTAGTAGAAATAAAGATATAAAAATTTAGAGAAAATTATTCAATTTCATAGAATTTACACTAAAAAATAGTTAAATTCTATGTATGAAAGTTTTGTAAATATTTATTTAATCGTATAATATAAATAAATTTAAAAATATTGTAAAATAGCTTGCTTTTATATTTTTATTCAGTTAGAATACTCGTCTTGAAGATGATTTAGGGTTTTTGACTACATCTTTTGTTTGCTTTTATTGATAACTACAAGAAATTGATACTAACTTACTTAATACAAATTAAAACTCCACTTTAACTTTATAGATTACTTTTTAATTAAAGTAGAAAAATAAATTAAAAGGAAATGCCATGGCAGATCAAAATATTGGAACAGTAAAATGGTTCAACTCAGAAAAAGGTTTTGGATTTATTCAAATAGAAAATGGAAATGATGAATTTTTCATTCACCACAGTGAAATTCAAAGTTCAGGATATGGAAGAGTATCTTTAGATGAAGGACAAAGAGTATCTTTCGAAATTGGAAGAAATGAAAAAGGTCCTCAAGCAAAAAACGTTAGATCAATATAACTTTTTTAAAATCAGATTTTTTCTAGGCTATCTAGCTTAGAAAAATCTAATTCACCTAAAACTCATATAACTACAACAAATTATAATCAACTATATAAAAAAAATTATAAAAGAGAGAAATGTCAATAACAAAAATAAATTTATCAATAAAACAGTCAGTTTTATTAAGACTTATAAAAAATGGAGAATCTCTAGAAGATGCTTCCTCAAAAGCTGGATTATGTATTAATCTTGCAAAAAATTATTTAAAACCAAAAAATCCATTTGCAATATATTAAGTTTAGAATTAGCAATAATTAATATATTCAGATACAATTACAACAATAAAACTTTTAGAACAAAAATGAATTAATAGCGATTTTTCTTCGATTACTTCTTTAACGATTATTATACATAATTTAAAAGGTTAATAAATGGGAATAATTGAAGATTACTTAATAAAGAAATATAATACTAATATGTTGATAAAAGAATATGCAATGCTTGAATTGCAGATTGACAAATTACCAAAATATTTTGATAAACAAAGATTTATTTCTACAACAGAAATAGAAAAACTAATAAATTCTGAATGTAAAAAAGGAAAATTAAATCTTAATATTATTTAATGTTAAGGTATAATTTATCTTCTTTTCATTTTTACTTATAACTAAACTTTAAATAAGATTAATTAAACTATAATGACTTCATTACAATTTAGTTACATAAGGAAAATAATATGGATATTAAGACCATAAAAACCATAGAAAGTGCCACCGAAAAATCTATCTCAAGCTTTGCAAAATTATCTCTCTCTTTGCTATTTTTATTAGCTGTATTTCTTTGGACATATTCATCTCACGGTAAAGTACCTGATAATACTTTTTTAATAATTGGTGCTATTTTTGGGGCTTACATGGCTTTAAATATTGGAGCAAATGATGTTGCAAATAATGTAGGACCATCAGTTGGAGCAAAAGCTTTAACCTTAACAGGTGCAATTATAATAGCAGGAATATTTGAAAGTGCTGGAGCAATTATAGCAGGGGGTGATGTTGTAAATACAATCAAAAGTGGAATTATAGACCCAAATTTAATTACAGATAAAAATTCATTTATTTGGGCTATGACAGCTGGACTTCTTGCTGGTGCTGTTTGGTTAAATTTTGCAACATCTATTGGAGCACCAGTTTCAACAACACATGCAATAGTTGGTGGAGTAATGGGAGCTGGAATTGCGAGTGCTGGTTTTTCTATATTAAATTGGGGAAGTTTATTTGAAATTGCATCTTCGTGGATTATATCTCCTATACTAGGTGGTATTGTTGCAGCTGGTTTCTTATATTTCATAAAAAAACAGATTGTTTACAAAGAGAATATGCTTGAACAAGCGCAAAAATTTGTTCCTATTTTAATTGCAATAATGACTTGGGCATTTACAACTTATCTTATTCTAAAAGGTTTAAAACAGTTAATAAATATAGGATTTTATAGTGCTTCAGGAATAAGTATTTTATTTGCTATTGTAGCTTATTATCTTACTAAAAATAGTATTGAAAAGAATTTATTAAATTTAACAAATGATAGATCAAGTGTTAATAAACTTTTTACACCTGCTTTAATATTTGGTGCAGCACTATTATCATTTGCACATGGTGCTAATGATGTTTCAAATGCAATTGGTCCACTTGCAGCTATAAATGATGCAATTATGCATGGAGGTACAAGTGTACAAGCATCTGTACCATTTTGGATTATGTTTGTTGGGGCTATAGGAATTGTAATTGGATTGGTATTATATGGACCAAGACTTATAAAAACTGTTGGTAGTGAAATTACAGAACTTGACCAGATGAGAGCATTTTCTGTAGCTATGGCAACAGCTGTAACAGTTATTCTTGCAAGTCAAATGGGACTTCCTGTTTCTTCTACTCATATTGCAATTGGTGGTGTATTTGGTGTTGGTTTTTTAAGAGAAGCTCTTGATATGAGTGAGAAAAATTATGTTCAAGATATTAGAGAAAAATTTAAAAAACATAAAAAAGAACTTGAAAAGGCTCAATCAGATTTAGCTAAACTTGAAGCTATTAAAGATAAAAATAAATCTACATATATAAAAATTGTTGAGTTATTTAAAAAAATCGATGAAATAGAAGATTTAGTTAAACAAGAGAAAAAAGATTTTAAAGAGGCAAAAGGTACTAAGTATGTAAAAAGAGATGCCGTAAAGAAGATTATTGCTGCTTGGATTATTACAGTTCCTACTTCTGCACTATTGGCTGCAGGAATTTATTATATGATTAAAGGTATAGTTGCAGTATAAGTAGAGTTTTCTACTTATACTATATTTTTTTTAGGATTTTCAAATAGAAGCTATTCTTTCAGTTCTTCCAATATATTTTTTTATATTTTTAGGTTTTATTGCAAAAAAAAATCTAAAAACACAAATAGATGAGAAGACTTTAGTCTTATTATCATTATATTTTCTTCAACCAATTATGATTTTTTGGGGATTAACAAAAGAACCAATTAATTACGAATTTGTATTATCTCCAATATTTTTTCTTATTTGTATGGGTTCAACTCTACTTTTAATGCTTTTATACTCAAAATTTTTATTCTCTTCAAAAACAGACGAAAATATATTTTTAGCAACAGCATTAATAGGAAATACAGGAAATTTAGGAATTCCTCTAGGAATTGCTTTATTTGGTGTTGAATCAGTTCCTTATACAAGTATTATTAATATTGCAAATATCTTTTTTATGTACACAATATCTATATACTTTTTTGCAAGAGATAAGTTTAATTTTAAAGAGTCAATAAAATCAATATTTAAAATTCCAGTTATCTGGTTTGCAATTTTTGCTTTAGCTTTTAACTATTTTGAGTTTAAAATCCCAAAAGAGTTTGATTTTGCATTGCAAATGGGAGCTTATACATCTTTAACTCTTCAATTAATAATTTTTGGGACTTATTTATACAGTGTAAAAGTCAAAACTATCCCTTGGAAACTATCATTACAGATAAGTTTTGCAAAGCATATTTTACTACCAATAATCGGTATTATAGTAGTTGTTAATTTTACAAATTTTAATCCTATGATTGCGTCAATTTTAGTTATGGAATTAATGATGCCACTAGCAGTTAATAATGTAAATTTTTCTGTAGTATACAATACAAAACCAACTGATGTAGCAGCTACAATTTTAGTATCATCTGCAATTTTTATAGCAATTCTTCATTTTTATATTGAAATAATTGATTATTTTATAGGATAAACATATGAAAAAATATAATTTTGAAAATTTAACTATCTATTTTGAAGGTGAAATATATAAATCTGAAGAGTATGAAAAAAATAATAGTGCTGAAATTTTAAAAGATTTATATATAAAATACTCTTTTGATTTTGTATCAAAACTTGATGGAGTTTTTGCTTTTTGTATCTATGATAAAATAAAAGGTCTTTACTTTTGTTCAAGAGATAGATTTGGAAATATTCCATTTTATTACCACGTAAAAAATGAAAAATTTATATTTTCAACTTCTATAAAAGATATTCTAAAAGAGCTTCCAAATTTGCCAAAATTAAATAAAATTGCTCTTAGCAAGTATATTCAACATTTCTCTACATTTGGTGAAGATACATTTTATTGTGATATTTTTAAGCTTGAAGATAGTTCATATCTGATTTTTGAACCAAAAAAAGATTTAATCAAAAAGAAATATTATAAAATTAATACATATAAAGCCGTAAACGATGAAAATATAGCTTTAAATGACTTAGAAGAGCTTTTATACTCCGCAATTGAAAAAAGGCTTATATCGTCTCCTAGCACACTTTTAAGTGGAGGAGTTGATAGCTCACTTATCTCTTCAATTTATACCAAAATATCTGGTAGAAAAATAGATACTTTTAGTATTGGTTATAATGAATACAAAAACTATTGTGAACTTCAATATGCCAAAATTACTTCAAATCATATAAACTCAAATCATCACGAAATAATAATTGATAAAAAGAACTATATAGATAGTTTTTATAATACTTTAGAGTTTTTTGATGAACCTCATGGAGATAGTGCTGCTGTTCCACTAAATTTTTTATTAAAAAATGTTAAAGATTTTGGTGTAAATTCACTTCTATCTGGAGAAGGTGCTGATGAACTTTTTTTTGGATATGACAACTATGCAAAATTTTTAAAGTATCATAATTTTGAAAAATCTTTATCAAAAGAACAAAATGAATTTTTAAATGAAATTATATCAGCTTTGCAAAACAATACAAAAGAGAGTGAATATTTAAGAAGAGTTGTAAAAAAACAAAATATATATAACTCTTTTGGAGAGATTTTTAATGATATTCAAAAAAGAAAGCTATTTGTAAAAGTTCCAACATTTAAAAGTGAAACACCAAAGCAAGACTTTGTTGATAATATGAGTTATATTGATTTAAAACTTTGGGTTTCAAATCCTGTTTTAACAAAAGTTTACAAAGTTTCAAAAGAGAACTCTTTGCAAATTCATACTCCATTTTTGGATAATGATTTACTTAAATATGTTTTTAGTATTGAAAGTTCAATAAAAATGGGCAATACAAATAAATATTTACTTAAAAAAATTGCATCAAAATATATCCCTGAACAAATAATAAATAGAACAAAAAAAGGCTTTAACTCACCTTTTAATGAGTGGCTTCAAGATGAATTTGGAAGCTCTATTTTAGATACTATTATAGAAGTAAATAGACAAACTGGATTTTTTAATGAAAATTATTTAAAACAAATTTATACACTTGCTAGTTCAAATAAATTTAAACAGCATTTGTACTCACTTTTTGTTTTCTCTTTGTGGTACAAAAAAGTATATCTTTAATTATTTGCAATGTTTCCCGTGAAACATTGTTATTTTTCCCAAAACTCTTTTAATGCTTGTGGTGTTTTTTGTTCATCATCTTCTTTAATACTAAAATCTGAACTAAAACTTATCTGCTCAATCTCTTTCATAGCAGCTTCATAATCTTCTTGACTAATTTTTGAATCACTTTTTATAGTTTTTTCTTCAACTACTGTTTCATTTATAGTTTTTGTGTTTATATTTGTACTATTTCCAGCTTTTAAATTCAAATAATCTTTCATCAGTTTTTCATACTCTGAAAAGTCTAGCATCATTATAGATGGCTTACCATCACGAAGAATTATTGCTTTTTCTATCTCTTTTTTTTGTAACTTATCAAAAATAGATTTGTTTTTTCTTACTAAATCTGTTGCCGAAAACATCTCATCTGATGTGTATTGTAATAAAGACATAATGTAATCCTTTACATAAAATATCTTGTATTATAACACATTTTATAAGTTATTTATAAATAAAAAATTTATTTACTAAAAATATTTTCTGCCCACTCTGTAATAGGTCCTCTTAAAACTTTTTCAAGCTTAATTGCGAAAATATTTACAAGATTATTCTCATTTTGAGTAGATTTTAGAAGAGTTGTTAGAGCATTTGTATATCTATTTACGTAGAAATTATCAATTTGTTTATTAGAACCAAGAATCACAACTTTACAACTACTATCAACTCTAGAAAGTACCATCTGCATTGTTTTATTTGACATATTTTGTGCTTCATCAATTATAATAAATGAGTTTGAAAGCGTTCTTCCTCTCATCTCTCCTACCCACATAGTTTCAATACCATAATTTGAAATCATCTGCTCAACTCTTGAGCTTACTTCACTATCTTCAAGCGGAGTATATGAAATATCATCCCTTTTACTTCTTCTTCTTTTGTGTTCAGTTCGTATAATATACTCTAAACTATCCATTAAAGGATGATTATATATTCTAAATTTCTCTTCAAGTCCTGGTAAATAACCAACATCTTCGCCTTTATCCAAAGACTCAATAGAGTTTCTTATATATATAATTTTTTGAAAATGTTTCTGTTTTACAAGTTTTAAAGCACCGCTTAATGCTAAAAGTGTTTTTCCACTTCCAGCTTTAGCTTCAACTATTAAAACATTATAAAAATGATTTATTATAGCATTTGAGAAAAATAGTTGCTCTTTATTTAAAGGTGTAATTATTTGATTTCTTACCTCTTCTTCATCAAGAATTTTTATTTTATTGTTTTGAATTGAAGCCAAAATAACTTGATCTGAATGTTTAACTTTGAGACAATATGAGAAATCAGAAACTTTATATTCTTTATCAAAATTGATTATATCTTGATTATCTAAGTTTTCTAAATCTTCAAAGTTTATATCAACATTCTTTATAAAATCGAAATTAAATTTATCACTATCTTTACCATGAAGTGCTACACTTTTTATATCAAGAGATATAGCTCTTGTTCTTGCCATAATATCCATAGAGACAAATTTTATATCTTTGTTATAATAATTTTTTGCAAACTTTGCAACCTCAAGTATTTTTCTATCATTCAAAATATTTAAAGATATATTTTTACTATTTATAGTATATTCATCTTTAGAGATAATATCAACTATTGTTTCATCTTGGTTTATAAGTTTTAATCTAATTATCTTAAAATCTTCATATTTATTTGAGCTTAAAACTTCTGAATTCTCAAGAATTCTTGCAAACTCTCTTGCTTGAAAATTTATCTCATCATATCCACTTTTTTTAGAGTCTAGTTCATCTAAAACTGTTTCACTTAAGATTATTAAGTTTTTTGCACCATCACTTAATTTAAAGATATTTCTAGCATCTTCAAGTAGTATATTTGTATCTAATAGGTAATATTTTTCAAAATTCATCTATTTTTTTCACCTTTTTTGGTTTCATAATCATATATGATATAAATGCAAATAATAAAACTATGATTACTGTAAAAAGAATAGAAAAACTTTTTGTAATAACATAAGTAACAATTAAAATAGCAAGTAAAGTTGGTTGCTCATTATACATTCTAAAGAATTTTCCACTTCTTTTGCAACTGTTATTTTCTAGTTGCTTTCTATAATAATCTAAAGAAAAAGAGTAAGCTATCAAAAGTGATAACATAAATAGCTTTGCAATCATCCAATTTTGACTTAGAAGTGCTGGATTTAAAACTATCATACTAATTCCACTTAAAATAGTTATCCACATAGCTGGATGACCTATATACTTGTATATTTTCATCTCTTGTATTTTCACAACTTCAACAAACTCTTTTTTGTGACTATTTTCAACATGATATACAAAAAGCCTAGGAAGATAAAATAGCATCGCCATCCAAGATAATACTGCTATTATATGCAGACTCAAAATCCAAGTATAATATTCCATTTAATTTCTCCTAATATATTAAACTCTATTCTATCAAAATTAACAAATATTAAAATGAAAATATATCTATATTTTAATTTTCATTCTTAATTTTTCTAATCCATTCACTTAAAGTCTTTTCAAATCCAATATCAAGTGAATTATAAAGTTTTAAATCCTCTTTTAAATACTCTTGTTCTACATATCCTCCAAAATCATGAGGATAAAGATAACCAATATGCTGACTATCAAGGTGTTTTGGTATATCAAGAATTTTTCCATTTTTTATCTCTTCAAGAGCTTTATTTATAGCTTTATATGCACTATTTGATTTTGGACTTGAAGCTAGATAAATAGCACACTGTGCTAAAATAATTCTTGATTCTGGATAGCCTATTTTATTACAAACTTGCATTGTACTACTTGCAAGATTTAAAGCATTTGGATTTGCATTTCCTATATCCTCACTTGCAAATATTACAAATCTTCTAGTAATAAAATCAACACTCTCTCCACCATCTATTAATCTTGCCATATAGTATAATGCAGCATCAACATTTGAACCTCTTAAAGATTTAATCATTGCACTTGCTAAATCATAGTGAGAACTACTAGAACTAACCCCATCACCTATAACATTTGCTCTTAACTCTTTTAAACTATTCAAACTAATCTCTTGATCTACTTTATATGAAAAATTTAATAGAGTAAGCATCGCTCTAGCATCACCAGAACTTGAATAAATCAAGTAATCTTTAACTTCATTTGATAAAGTTATATCAATATCTTTTAAAACTATATTTAATATTTTTTCCATTTCATCATAAGAAAATGGTAAAAATTCATATAAAAATGATCTTGATCTTATTGCATTTGTAAGAGTAAAAAATGGATTTTCTGTACTTGCTCCAATAATTGTAGCATCATAATTTTCCATAATTGGAAGTAAAACTTCTTGTTGATTTTTTGAAAGTCTATGAACTTCGTCTATAAATATTAAAGGTTTAATAAAGCTATTTTTATATCTATCAAATACCTTTCTTAAATCTTCAATTTTAAATGTTGTTGCGTTAAAATAGTGATAATCGCTACTTATCTCACGAGCTATAATTTTTGCTAAAGTAGTTTTTCCAGTTCCAGGTTTTCCATAAAAAAATAGATGAGGAATATCTTTTTGTTTTATTAATTTATAAAGAGCTTTATCTTTACTTATTATATGAGATTGACCAACAAAACTATCAAGTGATGTTGGTCTATATTTGTTAGCTAAGTCTATCATCTTCTTCATTTAAAAAGATTCGTAAATTTTTATACTCATCTTTTGTAAGGAATCTTGTTTTTCCAGTTGGTAGATTATTTAAACTAACCCCACCATATTCAACTCTTTTTAAATCCATAACATCAAGTCCAAAATATCCAAAAAATCTTCTTAGTTCTCTATTTTTACCTTCACTAATTACTACTTTTATCTTAGAAATTTTTTCTCCATTTGTTTGAATGTCATATGCTAAAAATGGAGCAAAATTCATTGATTTTATCTTTGTCTTTTTATATGCACCTTTTGTTGCATCATCTATCTCTAGACCTTTTTGCATAGCCATCTCAATTTTTGGAGATATTGGACCACTTACTTTTACCTTATAAACTCTTTCAAGATTTGAATGCATTAAAGCATTTACTACGTTTACACTATCGCTTAAAAGCAAAACTCCTTCACTTGCATAGTCAAGTCGCCCTACACTATTAAAGTGCTTATATTTGCTATCTAAACCATCATAAATAGTCTTTCTACCTTGAGGGTCACTTTTTGTTACTAGCTCACCTTTTGGTTTATTATAAACTATTACCGTGTACATTCTCTCTTTGTCTTCTTTGATAATCTTTTTACCAATTTCAACCTTATCACTTACTTTAACTTTTGTAGCTAAATCTGTAATAACTCTATTATTAACCTTTACTTTTCCTTCAGCTATTAAAGCATCTGCTTCTCGTCTTGAGTAATTACTGTTGTGAGATATAAATTTATTTAATCTTAACTCTTCAACTGCTCTTGTTTTTACTTCTGGCTTTTTTGTATCTTTTTTTTGTTCTTTTCTTGTTTCATTTTTCATTTTATACCTGCCTCTATTAGGTCGTGAATATGTAATAAACCTTTAAGCTCTCTATTTTTATTAGTAATTATAAGAAGTTGTATTTTATAAGTCTCAATAATCTGTAAAGCATCACTTGCCAAAAGGTTCTCATCATCAAATGTCCTTGGATTTAAAGTTGCAATAGATTCAACATTGCAATCAATAGAAAAACCATCTTTCATCAAAGCTCTTCTTAAATCTCCATCACTCAAAACACCAATAACTTTTTTATTTTCATCTTCAATAATTACAGAACCTAGTCTTCCTTGGCTCATTACAATTATTGCATCTTTTAATTTTGTTTCACGTGAAACAATAGGAAGATTATCTTTTCTTAAAAGGTCATCTACTTTTACGAATAGCTTTTTACCTAAACTTCCACCAGGATGAAAAGATGCAAAATCCTCTTTTTTAAAATCTCTTCTTTTCATAAGGCATACAGCAAGTGCATCTCCCATTGCCATAGTTAAAGTAGTAGATGATGTTGGAGCAGTATCAAGAGGACAAGCCTCTTTTTGTACGCTAATATTGATAAAATAGTCTGAATATTTTGCTAAAGTAGATTTTTCATCTTTTGCCATTGCGATCAAAGGAATATTAAATCTTTTTATATGTGGAAGAATTTGAATAAGTTCTTCACTCTCTCCACTATATGAAATAGCCAAAACTATATCCTCTTTTCCAATCATTCCCAAATCACCATGCATCGCTTCTGTTGGATGAAGAAAAAACGAACTAGTTCCTGTACTTGCAAGTGTTGCTGCAATTTTTGCTCCTACAAGCCCAGATTTTCCAACTCCTGTGACAATAAGTTTACCTTTTGAATTTATAATAAGATTTACAATATTTTCAATATCAAAAGAGATAGAGCTTGAAGCAATTTCAAGCTCTTTTGCTTCAGTAAGTAAAACTTCTTTTACTATCTCTTTGTAGTTCATAAAGAATTCCCTTATTGTACAAATATAGTTGGAACAATCATTGGATATTTTTTATATTTTCTTACACAATGTTTTCTTACAACTTTTCTAAGTTCATCTTCTAAAATTCTACTATTTTTAAATATTCCAGGTTTTGCATTAACAAGGAAAGTATTCAAAATCTCTTCTATCTCATTTGTAAAGAATCTATCTTGTTTGTCTGATATAAACCCAAATGTGGCAACTTTTGGTTTTGATGCAAGAGTTCTATCATTTTCATTTATTTGAGCAACTATCATAACAATACCCTCTTTTGCCATAGTTTGTCTATCTATAACAACATCGTCAGATATTTTATGATTTAACTGATTATCGATATAAACTTTCCCACTTTTAACTGTTTTTACTTTTTTAAGATACTTAGGATTTACTTCAATTTGTTCACCATCAGCCATAACATAAACATTTCTCTCTAAAACACCACAATCAACACCAGTCTCACCATGTTTTAAAGCATGATTATACTCTCCATGCACTGGCAAGAAGAATTTAGGCTTAACTAGTCTTAGCATAAGTTTTTGCTCTTCTTGAGCAGCATGTCCAGATACGTGAATATCAGCAAAATCTTGATAAGCAACTTTTGCTCCAGCTTTTAAAAGATGGTTAATAATCTCAGAAACACTTCCTTCATTTCCTGGAATTGCTTTTGCTGATAAAATTATTTGATCCTCAGGTTTAATTTTTACATGTCTATGCTCATGAATTGCCATTCTATATAAAGCACTCATTGACTCACCTTGACTTCCTGTTGTTACAATCATAATCTCTTTATCAGTATATTTATTTATTTCATGAGCTTCTATAAATTGATCTTTTGGAAATTTTATATATCCTAAAGTCATAGAGATATCTAAGTTTTTCTCCATAGAACGACCAATTACACAGATTTTTCTCCCATATTTTAAAGCTTTTTCAATTGCTTGAGCAACTCTATGAATATTTGAAGAGAATGTACTCATAATAACTCTTCCTGTTGCTGTAGCAAATATTCTTTCAAAAGTTGGTCCAACAGCTTTTTCAGTTTTTGTAAATCCAGGAGAGTGAGAGTTAGTTGAATCAGAAGTCATAACTAAAACACCCTCTTCTCCATAATGTGCAAGTCTATGAATATCTGTTGGGAAACCATCATATGGAGTATGATCTATTTTAAAATCTCCTGTATGAATCATAGTTCCAGCAGCAGTTTTAATAGCAATACAAGATGAATCAATAATTGAGTGAGTTACGTGCATCCACTCAATTTCAAAATCATTCCCTATTTTTATTGGAACTCTTTTTGAAATAGCTCTAAAAAGTGCTCTGTGTTCTCTCATCTTATGTTCATCAAACTTACTTCCAATCATCTCCAAAGGAAGTGGTGAACCATAAATTGGAAATTGCATCTCTTTAAATAGATATGGCATAGCTCCAATATGATCTTCATGACCATGAGTAATAATTACTGCAACAATTTTATCTTTTATCTCTCTAAGATATGTAAAATCTGGAATTAAGATATCAACTCCATGCATATCACCATCTGGAAAACTCATACCAACATCTACAATGATTGCTTCGTTCTCAGTCTCTACAACCATCATATTCCCACCAATTTCATTTAATCCACCAAGTGGAGTGATTCTAAGTTTTGCATTTGTATTTAGATTTAATTTATAATGTGGGTTTAATCTATCTTTATGAATTTTTTCATTTATCATATATGCTTTTTTAAGATCATTAGTCCAACCGTCACCAGCTGTAGGTATATCTTTATTTATAAATCTTGGCTTATTGTTTGGTTTTTTCTTCTTAAAAGGTGCTCTTTTTTCTTGATTTTGTTCGCTATTATTTCTATTTTCTTGATTTTGTTCAGAATTTTGAGCTCTAGGAGGTCTAGGATTTCTTGGTCTGAACTCTCTTTTTTCAGAACCTGTATTAGTTGATGACTCTTCTCTTATTTCAGTTGTTTTTATTTCACTATTTTTTGAAATTTCTTCTTTATTTATCTCTTCCATTTTTTACCTTTGTATGCATTTGGCTATACAAAGATGAACTAACTTCATGAGGTCTTAAGTTGTCGTTTAACTCTAACTCTTCATAAAGAGCTAAAATCTTAGATTTATCAAGAATTGAGCTAAGATTTTTTGATAGTTTTTTTCTTGGCTGCACAAAACAAGCTTTCAAAAACCTATTAAAATCTTTATCAAATTTTAGCGATAAATCTTTTTTTATATAAAGAACAGAAGATGTAACTTTAGGCATTGGGTCGAATGCCTCAGCTGGTACATCAAAAAGTATTTTTGACTCTTTAGAGATAAGTTCTGTCATTATCCCCAAAGATGAATACTCTTTATCATTTACTTTTGCAGTAAATTTTTGAGCTACCTCTTTTTGAACCATTACAATAATGTGTTCACAAAGTTCATCCTCAAAAGCTCTTAATATAATATTTGTTGCGATATAGTACGGTAAGTTTGCAATTAAGTCATATTTACCATCATGTAAAAATTTCAGCTCATCCCAAGCTCTTAAAACATCTATGTGTTTTAGTGTGAATTTTTTACTCTCTATTTCATTTGCAAATTTCGACTTTAAGATACCAATTAAATCGGTATCAACCTCATAAGCTGTCACATCTTTGTACTTGACTAAATTTTTAGTCAAATCACCTAAGCCAGGCCCGATTTCTACAATATGATTATTGTTATGGGGCATCGATTGGATGATTTTATCTAATATTGAACTATCTTTTAAAAAATTTTGTCCGAACTCTTTTTTTGCTTTTACTTTTTCCATTAGGCAAGAGTATATCTTTTTTTAACTTACATTTAGGTAATATCTTTAACTAATTTTTAAGGAATTCAAATTGAATAATCTAACAAAAAGAATAATCCCATGCCTAGATGTAAACAATGGAAGAGTTGTAAAAGGCGTAAACTTTGTAGGTCTAAAAGATGCAGGAGATCCTGTTGAAATAGCAAAAAGATACAACGATGAAGGTGCAGATGAGTTAACATTTTTAGATATTAGTGCAAGTGTAGAAAATAGAGGAACTATTGTAGATATTGTTAAAAATGTTGCTAAAGAGGTATTTATCCCACTAACTGTTGGTGGAGGAATACGAAATTTAGATGATATTTATGCTTTATTAAATGTTGGATGCGACAAAATTTCTGTAAATTCAAGTGCTGTTAAAACACCAAACTTAATAGATGATGGAGCAAAAAGATTTGGAAGTCAATGTATTGTTGTGGCAATTGATGTTAAAAAAGTATCAGATGGCTCATATCATGTTTTTGTAAAAGGCGGTCGAGAAGATACAGGACTTGATGCAATTTCTTGGGCAAAAGAGGTAGAAAATAGAGGTGCTGGAGAGATTTTATTAACTTCTATGGATACAGATGGAGTTAAGAGTGGTTTTGATTTGGAAATTACAAAAGAGATTTCAAAAATTGTAAATATTCCAGTAATTGCAAGTGGTGGTGCTGGAAATATGTCTCACTTTAAAGATGCTTTTGAAGCTGGTGCTGATGCTGCATTGGCCGCTTCAATTTTTCACTTTAAAGAGGTTGATATTATGGATTTAAAAAGATATTTACAAAAAAACAATATAAATGTAAGGATATAAATGAAAAAACTATTAACAGTTGCTTTACTTTTACCAATATTGAGTTTTTCTTATGAAATAAATTTTAATAAATCATTTTCAAAAGTTGTAAACCCTGATTTATTAACAACAAATATAAATATAAGTGTTGAAAAAAAAGATGAAAAAAGTGTAAATATTGAAGTAGAAAAATTTAATAATTTTTTAAAGAATACAAAAAATATTACAATAAAAAATACAAATTATAATTTGACTCCAAAATATGATTATGAGAATAATAAATCAATATTTAAAGGATTTATAGCAAATACAAGATTTATTATAGAGTCAAAAGATCCAAAAGAGATAAACAATTTTTTAGCTGATTTAATGGCTTTAAAAGATAGCTTAAAATCGGATGATATTAAAATAAATATATCAAATTTATCTTGGGAAATTGGTGAAAATTTACAAAATAAAAATATTGATGAACTAAGAGTAGAAGTTTTATTATGGATAGGAAATTATACAAAAGAACTTTCAAATAAGATTGGAAAAAAATGTGAAATTAAAAATGTAAATATAAACGAAAACTTTGACTACCCTACTTTTAAAAATAGAGTAATGAGTTCTTCTTTAGATATGGTAAATTCATCTGAATCAATAAATATTTCACCAATAAATACAGAAGAAATTATAAAAATAAATACAAATTTTGTACTGGATTGTAAGTGATTGTAAGTGCTGGAAATCAAGAAACTTTTACGTTTGCTAAATCAATAGGTGTTGGATTAGTTTCTAGTGCGATAAATCTAACAAAAATTTGTCTATTTAATAGACCAGAGTTTATTTTATTTATTGGAAGTGCTGGAAGTTATGGAAATCATAAAATATTTGATATTGTTGAATCAAAAAACTCTTCAAATATTGAGATGAGTTTTTTAGAAAATTTTTCATATACTCCAATAGATAATGCAGTTAGAATAGATACAAATTTAACAAAAAGTGAAGTAGTTGTAAATAGCTCAAACTATATAAGCACAAATCAAACTTTATCAAAAGAGTTTTTACAATACAATGTCGAACTTGAAAATATGGAGTTTTTTTCTGTATTAAGTGTTGCAAAAGAGTTTGAAATACCAGCTTTTGGTATTTTTATTGTTACAAACTATACAAATGAAGATGCACACAATGATTTTTTAAAAAATCATAAAATTGCAATGGAAAAACTAACACAATATTTAATAGAAAAAAATATAATTAAAATAAAAGCAGAAGAGTAATGACAAAAGAGATATTATCATCTATATATGATTACACATTAGATGAGTTAAAAGAGAGATTAAAACCATCATTTAGAGCAAAACAGGTTTATAATTGGCTTTATAAAAAGTATGCAAACTCTTATGATGATATGAAAAATCTTCCAAAAGAGTTAATAGAAGATTTAAAAACAAACTATCCAATTGATATTTTGAAAGTTGTAAAAAAAGAGCAAAGTCGTGATGGAAGTATAAAATACCTTTTTAAATTAAGAGATAATCACACTATTGAAGCTGTTTTACTTTTGATGAAAGATAAAAAAATTGATGAAGATGGACAGATTGTAAGAAGTGAAAAATATACAGTTTGTATCTCTAGTCAAGTTGGATGTAAAGTTGGATGTAGTTTTTGTTTAACGGCACGTGGTGGATTTGTAAGAAATCTTACAGTTGGAGAGTATATAGCTCAAATTGTTCATATAAAAAGAGATAATGAAATAGCTGAAAACAAGGCTTTAAATATTGTTTATATGGGAATGGGTGAACCTCTTGATAATTTTGATAATTTTGTAAAAGCTGTTGAGATTTTCTCAGAACTTGATGGATTAGCAATAAGTAGAAGAAGACAAACGGTTTCAACTTCAGGAATTGCAAGTAAGATTAAAAAACTTGGTGAAAAAGATTTACAAATACAACTTGCTATTTCACTTCATGCTGTTGATGATGAGTTAAGAAGTGAGCTTATTCCTATGAATAAGGCTTATAATATTGCATCAATTATTGAAGCTGTTAAAGAGTTTCCAGTAGATACAAGAAAAAAAGTTATGTTTGAATATTTGGTTATAAAAGATAAAAATGATAGTTTAGATGCAGCAAAAAAACTTGTAAAACTTCTAACTGGTTTACAAGCAAAAGTAAATCTAATATATTTTAATCCATATGCTGGAACAACTTATCAAAGACCTCTTGAAACTGATATGATGAGATTTAAAGATTTTTTAAATTCAAAAGGTGTAATTTGTACAATTAGAGAGTCAAAAGGTTTAGACATAAGTGCAGCTTGTGGACAGTTAAAAGAGAAGGAGTTAAATGGGAATTCTTGAAATAGCTTTAATTATTTTTATAATAGTTGTAGTGCTTTCTAGTGCTATTGGATTTTATATTCATAATAAAGATGATAAAAAAAATGATAAATTTGAGGAGAATTAATATGACAGTTACAAGATTTGCACCAAGCCCTACGGGATATTTACATATTGGTGGATTAAGAACAGCTCTTTATAGCTATTTATGGGCAAGAAAAAATGGTGGAGTTTTTAGACTTAGAATTGAAGATACTGATTTAGAAAGAAATAGTCAAGAGGCTTTAAATGCAATTATTGAAGCTTTTAACTGGGTTGGTTTATCTTATGATGGAGAAGTTGAATATCAATCAAAAAGAACTGAAATATATAAAAAATATATAAATCAACTACTTGAAAGTGGAAATGCTTATAAATGTTATATGAGCAAAGAAGAACTTGATAGCTTAAGAGCAAAACAAGAAGCTGCAAAACAAACTCCAAGATATGATGAGACATGGAGACCTGAAGATGGTAAAGTTTTACCTACAATTCCAGAAGGAATTGAGCCAGTTATTAGAATCAAAGCTCCAAAAACAGGAGAGATTAGATTTCTTGATGGTGTGAAAGGTGATATGAAATTTGATGCATCTTTTGTTGATGATTTCGTAATTGCAAGATCAAATGGAATGCCTACATATAACTTTGTTGTAACTATTGATGATATGTTAATGGAGATGACAGATGTAATTAGAGGCGATGATCACTTATCAAATACTCCAAAACAGATAGTTATTTATAATGCTTTAGGTGTAAAGCATCCAAATTTCTATCACGTTCCAATGATAAACAATCCAGAAGGTAAAAAGCTCTCAAAAAGAGATGGTGCAATGGATGTTATGGATTATAAAAGATTGGGGTATTTACCAGAAGCTT
>JACCEA010371725.1_pt1 | contig 22002 bp, 20 predicted proteins | sample 7449851 | NCBI WGS metagenome assembly JACCEA01 (sample SAMN15323453, study PRJNA562643) | freshwater metagenome | isolation source: river surface water | place: USA:Blue River Watershed | collected 2017-08-18 | reverse complement strand
GGGTTCTCCGGAATTTCTCGACATCGAATCCGTCGAAGCGCGCATGCGTGACGCCAGCGACGGCCCCGTTCTCGTGGTGCCGTTCACCAGTGCCCAGGGCGACACGCTCGGTGCGATTGTCGCGATTCGACCCCACAACGGTTTGCCCTTTGTCGAGGCGGAGCGCGCCGCTCTGGCGTCCTTTGCGCGCACCATCGCGGCATCACGCGAGCTGGCGCTGTCCCGGGCCGCCGAACATCGGTTGACCCTGACCGAGGAACGCGAGCGCATCGCCCGCGACTTGCACGACCATGTGATTCAAAACCTGTTTGCCATCGGGTTATCCATCGACGGCGTCGTTGGACGCACCCCGCCCGAGGTCGCGAGCCGCCTCGCCACCCAGGTGGATGAAATTGATGCCACGATTCGCAAGATCCGGCACAGCATCTTTGACCTGTCCGAACCCACCCTGGCGGGCACAACCAGTTTCCGTGCCCGAATCCACACAATGGTCCGGCAAATCCTCGAGGAACACAGCGTCGATTACCGTGTGGAATTCGAGGGCGCCGTCGACAGCCTCATCGCCGATGCGCACCGCGGTGACATCGAGGCGGTCGTGCGCGAAACCGTATCGAACATCGTGCGCCACTCGCAGGCCGCCCGGGCCTCGGTCGCCCTGCGGGTATCCCCCGCACATATCACCGTCGAGGTTGCCGACGATGGCACCGGCATTGGCGATGAAACTCGTCGCAGCGGCCTGGCCAACCTCGAGGCCCGCGCCACCAAAGCGGGCGGGTACTTCCGGATCGACCCCGCGGAACCCCACGGCACCACAATTCATTGGCGAATCCCCCGAGGAGAAAAATGAACGAGAAAATCGGCGTATTCCTGTTGGACGACCACGAGATCGTGAGGCGCGGCGTGGCCAACCTCATCGACCAGGAACCCGACATGCGCGTCGTGGGCGAGGCCGGCGTCGCCACGGGTGCCGCCGAACTCATTATCGCCAGCGGAGCCCGTGTGGCGCTGTTGGATGGCCGATTGCCCGACGGTCGCGGCATGGATGTCTGCCGCGACGTCAAGAGCGAAAACCCCTCGATTGGGTGCCTCATCCTGACCTCGTTCGACGACGACGACGCGGTACTGGCCGCAATGCTCGCTGGCGCCAACGGATATCTGCGCAAAGAGGTGCGCGCCTCGGGAATTATCGACGCCATCCGCCGTTCTGCCGTCGGCGAGAACTTGATGGACTCCGTCACGGTCGAGGGTGCCATGCGTCGCGTGCGCGAGGCGCTCGATGTCGCGAACCCCCTGGACGACCTGACCCCCCGCGAACTCGACATCCTGGAGCTCGTGGCCGAGGGCCTGTCCAACCGCGAAATTGCGGGCCGACTGTTCCTCGCTGAAAAGACCGTCAAAAACTACGTCAGCGGAATCCTCAGCAAGTTGGGCATGCAGCGACGCACACAGGCCGCGTTATTTGCCAGTGAGTGGATGCCCAAGAAGCCTTAGCGAACCGCGTTAGCGGCGCGAACACCCCAGCGCAGACCCTTGACCAGGGGGTAAATTGCGAGGTACGCCCATCGTGGCGCGCGTAACGCCGTCGACCGTACACCGTGATGGTTGTAGGTGTGATCGATGCGTTTTGCGTACGCGGCAAAATCCGCGGGGCTATCGTCCATTCGACGGGCACTCATACCGGCGACCATCGTGGGGACGTACGAGATTGTGTACCCGGCATCGTTGATATGGACGGCAAGGTCCAAGTCCTCGTGCATGAGGTTGTCCTCGTCCAGGCAGGTTTCGTCGCGTACGGCATGCCACACATCACGCCTCACGGCCATATTGGTTCCAAAGAGGAACTGGTAGTCGTCGGTAAGCTTGAACATCGCACGACGCAGCGTGTCGTCGGCGATCAGGCCAAAGCGGCGAAAAGGCATGTCGTAGTACAGGACCGGACCTGTGGTCGCGGCAACTGTTTCGTCCTCGTAGGACTTCTGGACTTCCTCGACCCAATTGGGTTCGATCGCGGAATCCGAATCAATACGACCGATGATGTCACCGGTCGCCGCGTCAAAACCGGCGTTACGTGTCGGAGTAATTCCCTGCATCGCGGACTGTTCAATCAACACCAGTGGCGCATCGGGGTTCGAGTGCTGCAGGTCGTGAACGATCTCGACCGTGCGGTCGGTGGACATGTTGTTGACCACGATGATCTCGTGCGCGGGGACGGTCTGCGACAGCGCCGCCAGAAGGCACGTACGGATTGTGTCTTCCTCGTTATAGGCAGGAATGACAATCGAAACAGATTTCACGGGGCACCTTTCGGGAACTCAACCAGACTAACAGCGGAACTCCAGCCGTCACGGGATTTCGTATCGTTATGAAACAAGGCGGGCGCGGCGGGCACAAATGCCTCTTTGTGCGCTAGTGTTCAGTTAGAAGTTGGATGTCACTCCCGGCCCGTGCCGACCCTGAGGGTCACCGACTGCAAGGATCGACGGTCGGTTCAAGCATTACCAAAGGAGTACCCCATGGCAACTGGTGTCGTGAAATGGTTCAACAACGAAAAGGGCTACGGCTTCATCACCCCCGACGAGGGCGGCGCTGACCTGTTCGCTCACTACTCGTCGATCGAGTCGGACGGCTTCCGTTCGCTCACCGAAAACCAGCGCGTGGAGTTCGAAGTCGCTCAGGGCGACAAGGGACCCCAGGCTGCACACATCCGTGGTCTCTAAGTCTTAGAGATACAAAATCGGGCCCGTCACTCTGGTGACGGGCCCGATTTTTATTATCGAAATTTTTTACTTGCCGTACTTAGGCAACAGGTACAGCGGGATCATCCAGGCGACGCACGACATGAGGATAGCGCCACCGAAAATAACGGCTTCCCAACCGGGTACCTGGAACGCCAGGCCCATCAACGGAAATGAACCGACGAAAAGGGCAAATGACGCAATTTTTGCAAGCATGTTCATGTCCATAATCTTAGTCGGCATCGTGAGGTGCCGCGGCAAATTCGCGCCAATTTGAGCCAAAAGTCATATGGCGCGCCCCGCAGGACACGCCATATGACCGGTGAATGTCCTAGGCCTTGTGAATTGCCGCCGTCACAGGGGTCGGGTTCTGGAACAAGTCGAGGACCGGGCAGTGTGCATCGACCGCTGCCTGAAGTTCTTCATATCGCTCCTGCGATTCGGGACCAGTGACAGTGACGTCAAAGTGCACATCGGTGAATCCGGCGCGAACCGACTCGTCAAACCCAAACAATTTGCGCGCATCGAGGTGCGCGGTCGACACGATGGAAATGTCATCGACCTGGATTCCGAGGGCGAATGCATAGAGGCGGTACACCACGATCTGGCACGAGATCAGGGCGCCCAGAGCATATTCGACGGGGCTTGCGGCAACATCGTCACCGGCCAAGGCGGCGGGCTCGTCGACGACGAAGGTGTGCTTGCCCACGGTGATTTCGGACGCAACGGAACCGACACCAACACCGGTTGCCCGATATGTCAAGTAGGCGCTGGCGGGGTTGTCGTCGACGCGGTCCTTCCAGGTACCCGCGGCAGTGGCGAGGCGCTCGGCGCGGTCGGTTCCCTCAAGAATTTGTGTGAGTGAAGTAGTCATATCCACACGGTAAATGACAACGTCCCCGCCGTACAGCGGGGACGTCATACAAGGAAAAACGGGGCAACATGACGTCATGTGGCGTCACATTACGCAACGAAACCTAGACGGCAGAGGCCCGTTCGATCACGAGTTCACGGACTCTCGCGGCGTCGGCCTTGCCCCCCATCGACTTCATGACGGCACCGATCACCGCACCGGCGGCCTGGACCTTACCCTCACGGATCTTGTCCAACACATCGGGCTGCGCCAACAGGGCCTCGTCAATTGCGGCAATGAGCGCCGTGTCATCCGACACCACGGCAAGTCCGCGCGATTCGATGATTCCGCGTGCGTCGCCCTCCCCCGCGATCAGTCCCGCAAGGACTTCACGTGCGAGCTTGTCGTTGACGATGCCCTCGTCGATGACCGACTGCAGGTCGGCTATCTGTGCGGCGGTGACCAGAGTGGTCGCGTCAACACCACGGTCGTTGGCGATGCGGCTGACCTCACCCATCCACCACTTGCGTGCGGCCGCGGCCGGGGCGCCCGCCTCGATGGTTTCGCGGACCTCGACCAACAGGCCGGCATTGACAATCGCTTGGAAGTCGACATCGCTGAAGCCCCAGTCGGCCTTCAAGCGGCGGCGCTGGGCTGCGGGTGGCTCGGGCAGCGCATTGCGCAGTTCCTCGACCATGCCACGGTCCGGACGGATCGGCATGAGGTCGGGTTCCGGGAAGTAACGGTAATCGTCGGCGTCGGACTTGGGACGGCCGGGTGACGTCGTCCCGGTGTCCTCGTGCCAGTGACGGGTTTCCTGGGTGATCGAGCCACCCTTTTCCAGGATCGCGGCCTGGCGTTGAATCTCGTATCTCACCGCGCGTTCGATGGAACGCAATGAGTTGACGTTCTTGGTCTCGGTACGGGTGCCCAATTTCTCGGCGCCACGGGGACGCAACGAGACGTTGGCGTCACATCGCAAGTTTCCGCGTTCCATGCGGGCCTCGGAAATCCCCAAGGCGCGCACAATGTCACGAATGGTGGCGACGTAGGCGCGTGCCACCTCGCCCGCACGATGTTCGGTGCCAAAGATGGGGCGGGTCACGATTTCGACCAACGGAACACCCGCACGGTTGTAGTCCACGAGCGAATATTCGGCGCCCTGGATACGTCCGGTGGAACCACCGACGTGAGTCAACTTTCCGGCGTCCTCCTCCATGTGCGCGCGTTCGATGGGAATGGTGATCAGGTCGCCATTGTCGAGCTCGATTTCCAATTCGCCGTCAAAGGCAATCGGTTCGTCGTACTGCGAGATCTGGTAGTTCTTCGCCAGGTCGGGGTAGAAATAGTTCTTGCGTGCAAAACGGCAGGTTTCGGCGATGTCACATCCCAGTGCGAGACCCAACGAGATTGAATACCGAACGGCCTGCTTGTTCACCACAGGCAGGCTGCCGGGAAGCCCCAAGCAGACGGGCGTGATGGCCGTGTTGGGTTCGGCGCCGAACACGTTGGGTGCCGACGAGAACATCTTTGTGTCGGTCGAGAGTTCGACGTGAACCTCGAGCCCGATGACGGGTTCGTAAATTTCCAGTGCCCGATCGAAATCCAGCAGAGCGTCCTTCGCCATTAGCGGTTCCCTCCTGCCGAGAACATGGGGTTCAGAGTGTGGAACGATGCACCGCGTTCGGCGTCCAGTAACGCCTCGATGGTTGCACCGATTTCGTAGAGTCTCGCATCGGCGTGCGCTGGCGCCATGATCTGCAGACCGGTCGGCAACGAGTCCTCACGACCCACACCCATGGGCAGGCTCATGCCAGGGATACCCGCAAGGTTGGCGGGAATCGTGGTGATGTCCGACAGCCACATGGCCAGCGGATCGTCGAGCTTGTCCCCCAGTTTCCACGCGGTCGTGGGCGCTGTGGGGCTGACCAGAACATCGGCCTGGTCGAACGCGGACGCAAAGTCACGCTGAATCAACGTGCGAACCTTTTGCGCCGAACCGTAATAGGCGTCGTAATAGCCCGCGGACAGTGCGTAGGTTCCCAAAATGATGCGTCGCTTGACCTCGTCGCCAAAACCGGCTTCACGGGTCGCGCTCATGACGTCCTCGACCGTGGCGCTGCCCGACGGGTTGACGCGCAGTCCGAACCGAACCGAATCGAACTTCGCGAGATTGCTCGACGCCTCGGCAGGCAAAATCAGGTAATACGCAGAAACGGCGTACTCGAAATTCGGGGTACTGACATCAACGATCTCGGCGCCGTGAGCGGCCAAGGTCTCGAGCGTGGCGTGGAAGCGTTCACGGACACCGGGTTGGAACCCTTCGCTGTCGAGCTCACGGATGACACCAACACGGACACCCGCGAGCGAACCCGAGGCCGCGCCTCGACGTGCCGCTTCGGCAAACGATGCCCAGGGAGTGTTGATGCTGGTCGAATCGTGGTGGTCGTATCCACCGATGACATCGTGCAACAGGGCCGAGTCCAGAACGGTACGGGACACGGGCCCAATCTGGTCGAGCGACGATGCCAGGGCAATCGCGCCATAACGGCTGACGCCACCATAGGTCGGCTTGACGCCCACGGTTCCGGTCACGGACGCGGGCTGACGGATCGATCCACCCGTGTCACTGCCGAGAGCGATGGGGGCCTCGTAGGCGCCTACGGCCGCGGCCGAGCCACCGCCCGAACCGCCGGGAATGCGGTCGCGATCCCACGGGTTGCGGGTCACACCAAACGCGGAGTGTTCGGTGGACGAACCCATCGCGAATTCGTCCATGTTGGTCTTACCCAGGAGTACCATGCGGGCCTCACGCAGCTTGCGAACGGGGGTCGCGTCGTACGGGGGCACCCAACCTTCGAGCATGCGCGAACCGGCGGTCGAGGGCATATCGAGGGTGCAGAGCACGTCCTTGACGGCAACGGGAATACCCGCGAGGGCATGCAGTTGCTCGCCGGCGGCACGGGCAGCATCGACTTCTTCGGCCACGGTCACGGCGGCGTCGTTGATGTGCAGGAACGCGCCCAGGTCGCCATCAACGGCCTCGATTTGTGCGAGGTGTGCCCGAGTGACCTCGACGCTCGACACCTCGCCGGAAACCAGCGCAGCCGACAGTTCGGCTGCGGACAAGTGGATGAGTTCGGCCATTAGTGCTCCTCCCCCAAAATTGCGGTGACACGGAAACGTGAACCGTCGTGGTCCGGCGCTCCGGTCAGGGCCTCTTCGGCGGTAAGTTGGTCGGCAACAACGTCCTCGCGCCACACGTTTTCCATGGGGATGGGGTGTGAGGTTGCCGGAACATCGGGAGTGGCCACCTGGTTCACGGTCTCGACCGCGTGAACGATGGCGGAAAGTTCCCCCGTCATCTTGGTGATTTCCGCGGGGGTCAAAGCGATTCGGGCGAGGTTCGCAAGATGCGACACCGTCTCCTCCGTGATCTCGGGCATACTTCTCCGTACTGTCGTTGCCTCAATTCTAGTTTGTCGAGTACGCCCGAATGACGGCCGGGCGTCCCTCTCGGGTGCACAATGGCAGTATGAGCCCGCGTCTCGTTGCACTCCTCGCCGTCACGGTGTCAACACTCACTCTTGCCGCGTGTGCGCCCTACTCCGACGCGAACACGTGGGTGCTCACCCGATTAACCGACGAGGCGGGCGCCTACGTCCCCGCGGCGAACGACCTGCCCGTGACACTGCGGTTCGAGAACGGCGCAATCCAGGGCTCGGTCTGCAATTCGTACAGCGCCCAAGTTTCCGGCTGGGGAAGCAGCTTCGAAATTTCATGGATTGCATCGACCGAGATGGCGTGCATGGAACCCGAAACGGCCATGCAGGTCGAAACACGGTACCTGTCGGACCTGGGCGCGGTGACCACCATCACTCGTGATGGCGAGCTCCTCGTGCTGACCGGACCCGATGTGGTGCTGGAATTCGCTGTGGAATAACGTCGCTACAGTGCCGACGCAACAAGTTTGGCAAACTCGGCGGGTTCCATCACCCGGACATTGAGCTTTTCGGCTTTCGCCAACTTGGATCCAGCACCCGGTCCCGCGACAAGCAGCGAGGTGTTGGCCGACACACTCGACACTGATTTTCCGCCCATTCGCCGTACGGCGTCCTCGGCTTCGTCCCGCGTGAAGCCCTCGATTTTGCCCGAAACTACGACCGTCATCCCCGACAGTGGGCCATCAATCGCAGCCGTCTCGGCACCCGGTCCGGGGTGGCCGGGAATCTCGAACGCAACACCGGCCGCACGCCAGCGGTCGACGATGTTCCGATGCCAATCGACGGCACACCATTCGACAAAACTGGTCGCGATGATCGATCCAACGCCGTCGACAGCGGCGAGTTCCTCGACCGTTGCCGATTCCATTGCGGCAAGCGATCCAAAATGGCTGGCGAGCGCCCGCGCCGCAACGGGGCCCACATGTCGAATATTCAACGACACCAGGAACCGCCACAGTTCCTTCGTTTTCGCGCGTTCCAGTTCGGCAATCAACTTGAGCGCATCGGCACTGGGAACGAATTCGCCGTCAAAAGCGTTGTCGTCCTCGCTCGCAAACAGGGTTGCATCAGTCTTGGCTGTGCGCTTGGCACGGAACGGCATCTGACGTTTAGGTAAACCGGCGTCATCGAGCTTGGGCAGTCCCGTGTCCGAATCCTTGACCTCAACCACGACGTCGAACAGCGCGTCCAGCGTCAGGTCAAAAAGCCCCGCCTCATTGGTCAAGGGAGGAACCTCGGGTTCCAGTGGTTGTGTCAGCGCGGCTGCACTGACTTCCCCCAGGCCCTCAATGTCCAAACCACCGCGCGAACCGATGTGCTCGATACGGCCGCGCACCTGTGCCGGACAGTGCTCGGTGTTCGGACAGCGCAGATCGATATCGCCGTCCTTTGCGGGGGCGAGACGCGCACCACACTCTGGGCACCCCTCGGGCATCGTCCACACGCGTTCGGAACCGTCCCGCAATTCGACGACGGGGCCCAGAATTTCGGGAATGACGTCACCCGCCTTGCGCAACACCACCGTGTCGCCCAGAAGGACTCCCTTGCTGACCACGACGTCCTGGTTGTGCAGTGTTGCCTGCCGCACCACCGATCCGGCAACGCTGACCGGTTCCATCACGGCGTACGGTGTGGCGCGACCGGTTCGACCGACGCCAACGACGATATCCAGCAGTCGGGTGTTGACCTGCTCGGGCGGGTACTTGTACGCAATCGCCCAGCGCGGCGCCCGGGATGTCGAACCCAATCGGGCCTGAACGTCGCGGTCATCGACCTTGACAACCACTCCGTCGATCTCGTGTTCGATGTCGTGACGGTGTTCGCCATGGAATTCCACGAAACGCAGAACCGCATCGATGTCATCCACCACGGAATAATGCGGTGACGTGGGAAGACCCCACCCGCGGGCAATGTCATAGATCTCGGATTGGGCCGTCACCGGGGGGTTCTGCCACGCACCGATGCCGTGCACATAGAGCGAGAGGCGCGACAGCCGGTCGAACATCAGATCCAGCTGACGTTCGTTCTTGCCCTCGGCCTTCTGCCGCAGGCTACCCGAGGCGGCATTGCGGGGGTTCGCAAAAGTCTTCTCCCCCAGCTGCGCCTGGCGCGCATTGAGTTCGGCGAACTGTTCGACAGTAAAGAACACCTCGCCACGAATTTCGACCACGTCGGGGTGGTTGTCGCCCGCCAATTGGTGCGGAATTCCGGGAATTCGTAGGGCGTTTTCGGTCACGTCCTCGCCGGTGATACCGTCACCACGGGTCGCGGCCTGCACCAGCACACCGTGTTCGTAGCGAACGTTGAGCGCCAACCCATCGATCTTGACCTCGCACAACCAGCGAGGCGTGGCGCCCGCGTCCCGAGCCGTCTTCGCCAACCAGCCGGACAGTTCCTCGCCCGAGAACACATTGTCGAGGCTGTACATCCGTTCACGATGGACGACCGGATCGAACAACCGGGTTTCCGACCGGCCGCCCACGATTTGCGTGGGGCTGTCCTGGCTTTGGACTTCGGGGAACTCGCGTTCCAGCACCTCGAGTCGGCGAATCAGGGCGTCGTATTCGGCGTCGGACACGACCTGCGCATCCCGGACGTAATACGCATCCGCGAGTTCACTGATGCGTTCCCGCAACGACTGAACCTCGGCATGCGCCTCGATCGAGGAATCACCGAACGGAGTCTGCGAGTCGTTCATGCCAACAGTTTACGAACGACGACGGGACGTCGGATTAACCGAGACCCAAAATGTCGACAACGAACATGATGGTGTCGCCACCGGCAATGTTCTCGCCCGAACCCGCATCGCCGTACCCCAGATCAGCGGGGACGATGACGACAACACGCGAACCGATGGTCTGGCCCACAATCGCCTTCTGGAAGCCCTGGATTACCTGGCCAACGTTAAAGGTGGCGGGCTCGCCACGGTCAAAGCTGGAGTCAAAGACCACGCCGGTGTTCATGTTGACGCCGTGGTAGTTCACGACGACGGTTGCACCATCGGCGACGACTTCGCCCTCGCCCCGGATCAGGGTCTCGAGAGCGTAGGCCGTGGGTACCGCGCTGGTGTCGATATCGACGGTGACCTTGCCATCAACAACAGTGACGGCGGGGAAACCCTCGAGCGGCTCGACGGGGGTACCGGTGGCCTCGGGCAGCGCAGCGGGGACGATGCTCATGACATCGGCGATGAAGACGAGCACGTCATCGGCGCCCAGTCCCGCGGTTTCGGCCTGGTCACCAAACGCCTCGGCGTTGGGGATAACACCGACAACGCGAGAACCGACAGTGGCGCAATTCAGGGTCTTTGCAATTCCGACAAACTGGGTGGCGGCCGTGTCTACGGGGAACGAGGTCTCGCCGTCCGACAGGTAGTTCGACGCCTCGATGTATTCACCGGTGGTTCCGTTGTACAGGGCGAAGTGCATCTTCACGGTTTCACCCGTGTCGACCATGTCACCGGTTCCTGCGGTGACAACGTGACGCTGAGTGGTGTCGACGGTCAGCGGCGAAGGCACGGTTACCGTGGGCTCTGCCCCCATTTCGGTCGACACGGTGATCGACTTGGCGGCATCACCGTCGGGAGTGCAGTTGGTTCCCTGGGGCGCACAACCCGTCAAAGCCGACACAGCAACGAGTGACACAGTTGCCAATGCAACAGCCGAAAAACGAGTCATTTCAATCCTTAAATACGCACAGAGGTGAACACTTCTAGTGTACGCGCGGGGAGGAAACGAGAACGCTCGATTCGAGCAACACGGGGAAATTCACGCTACTTCTTATGACACACATAGCTTTCGCGCGCTCGTGGAATTCCTCGATCCGTCGCGAATCGGACTCGGTCGTCACCACGACCGTCGGGCGCAACGTCACCCGGGTCATCGCCCCCGAACCGCCCCGCATCTGCATCTCGCCCGTCACCGAATCCTCGTAGGACTGGACCTCAACGCCCTCGGAATGCGCGACCCACAAAAACGACAGCATGTGGCACTGTGCCAACGCGCCCATCAACAATTCCTCGGGGTTCCACCGCGTGACATCGCCCGCAAATCCGCCCGCAGCCGAGACACCCACGGTGACATGATCAGCGGCGGAAATGTCCGCATCGCGCGAGTACTCACGCAGCGTTTCGCCGTTCGACGCAGGGCTGTGTCGCCAGGCCAGCGAAATCGCAAAAGTGTGAGTCATAACACCTCAATTGTGAGGTAATAATCGTTCGGACACAACTAAACTGGGCACATGAACACTGACGTCACACCGGTCGCCCAAGAGCGCAAAGTTGTAACCGAAATCCCCGGCCCCAAGTCGCTTGCACTGCACGCGCGTCGCCAGGCAGTCGTATCGGGTGGCGTTTCCGCCACCTATCCCATCTACATTGACCGCGCCAAGGGTGCCGTCATGGTGGACGTTGACGGAAACCACATCATCGACATGGGTGGCGGAATCGGCGTCATGACCATCGGACACTCGGACGACGCCGTCATCGAGGCAGCAGCTGCACAGGCCCGTGCCGTAACTCACACCCTCTTCACCGTCGCGGGATACGAATCGTACGTACGCGTCTGCGAATTGCTCGCCGAGCACACCCCCGGCGACTTCGCCAAGAAGACTGTGCTCATCAACTCGGGCGCCGAAGCCGTCGAAAACGCGGTCAAAATCGCCCGCAAGTACACCGGCCGCACCGGCGTGGCTGTGCTCGACCACGGCTACCACGGTCGCACCAACCTGACCATGGCCATGAACTTCAAGGCAATGCCGTACAAGCTCGGATTTGGCCCCTTCGCCGGTGACATTCACCACGCACCCAACTCGTACCCCTTCCACGACAAACTGTCAGGTGCCGAAGCTGCCGCACGCACCATTTCGTACCTCGAAAAGAAGGTCGGCGCACAGGATTTGGCATGTCTCGTTGTTGAGCCCATCCAGGGCGAGGGTGGCTTCATCGTCCCCGCCGACGGATACCTGCCCGCATTGCAGAAATGGTGTAACGAGAACGGCATCGTCTATGTTTCGGACGAAGTTCAGTCGGGCATCATGCGCACCGGTCACTATTTTGCGTCGACGCACTTCGGCGTTGTACCTGACCTGATCACCAGCGCCAAGGGTATTGCGGGCGGATTCCCCATTGCGGGTGTCACCGGCCGCGCCGAAATCATGGACGCTTCGCACGCTGGTGGACTCGGCGGAACCTTCGGCGGTAACCCCATGGCCGCCGCCGCAGCCGTCGCCGTGTTCGAGGAAATCGAGAAGCGCGATCTGATGGCCGAGGCTCGTCGCGTTGAGAAGACCCTCAAGGGCGCACTGCTCGAACTGCAGAAGAAGTACCCCGTTATCGGTGACGTTCGCGGTGTCGGCGCCATGCTCGCCATCGAATTCACCGAGCCCGGTACCGACAACCCTCGTTCGGACATCGTTCCCGTCATCACCGCATATGCCATCAAGAAGGGCCTGCTCCTTCTGTCGGCAGGCACCTACGGCAACGTGCTGCGCTTCCTTCCCGCTGTGGTCACCTCGGACGAGCTGCTGCTCGACGCTGTAGCGATCATCGATGAGGCACTCGCAACGCTGTAATGCACGCACTTACTGTCAACGGCAGCGTCGAACTGGCGTCAATCGACCGAAACGGTTTGACTGAATCTCGCCACATCGGCGCTGCCGTTGTCGTATCCCCCGACGGCACCATTCTCGAACAACACGGTGATGTGCAGGCAACGATCTTTCCGCGCTCGACCCTCAAACCCATCCAGGCGGTCGCCGCGTTGCGCGCTGGTGCATCCCTGACAGGAGCCGAGTTGGTGCTTTCAACGGCCAGCCACTGTGGCTCCCACCGCCACACCGACGTGGTCGCCGGAATGCTCGCGCACGACCATCTCTCCCCCACTGATCTTGCATGCCCCGCGCAGTGGCCTTTGGGTTATTCCGAAAAGGCTGAACGTATCGCAGAGGGCGAAACAGCCCAGAGCATCACCATGAACTGTTCGGGCAAGCATGCGGCGTTCCTTCGGGCCTGTGTAGTCAACGGCTGGGACACGCACACATATCTGAACCCCGCGCACCCGCTACAAGTGGCAATCCGTCGCACCGTCGAAGAATTCACGGGCACCACTGAACTGTGGCCGGCAATTGATGGGTGCGGTGCGCCGCTGTACGGAATGACCCTCGTCAATCTGGCCACCGGAATTTCGAAAATTACCGGCGGATACGACGCCGATGCCGCCCGACTGTTCGAGGCAGTACGCACCAACCCATGGGGAATCGACGGTGAAGGCCGCGATAACACTCGGGTAATTGAAGCCACGGGCGGTCTCGCCAAACTCGGTGCCGAAGGTGTTGTCATCGTGGGAATGCCCAGCGGTGTTGCCGTCGCTGTCAAATGCCTTGACGGGTCCCAACGCCCCACCACCGCGGTCGCACTGACCCTGTTGGCTCGAGCCGGCGAGATCACTCACCAGCAGGCGGCAGAACTCATTGACGAGCTTGCTGACCCCATCACCGGCGGCCAGGACATCGTCGGCAGTCTCACGGTCGAGCTTTGAGACCGACGCTAATGCCGCCCACCCACGGTGGACGGCATTAGCGGTGAATATGACCGATTAGGTCGTGATACCCAGCTTCTTGCGACGGATCGCGCCGCCAATCTGGGTGATCAACACCAAGGCGATGGCCAGCAGGAAGACTCCCGACGCAATCACATTGGCCTCGGCGGGGATACCACGCGCAGCTGCGGTGTACACATACGAGGGGAACGTGTTGATCGCGCCGCGGTTGAAGTTCGTGATGATGAAGTCATCGAACGACAACGCGAACGACAGCAACGCAGCGGCAACGATACCCGGCAACAGCAGCGGGAAGGTGATGCGCCACCACACCTGCGATGGCGAGGCATACAGGTCGCGTCCTGCCTCCTCCAGCTTCGGGTCGAGGCTCGCCACACGTGCACGGACAGTAACTACCACAAAAGAAATACAGAACATGATGTGCGCGAGAATCACGGTAACCATGCCCTTGGGGGTACCCGCTGTGAGGAACTGTGCAGCCAGGCCGGCACCCAACACAACCTCGGGGGTTGCCATCGGCATGAACAACAGCAGTGTCATCGCGGAACGGAACTTGAACCGGTAACGCACCAGAGCAATCGAGATTGCGGTGCCCAACACCGTTGCAACGAGCGTCGAAACCGTCGCGATGAGGACCGAGTTACCGAAGGCCTCACAGACGCCCTGAGCTTCACACACGGTGAGCCAGTTATCGAACGTGAAACCGTTCCAGATGATGTTAGAACGCTTCGAATCGTTGAACGAGAATGCGACTGTGTACATGATCGGGACGAGCAGGTACACCAGCGCCAGTACGGCATAGGTCGGCAGAAGCCACTTTCCGAGTTTCACAGCAGGTCCTCCGTTCCGCTCTTCTTCACATATGCCGAGACCAGCACCAGGATGACGGACATCAGGATGAGGCTCAGCGACGCAGCGTGCGGGAAGTTCTGCAACACCAGGAAGTTGGATTCGATGACGTTACCGATCATCGCGGTCGACGTGGAACCCAGGAAGTTAGCGCTCGCATTGACGTAATCACCCGCAGCGGGGATAAATGTCAGCAAGGTACCCGAAATGATGCCGGGCATCGTCAACGGCACGGTCACCTTCACGAAAGTGGTGAATGGGTTGGCATACAGGTCGCTTCCCGCCTCAACAAGTCGCAGGTCAAGTCGCTCCAGCGTCGTGTACAGCGGCAAAGTCATGAACGGAATGAAGTTATACGCCAAACCGAAAATAACCGAAATCGCGGTTCCCGTGATGTGCGCATCATCGGGCAGTAACTGCAAAGTCTTCATAGTGGCAATAACGAAACCCTCGTCCGCCAAGATCTGCTTCCACGCCAGCGTACGCAGCAGGAACGAGATGAAGAATGGCGCAATGACCAGGACCAACGCCAGCGACTGCAACAGCGGGTATCGGCGTAATTTCACGCCAATGAAATAGGCCAACGGGTAGCCGATAATCAGGGCAATAATGGTCGCCGTTGCGGCGTAAAGGAACGAACGCAGGGTGTGCTCCCCGTACATTCCGAGAACCTCGGTGTAGTTTTCCCAGCGGAATGCGTTCTGATATTCACCGATAAATCCACCGGGCACCATTTCCTGGAAGCTCGTCATTACCAGGCTAAACAGCGGCACGATGAAGAAGAGCACGAGATAGAGGATGCCGGGAAGCAACAACAGCCATGCGATGCGACTGCTGCGCTGTGCCGGCGCATCAGTGGTGATACCACTGGGGCCGTGTGAGAAAGCTCCGATTGCCATGGTGCGACCTACTTGACGGTTGCAGCGAGTGCGCGAGTCGAAAGGTCGTTCTCGTCGAAGGTTTCCTCAACGGGAATGCCGAATGCGTGATCGACCGACCACGACAGCCACACCTGCTCGCCAACCCCCACGATGTCTCCGTCGTTCTGTTCGAACACGGTAATGTCACCGAGCACGGGAACCTGAACGACGTACTGGGTCGACACACCGGCGAACGACGTGTCGCTGACGGTACCGGGGCCCACAATTTGACGTCCGGCTGCGGCCTTGGGGGCCTGGCGGTGAATTTCGAGCTTTTCAGGACGCACACCGACGGTGATTGCCCCCGCTGAAATCTGCGAACGAGAGGCGGGCACCAGCAGGTTTTCCGAGCCAACGGCGACGGTCAACATGCCATCATTCTGGCCGGTGACAACACCATCGAACAGGTTCGACTGGCCGAGGAAGGTGGCAACGAAACGGGTGAACGGAAGTTCGTACAGTTCGGCGGGAGCACCCATCTGCTCGATCTTGCCCTTGTTCATGACCGCAACTGTGTCGGCCATGGTCATGGCCTCTTCCTGGTCGTGGGTCACGTGAAGGAAGGTGAGGCCGACCTCGGACTGAATGGCCTTCAGCTCGAGCTGCATCTGGCGACGCAGCTTGAGGTCGAGCGCACCGAGAGGCTCGTCCAGCAGCAATAGTGCGGGTCGGTTGACGACAGCACGGGCCAGAGCAACACGCTGCTGCTGACCACCGGAGAGCTGCTGCGGCTTGCGCTGAGCCAAGTGGCCCAGTTCGACCAGTTCCAGTGCTTCGGTGGCGAGCTTGATGGGGTCGGCAATCTTGCGACGCTTCAAACCGAATGCCACATTTTCGAGGATCGTCATGTGCGGGAACAGTGCATACGACTGGAACACCGTGTTTACGGGACGCTGATATGCCTTCGTTGCGGTGATGTCCTTGCCGCCCACGAGAATGGTGCCAGCTGAGGGCTCCTCGAGTCCCGCGATGAGTCGCAGAGTGGTGGTCTTGCCACAACCCGACGGCCCCAACAGCGCAAAGAACGAGCCAGCAGGAATTGTCAGACTCAGGTCGTCCACGGCGGTGAAGCCGGGGTAACGCTTCGAGACATTGACGAGTTCGAGGTCAGCGCCAGACTGCGCAAAACCACGACCGGATACTTCAGCTACCACGGTGATTCTCCTGAAAAAATGTTCGATTAACCGAGCAGAACAGACTGGAAGGCAGCCTGGAACTCGTTGTCCTCAGCGTCGGTCAGCGTGCGGAACACGTGCACCTGCTTCAGCGTTTCTTCCTGCGGGAAGATCAACTGGTTGTTGGCAAGTTCGGGGTCAATCTTGATGGCTTCTTCGTATGCGCCCTTCACGGGGGTCACGTAGTTCACCCATGCTGCAACCTCTGCGGCAATCGCGGGGTCGTAGTACCAGTTGATGAGCTTTTCCGCGTTGGTCTTGCGGGGGCTGCCGATGGGGATGATGAACGTGTCGTTCCAGAAGGTTCCACCGGACTCGGGCAAAACAAACTTCCACTTCTCGTAGCCGGCTTCGTAGTTCAAGAGCGTGATGTCACCCGACCACGCGATTGCAGCGAGAGCGTCTTCACTGACGAGGTCTTCGGTGTACGAGTTGCCCTTGACGTTACGGATCTGTCCGTCGGTGACCTGCTTCTCGAGGACATCCAGTGACGCATAGAAGTCTTCCGAGGTGAATTTGGTGATGTCGGCACCCTGTGCGCGCATGATGCAACCAAGGGTGTCGCGCATTTCCGACAGAACCGTGACGCGGCCCTTGAGGTCAGCAGACCATAGGTCGTCGATGTTCTTCAACCCACCGGGAAGCTTTTCGGTGTTGTAGGCGATACCCGCGAAACCACCCTGCCAGGGCAGAGACTGCTGACGACCGGGATCGAAGTCGGGGTTTGCGAGCGTTTCCACGAGGTTGGCGTGGTTGGGGATGTTGTCCAAGTTGAACTTCTGGGTGTAGCCACGACGAATCAGTCGCGAGACCATCCACTCGGTGAGGCACACGGTGTCGGCTCCGACGTCCTGGCCCAGAGCCAGCTGGTCCTTCACCTTGGCGAAGTACGAGTTGTTGTCGTCCACGTCAACGAGGTACTCGGCCTTGATGCCCGTAGCAGCCACAAATGCGTCGAGCGAGGGGTGGTTGCCTGCGTCGTCCTCGTCGAGGTAGAACGGCCAGTTCGCCCACTTCACTGTGGGGTCGTCAGCGGAGATGTCCGCTGCGGGGGTCAGAGCGGTGTCGCCCGAAGCACATGCGGCCAACGACAGAACCGATGCGGTACCGACAGCTCCACCGAGGAGTGCGCGACGAGACATTGCTGCCGAACGTGCGTGTTGAACCAGTTCGCGAACGATCGGGTCTGCGGGAAGATTACGGTTCATTGCCTGAGCTCCTACTCTCGGGGACATCATTGTCACGCATTCGCGTATGTAGATAATTGCACATTCTGCGCAATTCTGAAACACAAAACCGCGATTTTTACAAGATTGTCACAATCACGAAACTGATTTCGAAGCATTCGGGCGATTTCGTTGCGAATTCCATGGCGTTTCGGGATAATTACCGAGGCGCTGCTTTCTGGCAGAACCACCGTTTACTCACAGGAGAGATACCCATGCGGATCGCAATCCCCGCTGAAATCAAGAACAACGAATTTCGCGTTGCCATCACCCCTGCAGGCGTCAAGGACCTGACCCTCGCAGGCCACGAGGTGTACATCCAGACCGGCGCTGGTCTGGGAAGCGGCATTACCGATGCCGAGTACACCGCACAGGGTGCAACCATTCTGGGCGACGCCAAGTCGACCTGGGACGTTGCCGAACTGCTGCTCAAGGTCAAGGAACCCATCGAGAGCGAATACCAGCACTTCCGTGAGGGACTTGTGTTGTTCACCTACCTGCACCTCGCTGCAGAGCCCGAGCTGACCCACGCGCTGTTGAAGTCAAAGGTGACCGCAATCGCGTACGAAACCGTTCAGCTTCCTAACCGCGCGCTCCCCCTGCTCGCCCCTATGAGCGAGGTAGCCGGCCGCCTCTCGGCAATCGTCGGCGCAAACGCCATGCTGCGCCCCAACGGCGGCAAGGGACTTCTGGTTCCCGGTGTTCCCGGAACTCACCCCGCAAACGTTGTTGTTCTCGGTGGCGGTGTCGCTGGCACGAGCGCAGTGCAGGTTGCTGTCGGACTCGGCGCAGACGTCACCGTTCTTGACACCAATATCCAGCGCTTGCGCGAACTCGACGCACTGTACTCGGGCCGCATCAAGACGATCGCGTCGAACGCGTACGAAATCGAAAAGGCAGCCGTTCAGGCTGACCTGCTCATCGGTTCGGTGTTGATCCCCGGCGCCAAGGCTCCCAAGCTCATCACCAATGACATTGTCAGCCGCATGAAGCCCGGCAGCGTGCTCGTGGACATCGCTGTCGACCAGGGCGGTTGCTTCGAGGACACGCACGCAACCACGCACTCGGACCCCACCTTCACGGTGCACAACTCGGTGTTCTACTGTGTGGCCAACATGCCTGGCGCTGTCCCCGCAACCTCGACCCACGCCTTGACCAACGCCACCGCACCTTACGTGCGCGCGCTGGCATCGAAGGGCTGGAAGGCTGCACTGTCCGATGACGCTTCGCTCGCACTGGGCCTCAACACCCACGATGGTCTGCTGACCAACGCAGCCGTCGGTGCGGCAAATGGCATCGACTCGGTCAGCGTGGAGAGCGTTCTGTAATACTCTTCGGATTCCCGACGGTCGGCGGCTCACTCCATTGGGGTGGGCCGCCGATCTGCATATCTGTCCACCGATGGGCGATAGCCCGAAGCACGTCCGCATCCACTCGTCGTATCGCACCGAGGCGGGCTACGCCATCGGCCGCCCGAACCAGCGCTTGCCCCACCGATGGCCGGCGAGCCGACGGCTCACCCAGCACAAACGCCTCGTCGAAGGAACTGTTCATGGGGGCCACCACTCGTGTCGTGATATTTGCGCTGATTGCGTCTCGGATCACGCCCGCCGGATTTTGTGTACCCAACAGCAGTCGTATCCCCAGAGACCTGCCCCGACGTGCAATATCGGTGATGATTTCTGAGGCGCCACGGAGTGACAGGAAGGCCTGGAATTCGTCAATCATCACGAGCAGCGTGTGGGGGTTTTCAGAGTCCGACATTGATTCCACGCCCTGCGTGTCCAACAGCCTTTCCCGCCGAATGATTTCGCCGGGCAACTGTGACAGCAACGCCTCGGCGGCGTCAGCATCCATGTCGGTTCCGACTCCCACGAGGTGTGGCAAGTTTTCGAGTCGACGCGCCGTGGCACCTCCCTTGAAGTCAAACGCCATCACTGACAACTGCCGCGGCGAATTCATCTGCGCGAGCGCCGCAACCACCGCAATGAGAATTTCGCTTTTTCCGCTGCCCGTTCGACCGGTGACGAGTGCGTGCGGGTCCAGCTGGGACAGCGGGACATGTATTTCACCACGCTCATCGAACCCAATTCCCGGTTTTTCGCCGGGCCGAATAGCCCAGTGCACTTCGAGGCTTTCGTTGGATTGTCGGCATCGCGCCAGGAAGCGGTTCGACATTTGGCTGTCGAGCACGTCTGCCGCTACGTTGCGCTGGTAGGCCAGCGCACCCGCCGTGCTGACCGAAACTATTCGACCGTTCTCACAGCGGATCACGAGGGGTGTCGTTGTGTTGCGAGATCTGAAATTCGCGTCTGAGTGCACCCACTCAACCCATACGTCACTGGACCAATCGAAACGGGTGGGACCCTCCTGCGCTCCGTTGCTCTCAACGGCTTCCCCCAGCTGGGCTGTGAGACCACACACCGCCGTGAGAAAAACAGCAAGTGCGGCAGTGCAGTCCCCCATCACGACCACTCCACCTCGCAGGTCTTCGCACCAGGGCAGCCAGCCGTGAAGCCCAGAGTCCCAGACCCTCCCCAATCGCACTGTAGTGTTCCCCGCCATTGATGGCCGCCACAATTCATCGGTCACGCACGCCGAAATACGGGGATGCTGTCTCTCGGCTTCGGAAATGGTGCGTTGTGCTTCGCCATGATGCACTGATGCGACCCGCACCAACTCCCGTCGATATTCGGATTCCGCACTAGCGTGATCTCGCCGCGACTGGCGCCGCGCCTCCCACCACACCGCTGTCGCCATCAACGGTCCAGCCGCAGCACCCACCATCGCGAACGGGGACCTCAGCACCACGGCGAGGGTAACGGACACGGCAACGGGGATTACAACACCCCACCAGGGGAATCGTCGTGGCTGCTGATGTCGGGGAACTGGTGGCAACGACATCATGCGCACTGCCCCTGGGGCACAATTTCCATTCCGACAGTGCACCATCACGCACCACATCCGGTCAGTGACTCACCACGGACTGTGTACAAAAAGCCGCGGGGCGACACTGTGAACAGTGCCACCCCGCGGTGTAAAAATCGAACGAACTTATTCGCCGATGTACGACATCACGTGCTTGATGCGCGTGTAGTCCTCGAAACCATAGGCCGAGAGGTCCTTGCCGTAACCCGAGTGCTTGAAACCACCGTGAGGCATTTCGGCAACAATCGGAATGTGGGTGTTGATCCACACTGCGCCGAAATCGAGATGCTTTGCGAAACGCATCGCACGGCCGTGGTCCTTGGTCCACACGGACGAGGCCAGACCGTAGTCGACATCGTTTGCCCACTCGAGGGCCTGGGCCTCGTTCGAGAACTTCTGGACAGTAATAACCGGTCCAAAAATTTCGTTCTGAATGACCCAGTCGGTTTGCTGCAGGCCCGACACAAGGGTCGGCTGGATGAAGTATCCGCGATCTCCCTGGCGAGCGCCACCGATTTCGATATTCGCGTTGTTGGGTAGGTCGTTGAGGATTCCCAAAACACGGTCGAACTGGTTGATGTTGTTCACAGCGCCAAACAGCACGTCTTCGTTGGGCATACCCGTTGCAACATTGTCACGAATGTAGGCCTTCATTGCTGCCACGAATTCGTCGTGAATGTTTTCGTGAACGAGAACACGGGTCGCTGCGGTGCAGTCCTGGCCGGCGTTGAAGTAACCGGCGACAGCGATGCCTTCGATGGCGCGCTCAATGTCGGCGTCGTCGAACACGATTACGGGGGCCTTGCCGCCGAGCTCGAGGTGAACGCGCTTCACGTCGAACGATGCGCTGCGAGCGACCTCCATACCAGCACGAACCGAACCGGTGATCGACACCATCTGAGGGATCTTATGTTCGGTCATGGCAGCACCGGTGGTGCGGTCGCCGACGACGACGTTGACGACACCCTTGGGCAGGAACTGCTGGCACACTTCGGCGAGCAACAGAGTCGACTGAGGGGTGGTGTCCGAGGGTTTCAAGACGGTGGTGTTTCCGGCAGCAATCGCGGGTGCGAACTTCCAGAATGCCATCATGAGGGGGTAGTTCCACGGGGTTACCTGTCCGACGACACCGATGGGTTCGCGGCGGATGCTCGAGGTTTGGTCCTTCATGTATTCGCCGGTGGCGCGGCCTTCGATGTTACGGGCTGCACCGGCAAAGAACCGCAGCTGGTCGACACCGACAAGAATTTCTTCGC
>JACCEA010797510.1_pt1 | contig 22016 bp, 24 predicted proteins | sample 7449851 | NCBI WGS metagenome assembly JACCEA01 (sample SAMN15323453, study PRJNA562643) | freshwater metagenome | isolation source: river surface water | place: USA:Blue River Watershed | collected 2017-08-18 | reverse complement strand
CCGGCTGCCCATCGAAACCAGCCAGGCTCCACTTGCTGCCATTGTATTGCAAACCCATACGAACGAACTCCATACCTATCTTTTGTTTCTGTTCTGCATTATCAAAGCTGCTGAGTAGTCCGTTGACAAGGGTCTGCCTTACTCCCCGCAACCGTAATTGCAGGAAACTGTTGCCAACTTGCTGGTAGTCCTGTTTGTTCCTGATGTTTTTGAGCAAACTCAGCACACTATCAAAATTTTTAGCTGATGAGGCAGCATGTAATTTTTTCGCTATTCCGGCAGCATCTCCGACATTACCACCCGCCTGTGTGAGCAGGTTGAGCGCACTTTCTGTAACTGGCATTGGTATTCCGTACTTCTTCAGTGCATTGGCGGTTTCTGTTCCGAAATCACTATCAGCTCCGTACTTGGGTAAGGCACTGCTGCCATACTTGTCAATCAATGCCTGTTGCAAAGTCCTGACCCGGTCACCCTTGCTTCCTTTCTTCAATGGAAAATCGTCATTGCGGCTTTTGGTAAAGCTTCCGGTTGAAGGGGTAGGTGTTTCCTTTATGGGTTTAACGGGTTTGATAACCGGAGTAACGAAATCAGTATCAGTGATATTTATGTCCGTATCGTTGCGGGTAGCCATGCGCTTTTTCATGTACTGCCAACCGAAGTATCCTGCGACACCTGCTACGCCTACAGCAAGGGTGGTCATAATGATCTGCCCAGTCTTGTGCTTTGCGGCAGGTTTAGCAGTTGCCCCTTTTACCATCGTTTGTTTTGCCTTTCTTGTCTTCGGCTGTTTGGGGGTTGCTGCTTTGCCGTTCTTTTTTGTTGCCGCCTTTTTCGTTTTCGTTGCCATGTTTAATTTTTTGGTTTGCCGGAAATAAGCTGCATCATCGGTGCGTATTCCCATAATTCAAGTTCGCTTTTGAGGTCGTCCGTAAAACTGTTACCGTACATGGATTGATACACGGCTGCCATTTTCCGGTATGCTTCCTGTGTCGGTATTTCAAGGAACACCGCCCTGATTGCTGGCTCATCCGTTCCCGGAAACGGGCCATAGCTGATCTCAAATGCCGCCCTTACCCTTTTTGCCCAGCTTTGCAATTTTTCAGACGTTACTTCGTTGACAGTCTCTTCGCCATGCTCCGGCTTTGTTGAAATGATTGCCAGTATTTCATTGTACTCTGTTGTTTTTAATTCCCCCTGCATATCTGCCAGCAGGTTTCTGCCGTATAGCTTTTGGTAAGAGGTCATTACCTTTCTGAACTCGCCCTTACTTGGTATTACCCGTACTACCTGCCGTAAAACATCTTTGTCCGTTCCCCACCAGCCGTCATTGTCAAAAGCCATTTTTATCTGCTTGGCATACGTTGCTGTATTGCCCTCTGTATAGGTTTTGCGCTGCTCATTGTTGGAGGTAGCTTTTTTTACAATTGTCCGCCCAAGCATTACCGCCCCTCCCAACACAAGGACACCCAGCAAGGAGTATTGCATTTTTTCACGGACGGTAAGTTCTCCTTCGCTACTTGCTTGTTCATTGTTCGTGTACACGGTTAGATTTACTTTTTGGGTTTGTAAACTTTCTTAGCCTAAGAACTATTCCTAATTGAGTTTGAGGAATTTTTTTGCCAGCCTGGTTGTTACCGGGTCTTTCTCTACCACCAATGCTAGTTTTACTAGTTCGTTGGTTTTTAACTTGCTTGCAAGCATTGCCAAGGCATTGATCTTTTGTTCAGCTTCTTTTTCTGTAGGTGCTTCGATAATGAAATCGTATTGGTGTGTCATTGTTTTTCTATTTGTCGTTAAGAATTTCGATTACTGTTTGTATTTGTTCCGGTTTGGTGGTCAGGTGTTCAATAATGGAGAACAAGCCCACCATTTGCAATTCATTGAGTTTTTTCTGTAGATCCGCTATCAACGCCATCCGGTTTTGGGTCATCTCATCTGGTTCGTCCGCTGGTTTTTGTTTTTTGAAGGTCACCTTAGACGGTTCCCCTTCCTGCGGGAGTTCTATTGGTTGTTTTTCTGTTTCAGCACCTGCAAATAACCCGGCAAGCATTTCACCTCCTGGCAGTTTGCTGGCATTGGATTTGATTATAGAGCCAATGAACGCATTGAGTAAGTCTCCGAGGTTGTTGTTGTCGGACAGCTTCTTGCTTTTTAAGGTGTTGATCGTCTGTTCCAGCGTTTCATTGTACTCCAACGCCTGATCCAGTTCGTCTTGTGTCCGCTCCAGATCTTCCTTCAGCTTCGCAACCATATGATCCCTGTTATTTTCATCGATCCTCATCTGCACCAGTTGATCAATTTCCCCAAGGCTGCCCAATCCGTTCACCGCTTTTCGGTTTGTGGTTCTTTCGTCATTGAAGTAGAAAGAATGCTTTGTGTTTCGGTTAGTTGTCGGACCATCGTAAATGAGGATACTAAGGCTGCTGGTATCATTCCTTATTTCCTGTTCATACTCATCAAACTCATCAACATTATTGGTTCGGGACACTACCTTAAAGCCATCCACTACAATTTCGAAGTCCTTCTTTCTGTTCTTTGATGCTTCTCTTAGCAGGTATCTTTTCAGACTATCCACTCTGTCCTGATCAAATTTTTCTTCTATCTGTGGCATTGCGCTTCGTTTTTAAATATTACCTGTATCATTTGAACGTGTTGCAGTGAAGGACTGTAGTTGGTTATATCGAATATGCCCTGAAACTCGTATTGCAATTCGTTGACTGCTGTTTCTGTCAGGTCAAATAGTGCTGTTTCATTTTCTACCCTGATATGTGGTGATGGGTCAACCAGCACAAATAATGCTGTCCCGCCTGTTATTCTCTGTTCACTCAAAGGGGGCAGCACATAATGCCTGAAACGGATGTTATACTGATCGCCTTGCCCAAGCTCTGTGGCTCTTTTACGGATATACGCTATTGCCAGTTCTTGTGTCATTTTAGTTGTCTTTTCTTTCCGTCCATAAATACAACCCGGCAGTATAAACCAGATCCCTGCTTATTCTTTTGCCATATACGTCCGTATAACTACCATACAGCGTGTTCGTCTTGCCGATCCTTACTTGTTCCGGTTCCCGGTTGTAGCTGCCTACGTAGGTGTTTTGCTGCCAAGCTGTATAGGTAGGGTTGAAGCCGGGCTGGTTCTTGTCCAAACTGCTAATGCCTATATGTACCTGAGTGCTGTAGCATTGGTTGGCTATACCTTCGGCTTGCAATTTTATCATCCCGGCAACCTGCCTGCCAATAATTTCAACCAGCGTAATACCTGATAAACCCGTTATGCTTGCCTCTATCCCTATTATACTGTTCACATCTTTTGGGATAGCAACCTCAAAAAACACCTTCTGTCCTTGTCGTGTTATGGGTATTGGCACTATAATTACATTGGTCAACATTGTTTTGCGATTTATCCGGTTAATAGGCTTTCAGTTCACAATCGAGGTAGAGTGAAATCCGGTATGCCTCAAATGGCGCACGGCTATCATCCTTATCCTTGTATTCGATCTTTACCAATCCATTACCGATGGGCATATTCCCCGTTAGGTAGTACCGCTGGTTGACCGGGCAATTAATACCGCTGATTACCAGTTTGCTTTCATAGCCTTCAGGAAATATTTCCTGCCTGTTGATCTCTATCTTTTGCGATCCCCTGTAATACATCAGGTCGTCCTTATCCGATGTGAGCAAGACTCCCTTTACAAAGGCAATCGTCTTGTCCAGCTCGAATGTTTGGGTGTAAGTTGCATCCCCTGCGGTTATTAGCAGGTCAAACCGCTTTTTGACGATGCCTGCTATATTGATTGCAGGCGCATTGTTTTCGTTCATCTGTTTGTTTTTTAATCGTTATACCGCTACCTGCCCGCCTGCACTCTTGTACACATCGCTGAGTAGTGCAAGGCTGCGTTCCCTTTGTCCATATCCCGCACCGGGGAGTGAAGCCCATTCTTTTCTACATTTTTCCACCGCTTCTCCAAACCGCCCTGCCAATACCGCTTCCAACGCCCCCCTTCGCCGGATCAGTTCGATAGCTGCCCTGTTCTGGCTTGCCGGGCTGAAATCCGGCAGTTGTAATGCCTGCTGTACGCTTGCCCATGTCCGGTACAATATCTGGTATGCACCTGCGGCTGTGCTGGTAATGCCGCTTCTGGTGATTGCGATATTGGGATGCCGGGCATAGCTGTTGAATAACTGTCCACCATAATGCATACGGTAGGCATTCTGGCCATAAGTGCCTTCCGCATATTGGATCATCGTGAGAAAGGCTTTCAGGTTATTGTAGGGTATCCTTTGGTTTGCAGCCTTTGCTTTCTTACTGAATATCACCACCAATGCGGGAACGGCAATGCTCATGGCTATATAGGGCAGATAGGGTATGTTGGATAGCCTTTTGCTTATCAGGTTTGCCATATTGTTGATTTAAGCGGCAGCTACTGCCCAGCGGTAGCTGCCGCTATCGGTTATGGAGTGGTGATCGTACCATGCAATGCCGCATACAGATAGGTATTGGCTGGTATGCCGTCCATTGTACCCAACTCAACGGTCAGTTCTATCAGGACATCGTCAAGGATCAGACGGGGGTTAGCTAGCTTGTAATAGCCAGCAGGTACGCCATGATAGTTACCTGTCTTGAATACGCCACATCCTGTTTCCGGTACTATCTGCTTCTTGTTGGATTTTAGGTTAAGTTCTCCAGAAGCAATTGCCGGGAAAAACTCAATACCCTTGTATTCCGTTGCCATTACCTTGTCATTGGTCGCATCCGCTGAAGTGCCAGCCAACAGAATAATACCACTTACCAGCAATACCTGGTTCTTGGGCAGTTTGGCATTGGAAATGTTGCGCAAGCCGATTTCCTTAGTGTCTTGTGTTTCAAACATCTTTATTGTCTTGGCTCCTACCTTCTTGATAGAATAGACGATGGTGTCCGCAAGGCGCAATTCACCTTTCACCAATGACTGCTTGATATTAGGCGGCAATTCACCGAAGTGTTTTTCCATTTCCGCCCTTGATCCCTTGCTTGCAGGGCCGCTGTTTGCCAGCTTGTTGACTGTCTTGGCTCGTTTGATGGGGTTCATGCTCCTTAATGCGCCTAACAGTTCCGCATCATCCAGCCCGTCCACACCGAGCAATGCGCCCTGGTTGCTGTACTCTTCAATTCCGTTGAATTCTAACATAGTAGTTGTTTTTTGGTTTTTACTTTGGTTATTGATTGTAGTTAAATTGTTTTTTACAGGTTTAAATCTGATGCGTCCAGTGATGCCAGTTCTCCGATTTCTCCAAATTCTCCAAACTCCCCAAACTCTCCCATGCCCGATACCTGCATCTGGTCGATACCGCTTTGTGCGATTTGCTGTTCCAGATCCTCTAGGGCTGCCAGTTCATCGTATGCGCCATTCACGTCGTTGGGGTAATTGAAGAACTGGAGTTCCCCGATACCATTTGCAGATTCTGCATTTGCGGAACGTTTCCCTGTCAGCTTATCTATAAATAGCTTCTCGGAAAAATTGTCTTTGTAGGCTTGTATGCGGTTGAGAATAGCTTGTTTGTCCAGCCCTTCCAGTCCGTTCACTGATTTCGATCTTTGGAAGCCATTGGAAGCCATCAGCCCGATCCCGAACAGCTTTAACAAGTGGTTGTCTGTGAAGTGTCCCGCACCTGTTAAGCCGATTCCGACAAGCAGGGAGGGTTTACCTATTGCCGCACCCGCCACACCGCCACCTATTACACCAATCAGTAAATCTTTGCCTGTTTCGAGGGCTGAATTTTTTATGTTGTCCTTCGTCTGTAATCGCTGATGAAAGTCAATAAATCCCGCCTGTTTTGCTTTCTGGGCAAACTTATTTTTGCCACCTTTCTTTTGTTTTGCCATTTTGTTTTGTTTTAATTGTTGAAGATGAATCACAACAGTTTGACTGATTTTTTCTTGCCCTGCTTTTTTCCTTTGTTTCTCTGGTGGTTTTTTCTGGAGGGAAGCCCGTGCATAGGTTTTGCCTTTGCAGGTATAGGGGTATCAGCTTTAGATTTCATAGCAGAGGCTGCAATGGCTATTATCGTTAACCCGCCAATACCTATTCCCACCGGAAGCAGCCACTTTTTATGCTTGTTCCAAAATCCTTCTTCGTTATTGCCTGCATCTGTGGCAGCTTTTGCTGCTGTCTTTTCTCCGCTTTCGGTTACTTCGGTACTTGTCTGCGGTGGTGGCGAAACAGCCGTAGTAGCTCCGCCACCACTATCGCTAAGCTTTGGATTGTCATATGAAGCAGTCGTGGGTGTGGCACTTCCGGGCGATCCGCCGCCGCCTTCATTGGTTGCAGACGGGCTTGTAGGCGTAAATGTTTCGGCAGGTGATACACCAGCTTCGTTTGCTTGTTGGGTGATCGCCTGAGTTTCTTTTTCAGCTACTGCATTTTCAGCCTCGTTGAAATCTTTAGAGCCTTCACCCTTGCCACCGAAGATGTCGCCAATTTTCTTGATAAGCCCGGCAATCGTTGCGATTGCGCCCGATGCTGCGGCAACTACCGCAAGGGTAACCGGTTCTCCTAATTCACCAAGCGACTGATATCCGTTTTCAGAATAGTATATTTCAGGGCCGAGCAGTTGCGACAATGAAGTATGTACACTCATTTGTGCTGCATCACTGCGATTTCGCAAGCCATCAAAGCCATCAAAACCATTTACCGCCTTATCGCTATTGCCTTTACCACCGAGTATTGCTTTTTTCAGATTGGCAGGGTTGCCACCAGCACCATAAAAGATGTTTTCTAGCTTTTGTCTAGTCTGTACCAGCTTATTCCACCTGTCCATCTGCATCCCCTTTGCTTTTGCCTGATCGGGGGTGAGGTAACTCCACCGGAGCCGCTTTGCCACATTACTTACATTCAGCTTCATGCCTGCAAGCAATCCATTACGAAGGGCTACCGTTGCCGGATTTACTTTGTTAACGACATTCAGCACCTTTTTCAGGTTGGCTTTTTTAGCTGTGGTAGCTATTTTCTTACCTGTATTCTTTACCGCTCCTCCGGCTGCTTTTGTGACCTTTTTTGCGGCAGCGCCGATCTTTTTGAATACGCCACCGCCCTTTTTATTGCCGCCACCGGAGGCAGGTGCGCTGGCTTTCTTCTTAAACAGCTTCCCTAATTCTTCCATTTCGCCTGTGCCGTCAAACAGGCGGTTGTCGTTGTAGCCTATATCATCTAAGCCATCTAAGTATTGTAGATCCATTGGATAGTCTTTTTTTTCACTGTATGGTACTTCAAAATCAAATTGGTCTGTAACACAGTCCAGTATTACGTCCCTGCCGTTACAGTTGGCAATAGGATAGATGTGCTGGAAGTAGGGTTTGCTGTACTTCGTAATTCTCAACTTATGCGCAATACCTAAATTGGAAAGTATGCTGCTGATAAACGTGGTGTAACAATCGCAATCAACTCCTGCTTGACGGTCATGCCATGATCTTGCCGGGCTTCTTATCTGCTCATAACCATCTTTGTCCCTACGGTACGCAATGTGGTCGTACACGAATTGCCAAATATTACGGCAGGTATCATAGTCACTGTTTCCTTTCAGTACTTTGGCAATAGCCTTTGTATGATCGAGTGTTTTACGTACTACTTTCGGGATAAATGCCACAGTATCGCCTACTCCCGCATTTGTCATTATGGTATGCGTACCAGTATTTGCATCCGGGAACAATCGGCTGTACTGCTCACCGCTTTTAATATTTCGTTTCTTTCTTGCTTCCACTATTTACTTTTTTAGTGTCATGTCCTGTTTGTGTTCAATAGCTACCTGCGTTACGCCTAAATCGGCTGTGGTGATTACTGATATGGTCAGTGTTATGGGCTGCTTGTTCATCAGGGCTTTGATAATGTCGTAGCCAACCGAGAAAAAACTAAGCACGGGCACTTTAATCATTATATCCTTTATCATCACCTGCCCAAATGCGGGTATTTTTATGTCCTTATTGACAGCCTGAGAACTGCCTAACAGTGCATCCTTGTGATTCAACTTGACAAATGGATACTTGATTTTAAAACTTGCACCTGTTGGGTTCTTCAGTAAAGCATCCACTCTTACGGTTAGTCCTTCAAGACTTATCTGGTGGATGTTAATAACAGGGATAATTTCCAATTGTGCCTGCGCTCTTTTAATGTTTTTCAGGTAAGCAATGGCGGCAATGGCTCCGGCTCCTATTACAGTGCCCGCCAGAATTTTGTTTGCTGTACTCATTTGTTTTTCGATTTACGTTTCCGTTCCAGGTAGTCAGCAGTTATCTTATACCCAAGCCATATTGCTCCGCCAAAAAATGCTTTGAGGCTATAGTCCAGCAAACCATTCATGTCCACATTGGCAAGCAGTATTGTTCCTGTAAGCATCACATTGCTGAAATTTGAGGTTGCGTTTACTGTGTCTGGTTTCATCATTTTTTTGCTTTTGTAGGACAAAGGTCTATTGCCATTCTGGACTGCTTTCGCCATCAGGAGCGATATTCCCCGATCAGGACAAAATCTCCCCGATCAGGACAAATTTTCCCCGATTTACTTATGCTATTCAGCGATTAAAGTGCCTGGAAAACCAATTTTTTCAATAATTGTCTGCACCTGATTGACGGTAAAGAAGTGCCCTTTCCGCTCACCGATTTCTTCAGCAAATGGCTGCAACCATTTATTAAATGTCTTTTTGCTTACTAGATACATGGCACTAAGCTGCAATGGCGTGTAGGGTTGTAGCGGAATACTTGTAGCAGCAATGGTGTTGATTGTCTTGCTCATTATTATTGTATTGAGAAGTTGAGATGAATAATAGAATTGTAGAAGTATTGAAGTAGCTTGTTTGCTTTCAATTCAAGCAGCTTCTTCCGGCACCGGGTAAATACTTTGGCAGAGGGCTTTAGCGAATAGTCAAGGTAGCAACTGGCGATAACGGAGCTTTGTTGCAAATAGCCGGGTATTTCTTCCCGTTGTAGTTGTAACCGCTGATACCAGCTTTTAGTTCCTGCAAAACCGAATTCATAATTTCTGTTGAACCACACGGAGGGGTTGGGGACATATCTTTCAGGACGGGCGGAAACGTATCGGTCTGTAAGTATAATACGTTCGCAAAAGCTGGTAAACGCTTTTTTCTTATCCGTTGACAACTCAAAATAGGACTGGATGGATTCCAATGTCCCGTTCAGATCTTCTTTGCAGAATGTTTGCTGCGGCCATAAAATGGTATGGGCGAAATTCCATGCGGCATTGGAAAGTTTATCAATGGCGACTGCCTGCCTTTTGCGGCCAGGTTGTGAGTGAGGTACGAGGTCTATAATCTTTGCTGTGCGCATATTTCTTTGTTTTGCGACACAAAGATGCTATCACCGCAAAGTGGCACTTTCCTGTTTCTAACACTTTCTAAACGTTTCTCAACAAGATTGAATAAAATTGATAATTTTTAAACGTTCGTTGCATTTTCTGCACTTTCTTGACAAGAGTTGATAGTTTGTAGTGGTTTCTGCAATTTTTTAAACGTTTGTGCATTTTTCTGATCGGAAAAGTAGTTGTGAAACCTACCAAAGTGCATACGAATTCATGATTTCAGGATTCGGGATTGGTTCGTGGGGGATTCGTGAGGGATTTGAAAATGTTTAAGAATGTACGGTATTATTCGTGGCAGTTCGGTTTTTCGTGAAATTGTGAATTTTCACACAACTAATTGGGTATATCCTAGGTGCAGGAAAAATAAAACAGAGAATAAATAGGGGAATTAATTAGGCAAATTACAAATTAATTTTTAAATTTGTTGCGAAATGCGAAAAGAAGATGATATGATAAACAAGAACATGATTGTTTTAGCGAGAGAGGCGAGGGGGATCACGCAATTGGAACTAGCGGAGAAGATAGGTGTAGCTAATACTACAGTAAGTAAAATGGAGAAGGGTGACCTGAACACCAGCGATGAAGCTATTGCCCTAATTGCTGAGGCAACAAATTTTCCTGTTTCCTTTTTTAGTCAGGAGAATGATATTTATCCTGAACATTTGAATTATCGTAAGAGAGATAGTGTTGCTCAAAAACTACTTACACCGTTAAACGCTAATGTTAATATCGTAAGACTACATATTCAGCGGTTATTGTCTGATTTGAACATAAAGAAGTCGGATTTGCCATCATTTGAGGTTAACGAAAAGAACACCCCTGCCATTATAGCAAAGAAAATACGGAAGGTATGGAAAGTGGATAGTGCCATAATTGACAATATTGTTGAATTGCTTGAAAGCAAAGGAATTGTTGTTACAAGTTTTGATTTTGGTACTGAGCGTGTTGATAGCCGTTGTGTGCTGACCGATAATAAACACCCAATCATTATTTACAATAATACTTTGCTTGGTGACCGCCAGCGATTCTCATTGGCATTTCAATTAGGGCATCTTGTTATGCACACATCAACCAGTGTAGATTGGGAGAGGGATGTTGCACATGAGGCTAACCTGTTCGCATCTGAGTTCTTAATGCCAGAAGCTGTCATTAGGGGGGATTTTGATAATGGTGTTACGTTGCCTTTACTTGGAGAGCTAAAGCGCAAATGGAAAGTATCTATGATTTCTTTATTGTACCGTGCAGATGACCTCGGCTACCTCACACCCAATCAGAAGCGGTATCTATTACAACAATTTAATGAGCAAAAGATGCGAAGGAGGGAGCCGAAAGAACTAGATGTCCCGATTGAAAGAGAAAAGTTGGTAAAGAAATGGATCAAAGAATTAAAAACTAAACAGAAGCTGAACGATAAAGGGGTGGCTTCCCTGTTTCATCTGAATATGGATGAATTTACAGCACGGTACAATTAAATCACGAAATTACTATCTCACAACTCCACAGCGAAGATGAAATCAAGACATAAGCGTATTAACAGTTAAACAATTTGGTATGGACACTATATCGAAGAATAAAACAATCACATTGCGGCCCTACTCACTAAAAGAACTCGCTGCATTATATGACGTTAAGCCCAGAACAGTAAAGATCTGGCTGCAACCATTTTCGTCTGTCATAGGAGACAAAAAAGGTAGATTTTACACAATAAAGCAAGTAGAAATTATTTTCGACAAAATTGGTGAACCAAAGGAGATGGATGCTGCCTGATTTTATGAAATCGGGGAAAATTTGTCCTGATCGGGGAGAATTTGTCCTGTTCGGGAAAGCAGTTTTTTAGGACTGGATACTTTGCACGAAATATAAATTTTATGAGTTGCAAAGCGTTAAAGCCAAAGAAGTTTATAGTGGATGCTTTTACAGATAGGGTATCATTAGAGGTAATGAGAAGTATCTGGAATGATAAAGAAGATACATACACGGATGAGCAATTGTTGAAAATGAGAGAGTGGGTGTATGTTTTGGCAGATGTGATTTTTAAAGCTTCCAAAAAGAAGGAGCGAAACAACATTATTAATTTAAACCCCATTAAGAATGAGACAGAAGAAAGCTATCCTATACATCCGGGTGAGTACAGACGAGCAAGCTGAGAAAGGACACAGTTTGCGGCACCAGGAAGAGCGGCTGCGTAATCACTGTGCCATAAATGGTATAGAAGTAGTTGCCCTGTACAAAGAAGATCACTCGGCTAAGACCTTCGAAAGGCCAGAGTTCAGGAAGATGCTGGAGTTCCTGAAAAAGAACAAGCGATATGCCGACTTGCTGTTATTTCTGAAATGGGATAGGTTTTCGCGAAACGCACCTGAAGCATACAACATGATTAGTGTGCTTGGGAAATTGTTTATCGAGCCACAAGCGATTGAGCAGCCGTTGGATATGAGCGTGCCGGAGAACAAAATAATGCTGGCGGTATATCTAACCACTCCTGAAGTTGAAAATGACAGAAGATCGCTCAATGTTATTGCCGGAATGAGACGAGCATTGAAAGATGGCAGGTGGATGGGACAGGCTCCCAAGGGTTATATTAACAGAAGGGATGAAGCCAATCGCCCCTGCATTATTCCGAGTAAAGATGCGCCATTGGTGAAGTTTGCTTTTGAGCAGATGGCAACCGGACAATACAACATCGAGGCAGCACGAAAATTAGCCAATGCCAAAGGTTTGAAAATAAGCAGGAACATATTTTGGCATATGGTGCGCAATCCCATTTATATTGGCAAGATTGTCATTCCACCCTATAAAGACGAAGAAGCCACAATTGTGTTGGGTAAACATGAGCCAATTATTTCTGATACTTTATTTTATGCCGTACAGGATGTGATTCTGGGTAGGAAGAAATTGGGATTTCCTACACATAACAGTAAGCAGGAGGAATTGCCACTGCGGGGATTTTTAAAATGTGCTAAATGTGGTAAGACACTAACGGGTAGTGGTTCAAAAGGTAATGGTGGTAAATATTATTACTATCATTGCTTTGATGGCTGTGCGGAGCGTTTTAAAGCACCAATGGCTAATGACTTGTTTTATGGACTGCTGAATCAAATCAGTGGCAATAAGAAGTTGTTGCAGACCATTAAACACATTACTACCGACCACTACAAAAAGAACAATAAAGACCAATCACTTGAAGTTGAGAAAGTAGATCGGGAAATTGAAACCTACCGCAATAGGTTACAGAATGCTCAGACATTGATGTTAGATGGAGCTTTGGATGCTGGCGAATATCGCAGTATCAAGTCGAGATTGGAACCGGAAATTGAACGGCTGGTAAGAAAGCAAATCAATCTAAGTGAGAAGAACCCGGAAGAGCAGGAAGTAATGGAATTTGGGTTTTATTTTTTGAGTAATATGACGAAACTCTTTGCAGAAGCGAGTTTGGAGGCAAAACACCAAATTATTGGTTCGATGTTCCCTGAAAAGCTTGTTTTTGAAAATAAGGAACTTCGAACCAATCCTGAGAGCGGTGTTCTTCCGCTACTTGTCAATGCCACAAAGGATTTCACGCTAAAAAAAGGGAAAGGGTCGAATAATTTCGACCCTTCTTCCCTTTTGGTGCCCGGAACAGGAATCGAACCTGCACTACCTTGCGATAACCAGATTTTGAGTCTAGCGCGTCTACCAGTTCCGCCATCCGGGCAATTTTGTTGAGGACAGTTTTGAGGCTGTTTCCTCATCAGCGGGTTGCAAATGTATTGATTCTTTCCTGAATGCGCAACAGGTATTTTTTGCGGAAATACATGTCTTTCAGAGGGGTTAATATGTCCTGAGCATGGTTACCGGCATCAAAGCGGGCGATGAGGGTGTCGGCGGCTTGTTGCCATGACTGCATTTGTTCGGCCAGGCTGTTGATAGCGGTAAGTCGGGCGGCTTCGTTATCGGGATTGTCTTCGTAGTCGCTCACTGCTTCATTGAGGTCCATCATTTCCATCAGGAATGCCGGCGGCAGGGCATATTTCTCTTCGTCCTCAAACATATTATTGAGGCGGAGTACGTAGGCCATAGTGGCATCGGGGTCGCGGAGGGTCTTGTAGGCCTCGTTGATGGTAGCAGCCATGGCGAGCGCCTCGCTGAGTGCATCGGGCCCTGCGGTACTGACCCGGTCGGGGTGGTGCTGCCTGCTGAGCTCGTAGAAGCGGGCCTTTACCGTGGCGGCATCGGGGTGCAGCGAGACAGGAATATTGAAGAGTTCGAAATAGTTGGTCATAGATCTGATGTCGCGTTGGTATGCCTTGGTAAGGGCAGAGAGGCGGCGTATATTTGCTGCAAAATTAAGATATGCTGCGCATAGGACTGATAAGAGAAAGGAAAAAGTTGCCGGATGAGCGGGTGCCACTGACGCCGAAACAATGCCGAATGATAATGGACCAGGATGCCGATGTGCAGATATTGGTGGAGGCATCGCCCACGCGGTGTTTTGCAGATGCTGACTACGTAGCAGAGGGCGTGACTGTGACCGAGGACCTGAGCGGATGTGATATTTTGCTGGGTGTGAAAGAGGTTCCTGTAGACTACCTGATGCCCGGAAAGACGTATTTCTTTTTTTCGCACACCAAGAAAAAGCAGCCACACAACCAAGGATTGATGCATGCACTGATCGCGAAAAAAGTGCGCATGATAGATTATGAATGTTTGACGCACAGCGATGCGCAACGCATATTGGGTTTTGGGATGTATGCCGGCATTGTGGGCGCACACAATGGTTTGCTGACGTATGGCAGGAAGTGGGGGCTTTATGAATTGCCGGCGGCACACATGGTGCGGTCTTATGCTGATCTGCTGCAGGCCTACGAAAGGGTGAAGCTGCCGAATGTGAAGATAGTGGTGACGGGATCGGGCAAGGTGGCATCGGGCGTGTTGGATGTGATGCGGCAGCTGGATATAGAAGAGGTGGAGCCGATGGACTACCTGACGCACCAGTATGAGTATCCGGTGTTCACGCACCTGAAGGGGGGCGACCTATATGCGCGCAAGGACAATAACCTGTTTCACAGGGATGATTTTCATGCCAATCCGGAGGCGTATAAGTGCCTGTTCTCGGCTTACGTTAACCAAACGGACATATTGATGAACGGAATTTATTGGGAGAAACGTATAGCACGGCTTTTTGAGAAGGAGGATATAAGGCGTAATGACTGGCGCATAAGTGTGATAGCTGACATAAGCTGCGATGTGGACGGGTCGGTGCCGATAACGGTTGATTCGACCACGATAGCTGAGCCGGTGTTCGGTATAGACAGGGCAAGCGGCCACCGTGTGGCACCCTATGCCAACACGAGGGATACAATAGATGTAATGGCGGTGGATAACTTACCGAACGAGCTGCCGAGGGATGCATCGCAGTACTTCGGGGTGCATTTTGAGAAGTATGTTTTGCCCGAGCTGAAGAAGGAGAAAAGCGACATACTACAACGAGCTACTATTTGCGAAAACGGCAGGCTGACACAACGATACGAATATATGGCAGACTATGCTTATGAATAGCTGTTCGTGATTTAAAGGAAGATCCCCGCAAAACGAGGTTTGCGGGGATCTTTCTTTTTACGGCGCAAGCGTTATTTTTTATCGCCTGAGATGTTTTTGATAAACGCAGCAATATCAGCCGAGAAGCCCAATTGAAGCATCGAGAACGAGTTTTTTGCTACCTCAGAACCCATGAGCGGGATGTTGCCAAATAGGCTGTAATGCACGAATATCTTGGAGCTATTCTCTGCCTTTTTGTTGACATCATACATAATGAGCGCATCGAAGTTGTGGTAGGGTATGACCTGTTGTGTGTAAAGTGGTTTTTCAGGTACAACTCCCTGGGTGAAGTAGGATGCTTCCACGTTTCCGGTCTGGTAGTTGAGAAATGGCTGAACGGGCGAAGAAATGGGGTTTATGTAAAAGATCCGGTAGGCAAATTCGAAGTAGAGCGGGAATTCTTCGTAGGACAGACCTTGTGTGCGGTAGGTGAGGTTGAGGCCATAGGCAACGCTGTTCACGTTGGTGTTGACGGTATTGGTTGTATCGGCGACGGTGGTATTGAAGAAAGAAATGAAGGGCTGTACATAGAAGTGTGCCAGGTTGGCGAAGTTCTTCCGCGCCGGGATAAAGTAGGCCAATAGCGGGAAGTTGATGTTGAGATTAAAACGGGATTCCTGAAGGAGATCGAGGCGGTTGACATACCTGTTTTTAAACAGGCTGCCCGAAGAAGAAGATACAGAAGAGTCGAAGTAGCGGACGTTATCGGCATTGGAAGTGTAGGAGGTCTGGATGAAGATATTGCGCAGCATTATTGCCCGTCGCCTTGCGGGGGCGTTGTAGGGGATGCCATCGGTTTTGCGGGTGGGTATGCTGAAGCGGAGGTAGGTTTGTGTGAGGTTTGTTGAGGCGGCGTTGATATCGGGCGCGAACATCTGTGCGGCAATAATGCTGAATCGCTGTGCACCGATGCATCCATTGAGTTTGATTCGGAGTGTGTCAGAAATGACGGCTGTATCGCAGCCATTATAAACAATGCACCGGGCGTGTGTGTAGCGCAGGTTGCAGTCTACGTTGCGGATGAAAAGCGTGCTGCGGGTAGAACCATCGTCGTTCATAGAAGACATCTCAGAGAACATAGAGCCGTATTCTTCAATATTGATGAAGCCACTATTTCCTTTGCTGATCTGCCACTGAAATCTGGGCTGGCAAGAACCGATGGCCTCTACGTGGAACTGTGAATCTGCATGGGAGCTAACTGAGAGTTCGCCAGCAGTTCCGAGGTTTTTTTTGATGACAATGCCGGTTCGCAGAGTGGCTACACTTGAAGTGGTTGTATCGCAATGGCCGGATACAACACATCGATACTTTGAACCCGAGATGTCGGCGGTGACTTTGGTAATAATAAGCGTGTCTTTGTCCACATTGGAGTAGGTGGCATCGTTATCGAGATCAACGAATTTATCAGACTTGTTTATCTGCCATTTATAGTGTGTGGCGTTTTCGGCCTTTACGCAGAACATGGCCTTACGGGTCAGGGTTGCATGGCGGTCGGTAGGTTGCGTGGTTATCTTCAATGGCGGATCGATCTTGAGGACGGCCGTGGCTGATGCTACTACCGCATTTTCGTTTATCTTTTTCTTTTTATTGAATTTGGTGTACGAAACAATGCACTGAAATGCCGCACCGTCTTGATATTGTGTCACGTTGCTGATGTGGAGTGTGCGAGTGGTGATGTCGTGAAAGTTGCTGCCAAGCGGAATAGTGTCGTATTTAGTGGCGCCATTCACTTTTATCATCCAGTTGTACGACGCGTTTGCAACTGTTGTCTGTACAGAGAAGTTTATGTCTTTCCCCGGGCATGTTTTCACGTTTGCTGGTTGTTGGGTAATTACGTCCTGAGCCATGGTTACAGCCGGAAACGATAAAAGACCGATAAATAGAACTTTTTTCATGGAACCTGTTTTTATGGTTAATAATGAATTGACACATAATTGAATGCGTGAAAGGTATTTTAGCGGGCAGTTGAATAAAAGAGTGTTTTTACGGTTTTTTATTTGGTGAATAATGCATATATGGCGTAATTGGTTACCGAATAGAGTTCAGAGGAGTAATAAAAGTGTTGAGAGCCTACCGGAATGCTATTGAAATGCCCTATACAGGTATAGGAAAGGTAACTTCTGTGACGTGCTATAGAGATTAACTTACCTACCTTTGCCCCTGCAAAAAAGTGATATGGGCAAAGTAGCCATTAATATAGCGACGGGTAGTTTACAGACAGAGGACATAATTGTGGGTATAGACCTTGGCACCACCAACAGCCTTGTGGCCATGGTGAGGAAGGACAGCAGGCAGCCTATAGCGTTGCGTGAGACGGATGGACTGACGCTGGTGCCGTCAATCGTGCATTTTGACGAATATGGTAATACGACTGTGGGTACGCCTGCACGCGAAAAGCTGCTGCAGGAGCCTGAGCGTACGATCTATTCGGTGAAGCGCCTGATGGGGAAGTCTTATAAGGACGTAAAAGACCATGCAGGCATATTTGCATATAACATCATTGACGATGATACGGACGCGCTGGTGAAGATACAGGTGGGGCAGAAGTTCTATACGCCCATTGAGCTGTCGTCGTACATACTGAAGGAATTGAAGAAGCGCGCCGAGCATATTTTGAAGGCGAGCATAAGTAAGGCGGTGATAACAGTGCCTGCGTACTTTAATGATGCCCAAAGGCAGGCCACGCGCGATGCAGGCAGGCTGGCGGGGCTGGATGTGCTGCGGATCATCAACGAGCCCACAGCGGCGAGTCTGGCGTATGGTATAGGTGCCAAACATCATGAGGAGAAAACGATAGCCGTTTATGACCTGGGTGGTGGCACATTTGATGTGTCGATACTGAATATCACCAACGGAATATTTGAGGTATTGTCGACGAATGGCGATACCTATCTGGGTGGCGATGACTTGGATAATGCAATCGTGCAGTATTGGAAAAAGGAGGCCGGACTGGGTGAAAGTGCCGACAAGATGAAGGTACAGGCATTGCGTGTATTGGCCGAGGAGGCAAAGAAACACCTCTCAGACAATGAGGTGTTTGAAGGAAGTGTGAACGGGGTTGCGGTGAGCCTGACAAGAACGCAATTCAACGAAGTGATAACACCGTTGGTGGACAGAACTATAACCGCCTGTGCCAATGCGCTGCGTGATGCGGGCATAACAAAGGATAAGATAGATGCGGTGGTGATGGTGGGTGGCAGTACCCGTGTGCCATTGGTTAAGCAAAGGGTGAAAGAGTTCTTTGGTCGGGAGGTACATGATGAGCTGAACCCTGATGAGGTAGTGGCACTGGGTGCAGCTGTGCAGGCTGATATACTGGCTGGTAACAATACAGAAATGTTGCTGCTGGATGTGACGCCACTGTCGTTGGGAATTGAGACCATGGGTGGATTGATGGATGTGTTGATACCACGCAATTCCAAAATACCGAACAAGGCAGGTCGGCAATATACTACACAAAAGGATGGCCAGAGCGGCATGCGCATATCAGTGTTTCAGGGAGAACGCGATCTGGTGAAGGACAACAGAAAGCTGGCAGAGTTTAACCTGACCGGAATACCGGGTATGCCTGCTGGATTGCCGAAGGTGGAAGTAAACTTCCTGATAGACGCGGACGGGATACTGAAAGTTAGTGCAACCGAATTGCGCAGTGGTGTGGCGCAGACCATAGAGGTAAAGCCTCAATACGGGTTGACGGACGAGCAGGTGGAGCAAATGTTGCTGGACAGTCTGACGCATGCTAAAGAAGATATTGGTACGAGAGCGTTGGTGGAGGCAACCACTGAAGCGCAGCAGATGCTGGATACTACTGAACGATTTATAGAGAAATACCGTGCTGACCTCACCGAGGAAGAGGCGGCTACTACCCGGGCACACATGCAGTTACTGCGCGATGCCATTGCTGCAAAAGATAAAGACAAGATCCAGCATGAGACCGAAAGCCTGAATGAGGTGTCGAGGCCATATGCTGAGCGTGTCATGGAGGGTGCGCTGAAAGATGCGATGAAGGGCAAGAAGGTGATATAGCCGGCCGGTAAGTAGCAATTTATTCAACCATATATATAGAAACGGCCGGTGATGAAATAGTCGCCGGCCGTTAAATTTTTAGAATTTGTGTTTTCCATATCTTTGCGCCCTTTATGAAAGTTTATAAGTTCGGAGGTGCGTCTATAGCAGACGCCGGCAGGATGACTGCCTTATTGCCTATTATTACCGGTGAAGACCAGCCGCTGCTCATTGTATTGTCGGCGCTGGGCAAGACCACTAATGCTCTTGAGGTGATCGTGAATCATGCCTATAAGGGCGATGATGACGGTGCGCTGGCACTCGCCAAACAGTTGGAGCAACAACACCTAGACTACGCACGTGCATTGCTTAACGACGAGTATTACGCGAAGGCGCAGCAGTTATTGCAGCCTTTGTTTGATGAGTTTGAGCGGGCTATTAAGGACGCCGATGGCAGCAGTTATGATTTCTCTTACGACCAGGTCGTTTGTATGGGTGAGTTGTTCTCATCGCGTTTGTTGTATTGTCTGTTGCTACAGCATGGTATAAAGACCGAGTGGACAGATATACGCAAGGTGGTGCGTACCGACGACACCTACAGAGATGCAGTAGTGGACTGGAACCATACCAAGCTGGAGGCCGAAGCTATCATTGGTCGTCAGTTGAAGCATAATAGGGTAGTAGTGGTGCAGGGCTTCATCGGCTCTACAGGCTACGGAAGCTCTGTGACACTGGGACGAGAAGGGTCGGACTATACGGCTGCAATAATGGCGGCCATGTTGAAAATGGAGAGCGTGACGATATGGAAGGATGTGAATGGTTTCCGTAACGCAGATCCGAAGCTGTTTCCCGATACAGTCAAGATAGACGCAATATCTTATGCTGAGGTGATAGAAATGGCGTTCTATGGTGCACAGATCATTCACCCCAAGACCATCAAGCCACTGCACAACAACAATATCCCGCTGTATGTGAAGTGCTTCCTCGATAAGGAATTGGAGGGGTCTGTGATCAAGGCTGACGTGAGTGACGCGCACTATCCACCACTAATTGTGCTAAAGGACAAACAGATACTGGTGCAGGTGACGACAAGGGATTTTTCTTTTATAACGGAAGACAACCTCAGTAAGATATATGGCATCTTCCATAGCCTGAAAGTAAAGATCAATCTGATACAGAATGCGGCTATCAGTTTTGTGGCATGTATTGATAACAGGGAAGATAAAGTAATGGCACTGAAGCAGGTGTTGGGTAAGGATTACAAGGTATCGGTGAATGAGAATGTGAACATACTGACGGTGCGCCACTTTACGCCTGAGGTGATCTTTGACCTTACGAAGGATAAAGAAATATTGCTTCGCCAGCAGACGCGCAAGACGGTGCAGGTGGTGATGAAGTAGCGTGATATTCTATTGGAATAAAAAGGGAAAGGCGCTACCAGAGCGCCTTTCCCTTTTTTATGATGTGTCAAACGATTATTGCTTAACTACTGATATTGTATTTGATCCGTTGGCGTTTGCAACAATGATCTTGTACAAACCCGGTACCCAGCTTGAAGTATTGAGTGTGGTGCTGCCTGCTGCGTTCGGAGCAACAACGGTGTTAATGATGTTGCGACCTGTGATATCGAAAACGCTAACAGTTGAAGTAGCGAAAGTCTCGTTCAACTGCAGGTGCAGTTCATCCATAACAGGGTTAGGGAATGCTGAAATGTTTGTTTGTTCTGTAACCGATGCCACTGATGTTGTTGGCGGAGTGTAGAGTGGGAGTGTTATTACAGTGTTGGTTGATGCGTCAACTGCACTGGCTCCTGAGAGGCCATCTACCGCATTAACGGTCAGATACATTTTGATGTCACCAACACCCGTGGCAGGCGCAGTCCATGTGAACGTTTTCTCTAACGAGTCAGCGGCAGTGATCGATGCTGAGTGCTCAACTATTTCAAGTCCGGAGAATGTTGCAGTTACGACACCGGATGGTAAGCCGGAAACAGCGCCAGCTTTGATTTGTGAGCTACCTGTACCAGATACAGCGGTAAATTGGAAGCCATATTTTGTATTTGTTGAACTTTTGCCAACCACATGCACGGTATAGACTTTGCCGGCAGTGTATTTTGTGACAGGTACACCAGCCGAGTCAACACGTATAATAGCAGTGGTTCCGGTGAGTGATCCATGGCAGCCTGGCCCCCCGCAAGAGCTCATAGAGCCCTTGGCTCCTGTACGGTTACCCGATCCTGACGTTGTGTGTCCTCCTGAATGGCTTGATAACACGGTAGCAAGTGTTACGGCAGAAAGGGAAAAAAGTAGAAATTTCTTCTTCATTTTTTTTGTTTTTTGGTTTGAAATCGTTTTTCGTTAGTTCTATTTAGTAAATGTATGTACTTCTATTTTGTAAACAAAATTGTGACAATTCACCGATTGATATCATCTCGCAAAAATTGTGCCAATTAATTTGTGGTTAATAACTATATGTATCAATTTATACAGAAAAATACAATGCATTTTGTGTTGTAATTTAATCTTTCATGTTGTTAAAAATTATTAGTAAAAATATAACAATAAAAAATAAAAAAATGACGTGTTAATGAAAAAATATTAAGTATAAAAATAACTGCAAAATGTAACTAACCGTTTAGAAATTCGGTATAACCTACACTGCTTGTTGCCTGAAGTCAACGCTGTAAAGGCTTTCAGCGGATATTTTCATTGTTTTAAGGCTATTTCAGGGTGTTGATTATTTATGGTTTAATAATTTTATATTAACGCTGCTTGGTCCTTTTCTGTTATGTAAATGTTAATGAAAAATTTGGCATGATTTTGGTTGTACGGTTTTTTTTATCAATATTATTTGGAATGTAAAGGTTTGTCAGTAATTTTATTAAAATTAGTTCTAACAATTAAAAACACAGCCTATGTTTTTTACAAGAACGCACGAATTCTCTACTCCGATCTCGAAGGATGAGATCAAGAACAGATTGGTGGGCAAACATGTGAAGATCCATAACCTTGATTTTGAGGTAGTGGAGATGGATTATGGTATCAATATCATTCCACATGCCGAGCAAGAGACAGAGATCAAAACTCTG
>JACCEA010962335.1_pt1 | contig 22022 bp, 26 predicted proteins | sample 7449851 | NCBI WGS metagenome assembly JACCEA01 (sample SAMN15323453, study PRJNA562643) | freshwater metagenome | isolation source: river surface water | place: USA:Blue River Watershed | collected 2017-08-18 | reverse complement strand
TTTTGTTTTTTGGGGTATGTCTTGTATTCATCCGCCCAATACAAATTTTTTTTTTTTTTTTTTTTTTTGGCTGGAAGGCATATATCCTAATCAACAAGAACTCGATCACATACGAAATAACGTCCGCTCAAATTATCTTGCAAATCAGACCCGCCACACCAATGAAGTTCTTCAGCCACCATTCCACATCAGCATTACAGTATAGTACTCAGCCTCATGCAAACATGACAACAATACTACAACAGAATTTTTATTGGCAAAAAGAAATCAAGAGGCGTTTTGGAGAGGTGCCAATCGTGACGTACTAACGACTTCCCGCACAACGAATCTCTATTTCTTTTCTTCACATTTTCCGAGAATTTTGAAAAAAGTTCTCGATGATTCGTCTTCGACATGTATGTCATCACCACCATCTTGTTTTTTCACTCCATCATAAATTTCTTCTTTTTCTTCGTTGACTTGAGATCTTTCTTTCATTTCACTACTTTTTCTATCGTAACTGATTTTTTCATTTTCAATTTTTAAAATTGATTGAACCGTTGTTTGACCGTTTCTGACTCAACACCTACCTTGCTGACTCCACACACTATCACTTTCTTGAGTTCCAGAAACTTTCACCACACTTTCGTCCATCTTCACAAACAAGAAACATTCCAATAAAAATTTGAATCATGGGGTTATTAGTTGAAGGTAAACCAATGACTCCTGAAGAGTTGCAAGTACATTTAAAGTACATTCGTGAACATGGTGTATTACAATTTGTAAATATTTGGAAACGTTTAAAAGATGTACAAAATGATGAATTAAAATTTGGTGATGAAATTGAATGTGGTGTCTTTGTCGTTGATCCAGTGAATAAGACAATCAAATTGTCAGTACGTGCTGCCGAGGTGTGTCCATATCACGTTCGGTCTTTCTCCTAATTCACCACTTTTCTCTTTTTACAGATCAGAGCCAAGTTGAATGAAAAAGAACATGAATTCCAACACGAAGCAGAAGGATGTACATGGCATCCGGAATATGGAGGATGGATGGTAGAATCAACCCCAAGTCGTCCATATAGTGGATATGCCGCTGATTTATTAAGAGTTGAACGCAGTATGATTTTACGTCGTCGTAGACTTTTAGCTGGATTAAATGAAAATGAAATCGCTCCAACAGTAAGTGAATATCCTATCACCACCCTTGCTGTCTCAAACCATTACTGACCATCTCTCTCTGTCTCTCAACAGGTAACATGTTTCCCTATGATGGGTGTCAATGACTTTATTCACAATCCATTACCATTTGAAGTACCTTATTCACAATCTAACTTTGTACCAGATTATGTCATTAATCCACATCCACGCTTTGCTGCATTAACACGTAATATTCGTGCAAGACGTGGTGAGAAAGTCGATATCAAGATCCCTTTGTATCATGACAAGAATACTCCTGAATTCTTGTCTAATGGTACTGCTGCTCTACTCCCTGAAGGTTATACCTATGAACCCGATCAACATATTCATATGGATTGTATGGCATTTGGTATGGGTATGTGTTGCTTACAAGTTACATTCCAAGCCCGTGACGTTGATGAAAGTCGTTACATGTATGATCAACTCGCTGTACTCTCTCCCATTATGATGGCTATGACCGCGGCAACACCTATCTTTAAAGGTAGATTAGCTGATATCGATGTTCGATGGACGGTGATCTCACAATCTGTTGATGATCGTACACCAGCTGAACGTGGTCTCATCTCTCCCGATTCATTATCGGGACATGTAAATGATTACATGGCAGGACAAGGTATACGTTCCATCCCAAAATCACGTTATGATTCTATTAGTACATATATCTATCACTGTCGTGGTGAACCAGCATGTCAACGTACCTTTGCTGCCTATAATGATATCCTATGCCCAGAAGATGATGAAATGAAATCGTTATTGAGACGTGAAGGTGTTGATGAGAATCTCTCTCATCACATTGCACATCTATTTATACGTGATCCTATTGTTGCCTTTAATGGACAAGTACAAGAGTTGAATGATGAGGAATCAACGAATCATTTTGAAAGTATTCAATCGACGAATTGGCAATCATGTCGTTGGAAACCACCACCCCATCAACCACCTGCACTATCTGCTAGTCCAGAGGATCATGCTGCTCATTCTACGGCACATCCACATATTGGTTGGAGAACAGAATTTCGTACAATGGAAGCACAATTAACAGATTTTGAGAATGCTGCGTTTACAGTGTTTGTAGTATTATTAACACGTGTAGTATTAGCATTTGATTTAGGTTTTTATATTCCATTGTCTAAAGTTGATGAAAATATGAAACGTGCACATTGTCGTGATGCGGTTACAAGTCAAAAATTTTTCTTTCGTCGTCATATTGCACCACCTGAAATAACATTTTCTGAATCATCATCATCGGATGAAGAAGAAGATGATGGACATCGTAATGAAAAGGATGAAAAGGGTAGAAGTGGTTGTCATCCATGCAATGGTGGTGGAAAGAGAGTAAGTTTACTGTTATTCTATGTGTTGTTTGTTTCCATCTAAATTGACTCTCTCTCTCTCTCTCATACACAGAGACCATCATGGGATATTGGAGATTCTTATGAAGAAATGACCATGCAAGAAATATTTTGTGGTAAAAGTGATTATTTTCCTGGTTTATTACCATTAGTCAATGCGTATTTGGAATTTATTAATTGTGATTCTACGACATTTAATCGTGTTTCTCAATATCTCAAATTCATTGAAAAGTAAGTTTTGATTGAATGATTGTTGCTTGGAAATCACAGTGATTAACACACACTCTCTCTCTCTCTGTCTGTCTAGACGTGCTACTGGTGAACTCATGACACCAGCACAATGGATGAGAAAATTTGTTCATACTCATTCAGCATATAAACATGATAGTGTTATTACACCAGAGATTGCACATGATTTAATGGTAACATGTCAAGGTATTGGTGAAGGTAGAATATCATGTCCGGAATTATTAGGTGATATCGTGATTGAAAGGTAAGTAATTCGGTTACATCTATTGGTTATCATGGTTCTGATCATGGAGATTATTGATCTATAGAGTTCGTAAGGAAGATGCTTATGGACAAGTATTAGCTGGTAGATTGTCTCAACAAGAGAAATCTAAGCTATTACAGACATTATGTAAGAGAGCGGCTGGTTCTCGTACTGAGACCGCACCACGTGCAAAATCTCGTGCTAATACTGAAGTCGATTTCTTTCATGAATCAACTTAAAAGAAAGAATGATATTGTTGAATGAATATTGTTTTTCATGGAAGAATTGTTATTATCCAATTGTTATTATTGTGGATTTCCATACTGTGAGATTGTAGTGATGACATTTGTCTCCCTGGGTTGCGCTTGTTGATTAACGATGACTTACTCCATGTAGCAAAAAGACAAAGATGGTATCCCTCTTATTAAATTTTGTATTATTGTTGTTTGTTCCCTTTTTTGTCTTTCATTCATTTGTTATTATCGTTATAGTTTATCTGTCTGCATTCTTTCGTGTAATTAACATTGATAGGAAGTTTGTTAATTGTTGTAACTGCTATGTAAACACGAGGAATACTTCTTTGCATTGGTATTATTTCAATGCTTGTAATATAAATGAATCAGCATGTAGTGGCTTGGTTTATTCCCAAACCAACTGTTTCCCCCCTACTTTTTTAGACATAGTAAATGGCAATAATCATATCGATTGATGCTTTAAAAAATTTTTTATCGTTGGAAAATGGAAAAGCAAGCATTTTCTTGGGACGGAAAGCTATGCTGGAATAAACCAGAATTAAATTCGAACACGCTCGCAATTGTTGCTCTAATAAAGTCTAAAAATTTTGGGGATATTGATACGATCTTTCACTTTATTAATGAAGTGTCAAATGAAGGATATGGGAGATGCTGCTATGTCTGAACAATAATTATTGTTAATTTGACACATTTTTATAAAATACTGGACACTACGAAAGCACGCAAATAAATTCAATGACCTCGCTAATTTCAATCTATCTGTACACAGATTTTCTACTCTGAATGAAACAATGGTATTCAATAGCACAATGTTAATATAGATATATGACCGGTCAATATGACTTGGAAGAGCTACTTTACCTCAATCAACAACATACAAGGTCACTTCATTCATTCAAGATACAAACCATCACCATTCATTCAGAACTGCAGACAGATAGATAGAAACATCAATCATCTTCCAATACTGCTTGGAAACTTGGGAAAATACTAACCATACTTGAACATCACTCCGAGAGAAAAAAATAGTAAAAATTAATGGAAAAAAGAAACAAATGTCAGGGTCATAAACCAATGGATTCAACACAAATAATACCCATATGTAAATAAAATATATGTAATGGTTGGGAGCAACAGAGATATAGATACATGGAGTATCATGATGGGTGGTGGGGAAAAGGGAAAAGGTTTGGGACACTTACCACATCGTGTTGTTTTTTATTTGCCATTCAATTTTTCTTTGGCAATTCTTTCGAGTTCGGTAAATGCTTCACTTTTACCGCATGTTGGATAATATGAGTTGAGATCATCATATATCAATGGAAAGTTTAAGGTATTGTCTTGAGGGCGACCCGCCACGTTTCTGCGTGGATCGCGAATACGAAAAGCAACCTTAGCCAACAATCCTTTTGGTCCATTTCTGACTTTCCATTGAGCATCAATGCGAACATTGAACATCAGATTGGGGCCCTCAGTAGTGATAACAACGTGACCCCAATGTGGGCCAAAGTACAACAGGTCACCTGGCTCTTGTTTGACAACATAGATCTTTGGGATCTTACCGATCAATTTATCATCAGTCATTGGCAAGTTGAAGGCGGTTGGTAATGGAATGGTTGGAAGGTTATTGATATCCTCAGGAGCTACCAAAAACCAGTATTTGACTCCTACCAATTGCACTGCAAAGGAGTCAATTGGTTCAGCATGCAATGGTGCAGTCAACACATCACGTGGTAAATTGGAGACAAAGAGATTATTCTGGTTGTACGGCTGACCAGTCAATCCCCAGTCATAACCAGTGATTTCCTTGAGAACATCTCGATCTGTAATGGACTCAAATCCCGCGTAGTAATAGGAATGGCTTGAGACATTTTCTCCCAATAAATGGGCGGCAGCAAATTGGTCAAATGGCATTTTAAGAGAGTCTTGAGCCCCTTTGTTGGCGCAAGATGGGGAAAAATGAGAGAAATCTTGTTTGGAATAATCCAAGAGTCGGATTTCCTTTCCTTGGTTACCTTTTGTCAACAATCTAAACAAGGCTTGAGAATCAGAGGCGTTGACAAAGTTTTTCAACAGTCGTGGACCCCCTGACGATTCGACGCATCTTTGAACATCTCCACTAACATATGGATTTGGAGAAATACGGAAAACCTTTGGAATGCTTTCGATACCAGTATTATTGAGGTCGCGACGAAACCAATAGTTGACCCATTTGGCATCCCAGGTTTTAGGCAAAAGAACGATGAAAAAAGTATGGTAAAAATGAAATTGCGTTGCAACAAAGATTGTCGCAATGATCACAACAATAGATACGAAGAATTTAGCGAGTGGTGAAATAAACATTTTTTTCTCAGTGGTTTTGAACTGAAGCTTGAATTAGAGTGAAACAGTTACAGAATAATTGATCTTTCTTCTTGGAGAAAATTTCTTTCGGAGTTTACTCTGCAGACCAAAGAACTAATAAGTAGACAGAACACTAACAGAACGTTGATGACTGCCGTGATTTTTTTTTCGGTCAGAAAATAATATATTTTGTAAAAAACTATAATGGTATTGCACGCCTCCCAATACTCTCGGGAGAGCGTCACAGTAGTGCGACCTTCCACTCATGAGTGAGGGTTCTGCGGGAGGCAGTTCAAAATTTTGTCATTCAATAAACAAAAAGTCGATATAACCATCAAAAAGATATCAAAAAAGGAGTTTTCAGAAAAGAGTGTTTTAGATAAATCCGAAAATTCATCGCAGCCACAGAATACTTTTTTCGATTTTCGGGTTTTCGAATAAATTGTTTGAATTGCCGATTTATTTAACCGACAATAATCCGTCTGTTCCGGCAATGGAAATATTTTGTACACCATACAGTTTCACTCAATTTGGAATGGATCAAATAAAGATTCGTTGCATTTGCTCAACAACTTCAACATTCCCATCACTCCTCTGGATACTCATGGGCTTGCAACAAATACCGCCTTTCGTGGTTCGCAGGTGGTGATTATGAAAAGTTGTCGGTCGCTTCATGGGATGATATTGATGAAGAGCAGCATTTAGTAGTAGATGGTCCACTCATAAATTTATCTTTGCTGAGTCAAATATTGTTCTGTTGATAGCTTCACATTCTGAGAGATTTGAGATTATTAGAAGACAGTCAGGTTAACCCTAACCGGATAGATGAGCGCGAAACAGCCAGGGATGTTCTCTCACACAACTACCATTTATAAAATTAGTTGGCGAGTCGATACTGGTGCTAACACCCAATACTTCAAGTGAGAGAATGACTCTTGAAGATGAAAGGTGAATGAGCGAAATATATGAGCGAAAAGCGAAATGACTCTTGAAGAGGAAAGTTGAATGAGGGAAATTTAACCGCGGACCACCTCATTTGTTTCATCTCCCTTTGAAAGCAGTTTGATCCTGGGTCCTGACTGCGTGTAACCTTCTTTTTTTGTGTCACCTTTTCGTAACCCATACTTCGCTCATATAGCGTTCGCACCTTGCGCATTATGGAACATCGTTACCTCAATTACATATTGAAAGGTAAATAAATTTTATGTTGCAAATATGTATCCACCTTAAGGATTCCAACCAAGCATACAGCGTTCATCGTGCGAAAATACTCATGTCGTAAAGATATTATTGCCATCCTGCTAATGGATGTCAGGTACACGAATAGATCTTTTTCGTTGGAAGATTCTCCCAGCGGTGAAATGTTTAATTTCGACATTTTAAATAGATTGCAGATTGTATGTCCTTGTTGGCCGCATAAAAAACCCGTTAATATCTACTATAAAAATGGCTCAAAACACCATGCAGCAATCATCCACCAACAATGATCGAGGTGTTCCTCTAATATCTGTACGAGGGGAAAACATGCTAGATAAGTGTTGAAAAAAAAGCAAAAGCCTCTTCAAGCAAACACCTCACAAACACTTGGGTATTATACATGCGAATAGCAAGATTCTTATTAAAACAGCAAATTAAAATTTCTGACCGAAGTGTAATTCTATAATATCAAACCTTTTCTGTAATAGTAGAGAGATTTCCTATTACGCAATGCTACCAGAATCATCCTTATCTGCAGCTTTACGTAGAACAGTTCGATCTGAATCCTGTTCCCTCAAACCAAAACAAGAGTTACAAAAGCCACACAATATACCACAATAGACAAGCATAATCAATACCCATAAACCCGTGGCAACTAAATCTAAATAGGTAATAATTTCTAAAATAATATATAACAGTGTTCCTTTCAACTCATTCACACAATTCACAAACCAATATTCATAAATTGCCCAACCAGTTAAACCACAATGTACAAAACCTTTAAATAATAAAAGAATACTTTGAGAATTACGTTTCTTTTCTTCATTATGATCTTCATTATTGCTGAATGAATTACCATTGTATGTACACAAACATCCAACAATTAAATGACACAAAATACAAAACCACACATGAGATTGATGGCACAGATTATATTGCTTATTAATTGAAGTATCCACTAAGGACATTATCGCATATACATAAAATGCTATTGAACCACCACAAATTGCAACAACAAAAAGAATCAATAAACAATAAATCAATGGTGTTTCAAAACAACATTTCATACAATTTGTGCAATATGAAGAGGAAGATGATGAAGAAAAAGAAATATGTTTACAACATCTACCACAAATGGTTGACGATGGTTGATGTAATGAGTACTTATCTTTTCCACCACTTCCTGGGCCTCCGCTCTCTGGCACAGTATTCACACCAGGTTTATCTTCATTATAACGTGTAATCATAGAAGTTTCGCGAAAGGCCATGGTAATTCGTCGACCAACATCTGACAAGGTGAAAGATTCAGAGGTATAGGAAGCGACAGAAGGGTTTCGAGTAAAGGTCACAGTGCGTGGACCGGTACCACCAGATGAAGACGATGGAGGTGGTGCTGATTTGCCACTAACCACAGATGCATTACTTCTACCAACAGTCGTGGAAGCAGTCTCTGGGTCTTTGATTGTTGACGCAGTTTCGCGGTCATCATCACCACTGTGATTGGCTTGGTAATTATCCGGCATACTCACCACATCATTCAGCACATCGTCTCTGCGCGGAAGAGTTGATTTATTCGCACCCATTTTGAACAAAAAACACCACCATAATTTTTTCCACCATCTCAGTTGCTCAAACCTTAATTTAATAATTTTTGTTGTCCCACACAGGATCCATCCTTCCTGTCTTCCTGATAGCGGCGGCGCAGAGGCCCAGCAGCGCAGCAGAGAGTGTATCGAGCGCCAGAGAGCACAGCAGAGAGAGCAGATGTGGGATGATCAGCAGGCGCCGCACCCCGGGCAGCAGCAGCAGAGAGAGCACCAGCAGCAGCAGCAGCGCACAGCAGGCCACAGAGGCGCCGAGCAGCGCCGCGCCAGCTATTCTTTTATAGTAGCAGCATCTGCACAATTAATTATTAACTTTCAAAGGAGGTAGAACATGGCGTCAATTCTATCGTCGTCATCAGCTGGTAACAAGGAGGAAAACTAACAAGAAAGCTTTGAGTCTCGACAAGCGAATCGCAAAGTGGCAATAGCATCATTTGAAGCTGCGAGAATTCTTGAAAACCGGCATCCAGCAATCTGATATCGTTGGTCTATACGATATTATAAATAGATATAACTGTGATCAAGTTCCATGCCCATTTGTAAACGACACTCAAACAACCCTTGAGTTTAGAGGAGCTCAATTAGTGGCAATCAAAGGTTGTAATACTGCCGATGGAGACTAAAGATTTTGTACTCTTCAATTTTGTTGTCGTCGACCCTCCGGTGGAAAACAACCACCTATTGCTATTATATTTAGAGGCACTGGAAAAGTTCTTAAGAAGGAGAAACAATTTATGATGAAGCGCTCATATTTATTTTCAACGTACAGCGTGGGAAGCTAGCAATTTTTCAGTAAACTGGAAACTTCAAGATGAACTTATTGGCGAGATCAAATCTTTGAATGGAAGCATATATATTTACTTCCAGCTAGTGAAACTGAAATGTGTCAACCCATTGATGCCGGAATCGGTGCGACAATCAAAACGTTACTTTCTCAAGTCCAGGACGAATGGTTAGATGAGTCTGGCAACTTAGAAGCATGGGAAGGTGAAGATAATGCTCCTTATCTCTCCTATCGAGATGAAAGCTTCAGTGCGCAGGATAAAATGTCTTCGAAGGTTGGAATCGAGGTCAAGTTCCTTTGACCAAAGTTGAGATCGAGATCAAAGAGGTTGAGGGCAAGATCACAACGCTTGAACGGCAGATCAAATCTTTTGAAAATCTCAAAAGATGGAACATCTCGAAGTGCGAATTTGGAGGATAAAAAGAGACTCACTGTCCTGGAACACCGTCTGGCTGAATTAGAAGCTGACATAAGAATTTTTATGGACCAACAACCAGGTAAGGATTGATTCTTGGATCTCATAATCTATTGCTTAACCTTCTTTCTTCGCAGGTAATTAGGATTGTTTTCGTATTATTCGATGTTTACAATACTGATTTAACTGTGTTGTTATAGTCTTCAGGAATGCTGTTGTTCCTATAATAAGTTTAAGTCGCATATCAGATTTTCAAATTACAATGAGCTGATGGACAAAATCGAATATATCGATAAATGGAAGACAGATCTTAAATTCTCTTATTTTCATGTATCATATGAAGACAATAACACCCTTTACGATCTTCCTCATGATCTCAAAGGTGTCCCGACTGACAGAAATCTGAAAATAGTCATTAGTCCAGGGTCGCAAGGATTTTCTACTGCAGCCCTGAAGCAATTGGAAGCATTAGCCAGTTTGCATTCATTATAAAAGAATGTTGATCAGATTCCCAGAGATGATGATGCATTTCCTGAATGCGCCACTATACCCAGACAAATATTTGAAACTGCTGCGCAAACTGTGGTGGCAACTTTGAGAGACAAAGCCAAAGCAATTAATCTCAGTATCGCATCGGAGGACAACACAATGAGAGAATTTATGAGCCCAATTCTAATTGCGGCGGTCAATTTGGTCATTGATTATCGTTCCACATTACCACATTCTTCCACTGATACCTCTAAGCTTTCATTAGTTTGTAAACATATTTTATTGGGGATGGGTGCTCCTGGACCTGTGGATTATACCATTCTCTTCGATTTTATTGATTTGGTTGTGCAAATTAATATGACTAATAACATCTAAATTCGTAATGGCGTCCACTTAATTGTTGTGTACCTCTTGCATTTCTACCTCTACTCCCACCCGGCCTTCCTCTACTCTGGTTGGGATCAAGAATCGTGGCCATTCTCTTTCCTGTATTCGCATCAATCGAGGGAATGCATGCCGAGCGGTACTCTCCTCTAAGGGCTGTATTAAACATTGCTACAATAGATTAGATTTTGCGTATCGTATCACAGGTTTCTTTCTCCGATCACAATCTACGGGGTGATAGGATGCAGATATGTCTTTCAGTCGCTCAATATGTACATGGGCTGCATTATGGCGAATATCGGTCTCATATTGACATTGGATTTTGCTGTCGGAGCCATGATACCTACATCCACAATGAAGCGAATATTTCATCTCCCAACAAATCCACGATCAGCGCGGCGAGTTGGTGCAATATATATCAGCTCTAGTTGGTAATGTTTGGGTGAATTTCTGTGCATGCGAGAAAATGAATTTTCAGATTTAACATTGTACCAGAGACAGTGGTGTAGTTAGGATGAAAATGACTAATACCATCTGATAATTAAGGCGATCATTACAAAATAAATTATTTGGTAACTACCCAATAACTCAAGTGAAAAAATATATATATACCAAATGTTCATTCATATGCAACCAATAGAATGAAAATGACAAGACTTCATGGTGTCAATAATTTAATTTCCCTTGTTAAACACAGCAACACTGGAGTATGACTGAGTCAAGAAAGCAGAGTATCCAACACCGTCCTTGAAAGACATATCGAAAGAGTAACCATTAGAAGTATAAGTGGTCCAGTTAGCACCAGCATCGGTGGTGTGGTAGTAGTAACCAGTCAAGACACCACCACGTTGTTGCAAGCCACCAGAAATCCAAGCCTCCTTGCCAGAGATCATGCGAGTAGCAACCAGGGACAATCCAGGTGGACCAGTGAAGACAGTACTCCAGGTAGCTCCGCCATCCTCAGTGTAGACAGCATAGCCGGTATCGTCATTCTCACCAACAGCAATACAGTGCTTCTCGCAGTGGCAGTTGATTTGGTTGAAATAGAATTGATCAGTGGTAAACACAGAAGACCAAGTCTTTCCACCATCAGTAGTCTTAGCAATAGCACCAGTATATCCAGTTGGATCAGCAGAAGCCTTCTTAAAGGAGCGCAAGTTATCACGAAGATTCTTGGATTGATACTTGTACAACATTGGTTGATTTTCCTCAGGAACAGAGACACGTGCAGTCAAACGTCTACCCAAACCAGCGGAAGCATCCATTGGCCAAGTACCAGCAGAAACAAACCAAGTACTTTCAGATGGGAAAGATCCATAGCGAGCAGGGTATAAGACAGAATCAGTGCCGATATCACTTTGAGTCCAGGTAGTCCCATCCAGAGTGACGGAGACACCGTTAGTATCAGTTCTACCGACAGCAAATTGACCAGCAACACCGAAACCGGCTTGACCAATTGGTTCGACACTTTGACTGATCAAGCGAATATTATCAACCTTCTTCAATTCAGCAGAAGATGGTGGACCAACGAAAATACCACCAAAGCCAACCATACAAACAGTGGAGTCATCGCCAGAGACTGCGATATCCATGTTCATGGCACCAGCCGGACCGTAAAAGGATCCAGTGCTAGCATAGTCCTTACTGACGAGAACACCAGTTCCAACGGCATTATCCATGACAGAGCAATGAACTTCAGTGTTGGTTCTGGCATACACACCCAACAGGGTGGTGTACTTGTTCAAGGTACCAGTTTCCCATTGTTGTCCAAGTGAAACCTTGAGGAAAGCTAGAAGGGTGATAAAGATGATGAACTTCATTTTCTCAAAGGATAATTTTTTTCGTGATGAATGGATTAATTAAAATCTGGATCCCTGATCAATCTCAGCAGGCCAAATAATTTTTCTTCGATTTTTCTCGTTGAAGTTGAGAAATTTTAAGTAATTCCTTTAATCATATAATTATGAGGAATTCAGCAGTACCTTTTGCATTTGTTTAATTACACACCATTATATAAAAGCAAAGTATTTGTGTCAAAAAAGGTTTATGTCAAGACTAATAGATACTCCCAAGTACAGCAGAGGTTAAACTGTAATCATTCACACACGGAGAAACTACACAGTGTTACAGTAGTCATCTGAACAAAGAACAATTTTCTTAAAAGAAAGTGCACAACCATCCAATACTGTAAACTATAAACAACATTATCCATATATATTATACTCAAAATATAAAAATGTACATGTAGAATTCATAAAATAAATAAACAGTTGGACAATAAGAACAAACACATTTCAAAATACCGTCAATCACACAAAACCATTAAACTTCGAGAACTACGGCTGTTGCTTGGTCCGATGGAACTTCTGTGGTAGGAGTCGCTTCATGGACTGTTGGTTCAGCTGCACCGTCGGTATCATTTCGTAAGGGCCTTTGTTCAGAGTCCCCATGAGCTCGTCTACGGCTATATGATTTATAACACATTGTAAAACAACATATCGACCACATTACACAACATGAACACCCCACAGCAATAATATCTACAATCACATAGATTTGTAATATAATATACAGAAGTTTATCCTTTAATTGATCAACACACGATATACCCCATAGCTCATAACAACCCCACGACATGAGACCAAGGATGGTCAAGTATTTGATCAAATTCCAACATGCCTTACCAAGTTTCTCTACGTCGTTATCACCTTTATCTTCACCTTGTTGATAAATGAAACCACCAAGAATTAAATGAACTAAAACATAAACCCATGCGGATGAACGATGACAAAGATCTTTTTGTTCATTGTTAGAAGTACGTACTAGCGAAATAATCGCATACACAAAGAAAGTAACCGATAACGCACAAATTGCGATGCTGAAGAATATAAGCGAACAATATCCCAAAGGTGACCTTACACAACGGATAATATTACGACCTAATACTACCATTGGATCACGCGATCGGTCATTCGGCTGCCATTCATCTTCTGCGATGGCGGACTCTTGATTTTCTCCAACCGCTGCCACACCGGTTGCTTCTACTTGAACGGGGTTGGCCATTACTTCAGGCGTGGTTTCTTCACCATTGTCAACAGCAGTCGCGTTTGGTGCCTCAGGAGTGGGTTCAGTGGAATTGGGTTCCTCAACTGGAACATATTTATCTGCTTCTTCTTGTTGAGTATTTGCTTCAATATCATTGTGATCCACCACAACATTGGAAGAATCATCAACCGATTGGCCAACGGGATCAACGGAATCACTCATAATTCCGCTCGACTGTTGATGTAAAAAACAAATAAAAAGTTACTGTTTGATGATGAAGGACAAGATATTTAGGATATCGAGTTCTCTCAAATACCTAACTTCCCACGCCGCTGACCGGCGCGCCTGCTCTGCTGCTCTGCTATGGTATGCTGCTGTTGCGCGCCGCCTGCGGCGCGCTCTCAGCGGCCGATTTAACATTCGATGACATGAGACCCTGAGGCGCATCTGCTTATTCCATAAAAATCTGGCAAAGAACAAGAATGAAGCATCGACGCAATAGAAGACCTTTATCTTCAACATCTAACTCTCCACAGCACAATGATAGTGCAATAAATACAGAGATTCCTCAAGCACGTCCTGTCACATTGGGAGAAGGGACCACCACCAATACCGCAACAAACATAGCTTCCCCTGTAATGAGAGATGTATACATCATTCAACAATCTAATCATCATTGTGCTGATACCAGTAATGTAACGATGTCTAGAAGCAGCCGAAGTCGCAGCAATAGTGCCAGTAGTGCTCAACCATATGCATCACCTATTACTATACCCACAGTTACCACAGTCACAAGAAGAGTTGATGCAGATGATCTTGAAGATGTTGAGCTTGGTAATGGAAGCAATGCATTTACTACTCATCATGTGATACATGATGATCCACTATCCTATTGGGCGAATCAACAGCAGACGACTTCCACCACTCCATCCGTTACTTACATGCAAGCTCCCAGTCCAATTGTACATGCTGAACGAGTCATTATCCATGTAACTGATGTACAACCTCTCTCTCCACTCTCACCGCCACCTCTGAATGTACCCGATCCAGTACCTCCTCCACCACCAGAAGGACAAGCAGGGCAAGGCAGCAGATTGACTAGCAATTGTGCAAGATACTTTGTACAATGTTTGGAAACAGAATGTTGTCAAAGTATGATGATATTACTCTGCTTTGCAAGTGCGTTATTATTTGTTGGATTGTTTATAACATCTATTTTTGCATTGACAGATATCAGCTATTACAAGCAAAAGGAATTGTGTCCCGCATCAGACTGTTGGGTATTTGTACTCATGCATGTTCTTGTTGGTGTAATTGCAATCTGGAATCATCTAACCACTGTAAACGATTTGCTTATTTCTGCAATCTGGACAATTATCCGTATTATATGGGTGTTTGGCTTTGCAATATGGGGATTGTATGAGTTATGGGGGATCTCTTGTCCTAGAGGTTTTGAGAGGTCGTTGCTATATGGGGTCATGGCTGTGCATACTTATTTCGACTTTGCTATGTTATGTTTGAGTGTTATTGCTATTTTATCAATGTTACTTCTTCCGAATTACTATTTAAATCTATAGCAAAAGTACATATAGCTACATACACTGTCAAATCGATCAAAGGTAAACGTGTGTAAATATACCAATAATATATTACTACTAATAAAATAGGTCGAACTCCCAACATACTAGTTCTGATCGGGTACATCTACTTACTCTTGATTCTTTTTCATAAGAAACAAACCTATGATCGACTTCAGTAGCATCCAAGAGTCTGAAATCGCTCATCCAATCACTCCCCTGCTGCTGCTTCCATACAAACTACCAGTTTGGCGGAAGCGGGTAACTGCTGCCGCTATGACAGAGGGTGAAGCTGCTCCGCCGTCCTATTCGCAACGATTCGTTGATCGCTCGCGGCCGCAGCAGCAATGCCGCGCCTCAGCCATCATCGGCACAGCAACAATCCATCTTTCCAGTATTGTATTGTATCTACCTTTCTTGACTGAACAATTGATGATGTACTCAAACAAATGAAGCCCAACAATAATCATCATTCGACGGGGAAGGTTGTTCCCACATCACTGAAGACAATCACAAAAACAATGAAACCTTGTATGTACTGTGCTCGAACAAATCATCCCAGTGATAAATGTCGTTTAAAGGCAAGATTATGTAATTTTTATCCAAATTGTGCATTTGGAAGTGATTGTCGATATGTTCATCCATTATGTAAATTTGGTATATATTGTGATGATTTTCATTGTAAAGATCATCATAGTGCAAAGACTCTCGTTGTATCAACATGGATTACTTTAGATTATTGTCTTAAAAAGAAATATTTTGTACCTGTTGAATTACGTAAAATGATTAAATTATTTCTTTCATTAGATGATAAAACAATACGTGAAGCAAAACAAAGTTTTTATGGTCCAATATCGGAATGGGTAACAACATCCGTAACGGATATGAGTAATTTATTGGCGGATAAAGAAGAATTTAATTTCAATATTGAAGATTGGGATGTTAGCAATGTTACAAATATGCATGCTATGTTTTATAATTGCCGTAATTTTAATCAACCATTAAATCGTTGGAATGTGAGTAAAGTAACAAATATGAGTGGTATGTTCCGACGGGCTGTATCCTTTAACCAATGCTTGGATGATTGGGACATAAAACAAGTGACTAACATTGATGCAATGTTTTCTTTAACAGAGAATCAGTGGAGACCAATATTAGATAAATGGAGAGAATATAATATTGCAAGAAAAGCACATTGGTCGATATGGCTTATGATGGATTGTATTTGTGCCAAATATTTTCATCTTCCTGTAGAATTGAGAAAAGTTATCAATTTATATCTTTCTTTGGATAATCAAAGTATTCGAGAAGCTGTATCATTATGGCATGCTGGTATTCGTGCAGATCATCAATATCATCAGTATTCAATACAAAAGTATGGACCAATATCTGATTGGATCACAACTGGTGTCACGGATATGAGCAGATTATTCTATGAAGCAGAAGAATTCAATGAAAACATTGAAAGATGGGATGTAAGTAATGTTACCGATATGTCGTGGATGTTTTATCGCGCAAGCAAATTCAATCAATCATTGAATGATTGGAATGTTCGACGTGTCGTAAATGTACGTGGAATGTTGCGAGGTGCATCTGCGTTCAATCAATCTTTCGATAAATGGGGTTGGAGTCCTGATCAACTTGATGTTATGTACGATTAAGATTGGAGCTCTCGCTCTCGTCTGTTTGTGATCCGACATTAAGCGCAATGTACTTATTTATGCTAGTGAATAGATATGCTTGTTTAACATTTAGTATTTGCCATTGTTGGATTTGTCAAAATAGGAATAGTAATAAAGTTAAAGATTGGAAACAAATTAAAAATCAATACATAAACATTCACAACTACTATGTACAACAATATTTACAAATTACACTTTATACACAACATGAAATGAGGGTTTTCTGAAAACACTCATAGAACATTCCTTAGTTACTTTGAAGTTTCTTAATCGCATCAAATAATAATTTAATGTGTTTAATAACATCATGCAAATAGTAATGAATATGTTCAGTGTATTGGCTCAAACTATGGTCTCCATTGGGTAATATATGTTTGATGCACCAGCTCTCCTTATTGAGGAAGAAGGGAGCATCATCATAAAGCTTATCAGATATACTGGAAGGTAGGTTATTATCAGATGAACCATGAAGAAAACATTTGAACATATGTGGCTGCAAATCTTTCAAATGGTCTGTTTGTTTGCCTTGACTACACAATGTGATGATACCACAGATAGATATCTCATGTTGTAAGCGATATGCTGCTTCAATCACAACAGCACCACCCATCGACCATCCCATTAACACTACTGGTTGATGATTGAACGTAAAGAGAGAACGAGCTACCTCTTGTACCCGATGGACTGCGTATTCGAAATGTTGACTGGGTGGTAAGAGAAACCGCTTACCGTCACTTGGACAAGCGATATCTACTCGAGCCAACAAAACTCCATCATATGGCGATTCTACCATCTTTTCATACAACTTGGAAGGTCCGCTGAGTCCACCCATAGTGTCTGAAATTGCGATAAGGTTCATGGTAGACTCATCGCACTCAACACCATTGCTGCTTAGGGTATAGGAGTCCTTGCTACGAATTAGATCAAGCAACGATTCATTCTCTTTCATGAAAGAACTGATTAAATCCATGTTGGTTTTGGTGGATAGTCGCTGTTATGGATTACATTTTAATGGATTGAAACAAAACTCATGTAAAATAATTTCGAATCTTTCGCGGGTGGAATCCAGAACGTTCTGCGGAATGATCGGCGGGCAAACAAAAACCGTTGGGAAAGTGATGGCAAAACCTCTCATTGCTTTCTCAACCTTCCCACCATAAATAGGATAAATTTGATTCTACTCTTACTCCCCCCTTTCTCCCTCTCGACGATTAGATGTAACGTTCTAAAAATCTCTCAATGGAGTCAAGTGAAGATGATGGTAACTATCAAGATGACCCAGAACTAATACAATTTAATTTAGGTAGTGGTAGTGGTGATAGCAATACTACTTCAGTACAACAACATCAACAATCCAACCTCAACACACAAACAATCGCCAACAACAAACAAGCTTCCCAAGTAACAACATCTCAGCAACAACTAGAAGATTTCACAATATCTTCCAGTGATCAATTTCAGCAACAAACTCAACAACAACAAATCATCAGCTACAACAGCCTCGACAACAAGACGACGCATATTCAACAATCCGATCAACAAAATAATTCAAATATAAATATGATGACTCTACAATATAACAATCATAACGATATCTTTTCAAGTTCAAATATTGGTACAAGTAATAAAATGTCATCCACACCTCCAAGGCACAACAATAATAATGAGTGGAGGGTGATGAGCATCACAAATAATAACAATGTTCCAAATGTTTCCAGTACCAGTTTGTTTGAAGATTTCGCTACTGATGATGATTTGTTTTATGCATTATATAATAATTCTCCTGTTTCATCACAACAATCGTATTCGTATCGCGGATTGTTGTCAACATTGTTTCATTTACAATCACAATGTGAATTGAAACAAGCCGAAGAAGAAAATTTAGCTTCAATGGAAATGTCCGCAATTCAGCAGGTTTGTATCCTGTCATTGAATGTATCCTTTTTCTTTTCTAACATTCCCTTTTTTTTCTTTCTCTTTTCTTGTTTCATAGATTCCAGCAATTACCACTTCTGATGCGATCACTGAACTTTCTCTCGTCCCAAGTCAATCTCAACCAGATGAACAATTATTTACTACCAAGTCATTCTTTGAAGACCGTGTACCACCTCATCGTCGTGCTTATTTTGCTACTAAAAGACAACAATTATTCCATAAAATTCAAAAGAAAATGACTTCCTATGGATCGAAATTACCAAATCCACCAGCTGATATTGAGCTGGAAATGGTTGTCAAGATTACAACATTAAAAGTTCGATTAATGTCCATTAACCCTCATGATGAAATGGCTATCATGAATCGTAATCGTCAAATGATAACGTTTTTGAATGATTATTTTTTATCCTTATCAATTGCGAACAATAACAATGAACATATTATTGCTTCATTCTCTGCATTCGATCCACGTAGTTCACGTTGGTATGGTAAGCTAGTAAATACACATACAGTCATGTCATGTGATATTTCAATTGGTTTATATCAAGATCGTCATGATCCTTCACTATTGGTTATTGATAGTAGACGCGTACAAGGTGGCGATACTAAATTGTTCATTCAAGATTTCTTTCATCCCTTTGCTGCAATGATACAAGGACGTGAAGGTGTTCCTGCAATTGCCAATCCCATGAATGCTGGTCCAGTACCAGCTCATATTAGTGGTGGAAAAAGAGATCGTGTTGAAGAACTTGATTCGACTCCAATGGTTCGTGAAGAAGATGAGCAACGAAGTGCGAATAAAAGACGTTCTCCAACTCCTTCTTCATTCCCAACAGCGTTTACTCCCTCTGCATCAGTACTAGTACCAGTTGTTATGCCATCATTTGCTATTCCACGTATGTCTGTTGAGAATTACTTAGCAAATATGCAATCGACATTACGATTATTACGTGAATCTCCATATACTGAGACAAAGATTATGGCATTGAGTATGTTAGCAAATGCGATTACGACCAGTACTCTTAGTATGAATGGTAGTATGAATGGTAGTATTGCGAATAGTAATGAAAAAGAATATGTTGAAGATGTTCGTGTCTATTCGACGATATTGAATGCTTTACAAGAAGTTATTGTACCAACATCATTGACTGCGATATCAGGACAAAGTCATGACAATGAACCAAATTATGCTTTACAAGAAGTTGCTGTCTTTGCATTAAACCTCTTAGTTAAGCGTATTCCTGCCGATCAATTATTGGTTTATATGTCACCTGTCTTGTTACAATGGTTACAACAACAGATTGTCGTGGCTCCAACTGCATTTGAACATTTGACTATTGCAATGCAAAGAACTGCTGCGAATATTCTTGCACGTTTAGCTACTGCTTCTACTTCTGCTTTGACTCTTGCAATGAAATTGTTTCATTCATCGACTGATGTTTCCAATTTCTCACAGGGGGTTATCAATGCAGCTGGTTCCATGAATGTCATGCAATTGACAAGTATTGTTGAAGCTTTACAAGTTTGGTCAGTGAATACTGTCTTTACACTTGTCGATCCTGACATGTTTAGCAGTTCTCTACAGATTGTACAAGCGATTAACCAAGCATTGATAGCAGAGATTGAACGTGCGAGTTGAATGCGATTGTATGTTGATACAATTATTCTGATCGACTTTTAAACCATCTTAATGCGATGATGCATGGTGATTGGATCCGCAAAGGCAATTCTTCACGCGGGTAGATCAATGGAGCAATCCAGAGACTTGCATGCCTTAAAAGTACAAGAATTGCTAAATATACCATACATATGCAGTGTAGGATATTCAAAGGGTGAATAATAGTGTCTGATTGTGTTAACAATAGGGAAATATGATGAATTATTTTGAAATATGCTCATGTAGATAGTAGTGTAGTTAATATATAGTTTGAATCTGCAAGTGATGATGATTTAGAATCTCACACAATACAATCTATTAACGGTCCCTGTAGTACAATTTTTTGTTTCAAATAAAATTTCTGCAGTTCATTCTTTTTGACATTTCTTTTTACCGTTAATTAATAGGACAAAAGTGAAAAGGAAACCGTTGGATATTGACCGTTTGGGTTTCAGGCATATCTTGAAGAGCAACCGATGGAATCTAAATAAATTAAGACCTTTAATTAATACCAAATACCACATTGGAAAATATCTTCCTCTAAAGAAAAGGTTCGGGATTGTTGTAGATCAATCATGCTGCGAGTTGTTGCTCATCAATATTTTTTTCCTGTATTTTTTCCTACTCAGAATACTCCCGTAAAATCAGAAAAATGCTTGCTCGTTCCCTGTATACCACTATTCGTCGTGCTCCTGTTGGCAATGTCGCTAAGGCTGTAGTCTCTGTTGTTGCCATTCCTGTTCAACAGAAGAAGAGATTCAGCACTCGTACTGTTACTATAGAGGAAGCCAAGAAGATGCCACGTTTGTATCGTGAAATGCCAAATGATATACTGTTGACTATGGCTGTCATGGGCGATCAAGATGCGAGAGAAGAGCGCTTGATCCGTGATATCATGGCTGTTGACAACGTTACTTGGTAATTCCCTCCTTTTGGTGTTTCTGTTATTCTGCCTAACTTAATCTTATATAGGGAGGGTGCTCAACCACAATTGAGAGCTATCACCTCATCAAACCGTCGCGGTCTTTTCATGGCCACTTTACCGTATAAGATTGGTATCACTGCTGCTATGGCATCTGCTATTATTTCCATCCCAATGATCTTTGAGCTTAACACTGTTTTGTGGTTCAATGAAGTATATGTCACATCTGGTAAGTTGTTGGCATGTCAGTAAGTTTTTACAGCTTGTCTGATGTTTGCCATGTCTAGATGTTCCCGACGAGAAAGATCTTGAAACTTTCCTTGAAGTCGGCTCTTTCGCCTGGAACTGGATGGAACCTGCCATTGGTACTGTCTCTTTCTTCTTGCTCTGTTGCCAATTCTCTCGTGCTCAAATGGAGAACCTTGGTGTTAAGCCATATACTTCTTCTTTCAAGCATCGTCGTGCTGCTCGTATTATCAAGGAATTCCCACAATACAACCCAGCTGTCTTACGTTCTTTCTCTGAAGGTGATGAGCTGACTGGTGGTCACGATTCTGATGAATTACACTAAATTCTGATGTGAATAATGGACAACAGACTAACAACAATCCGTGAAGGGGGGTGAGGTGAGGTTTTGCAAAGTGAATACCCTTTCTTTAATTCATTCTTTATACTGATTGTTAGCCTCATTTTGTTTGAGATTGTTTGTTC
>JACCEA010527703.1_pt1 | contig 22049 bp, 18 predicted proteins | sample 7449851 | NCBI WGS metagenome assembly JACCEA01 (sample SAMN15323453, study PRJNA562643) | freshwater metagenome | isolation source: river surface water | place: USA:Blue River Watershed | collected 2017-08-18 | reverse complement strand
TATTCTTAATGTTTTTGGTAAATATGGTAATTCTGTTAAAATATTATATCTACAATTTAATGAAATTAAATTATTTGAAATTGATGGTAAATATAATAAATGTTTTAGAGATAAATTACACACAACTTCATCATCAGTAGTCATTATTTATTAATATGTTATGTTAAGAAATATTTATAAGATATTGAAAAATCAATTTTTTTCAAAAACAAACAAGCAATTTTTTTATAAATCAGTTAATAAATCAAAATCAAGTCCAAAATTATCTATTAGTCTTTGAATACGATTTGGATGATAAAATATTTTAGCATGATTTTCTAATAATTCATTTTTAATTTTTTTCATTCTTATTTTTTTTAGTAATATAAATAATAGTTTTTTAGAAAATTTGGAGAAATATAATTGTCTAAAATTATTAGTTATTTTAATAATTTTATTTAATATATTAAAATCATTAATAATATAAAAATGGAAAGTTATGAAATAATTAAAATTATAAATATGTAAATAATTATATTCAAAATAAAATTCATTAATATTTTTAGGTAAAAGTGGTAAATATCTTACATTATTATTAGTTATATTTAATAATTCTAAATATTCTGGTAATGGTTCTGGTAAATATGTTATTGAATTATTTGGACAATGTAAAATTACTAATTTATTATTTAATTTTGGTAATTTACATAATCTATTATTACTACAATTTAATTCTTCTAATGAAAATGGTAAATCATTTAATTCTTTTAATTTATTATCACAACAATTAATTTTAATCAATCTATTTGGTAATTCTGGTAAATATTCTAATAAATTATCTGCACAATATAATACTTTTAAAGAGTCTGGTAGTTTCGGTAATTTAATTAATCTATTTGATGTACAATCCAAAATTTCTAATTGTTGTGGTAATGTCGGTAATGTTATTAATTTATTATTATGACAATATATTTTAATTAATGTTGATGAAAAATCAGATAATGTTGTTATACCCAATCTAACAATATAATAAGCATAATCTGTTTCCTTTGAATCAGTCATTTTTATAATTATAGTATCATGATATTATAATTATAATTTTTTTCAATTTTTATTCTAAAAATTATATCTTATGACAATTTTTATTCTAAAAATTATATCTTATGACAATTTTTATTCTAAAAACTATAAGCAATTTTTTATTTATTTTTTAATTTTGATAATAAATTCGTTAACTTTTCTCCAATCTTTAGTTTCATTATATATATTATTAATTTCAATAATTTCTTTTGCATTTAATGGTAATTTCTTATTAATAGAACTATCAAAGATATATGATTTCTTTTCTTTTTCTTCTTTCTCTTCACCTCCACCACCTTCTTCTTGTTCTTTCTTTTCCTTTTGTTCTTTTTGTTCTTGTAATAATTGTTTAATTAATTTTTTAATATTAATATCTGGATTTTTTTCATATTCTTGAAGAACAATAATTTTATGTTTATAAGAACCTAATATTTTTATTAAATTAAATATTTCTAATTGTTTCTCTTTATCTTTAATATATTTACAAAATTGTAATCCTAAATCAATAGATAATCTATCATCACTTTTACCATCAAATTTTTTAATTAATTCAGGATTTAATTGTTCTTTAATAATTATATAATTTTTAATAGTATAAGGTTTTAGTGAAATTTGTTGTGAAATAGAATCAATATTTTTATCAAATATATTATAAAATTTATATATTATTTCACATTTATCATAATATTTCATTTTGTTTCTTTGAATATTTTCACTTAATGATATTATTTCTATTTTCTTATCATCAAAATTATTTACAATACAAGGAACTTTATCCCATTTTAATCTTTGGATTGCTTTAAATCTTCTCTGTCCCGCATATATTTCATATTTACCATTATTCTCTCTTACACTAATAGGATTAATTAATCCATTATTATTAATATCATTAGATAATGAATCTATATTATTATCTTCATCTTCATCTAAAATCATATCTTTTCTAACATTTAAATTTGATATATACAAGTCATTAATATTAATATTTTTATACATTAAAATAATATTATATATTTTTTTTATATCAAACTTAATATATAGTATGTATAATTATCAAGAAAAATATATTAAATATAAAATTAAATATTTAAATCTTCTTGAAAAATTGCAATTCGGTGGTGCTAAAAAGAATAAAACAATTCCAAATAGAGGTAGACATATGGAAAATGGTCGTAAATATTCAGTTCAATGTTTTTGGATAAGTATAATGCATTTTTTAAGATATGTATTAGGTATAAATATTACATTAAGTGAAATTAAAAGAATTGCAGGTATGAATGGTGCTCTTGTTAATCCAGATAATCAAGAAGTAAATGTTTATGTATATCGTGATGCTATATTAAATATAAGAAGATATTTTAGATTAAATATATTTATACATTCTATTAATAATATTAGTGGTTTTGACAATATTAGAACAAATATAGAGAGTATAGATTCGGAAACTGGTTCTGGATATAGATTATCAAATGTTCAATCTTTATTATCATCACCAGAATTAGATAGTCAATGTATACATAATGTGCATATATTATCATTAGGACATCATTTTGAGTTATTAGTTGAATTAGATGATATACAATTATATAATCATTTAATTCATCCTACTATAAAAGAATATGTAATAGCACAATTTAGTATGGAAGAAATGTATAAAAGATATCTTAGACAATTAGATGCAGACAGCCAAGAAACATTTAATTCCATTAAGGCAGTTGCACATAATGGTAATCCAGAAGCTATACAAAGTGTAAAACAAATTGAAGAACTATTAAAAAGAGGTGTAAATATTAATGATGCTGTTGCAAGAATTATGACGGTTGATGGGACAGCAAGACGATTAACATTTGAACAATTTCAATCAGCACAAATTCAATCTTTAACAAGTTCATTAGACCATGGAACACAATATTATGATATATTTCTGGATCAAGGACAAGCAGGAACTAAAGGACAACCAGAAACTAAAGGACAAGCAGGAACTAAAGCACAAGCAGGAACTAAAGGACAAGCAGGAACTGAAGGTCAAGCGAGAACTAAAGGACAATCAGGAACTGAAGGTCAAGCGAGAACTAAAGAACAAGCGGGCACTAAAGGACAACCAGAAACTAAAGGACAAGCAGGAACTAAAGGACAACCAGAAACTAAAGGACAAGCAGGAACTGAAAGTCAAGCGAGAACTAAAGAACAAGCGGGCACTAAAGGACAACCAGAAACTAAAGGACAAGCGGGAACTAAAGGACAACCAGAAACTAAAGGACAAGTAGAATATGAACTTATTAAAAGAATAACTATAGAACTAGAAAATGCGAAGAAAAAAGTAATTGAAAAAATTGATACATTTACAAAATTAAAAAATTTAGTTGAAGAATTAAAAAAATCAAAATTACCTGATGAAGAATTAGAAAAAGTTGCCAAAGATAAAAATGAAGCAGCCAGAATTATGGCAAATGCAGAGAATGAAGTAGCAGAAATTAAGAAAAGATTGAAAATAATAAAATCAAATATTGAAAAACGAGAAGAGGAACCAGTAAAAAAGAAACAAATAGAACAAATGAAAAGTATAGGTAAGAAAAAAAGAAAACCAAGAAGAAAAATAATAGAAAATGAAAAATTAGAAACCAGATTAAATTCAATAATAGAAGAAAAATATGTCATTATAATGTCTAAATTAAATCAAGTTTCAGAAAAAGATTTATCAAAAGAAATTCATAGTATAGTTTCTCATTTAGGAGAAATATTAAATTCATATGATATAGATACAAATAATTTATTAATAGAAATAAGAAAACAATTTCTAGCTTTAAGATATAATATATATACAAATGCTAAAAAATTAAAATCAGAGTTAAAATCAAGTAATATTACAAAATTATTAAATGAAGATTATCAAAAATTAGTTAAAGATTTTTCTCCTAATCTTTTAAGAGCATTTAATATACCTAATGATATAATTTTTGATTTATTAATACAAGATGATAAAGATATTGATGAAATAATTAATTTAAATATATTATTAATTGATCTTAATTTAATAGAAGGAATGTTAGAAAAATTACAAATACAAAGTGATTTATTTATAGATGGTTTAAATTTAGTTCGCATAATAATACACCAAAAATTAGAAGAAATATATGATAAATATAGAGTTTATGATGAACAAGAATATGTAGAAACTGTTCTAGATGATAAATTAAAATCAAGTATTGATACATTAAAACTAATTATTCAGGTTTTTAATGAAAATAATAAAGGAATTTATAATATAGATGAAAATGATATATTACGCATGCTTCATTTCTTAAATTTTCAATATCATGACATTGAAGATACACCATTAAATCGTTTTAAAATTATTGAAAACTTACTTTTTAGAAAAATGGAATTAATTAATCAAATTATAAAAGCAAATATTGATGAAAAATATTCAAAATTAATTGAAGAATTAGATGAAATAAATAGAATATTAGGTAGCAACTAGTATTAAAACTATAAAAAAAGTTAATATATATTTATATATAATAATGTCTTTTCAATTTTATGAAATATCAAAAAATAAAATGAATGATAATCAAAAATCAATATTATTTAATTCATTTTTAGAACTACAACCATATATTAAAACATGTTATATAACATATCATCGTTGTATAAATTCAAAATTAGAACATATTAGTATTGTTTTTAATTTTGTTAATTTAGATTTATCTTTAATTAGTGATGAATGTAAATTATATTGGAAACTAGAAGGAATGCAAAAATTATTTGATAAAATTGGTTTTCCACCAATAATGCGTACTTTACCAAAAAATTTAATTAAACTATTATTTAATGATACAACACAATTTTGTTATAATAATTGTATGAATTTATAATGAAAATGCGTTATTAAAAAATTTATTTTATATTATTAATATTATGAGTTTATCGGAACTTGCAAATAATGATACAACAGATAAAAATAAATTACATTCATATTTAGATTTATATCAACAATTATTAGTATCTAAACAATATAGTGCAAAAAATGTATTAGAAATAGGAATATATATGGGCGGTAGTATTAAATTATGGCATGATTTCTTTATTAATGCAACTATTTATGGTTTAGATATAGTAACAGAATGTGATAAATGGTGGGATATTGTTGAAATCAAAAATAATGATAGAATTATATTACATACTGGAATTGATGCATATAATTCTGATTTTTTAATAAATAATTTTATAAATAAAAATATGAAATTTGATTTTTTAATAGATGATGGACCACATACACTTGAAAGTATGATATTTTTTATTAAAGAATATTCTAAATTATTAACAGATGATGGGATATTAATAATAGAAGATGTTCAAAATATAAGTTGGTTAAATATATTATATCAAGAAACACCTGATGAATTAAAACCATATATTAAAATGTATGATTTAAGACATATTAAAGATAGATATGATGATATTGTTTTTGTTATAGATAAATCTAATCCAAAATAAATAAAATAATTATTGTTGAAATGAACGGATTATTCTATTTCTATCTAATGGTGTTGTTGGAATATCTCCAATATAGTCATAAAAATTATTAAATCCAGATGAAACTAAATTTTGTGCAAGAATATTATAATTAATAATATTTGGATGATTATGTTTCAACCATTGAATAAAAATACATGTCATATCAATATGATTAACATTATTATGTTTTAATCTGGGAAAATTTAATTGATGAATTTCTGAATAGAATTGACCCAGAATTCTATCAGTATCTGCTTCAATAATATTAGACATAATGAGAGCCTTCTTATAAACTTGTGCACAAAAGCACAATACTTTAGATAAACGTTCAATATTACTAAGAGACATTTTACAGAGAGTGTTTTATAATGTTTTATTAAATATATTATATATAATAAAATATTTTCAATTTTTTTTCAAAAAACCAAGCAAGCAATTTTTTTATAAATCAAAAAACCAAGCAAGCAATTTTTTTATAAACATTATAATAAATAATTAAAAATATATTTCTTATTTAAAATAAGTATAAAATGTTATCAGTTTTTCAGTCAATTCCAAAATATATTACTGAATTAATTATTACAGATAATCATAAATTAGAAAAAGGTATGATTCATCATAATATTAAAATAATTAAGTTTCAAGTTAATTTTAATCAAATAATAGAACCTGGTTTTATTCCAGATACAGTTGAAGAGATTATTTTTGAAGGATATAATAATACATTTAATCAAAAATTGGAAATTGGTTCTATTCCATTTGGCGTAAAAAAATTAGATTTAAAATATACATTATTTAATCAACCATTAGATATTGGTGTTATTCCAAATAGTATAGAAACATTATTATTACCTATTAATTATAATTTACAAATTAAAGAAGGTGTAATACCAAATAGTGTTAAATATTTAGATACTAGTTCTTATAATATTGTATTTAATAAAGGTTCAATTCCAAATAGTGTTAATGAATTAGTATGTGAATTTTTACCAAGTGATATAAAATTTCATGGGAATGTTTTACCAGACTCAATTAATAAATTATATTTGGATACAAAATCATTTCCTAATTTAGAAAAATTTATTAATCCAAATATTAAAACTCTTACTCTAGGACATTTTTGTTTTGAACATCCTCTTAAAGTAGGAAAAATTCCAAATGGTATAGAAGAATTAAAAATATATGATCTTAATAATTCTCCTTCAAATAATTATAAATCATCAGATTTTACTTTATTAGAAGGTTGTATTCCAAATACAGTTCGTAAATTAGAATTATTATCATATGATAATCAATTAATTACAAGAGACCAATTTCCTAATAATATTGAATCTATAACTTTTCGTGAGTGTAAAAATTTAAAATTAAGTTTTTATTCATTTCCAAATAATGTTTCTGAATTAAAATTTATATCTTGTCCCAATTGTACATTTGAAAAAAGAATGTTTCCAGAAAATTTAAAGAAATTAGAAATAAATAATATTAATATTGAATTAAATGAAAATACTTTACCAGAAAATTTACTAGAATTAAGATTATTTAATTATGGAAACCCTAAAATTGAAAAAAGTTTTATTCCTGATAGTATTAAATATTTAAATCTTGGAAATAATTTATTAAGAAATATAGATGATTCTATTTTTACCAAAGATAGAATTGTTGAAATTAATGATAATTATAACAAAACTTATAATATTTAAAAAAATATTAGATAAACTTAATAATAATGACTATATTATTAAGTTTTAGCAATAAAGGTAAATTAGAATTATTTGATGAGAATATATTAAATCATATTAAATCTTTTTTATCAAAAACACCTAATGAAAATTTTATACAGATTCATAAACAAATGGAATTATTTAATTATAAGCCTTGTAAAAAATCTAATTATTATATACCATTACAATTTTGGTTTGGACGTGATAACGGGTTAGCAATACCATTAGTTGCTGTTGATTCAAGATGTATACAAAATTATAAACAAAAGATGAATCACGATAATTATAAACAAAAAATTAAACAAGATAATTATAAACTAAAGAATAAACAATTTAGAAATAAAAGAAAATAAATAAAAACTGATTTTATCTAAAAGTTAATTAACTTAATAATATTATGACTATATTATTAAGTTTTGAAAACAAAGGTAAATTAGAATTATTTGATGATAATGTATTAAATCATATTAAATCTTTTTTATCAAATACACCTAATGAAAAATTTGTAGAAATTCATAAACAAATGATAGAATTAAAATATAAACCTTATAGAAAATTTAGAGAAATAACTTTTTGGAAAATTACTTATAGACAATATACTAATTTTTCAATGGAATCAATTAATAATAATAATGGATTAACAATCCCATTAGTTGTTGTTGATCAACAATATTTAAAAAATTATAAAAATAAGAAGAAACATAAGGAGACATATGATAATCATAAACAAAATGATTATAAACAAAAGGTAAAATATGATAATTATAGACAAAAGATTAAACGATTTATGAATAAAAGAAAATAAATAATTGAAAAAAATATTATTTAAATAGAAAGGATTATTATTAAATAAAATGTCATTTGGTGAATTAAATAAGATATTAACTGATACTATTAATATTTTGGATAAACAAAATATTAAAAGTTTATCATTGTTAGAATTGAGTAAGATTAGAAAGACTGTTTATGATGAATTGGTCAAGAAATATGAGAAACTAGATAATGATACTATTGAAGAGATATTTAATAGATTATTTAATAGTGAATATAAATATAGTAATAAGATTGATTTTAGTAATGGGAATGAATGTTTTAGAGAGTTTGAGGATAAATATGATGATGTTAAAGTGCCTAAAGAATATGTTAAATTGAATAACCATTTTAATAAATTAAAAGATTTGCCACAACCTGCACAACGTTCTCAAGAATGGTATGATTATAGATTTAATCGTATTACAGCATCAGATATGGCAGCCGCAGTTGATTTGAATCCATATGAACCAGTAGAATCATTTATATTAAAAAAGTGTGATCCAAATTTTCCATTTAGGGATAATGCGACAGTGTTTCATGGTAAAAAGTATGAACCAACAGCAACAATGATATATGAACATATATATAATACACGTGTATTTGAATTTGGTGCATTACCATCAGATAAATATACATTTTTAGGTGCATCACCAGATGGTATTAGTTCAAAATATACATTAGATAATAAATTTTCAGATAGATTAGGAACAATGTTAGAGATTAAGTGTCCAGTTTCAAGAGAGATTCATACAAGTGGAAAAACAATGGGAGATATATGTCCATTTTATTATTATTGTCAGGTTCAACAACAATTAATATGTTGTGAATTAGATGTATGTGATTTTTGGCAATGTAAATTGAGTGAATATAAGAATAGAAAGGAATATTTGGAAGATGATTGTAGTGATTGTTCAAACACAGAGGGAAATAATGGGACTAAAATTAAAATAGATAATAGATTAAAAAAGGGAATCATATTAGAATTTTATCCAAGAAATTTTGTTCCAGAGTTTGATGATGATTTAGCGGAATGGAAAAGTAAATATATTATTCCAAAACGATTAGATATGGATGAAAATGATTATAATAATTGGACAATTAAAATGTTGGATGAGTATAAGGAGTTATATCCAGATATTCATAAAGATTATTATTTTTATAGAATTATTTATTGGAAATTAGAATTATCTCATAATGTAGCAATAAAACGAGATGATAAATTTTTTGGATATTATATGCCAATATTAGAGGAAACATGGGCAAAGATTTTATATTATAGACAGAATCAAGATAAATTAGAAGAATTAAAAACAATTACAGAAAAAAGAAAGAAATTTTTAAGAATAAATACTAATTATACGATTCATAATGAAATAATACAAACTAATAAGTATTTATTTTTAGAAAATAAATTTGATTGTAAAGTAATAACTAGTATTAAAAAGAAACCAGTTAAAACAAAAGTAGGAAAAGTTAAAGAATTAGAAATGGAAACTAAAGTTGAAGAACATGACCCAAATGATGCAAAATGTGATTTTGTTGATTAAAATTAAATTTTGAGATAGAGATATTGTGATTTTATAATTTCATTACCAGATGTATTATTAAATATATATTCTGGAGCTTTTCTTGGAGTTCCAGTAGGTTGATAAGAATATTTAATTTTTCGTTTACCATTAGTAATTTTTCTTTGAAATAATCGTAATCTTGCTTCACGAATTAAATCACTAGGAATACCAATACATTCGTTAGTAAAATCTTGAAAAGGAGATTTACTTAAAACAGTTAAATTATGTAAATCCAAATAAGTATTTCTAGCATGAAAAAATTTACTGATTAAAGATGAATATAAATCAGTATTTATTTTATCTCTATTAATATAGGCACTATAATAATCAAAAAACAAATACATTAATACTAAACTATAAGTACCAAAATATATAGAGTCTTTAGAAGAGAAATTATGAACAATACATCTATTATTATTACCAAATACACGTAATACTAATTTATTATCAATATAAAATTCTGTTTTTCTATCTAAAAATTGGAAGAATGGAACATATTCTTTAACTTTTATTTTATTTTTATCAAAATTATCAGTTAATAATTTATAAATATTTTTAATATCATTTTTAAGATTAATTGTTATTATTTCATAATAAGGATAATCATTTATTTTTTCTTTATCAGAAATTTTAGATAAATAATAATCCATACCATAAAATCCAACAACAACATATTTTGAATTGATAATTATTTTATCATGTATTATATTTAATATTTTTTTATTAGAATTTAATGATATTTTATCTTTTGTTTTTTCAATAGGATAATATTTTAATAATTTTTGAAATCTAAATATAGATTTATCTAATCTAAAATATGATGTCATTGGATCCGTTATCACTCTGTATGTATCAACTAACATAAAATATGGATGAGTACATTTTATATTATCAACTTTTACAATTGGCATATTGTTAAATATATTTAATGGCATATATGTAATATCTGTATAATTTATAAAATTTACAAATATTTTATAAGTTTCTTCATGAACACCTTCTTCCCCTCTAATATATTTAAAACCTTTTTTATGTAATAAATCACATAAATCATGCATATCTTGTACAGGTGTTGGTGAATAGAATTCGCAATCTGCAATATTTGGTAAACTATAATATGCACCATCAATTTCTGTATAAAATGCTTCTTTTATATTTTTATTTTTAACCAATAAATTTTGTGCAAAACCACCATATGCAACACGTTTTTTATCAATTATAAAATCTATGATTGTTTTATATACTTCTGATATTTCTTTAGTAGTTGGTTCAAATCGTTTTTTATATTCTAATGCAGATTCATCTTTAATTTTATTCATTTCTTTAGTTATATCATCAATGTCTTCTATACGATACATATATATAATATTTTAGATATTAATATTATATATATTTATTGATTTTCTTCATCAGAACTGGAACTAGTCTCAGTTCCACTAGTATCAGACTCATATTCAACTTCTTCGTCAATTTCTTCTCTCTTTCTGTTATAAAATTTATTATTATAATCACTATCTGAAAATAGTTCTTTTACATCTTCTTTCTTAGTATTAAATTCCTGAGTAAAAGTTTCAAATGATATATTATCTTCTGCATCTAGTTTCTGAAATAATTTATATTTTTCTGTAAATAATGTTGGTATTATAAATTTAGGATTTTTCTCAGACATTTCTTTAAATCTTTTATATAAATTAATATCTGTTTCATAAACTTGTTTTAATTCTTCTAATTTTTCTTTTTTCTTATTTAATAAATTTAAATCATGTTGTATATCTATTTTTTGTTTTGCTAAATCTAAATATGCTTTTGTTTCAGTCTTAACTTCGGGTATGTCGTTTTTTTTTAATTCTGGTTCTTTTACAAGTGGATTTTTAAACTCTTGGTCTATTTTAATAATTTCTCGTTGTCTTTGTAATAATTTATTAAACTCTGAATTAATATCTTCTTTTTTAATTATTGGTTGTACATTAATATCTTCCTTATTTATAATTGGTTGTTGTCTAATTTCTGGTTTAATTTCATTTCTTTTTAAACAAGGACAAAAACAATTATTATTATCATTATTGAAAACTAATTCTTCCTTATGTTTAAAACAACTATTTAATGTAAATGTTACAATACTAATTTTATCATTTATAAAATTATTTTGAATACAAGATTCAATATATAGTTTAGCATCTGTTAGATTATCATAAACACCTATGATATTATTATTATATTTAATTAAATAAATATTCTTCATTAAAAAATATAAATATTATTTCTTTAAATTTATTTAAAAAAGAATAAATAAATATAATAATGAAAATAATAGCGTGGAATGTAAATGGTTTAAGGTCATTATTAAAAACAGATAATTTAGATGATTTATTAAATAGTGAGAAACCAGATATATTATGTATAGGAGAGACTAAATTATCATGTCCTTATGATGATATTGATAAAAAAATAAAAGAATTATATCCAGAATTTAAATATGTATTTTGGAGTCAATGTAAGACAAGAGGAGGTTATAGTGGGACAGCAATATTTTCAAAGAAGAAAATAGAAAATGTATATTATGGATTGAATGGTAGTGATATAGATAATGAAGGTAGAGTTATTACTATTGAATTAAAAAATATTATATTAATACATGTATATACACCAAATTCTGGACAAGCATTAGCAAGATTAAAATGGAGAACAACAGTTTGGGATAGACAATTTGAAGAACATATTAAATATTTTCAAAAAATTAAACCTGTTATTGTATGTGGTGATTTAAATGTTGCTAGAACAGAAATTGATTTAAAAAATCCAAAAACAAATTTAAAAACAGCAGGTTATACAATTGAAGAAAGAGAATCATTTGAACATATATTAAATAAAACAAAATTAGTAGATGGATATAGAAAAATAAATGGTGATAAAGTTGAATATAGTTATTGGTCATATATGAGAAAATCAAGAGAAAAGAATATAGGATGGAGAATAGATTATTTTTTGGTTGATAATAGTATAATAAATAAAATAAAAGATTGTTCAATTTTAGTTAATGTGTATGGAAGTGACCATGCCCCTATAAAAATAAAAATATAAATAATATAAATAATATAAATTTTTTTATGATATATATTATATAATGGAAATAGAAATATTAATAGCTTTTGTAGCAATTGGGATTAATTTCATCTTAGCAACTTTCCTTCCACAAATGATATGTAATGAACAAAAACAAAACCCTGTTATTTTAGAGGCAAAAAAATATTATTTACTAAATCGTGAGACTATTGTAACAAGTAGTATTATTATTGGTCTTACTGTATATCTTGCATTAAAATTAACACCAAAAATAGAAGATAGTGTAACAGATATAACTGGTATTGAATATAGTAATGCTAACTTATGTCAATCTACAACGGGGACACCAGATTTAAAAAACTTAAAAGATTTATTTAGAGCTAGTATATTACGTTCTGTTTAAGATATATTTAATAACCATAAATTATTTTTAAGAACGAAACCTAATTTTTCAATATCTTTAACATTTTCAAATTTTTTCTCATTTTCAAATGATAATTCATAAATAGCATTATCATCTTTATCTTTTTGTTTTTTTACTATGATATCTATTTTTCTTTGTAAAATAGTATTTACTGATGTAATAATATGTTTAATCCTATCTTCTAAATTATAAGGAAATGGATATTTAGGATGATTAGCAGGTATCATAATATAAGTTTTTTTATTCCCATCTTTCGTTGTTGAATATTTTTCTAATAATAATAATATTTCTTTCAAATCATTACATAAATTATCTCTAGATTTTGTATTTGATTTTTTATAATTAGTATTTGGTAATTTATTTAATAACTCTAATAATTCATCTTTACTTTTTGCTGTTACACATACAGACCCTTTTAATGTTGGTATTCCAATTCCTCTCTTTTTATCAGTTATCTTAACCATTGGATTTCTTATTTTAAATATATCTTCATTATCTAATGTATTTTTACTTTTATTTTTATCAATAATACCAACTATAAAATTTTCATTACGTTCTTCATAATAATTCATAATACTATCAAAATCATAATGTTTTATTGGTTTATTTATTATTTTTTCTGTATCTTTATCTTTATCTTTATTTTTATCAATAGATAATTTTGATTTATCATATTTTTCATTAATATAATTATTAATTGATACTTTATTATTTTGTTCAATATCTATTTTTTGTCTATAATACATTGGTAAATCTTCATTTTCATTAATAGGTTGAAATATATAATATTTATTACGTTGTATTAAATAACCACTTTTATTATATTTATCATAAATAATATCTTTAAAAGTATTAAAATCATTTTGTGTTTTAGGCATTAAATCTTCTAATGCTTGGTCTAAAAAATATTGTTCAAATAATTCTGATTGATGTTCTATAAATGATTTCTTAATATCTTCTAATATTTCATTATATGTATAAACATGTTTAAATCTATATAAATCTTTTATTTTATTCTTAATCATATTTATTTCATTTGATGCTAATCTATCATTAAATGTATTATAATTAATATCATTTTTATCTAAATTTTTATATGTCTTCTTTTCATTATCCCAATATTTTTCATTTAATGATGTCTCACATTTAAACTCACATTTTCTAAAATCACATAATGCAGGACATATTTGTTTTCCTTCTTTAACATTTTCTAAAGTTGGATATACACAATTTTTATATTTATCAATTTCTTCAGGGAAAACATTAGAATGTAATAATAAAGGACAATCTAATGCAACTTGTTTTAAACTATATTCTATATCTTTAATAGTTAAATATTTTAATTCTGCTTTCTGATATAATAATTCATCAGATGATAATTCTTTACCAATAGATACGACATAACGAAAAACATCAACTTTTGGAAATTTATTATTTTCATTAATAGAATCTTTATGAACACACATTCTAATTGCTCTACCAATAACTTGTTCTGCTTTTGGTATATTAAAAAATGGGTCAATAATATGAACTTCTTTAACATTCTTTAAAGTAACTCCTTCATTCATAACTCTAGAACCTAAAACTAATTTAATATTTTTCCCATCAATATTATCTGCATTATTAAATACATTTTTAATTTGTTTTTGTTTAACTTCTGGTAAATCTTCTGTTCCTTCTTCAGACCCCCCAGTTATCATAATAAATGTTGCAGGACTAAAATTAGGTAATTTCCTCTTTTTAAATTCTAAATATGTTAATCCTGTTTTATAGTCTATTGTATCATCTTTAATATCATAATTACTAGAATCATCTTGATACTCTAAATATCCATTTTGAATTAATGATTCCGCAAATAATTCTATTCCTCCTGCTTTCACCAAATTTGAATAAATAAATGCTGTTGCACATCCTTCTTTGTCTTCAAATAATTTATTTAATTTTGTTATAATTGTATAAAATTTTATGGAAAAATATTTTAAATATTCTAATGTTAATATCAATCCTTTTATATTTTTCTTATCATTTTCTATTATAAAATTAGATTCATCTTCTTTTGATAATTTACTATTAAATAATTGTTTATTTATTAAACTTCTTAATTTTGGTCCATCAGATGCTAATTGTGATAATATTGTATTAATACCCTCTGTTGAATAATATCCTATTATCTCTGTTTTTTCTTTATTCAACCCTGGAAATACAAAATTTGCTGCCGCTACTGAATTTTTATCTAATGAATCTTCTGTATTATCTTTTGTTTTTAAATATGCTTTATGTTGAAAATCATTCATTTTACATTGTATAACAGGTGTAAATAACATACCATTTGGAATAGTTCCATGTTCAACTCTATCTGCAAATGTATATGGAATAGACCCTCTATAATAACTAACATATCCTCTAGCCATTTTTTTTAAATATTCTAATCCATCAGGTTTTATTTTCATTTGGTAATTTTTATCCCCACTAAAAACTTTATCTCTTTGAACTTGGTCATTTTCTGGTCTAATAAAATTTAATAAATCTATAATTTCATCTGCTAAATTAATCATTGGTGTTGCTGTTAATAATACTACCCTTAAATTCTCGGAATTTTTAATTATTTTCTTTAAAGCATCACCATATTCATTACCTGATAAATTATGTGCTTCATCAACAATTAAAATAGTATTATTCATATTAGTAATTTTATCAATAACAATTTCTCTTTCAATTTCACCTTCCGCATTTTTACGATAAGTAGATTTTAATTTGGTTTCTCCAACTATTTTCTTTTCTAAAATTTTTTCTCCAAGAACTTTTTTATGAAATGTTTTATAAGATAAAATTTTATAATATGATAAAGCATTATATAATGCTGTATTTTCTTCTAATTGTATTTCTTGTTTTGTTAATTGACTCATTTCATCTTTATTTTTAAAATAAGTTGTTCCTGTTGTGTCTAATAATTCATTCTTGAAATTCTCTTTAGTATTTGCTCCTGGAACTAATACATATATTTTTGTATTATATTTTTTAACTTGTTCTTTAAATTGTTCTGCAACTCTTATTGCTGTCATTGTTTTACCAGAGCCAACACCATGTATCAATATAACACCTTTATATGGTGTATTTGGATTAATATAATTAGGAATAATAATTTGTTGTTCTCGTGGTTCTATTTCTCCTGCTTTACAATTAGCTGCACGATATTTTTCAATATCTTCATATTCTGTTAATTTATTTCTCTTAGGAACACGATTATAATAAAATTCTCTTTTTTTATATATTTTACTTAATAATTCTGGATCATTTGGTAATGGATATGAAAAATCCTTTATTAATCTAGTTTTTTTTATCATTAATTAATAAAGAATAGATAATAAATTAAAAAAAGTTATATTAGTTAAAAATAAAAAAAAAATTGTTTAGTATTTATATATGATTTCACCTAGAAAATATAATTCTTTCTTTAGAAAAACATTAGTGTCAAAATGTGAAAATATTAAAAATAAAGATAATTTAATCTCAATTTTTAATATTATTAAAAAAGATATTGGAAATAATTTTTCTTCTAATAGAAATGGTATATTCATTAATATGAATATTTTAAGTGATAATTGTATTGATGAAATATTAGATTTAATCAATAAATATAATTCTATTAATAATAAAACAGAATCAGAAGTAGATACTAATCTTTTTTGTAAATATGAAAATGACCCAAGTGATATAGGTATTAATAATGGACATCGTTTTAGTAATCAAGAAAAAAATATTATTAAAAGAATTAGAACTAAAAATTAATTATTTATTTATCTTTTTTTTAACCAATCTATTTTTCTATTTAATAATTTTTCTAATTTTTTAAAATCATCCTTAAAATAATATATTAATTTATTATAATCATTATTATTTATTTTATCTTCTTTATCAGATATATGTTCTAATGTATATTTCATATCTATATTCTTCAGATTTAAAAAATTATAAACTTTATTATAATATTCTGTCATATTATCTTTTATCTCCTCACTTATTAATATTAATATATTATCTTTATTAAACCATTTTAATAACTCTTGTATTTGTTCATAATATAATCCTCTTTGTAAATAATGTGTTTTTGATGTATAAAATGTTCTATTTTCTCCTATTTTATTATCTAATTCATCATTTATTGCATCCATAAAATCTTTAGTTTGAAATCTTTTTCTATGCATTTTCCATGCACTATATGCTCTTTCTATTGGGTCTCTTAATATTATTATTATTTTAACAAATGGATTTATTGATTGAATTAATGGAAATGTATTATATAAATACATTAAATTTGGCGTTTTCTCCCCAATTATCTTTTTACTATAATCAAACTTTTTTTTATACCATTCAATACCTTTATCCCAATATAAATCAAAAAAATGTATTTCTGATTCTAAAGGATCTCTATTCCCATTAATATATATATCTGGATGATTACTTATATTTGTTGCTAATGCTGTTGTCCCTCCTTTTTGTGTTCCCATTATTATAAAATCAATTATTTTTGGTTTTATACTAATAATATGATTATTTTTTTTTGTCAATATTATATTATCTTTATCTTTTTTTATTGTAAAATTATCTTTATATTTTTCTATTATTATTTTATAATTTGAACTCATATAAATATTTCCATTTATATATATCATATTTAATAACATATAAATATCATTTTCATTTAATCTATTATTTATTATTTTAATTTCTTCAAAAAATGGTGGATTTATAATTTGCCCCTTATATAAATTATTTATATTACCATTATATAAAAATGTTTTAGAATCTATTTTATTATTAACATTATCTTTATAAATTATTAATTTTTTCATTATATAATATTATATAATTTTTTTAATTATATGATTAAAATGATTTTTTAATATTTCATATCTTTTACTATCCCATACATTACTATTTTCTTTAAAATTATTTATAATTATATCAACAAAATTATTTGATTTAATATTTAATTTTAATAAACTTTTATTATAATATAATGGTAATATACTTATTAACCATTTTGGGTCAACATAATTAATAAATTTTAATTCTAATTTATTATCATCATTCAATTCGTAATCATTATAATAAAATAAATCATTAGAAATATTTACAATACTTTTATCATATATAACTTCAAATTTATTTAGATTTAATATTGTTATCTTTTTATTTCCATCATTAAATGCTATTTGTTGTGGATTACCAAATATGAATGATTTTATTATTTTTTCATAAATATCATTTGTTATTAATTCTCTCCTAAAATTAGCCTTAAACTCATCAAAAATATTAAATTGATTCTTAAATTGTTTAAAATCTTTTGATTCCATTTTTAATAAGTTTTTTTTAATATTTGTTATTTTATTCTTTTTTAAATTATTATTTTTACATAATTGTTCTATATTATCTCTATTATTTTTAATCTTATTTATAATATCATGAATAAATATTAAATCTGAATTATATTTTAGATTATATAATTTCTTATATTTTACTAAATCCATATTTATTAATTCATTAATATATCTTATAGATTTTAAACATGTTAATATTTCATATATTTCTTCAAAACAATCAAAAATATATCCACTTACTAATACTAATAAATTTACACTATTGTCTGAAAATATATCTAATGTATCTTTTATTGAAAATATATCTTTTGATAATTCAGTTTTAACAAAATTACTTGTTATTGATAAACTATTTATATTAAAACATGATATATTATAATTTATATCTACTAATAAATTTTTATTAACTAAATTATTTATCATATATTTAAAATCATTTATTGGTATTTTACTAGTTTTATTATTATTATATTCTATTATTTGATTTAATATATTTCTTTTAATACTCAATTCAAAAGGATGTATTATATTAAAATTACCATTTATATCTAATATATCTTCAAATAAATGACCATCATTGTATATTATATAATTATTATCATTTTTATTATAATATTCTATTCCTAAAAAATTATTATTTATTTTATAATTTTTTAAATAAATATCATATAATCCCGATGATTTAATATAATATTTATCCGATATTTCATTTTTTAATGATTCATACCTATTTGGATTAAATTTATTTAATGTTATAATATTATATTTATTATCCATTTTAATATTATTGATTGTTTTATAAGTTAATAATTCTAATAATGTATATGAAACATCTTCTTGTGTTATTTTATATTTTGATTTAATATCTCTTCTACCATTCTTTTTATATAAAAAATATACAGTCCCTGAACCAACTCTACCTACTCTTCCTTTTCTTTGTATTCTACTATTTTCTGATATTTTATCTAATACTAATTTTTCTTTACTTATTTCTCTATGATAAAAATTTGTTCTTGAATAACCATTATCTATCACATATAATAAATCAGGTATTGTAACTGATGCTTCTGCTATATTTGTTGCAACTATTATCGCATATTTATATGTATTCTTAATCCCACTATTGCTATTTTCATTTTTATAATTTTCATTCCATGTTTCATGTATCTTCAATTTATTTGTTTTTATTAATGATAATGAATTACTAATATTTGTAATTATTTTCTTATAATTCTCGTTTAATTCACCATATAATGGTAATGCAACAACATAATCTGGTATTAATCTATTTAATTTTTCTACTATTTGTCTAATCTCACCAGAACCTGTTGTAAATAATAATATATGTCCCTTAATATCTTTACATATATTTAATGATATACTAATACTCTTTTCAATAATTTCTTCTTGTGATTCTAATTCATCCTCTAAATATTTCTCTGTAATTAGATATTGTGTCGTTTCACCAGGTGGTGATATATGAAATCTTCTATCTAAATATTTTGTTTCTATTAATATTTCATCTTTTGAAAATGGCTCTATTATTCTATTTTTTATTGGAAATAATAATTTATCATTTATATCATGATAAAATCTTCTATATATTGGATCATCATCATCCATTGTTGCTGATGTAATTATTAATCTTATTTGATTGTTCAAATAACATGTCTCTTTACCTAATGATAATAATAAATCCATATTTACACCATGTTCATGTGCTTCATCTATAATAATTATATCATATACATTTTTATTAATATATTTATTATCGTTCATTTCTTTCATAATTATATTTGTTTTGTTCTCAACAAATAAAGTCCCATCAGTAACTATCTTTAAATTATTTTTAATAAAATTTGGATTAATATATTTATTATTTTTATGTTTAAATTGTACATAATAATTCTTTTTATCTAATGGAAATCCTAATTCACTTGCTATTCTATTAGCATTTGATTCTGTTGGAATTTGTCTTGGTTCTGTACAAATAACATTACTATCTGATTTATAATCAATAACTTTTGATGCATATAATAATAATTTTGGAACTTGAGTTGATTTACCTTGTCCAGTTGCACCAGTTATATATAATACTTGATTATATATAAAATGTTTAAAAAAATCTATTTGACAAATCCAATCCATAGCATAAAATAGAAACCATTTTTGTTCAGTTGCAATAAAATCAAAATATGTTTTCTCATTTTGTTTTGGTACTTTACTGAAAGGTTCATTTGATAAATAATAATATGCTTTTGACCAATCATTTTTATTTTTATCAAAATAATCAATAATATTAACTTTTAAATTAACTCTAAATTCATTTAATAATCCATTATATATCATTTCCTCAAAAACTAAGTCCAAATATTTATTATTATCAAATTTTTTTAAAAAATTTACTTTTTGTTCAGATGTTAATGATACATAATTAATATCTAATTCAATATCATTATCATTACTTATTAACTTTGCATAATTAAAAATTTCTTTTATTTTCTTTTTCTTATCTAAAAATTTATAATAAGATGATATTTTTAATAAATTATATTGTTCTTGTAAAAATTTAATATAATCATCAGATATCTCTTCTTTTTTAAATTGTTTAAATGATTCTTTTAAAATATCAGAATCTAATAACTTAATTAAATCATCTTTTTTTATTTTTTCTAAATTTATTTTATCATTTAATTCAATTAACCAATATATATTTTTAATTTCTTCATAAAATTTAATCCTAAATATATTATAAAAATCACCAATCCATAGACCAGAATAATATAATGAAAAATTATTAATATCTTTATTCATAAATGCTTTCTTTGTACTAATATATAATTCCGATTGTTTATAATTATCTATTCTTAATGGAACTATATTTATCCAATTAATATAATATTTTGCATTCATAATTTCTAATGTTTGTATTGTTGCTAGAAAATTATTATATATTATTTCATAAATTAATTTATATGGTTTAATTAAATCTAAAATTATATCATCATTTGTATTATTATTTATTAACCCAATTGCCATATTCCCAAATTCAAAATCAATTTTTAATATTTCTTTTTTTTCTCTTAATAATATTGATTTTTTTATATTTTGATTTGGATATTTATATAATAATTCATTTAAATCTGTTAATTTTTTTAATAAATAATTATCATCTTTATCATTTATAAATGGTAATAATAATAATACTACACGTTTAATATCTCTATTATTTTTATTTTTCCATTGTTCAAAATATTCATCACTATTTTTAAAATGATATTTATATGATATTAAATCTATTAAAAATATCGTTAATATATTTAATATATCAATATCTATACTATTTAAATTTGGAAACATATTTATTACTGTTTTTTTTATTATTAATATTAATTCTTCATTAACAAATTGTTTCTGCATTTTTTTAACATTAATTAATAATGTATCAATTTTATTCATTATTAATTAATTTAGATAAAATTATAAAAAAAACTAATTAATT
>JACCEA012454371.1_pt1 | contig 22063 bp, 19 predicted proteins | sample 7449851 | NCBI WGS metagenome assembly JACCEA01 (sample SAMN15323453, study PRJNA562643) | freshwater metagenome | isolation source: river surface water | place: USA:Blue River Watershed | collected 2017-08-18 | reverse complement strand
GGCAGGTAGCCGGGCATCTTCTCGATCAGCAGCGCCGCGAGGGCGCGCGAGTTCTCACTCATCTTGACCATCGCCCGGTTGCCTGCGGCGAGGATGGCGGCCAGCGGGCCGAAGCTGAGGTTGATGGGGAAGTTCCAGGGCACGATGACGCCGACCACGCCCAGGGGCTGGGGAATGACCTCGTTACGCGCCAGGCCGAAGGCCATGCGGTCCACCGCGCGGCGGCGCGGCTTCATCCAGCTTCGCAGGTGCGACAGCGCGTGCTCGATCTCCTTGAGCGCGGGCATCAGCTCGGTGAGCAGGGTCTCATGGTGCGAGCGGTGGCCGTAGTCGCGGGCGATGGCCTCGCAGATCGCCTCGCGGTGATCGAGCAGGAAGTCGCGCAGGGCCTGGAGCCGCTGGCGGCGCAGGGCCTCGGAGGGCACGGGCGCGGCCCGGCAGGCATTGCGTTGCAGGGCCAGCAGGGCCTGCAGCTCGGGGAAGGGAGCGGTGGGAGGGGTTTCCATCAGGGCGCCTCGCTTCTTGTCATTCAGCCATTATCGGCCGGCCCGGCGGGGGCACCCGGTCGCCCGCAGGACTCCCCGCCGCCCCGGGGACTTTCAGGCGAGGCCGTAGCGGCGAAGCCGGTTGTAGAGGGTCTTGAGGCTGATGCCCAGGGTGGCCGCGGCCTGCTCGCGGCGGGCGCCGTGGTGGGCCAGGGTGGCCTCGATCAGGAGGCGTTCGGCCTCCGCCAGGGACAGGCCCAGGGGCAGCGCGAGGCGCGGCCCCGGCGCCGTTGCCGTCTCCGGCGTCGGAGGCGCCGTCCGCGCCGGACGCCGCAGCGCCGCCTCCAGCTGCGCCGCGTCCAGCGTCGGGCCTTCGCCCATGATCCAGGCCCTTTTGAGCACGTTGCGCAATTCGCGCACGTTCCCCGGCCAGTCGTGGCCGGCCAGCCGGGCCAGGGCCCCGGCATCCAGATCCGGCAGGCTGCGGCCGTCCGGCCCCCGGGACCCCATCGGCGCGAGCAGGTGCGCTGCCAGCAGCCCCAGGTCCTCGGGCCGCTCACGCAACGGCGGCAGGTTGACCGCAAACACGTCCAGACGCCAGAACAGGTCCTCGCGCAGCAGACCCTCGGCCACGGCTCGCGCCGGGTCCCGGTTGCTGGCCGCCAGCAGGCGCACGTCGGCCGACTGCTGTCCGGTGGCGCCCACCCGCATGAAATGCCCCGACTCCAGGACCCGCAGCAACTTGACCTGCATCGCCAGCGGCATCTCGGTGATCTCGTCTAGAAACAGCGTGCCCCCCGCGGCCTGCTCGAACAGACCCGGGTGCTGGCGGTCCGCGCCGGTGAAGCTGCCCCGCTCGTGGCCGAACAGCTCGCTCTCTGCCAGGTGAGGCGACAGCGCGCCGCAGTTCACCGCCACGAAGGCGCGCGCGCGCCGCGGGCTCAGGTCGTGCAGGGTGCGCGCCACCAGCTCCTTGCCGGTGCCGCTTTCGCCGGTGATCATGACCGTGAGGGGGGTGGGTGCGACCCGCTCGATCTGGCGGTAGACGGCCTGCATCGGGGCGCTTGCGCCGACCAGCAGGCCCAGGCGGCTCCGGGTCGCCGCGGGAGAGGTCGTCCTCCCCGATGCGCTGCCTGTGGCCTCCCTTCCGGGCCCCTGCCGGCGGGCGAGCGCGGCCCGCAGCTGCTCGCCGGTGAAGGGCTTGACCAGGTAGTCGAGCGCGCCCTCGCGCCAGGCCCGAAGCGCCGAGGGCAGCTGGGGATGGCCCGTCATCAGCACCACTGCGGGTTGCCCCAGCAGCTCGGGGTCTTCCAGCAGGTCCAGGCCGTCGCCGTCGGGCAGGCGCAGGTCCAGCAGCAGCAGGTCGGGCGTCTGCAGCGCCAGCTGGCGGCGCGCGTCCAGCAGCGTGCCGGCGCAGGCGGCGGTGAAGCCCTGGTCCGCCACCACGCCCGCGACCAGGCGCGCCGCCTCGGCGTCGTCTTCCACGATCAGGGCATGGGCCATGGCGTCCGTCCATGCGGTGCGGGGGACAGGGCATGCATCGGCCCATACCGTAGCGGCGTTGGCCCGTGCCGAGGGGCGGGCGCAAGCAGCTGTAATCGGCTGGCGGCCCGTGCAAGGCATGAATTGCCGCAAGTGCCGCCGCCACGCGCGGCTTGGCCCGGCTCCGGGTGTGGCACTGGTCACGCGCCGGCTGCGCGACCGCGTGACCAGCGCTTGCAGACGTGAAAGCCTGTGCCGTCGGTGCCGCCACGGCACGCGCCTTGCACCGGGGCCCGCGATGTTGCCCACCTTCGGACTGAGCGCCAGCGCCCGGCTGGCGACCACCGCCCAGCCCTCGCTGTCACCGCGCCAGCAGCAGGCCGTGCGCCTGCTGCAGCTGCCTTCGGCCGACTATGCGCAGGTGCTGCGGCAGGTGGCGTGCGACAACCCCTTCCTCGAATGGGCCGAGGAGGCCTGGGAGGTGCCGGCCGCGCCCGAGGGCGAGCCGCCCGACGCCGGCCAGGACCTCTGGCCCTCGGGCGGGACCGGAGATGCGGACGAGTGGATCGACCAGCTCGCCGGCCCGGTGACGCTGGCCGAGCACCTGGCGGGCCAGCTGCGGCTGCTGCGACTGTCCCCCCGCGAGCGCCTGATGGCCTTGGCCGTGGCGGCCTGCCTGGACGAGGACGGCTACCTGCGTGTGCCGTTGGCCGACCTGGGCGCAGCCCTGCCCGAGCTGCAGCCGCCACCGGCCGGACCCGAGTGGTCCCTGGCCCTGGCCCGGGTGCAGGCGCTGGAGCCGGCGGGCGTCGGTGCGCGCCACCTGGGCGAGTGCCTGGCGCTGCAGCTGCGTGCGGCCGCGGACCCGACGGCGCTGGCCCTGGCCCTGGCCATCGTGCAGGACCACCTGCCGGCGCTGGCGTCGCGGGACCTGGCCGGCATCGCCCGCCGGCTGGGGCAGCCACTGGCGCAGGTGCAGGCCGCCTGCGAGCGCATCCGCAGGCTCGATCCCCGGCCGGGCTGGCGCATCGGCGCGCCCGCCGCGGGCGCGCTCATCCCCGACGTGGTGGTGCGGCGCGGCCCGGGCCGGCCGGGACAGCCCGGCCCCTGGGTGGCCCACCTCAACCCCGCGGCCCTGCCCCGGTTGCGGCTGCAGCAAGGCTACGCCGACTGGTGCCTGCGCCACCGCGCCCAGGCCGGCCCCGGCCTGGGGCGGCAGCTGCAGGAGGCGCGCTGGACGCTGCGCAACGTGGACCAGCGCTTTGCCACCATCCTGGCGGTGGCGCGCGCCATCCTGCAGCGGCAGCACCGCTTCCTCGCCCTCGGGCCGCTGGCGCTGCGGCCGCTGGCGCTCAAGGAGATCGCGCAGGCGGTGGGGGTGCACGAGTCCACCGTCTCGCGGGTCTCCCACCAGAAGTACATGGCCACCCCCTGCGGCCTGTTCGAGCTGCGCTTCTTCTTTTCGCGCGGGCTGGCCACCGACAGCGGCGGCCACTGCTCGCCCTCCGCGGTGCGCGGCCTGATCCGGGAGCTGGTGGCGACCGAGCCGCGCGAGGCGCCGCTGTCGGACGTGGACCTGGCCCGCGCCCTGGCCACCCAGGGCCTGCGGGTGGCGCGGCGCACCGTCACCAAGTACCGGCAGCAGCTGCGGATCGAGCCCGCCCCCAGGCGCGGCCCATCCATTCGCTAGACTCGGGCGTGCCGGCCGGGCCTTGCGCCTGCGGACGGCCCCGCTCGCCATGTCCACCCCTGACCACGCCCCCCCCTTGCCCACCGAGTCCGAGTGGGTCGAGGCGGAATTGGTCCGCACCATGATGCAGGCGGCCTACCAGACCCAGTTCGCGGCCTGGCTGGTCTCCCCGGTGTTCCTGGGCCTGCTGGCCTCCAGCGGCGGCAGCCCGATGCTGGTGGTCTGGTGCGTCGCCGCGGCCCTGATCGGGCTGGTGGGCGCGGGCGTGCTGCTGCGGTTCGACCGCCGGATGGCGGCGACCGAGCCCGCCACCCAGCTGGCCTTCCACCGGCGCTTCCGCTGGCTCTGGCCGGCCGCCGGCCTGGTGCTGGGCCTGGCGCCGCTGCTCTTTTTCGAGCGCGCGCCCCTGGTCTACCAGTTCGGCGCCTGGCTGGTGATGGCGGTGATGGCCATGGTGGCCACCGGCGTGCTGTCGCCCCACCTGCACACGGCGCGCCTGTTCATCCACCCCTTGCTTGGCGGCGCCCTGGTCGCGGTGCTGTGGCGCGCGGGCCTGGACATGCAGCTGGACATCCCGGTGGTGGACTACTGGCTGGCCCTTTTCCTGCTGCTGTTCTGGCTGGTGCTGCTGCAGGTGGCCCGGCGCCAGCACCTGGCCTGGCGGCGCAACTTCGAGCTGCAGTACCGCAACAGCCAGCTGATCAATTCGCTCACCCGGCAGACCCAGGCCGCGCTCAACGCGGTCGAGATCAAGAACCGCTTCCTCGCCAGCGCCACGCACGACATCCGCCAGCCGGTGCACGCGCTGCAGCTCTATGCCGACTGGCTGGCGGGCGAGCCCGAGCTGGTGCGCGAGATCGCGCCCAAGATCGTCGAATCGACCAAGGCGGTCAACACGCTGTTCGACTCCCTGTTCGACCTGGTGCGGCTGGACTCGGGCCATGTGCGGCTCAAGATCGACGACATCTCCCTCGACGGCCTGCTGGACGACCTCGAGCTGCAGTACCAGCCCCTGGCCCAGGCCAAGGGCCTCACGTTCAAGGTGCGGCGGGGCGGGCCGCTGGCCGGCGCGCAGGTGCGCTCCGATCCGCTGCTCCTCAAGCGCATCGCCGGCAACCTGGTCTCCAACGCCATCAAGTACACCGACAAGGGCGGGGTGCTGCTGGCCCTGCGCCCCGGCCCCAAGGGCCTCAAGACCCCGGTGCTCGAGGTCTGGGACACCGGCGTGGGCATCGCGCCGGCCCTGCACAGGGAGATCTTTCGCGAGTTCTACAAGGTGCACCTGCACGCGGGCACCGAGGACGGCTTCGGCCTGGGCCTGTACATCGTCTCGCGGCTCTCGCACATCCTCGGGCATCCGGTGACCCTCGACTCGCGGCCCGGCCGCGGCAGCGTGTTCCGGCTCGAGATGCGGCCCACCGATCCCACCCAGGCCGCGGCGCGGGCGGCGAGCATCCACCAGTTCACCGGGCGCTGAAACCGGACCCGCGCCGGGGGAGCGCTCAAGAAAAAACCGGCCCAGTGGCCGGTTTCTTTTCGAGGTGCGTGAGCCGCGCGGAGCTTGACGGGGCCTCAGCTGCCCAGGAGGCCGTGCACGCGGGCGTAGTGGATGGTCTGGGTGCGGCTCTTCACGCCCAGGCGGCGGAACAGGCGCCACAGGTGGACCTTCACCGTGTGCTCGGAGATGCCCAGCTCGTCGGCGATCTCGCGGTTGGACAGGCCGCGATCCAGCATCACGATCAGCTGCTTCTGGCGCTTGGACAGCTTGTTGTCGGTAGGCGCGAGCTCCTCGAACTGGCCGTCGGCGGCCAGCAGGGCGCGCAGGGCGTTGCCGATCTCGCCGGCACCGGAGGACTTCTCGATGTAGATGTCGGCGCCAGCGTCGATGCACAGCTCCTCGCAGTCGGCCGCGGGCGAGGCGGACAGCACCGCCAGGGGGGTGTTGGGGAACAGGTTCTTGATCTCGTGCACGCCCGAGGTGCCGGTGGTGTCGGGCAGCTTCAGGTCCAGGCAGATCAGGTCGGGCGCGCCGTGCTGGCGGACCGCGGCGTCCAGGCCGCCCATGCGCTCGAGCTCGACCACGTTGGCGCCGGGGCGCAGGCGGCGCATCAGCATCACCACGGCCTCACGCATCAGCGGGTGGTCGTCGATGACGTAGAGATTCATGGGAGGGTTGTTCTTGGGGGCCTGCATGGTCATCTCGAACGTAAAAAAAGGTTACCGTTGGCCGTCTTTATAGCAGAGCAGGCTTAAGCCTCCGGCATCAGCCGGGACAGGGACATCCCCAATTCGTTCTCGGTCACGTCCTGGGGCCGTTCCACCTGGGGGCCCAGGGCGGCCACAGCAGGCAGGCCCTGCGCCTTGAGCGCCGCCACCGCCTGGCCCGCTTCCCGGGGGGACTCGAAACCGCGGCTTTGCAGCAACAGCCGGCCGCTGGTATCGACCAGCTTGAAGTAGTGCAGGCCGTCGGCCTCACGGTATTGCTTGAAGGCGGGCAGGGCGGCCTTCTCGGTTTTCTTGGCGCCGCCAGCGGCCTGGGTGCCCAGGTTGCGCAGGCCCACCGCCTCGCGCAGCCGGCCCATGAAGGGGGTGGCGATGGCGCGCGCCTTCTCGGCGCCACGCTTCAGGATGCGCTCCAGCTCGGCCGGGTTGTCGACCAGGGACTGATAGCGCTCGCGCATCGGCGCGATCTCGCGGTCGATGCGCTCGAACAGCAGCTGCTTGGCGTCGCCCCAGGCAATGCCCTCGGCATAGGCGCGGCGCAGGGCCTCGGTCTCCTCGGGGGTGGCAAAGGCCTGGTAGATCTGGAACAGGGCCGAGCCCTCGGTGTCCTTGGGCTCGCCGGGCGCGCGCGAGTCGGTCACGATGCCGGCGATCTGCTTGCGGATCTGCGCCGGCGGCGCGAACAGGCCGATGGTGTTGTCGTAGCTCTTGGACATCTTGCGGCCGTCCAGGCCCGGCAGCGTGGCCACCCACTCGTCCACCGCCGCCTCGGGCAGGGTGAAGTGCGCGCCGTACAGGTGGTTGAAGCTGGAGGCCATGTCCCGCGCCATCTCGATGTGCTGGATCTGGTCGCGGCCCACCGGCACCTTGTGCGCGTTGAACAGGATGATGTCCGCGGCCATCAGCACCGGGTACATGAAGAGGCCCGCGGTCACGTCGGTGTCCGGGTCGGCGCCGGTGGCGGCGTTCTTGTCGACTGCGGCCTTGTAGGCGTGGGCGCGATTGAGCAAGCCCTTGCCGCAGACGCAGGTGAGGAACCAGGTCAGCTCCGGGATCTCGGGGATGTCCGACTGCCGGTAGAAGAACACCTGCTCCGGGTCCAGGCCGGCGGCCAGCCAGCAGGCGGCGATCTCCAGCGTGGAACGCTGGATGCGGGCCGGGTCATCGCACTTGATGAGCGCGTGGTAGTCGGCCAGGAAGTAGAAGTTCTGGGTGCCGGCGGTGCGGCTGGCCTGCACCGCGGGCCGGATGGCGCCCACGTAGTTGCCCAGGTGGGGCGTGCCGGTGGTGGTGATGCCGGTGAGGTAGCGAACGGCCTCGGCGGGGGACACGGGAGCGGGGCGGGTCATGGTGCGCCTTGGATTAACCGGGAAGTATCAGCGGAAAAACTGGTCGAGCGGCGACAGCAGCAGGCCCAGGGTCTCGTAGCCCAGGTTCAGGAGGGGGTTGAGCCAGAGGCTGCCGACCACGCCAGCGATCACCAGGCCCAGGACGATGAAGAAGCCCCAGGGCTCGACGCGGGCCAGGGCCCGGGCGGCCGGCAGGGGCAGCAGCCCCACCAGGATGCGGCCGCCGTCCAGGGGCGGCAGCGGAAAGAGGTTGAAGGCCCACATCACCAGGTTGACCCGCACGCCGGCCTTGCACAGCTCGAGGAAGAAGCGCTCCTGCACGCCGCTGCCTGCCAGCAGCACCAGGGCCACCGCCCAGGCGATGGCCTGGATGAAATTGGAGGCCGGGCCGGCCAGGGCCACCCAGATCATGTCGCGCTTGGGATGGCGCAGGCGGCCGAAGTCCACCGGCACCGGCTTGGCGTAACCGAAGAGGAAGCTGCCGGCGGTGGCGAAGTACAGCAGCAGCGGCATGAGCACCGTGCCCATGAGGTCGATGTGGGCCAGGGGGTTGAGCGTGACCCGGCCCATCACGGTGGCGGTCATGTCGCCGAAGCGGCGCGCCGCGTAGCCGTGCGCCGCCTCGTGCAGGGTGATGGCGAAGAGGACGGGGAGGGCGTAGACCGCGACGGTCTGGATCAGGGCGTTGGCATCCACGGCCGGGATTGTCTCAGACGGCCGTGGCGGGGCCAGCCGCAGCCCCGGGGCCTACAGCCCCAGCACCGACAGCTCGCCTCCACCCTCGCGCATCACCAGCGCCTCGCCGCCGTCGCCCATGGGCGTGAGGTCGACCACCGTGGTGGGCAGGTGCGGGCAGGCGCCGGCGTCGATCACGCCGGCCAGGGCGTGCTCGAAGCGTTCGCGGATCTCGTGGGCGTCGTTGAGCGGGTCGTCCTCGCCGGGCGGGATCAGGGTGGTGGCCAGGAGCGGCGCGCCGTGCAGCTCGAGCAGGGCCTGCAGCGTCGCATGGGCCGGCACCCGCAGGCCGATGGTCTTGCGCTGCGGGTGGCTGACCCGGCGCGGCACTTCCTTGGTGGCCTCGAGGATGAAGGTGAAGGCGCCGGGCGTCGCCGCCTTGAGCAGGCGGTACTGGCGGTTGTCGACCCGGGCGTAGTTGGCCAGCTCGCTCAGGTCGCGGCACAGCAGGGTGAGGTGGTGCTTCTCGTCGATGCGCCGCACCTGGCGCAGGCGCTCGACCGCGGCCTTGTCGTCCAGGTGGCAGACCAGGGCGTAGGAGGAGTCGGTGGGCACGGCCAGCACATGGCCGGAGGCCAGCAGGGCCACCGCCTGCTTGAGCAGCCGCGGCTGCGGGTTCTCAGGGTGGACTTCGAAGAATTGGGCCATGGCCCGAGTATCGGGCAGGCGCGGCGGGGGCTGCCCGGCGCAACCGGGCCGGTGGTCGCATGCCCCCGGATGCCCGCTTCAGCGGCGCTGCTGGTACAGCGTGAGCAGGGCGCTGCCGATGCCGCAGACCGCAATCACGCACATGCCCACCACCGCCCAGCGGTCCGGCATGGCGCCCATGGCCACCCAGCCGGCCAGGACCGCGAACGGAATCTGCACATAGGTGAAGGGCATCAGCTGGGTGGCCGGCACCCGCTGGAAGGCCATGGCCCAGAGCATGTGGCCGGTGGTGGCCGCCAGCCCCATGCCCACCATCGCCAACCACACCCAGGCGGGCAGGTGGGCCAGGGGCAGAAAGGCCAGCACCGGCAGGGTCACCAGCGTGCAGGTGAGGCTGGTGTACAGGTTGGTGGTGACCGGGTGCTCGGTCCGTGACAGGCGGCTGGTCAGCAGCTGGAAGCCGGTGTTGCACACCACCTGGCCCAGGGGCAGCAGCATCGCCCAGGTGAAGTCGTCGGCGCCGGGCCGGATGATCACCAGGGTGCCGGTGAACCCGCCGAGCAGCAGCAGCCAGCGCAGGGGCGGCACATGCTCCTTGAACACGAGGCCGGCGCTGGCCGTCACCGCCATGGGAGTGAGCATCATGATCGCGGTCATCTCGCCCACGGTCACGAAGCGCAGGCTGGCGAACAGGAAGGAGGTGCCGCAGCCCAGCACCAGGCCGCGCGCCAGCTGCAGGCCCAGCTTCTCGGTCTGGAACATGGCTCGCCCGCGCAGGGGCAGGGCGAGGGCGGCGGTTGCCGCCGCCTGCACGCTGAAGCGCACGCAGATGGCCAGCAGCAGGGGCGCGCCGGCCCGCATGATCACCTGGCCGGTGGTGTCGGAGCCCGCGAAGATGGCCATGGCGGAAACGGCCAGCAACAGGCCCGCCAGCAAGGAGGAGCGCTTCACTGCACCCGGTCCGCCAGCAACTCCCACACCGGGGTCAGCTGGCCCGGCAGCAGGGGCAGCTTGCCCAGGTCGGTGTGGCTTTCGGTGGGGCTGTGGAAATCGCTGCCGCGCGAGGCGGCCAGGCCGAATTCGGTCGCGGTCTCGGCGTAGCGGATGGCCTCGGCGTTGGTGTGGCTGCCGGTCACCACCTCGACGCCGCGGCCGCCGTGGGCCTTGAACTCGGTGAAGAGGGCCCACTCCTCGTTGGCGCTGAAGTCGTAGCGGGCCGGGTGGGCGATGACCGCCACGCCGCCGGCCTCGGTGATCCAGCGCACTGCGTCGCCCAGGGCCGCCCAGCGGTGCGGCACGAAACCGGGCTTGCCCTCGGTGAGGTACTTGCGGAAGACCTCGGGCGTGTCGCGGCAGGCGCCCACCTCCACCAGGAAGCGGGCGAAATGGGTGCGGGAAATCAGCTCGGGGTTGCCGACGTAGCGCAGCGCGCCCTCGTAGGCGCCGGGGATGCCCACCTTGGCCAGCTGGTCGGCCATCTCCTGGGCCCGGGCGCCGCGGCCGCCGCGGGTGGCGGCCAGGCCCTGGACGAGCTGGGTGTCGTCCGGGTCGAAGCCGAGGCCGACGATGTGCACCGTCTTGCCGGCGAAGGTCACCGAGATCTCGGTGCCGGTGAGGTACTTCATGCCCTGGGCCCGGGCGGCGGCCAGGGCCCGGTGCTGGCCGCCCACCTCGTCGTGGTCGGTCAGCGACCAGAGGTCGACCCCGTTGGCGGCGGCGCGCTCGGCCAGGGCCTCAGGGGGCAGGGTGCCATCGGAAACCACCGAATGGCAATGCAGGTCGGCATTGAGGAAGGACACGTCCCGATTCTAGGTGCGCCCCCGGGGCCGGCCGCGTCGCCCAGGCGATTTCCCTGTCGCATCCCCCGCCTCTTTTGAATGTCTTGTGAGCGCCTACTGCGGATTGCGCCGCCGGAGGGGCCAAGGGTGAGACAATACGCGGTTACATGACTGCCTCCTTCTCCAACCTCGGCCTGTCTCCCAATCTGGCCCGCGCCGTGGCCGAAATGGGCTACGAGAGCATGACGCCCATCCAGGCGCAAGCGATTCCGGTCGTGCTGACCGGCCGCGACGTCATGGGCGCTGCCCAGACCGGCACCGGCAAGACCGCCGCCTTCTCCCTGCCCCTGCTCCAGCGCCTGCTCAAACACGAGAACAGCTCCACCTCGCCCGCCCGCCACCCGGTGCGCGCCCTGGTGCTGCTGCCCACCCGCGAATTGGCCGACCAGGTCGCCCAGCAGATCAAGCTCTACGCCAAGTACACCCAGCTGCGCAGCGCCGTCGTCTTCGGCGGCATGGACATGAAGCCCCAGACCCTGGAGCTGAAGAAGGGTGTCGAGGTGCTGGTCGCCACGCCCGGCCGCCTGCTGGACCACATCGAGGCCAAGAACGCCGTCCTCAACCAGGTTGAGTACGTGGTGCTGGACGAGGCCGACCGCATGCTGGACATCGGCTTCCTGCCGGACCTGCAGCGCATCCTGAGCTACCTGCCCAAGTCGCGTACCACCTTGTTGTTTTCGGCGACCTTCTCGCCCGAGATCAAGCGCCTGGCCAACAGCTACCTGCAGGACCCCGAGGTGGTCGAAGTGGCCCGTCCCAACGAGACGGCCTCCACCGTGGAGCAGCATTTCTACAGCGTGTCCGAGGACGACAAGCGCCGGGCCCTGCGCCAGGTGGTGCGCCAGCGCGGCATCACCCAGGCCTTCGTCTTCGTCAACAGCAAGCTGGGCTGCGCCCGGCTCGCCCGCTCGCTGGAGCGGGATGGCCTCAAGACCACCGCCCTGCACGGCGACAAGAGCCAGGACGAGCGCCTCAAGGCCCTGGCCGCCTTCAAGGCCGGTGAGGTCGAACTGCTGGTGGCCACCGACGTCGCCGCCCGCGGCCTCGACATCAAGGACGTGCCGGCGGTGTTCAACTTCGACATTCCCTTCAACGCCGAGGACTACGTCCACCGCATCGGCCGCACCGGCCGTGCCGGCGCCTCCGGCCTCGCGGTGAGCTTCGTCACACCGGCCAACGGCCGCTCGGTGGCCGACCTGGAAAAGCTGCTGAAGAAGAAGCTCGACCTGGAAGCCTTCGAGTACGAGGAAGACCGTCCGCGCGGCCGCATCAACGACGGCCGCCGCACCTGGCGCGAGCGCGGTGTGGACGACCCGCGTGACGGGCTGGATGCGCCGCGTCACGCCAGCACCCGGCCCGAGCGGGGTGAGCGCGCGCCGGCGGCGCCACGCACCCCGGCCGACCCGTTCTTCAACAAGCCCTACGAGGCCCCCTCCGAAGACGTCAAGCCTGCTTGGGAAGCCGCCGTCAAACCGGCCACGACCCGTGTGTCGGCCAACATCAAGCCGAACAAGCGCAAGGTGGCGGCGCTGTTCGGGGCGCTGCCCAAGGCGGAGCCCGCCGAGCCGGCTGAGGCCTTGTCATCCGCTACTCCGGTGACCGACCCCTCGGCGACCGAGCCCGCGTCCAACGCCTGATCCGCCAGGACCGCCCGTGGGCGGTCCTGCCCTGGCACCACCGGGCCTCAACGGTCTGGTGCCATCGGGCGTCACTCGCTCCGGCGCCTCACCGCGAAGCGTCAATCGTCCGGGTCCTGCGCGGCTTCACACTTCACCTGCACGAGCTCGTCGGCTTGGCGAGTCGCGCCCAGGCGCAGCGCGCTCAGGCACCCGCCCCACACGCAGCCGGAATCCAGCGCCAGCAGGTCCGGCCGGCGCCGCACGCCCAGCGCCGACCAGTGGCCGCAGGCGATGGTCACGCCCGCGGTGCGCCGGCCCGGCGCGTCGAACCAGGGCAGGCAGCCCGGCGGCGCCTTCTCAGGCGGACCGGAGGCCTTCAGGTCCATCGCGCCCTCGGGCGTGACGAAGCGGATGCGGGTGAGCGCATTGACCACCACCCGCCAGCGGTCGGGGCCCTGCAGGTCGTCTTGCCAATGGTCGGGCTGGTTGCCGAACAGCGTGGCGAGGAAGCCCCGCAGGTCGGGCCCGCGCAGCTGCGCCTCCACCTCGCCGGCCAGGGCCAGCACCTGGGCCAGGTCCCAGGGCGGCAGCACGCCGGCGTGGACCATCAGCAGGCCGTGCGCGTGCAGCGCCATCGGCTGCTGGCGCAGCCAGTCGAGCAGGGCCGCGCGGTCGGGGGCCTGCAGGATCTCGTCGATCGTGTCGCCGGGCCGGGGCGTGCGAAAGCCCTCGGCGGTCGCCAGCAGGCTGAGGTCGTGGTTGCCCAGCACGCAGTGGGCGGCGGCGCCCAGGGCCTGGACCCGGCGCAACACGGCGGCTGATTCGGGGCCGCGGTTGACCAGGTCGCCCAGCAGGTAGAGCGTGTCCCGGCTGGGGGAGAAATCGAGGGTGTGCAGCAGCCGTCCCAAGGCCGCATCGCAGCCCTGCACATCGCCGATCAGGTAGAGTGCCATCGTGTTCCATTCTGCCCAATGTCGCGGCGCCCTCGAGGGCGCGCGGGGCCCGCTTCCATGGATGTCCTGCTGATCGCGCTGCTGATCTTGCTCAACGGCGCGTTCGCCATGTCCGAAATGGCGCTGACGGCCGCCCGCAAGGCCCGGCTCGCCGCCCTGGCCGAAGCCGGTGACGCTGGCGCGCAAGCCGCGCTGCGGCTGATGGAGCACCCGACCCAGTTCCTCTCCACCGTGCAGGTGGGCATCACCTCGATCGGCGTCTTGAACGGCATCGTGGGCGAGGCCGCCTTCAGCGTGGGCCTCGCCCAGTGGCTGCGCGGCTGGGGCCTCTCGCCCAGCGTGGCCGGCATCACCGCGACGGCGGTGGTCGTGGCGGCCATCACCTTCCTCACGATCATCTTTGGCGAACTGGTGCCCAAGCGCATCGGCCAGCTCTATGCGGAGTCGGTGGCGCGCTGGGCCGCCCGGCCGATGGACTGGCTGGCCCGTGCGGCCGGCCCCTTCGTCCGCCTGCTGTCGGCCACGACGCAAGGCGTGCTGCGCCTGCTGCGCATCGACAACCGCAAGACCCGCACCATCACCGAGGAGGAGCTGGAGCACAGCCTCGAGGAGAGCGTCGACGCCGGCGTGATCGCCCAGCACGAGCGGCAGATGGTGCAGAACGTGTTCCACCTGGACGACCGCAACCTCACCTCGATGATGCTGCCCCGTGGCGAGATCGAGTGGCTGGACGCCGGCCTCACCCTGCGCCAGGCCCTGTCGCAGGCGGGTGCCGACGGCGCGCACTCCTGGTACCCGGTGTGCCGGGGCTCGCTGGACGAGGTGGTGGGCGTGGTGAGCATCGCCCGCCTGCTGGTGCTGGCGGCCGACCCGGCGCAGGCGGAGCAGTCGCTCGAGGCGGTGGCCGCGCCCGCGGCCTTCCTGCCCGAGACGCTCTCCGGCATGGAGCTGCTGGAGCAGTTCCGCGCGCAGTCGGCGCGCATGGTCTTCGTGGTCGACGAGTACGGCGTGGTGCAGGGCCTGATGACGCCGCACGACCTGCTGGAGGCGATCACCGGGGAGCTGCAGCCGGTGGCGCAGGCCGAGGCCTGGGCCACGCAGCGCGACGACGGCAGCTGGCTCCTGGACGGAATGATGCCGGTCTCGGAACTGCGCGCCCGCCTGGATATCCGCGAGCTGCCCGATGAGGAGAGGGGTCGCTACAACACCGTGGCGGGCCTGTTGATGTCGGTGAGCGGACAGCTACCCGCGGTGGGTGAGCGCATCGCCTGCGCGGGATGGGTCTTCGAGGTAGTGGACCTGGACGGGCGGCGGATCGACAAGGTGATGGCCTGGGCGGATGACCCTGGCAAGGTTGCCTGAATCAGGACGCCTGGCTTCGATGAATGTGGAAGAATGAATTCATGGTTCGGAACTTCCACATCGGCGCACGAAGTGCGTTCCTGAGCGGCTTCGCCAACGGGCTGGCTGCGCCGGTCGCACTGTTTGCGGTGCATGAGGCACCACCCCTTCCCGAGGTGTCCAGGATCCAGCCCCCCACCCGAGAGCTCTCTTCCTCCATCCACGCCGACTGGTGCCGTATCGGCGAATCGCTGCAGGTCGCGATCGGCCGCTATGAGCGCCACGGTGAACGCCACGATGGGCGGCAATCGGAAGATCCCACCGGCGGTTGAGGCGGACGCACACTCCCAGTTGGCCCAGCCGCCGCAGCAGTTCTTCGGGCGGCAGGAATACCACGGGGTAATCCCGCCGCCGCTCATCTTGCAGCAGTTCGACGAGCTGATCCCGGGAACGGCGCAACGCCTGATCCAGTGGGCCGAAGATGAACAGCGGCACAGACAGTCATTGGAGCGCGAGGCCCAGGCGGCCAACATCGACGCCCAGAGGCGGCAGCTTGCAGTTGCCGAGAGGCAGGCACGGGCGATCTTCTTCAGCGACGCATTGGGCCAATGCCTTGGCTTTGTCGTCTGCCTCGGTTGCGTCGCCGGCTCCATCTGGACGGCGCTGGCCGGGCATACGGCTGTTGCTATTGCGCTCGCGGCGCTTCCTACGGCGGCTGTGATCCAGGCCTTCAGGGCCGGGATGTTGGGAAGTCGCCGTGCGGAGCCTCAGCGGGCTTCTAGTTGACGCCGAGATACGCCGCCAGCTTGTCCAGCGTCTGGTAGCCCATTTCCACCGCGCCGAAGCCGATGACCCGGTCCCGCTGCGCGGCGCTGGGGTGGAACTGGCGCAGGGTCAGGACGGTCTTGCCGTTGGCCTGCGCATCGAAAGTGAGCGTCATGCGAAAGCGCCCGGGGTCCTGGTCCTGGTCGGAGCCGTGTTCAACCACCAGACGTTCGTTCGGGACGATCTCGAGGAAGACCATGCGGCTGTCGTAGCGGTGGCCGTCCGGGGCGACCATGTCAAAGCGCCAGGCCGCGCCCACGGCGGGAGCGCCCGCATCGCGGATCTCGCAATGGAAGCCGCTCGGCCCGAACCACTGGAACATGCGCTCCGGCTCGATCCAGGCTTCGAATACCCGTTCACGGTGCGCGTCGATCACCCGGGAGAGCACGATCTCCTGTTCAAGTTCGCCGCTGGCGTAGGGCATGCGGGGATCGGACATGAGCGGCTCCTTCTTACCTTCCGAACAGGCGCATCAGGTACTGCCAACCGCGCAGCAGCCAGCCCGAGCGTTCCACCTCGACCTGGGCGACCAGCGGGGCCTCGGCCACCGGCTTGCCGTTGAGCGTCGCGACCACCTTGCCCACGACCGCGCCCTTGGCGACCGGCGCCTCGATGCCGGGCTTGATTTCGACCGTGGTCTGGACCTGCTGGCCCCGCGGCACGGTGACCCCCCAGGGTTCGGCCAGGCCGGCGGCGACGGTGCTTTCCTTGCCGAAGGCCACCTTGACGGTGCCGACCACCGCATTGGGCTGGATCGGGGTGACCTTCTCGAAGCTGCCGTAACCCCAGCCCAGGAGGGTGCGGGTCTGGTCGGCCCGCGCCTGCGCGCTGTGGGTGTTGAGGATGACCGTGATCAGGCGCATGCCGTCACGCTTGGCCGAGGTGACCAGGCAGTAGCCGGCCTCGTCGGTGTGGCCGGTCTTCAAACCGTCGACCGTCGGGTCGGTGTAGAGGAGGGCGTTGCGGTTGCCCTGTTTGATGCCGTTGTACTTGAACTCGCGCTCCGCATAGAGGCCGTAGTACTCGGAGCTCTCGCGGATGATGGCGCGCGCCAGGATGGCGAGGTCCCGCGCCGAGGTCTTGTGCGCCGGGTCGGGCAGGCCGGTCGGGTTGACGAACTGGGTGTGCGTCATGCCCAGGCGCTTGGCTTCCTCGTTCATCAGCTTGGCAAAGCCCGCCTCGGAGCCGGCCATGTGCTCGGCGATCGCCTTGGAGGCGTCGTTGCCCGACTGGATGATGATGCCGCGCAGGATGTCGATCACCGTGGCCTGGCCGTTGAGCGGCAGGTACATGCAGGACTCGGTGCTCGAGCCGCGGCACCAGGCGTTCTGGCTCACGGTTACCAGGTCGGTCTGCTTGAGCTTGCCGGTGCGCAGCGCCTTCTCGACCAGGAAGCTGGTCATCATCTTGGTCAGCGACGCGGGCGGCAGCGGCTCGTTGGCGTTGGCCGAGGCCAGCACCTCGCCGGAGTCGAAGTCCATCAGCAGCCAGGCCTTGGCCGGCAGCGCCGGCGGGTTGGGCGCCATGGCGGTGTCGGCGGCCAGGGGCGGCAGGGCGTTGGCGGCGGATTTCGCGGCGGACTTGGCGGAGGCCTTCCCCGAAGCCGCCTTCTTGGTGGCAGCGGGCTTGCCGGCCTGTCGCGCGGCGAAGGCGTCGGAGGAGGGGACCAGGGAGCCGGCGGCGAGCGCCAGAACGACGGGGAGGAGGAGGGAGAGCTTCGGTTGCATGGCAATTCAGGTCAGACCCCCGATTGTCCCGGATCGGCGAGGGCTTCCCGGCCCGTGAGGCGCTGGGGAACGGAAGAAAAGCCCCGGACCTCCGCCCCGTTTCAATCCTTCCGCGGCCTGGGGTTCCCGCCCACCCCCAGCGCCCGCCGGATCGGCTCGACCCACCGGCCTTGCTCGCTGTCCCATACCGGCGAGAAGTCGCTCGCGAATTCCCACCACGCCCATCCAATACCGCGCGCCTCGGCCTCTTCACGCACCAGGCGCGCATAGGCGGCGCGCGCGGGCATCGGGGCTTCGCGGTAGGCGCCGAACTCGCCCAGGTACAGGGGCACGCCCTGCGTCCGGCTCCAGGCGGTGGCGGTGTCCAGGGCCTCGCGCAGCGTCTGGCGCTGCGCGTCGTCGCAGCAGCCCACGCCCCTGGGGAGCACCGGCTGTCGCCAGGGCACGGCCTGGTGGGTGAAGTCGAAGGGGTCGTAGCTGTGGATGGTGACGATGAGGTGCCGGTCCGCCGGCAGCCGCAGGCGGGCGAGGCCGCGGGGGTGGTTCCAGTCGTCGGGGCCGATCAGCACCACCCGTTCGGGGTTGGTCTCGCGCACCGCAGCCAGCGCCCGCGCCGCGAGGCGGTTCCAGCGTTCGCCGCCAAGCGGACGGGCAGTGGCTGCGCGCTGCGGCGTGGGGTCGCCGTTCGTGCTGGCGCCCTTGGGCTCGTTTGCCGGTTCCTCGCCGGTGCCCTGCGGCTCGTTGAGCAATTCGAACAGCAGCCGGGGCGACCGGTCCCGGTAGCGTGCGGCGATCTGCCGCCACAGGTTGACCATGCGCGCCTCCACCACCGCCTCGTCCACCGCGAACTCGCGCGGGTGCCGCGTCGCGCCCGCGCCGCCGGTGAGCTGGGTGTAGTGATGCAGGTCCAGAATGACCCAGGCGCCCGCAGCCAGCAGCCGATCGACTGCTGCATCGACCCGGCGCGCGAAGGCCTCGTCGATGCGGGCCTGCGCATCGGCCGAGGCATGGTTGCTCCAGCGCACCGGCAGGCGCACGGTGTGGAAGTGGCGGGCCGCGCGGTCCAGCAGCTCGGGGTGCAGGGTGAGGCCCCAGTCGCCCTCGCGCGGTGCGTCGAGCGCGTTGCCGAGGTTCACGCCGCGGCCCAGGGCATGGGCGGCCGCGCAGGCCTGCGGGCTGACTGCGTGGCAGGGCTGCCGCGCCGGGACCGCATGGACGACCGGTGCGGAGGAAGGCGAGGGAGGGGCCGCCCGGGATGAGGCAGCGGGCACAGGTGCCTGAGCCGAGGCAGTGCTGGTCAGGATGGCAAGCAATGCCGCAGTCCGTGCCGCTGTCGCCAGCGCCGCCGCAGCCCTCCGCGCAAGTTCCGAGTAAGGCCCGGCAGACCGGCGAATGAGAAAGCGTTCATTCCGCATGAGGCGAGCATGCGGCCCCGACTCCCGCGGCTGTGTCAGCCGTTGCCGCATCTCGGGTTTCCCCTAGCCGACACTGTCCTGCCAAGAACATTCTTGAGGCCTTGGCGGGGAAAGAATCCGCTTCATCCACTGGCCGCACCTGCGGCCTGCGAGAACCTGGAACGGACACGAGATGACCCTGGAGACGTTTCCCCAGCTGCTTCTGAAGCACGCCCGTGAGCGCGGTGACGCCGCCGCCATGCGCGAGAAGGAGTACGGCATTTGGCAGTCGCTGACCTGGTCGCAGATGGCGCAGCTCGTCGAGCAGATCGCCTGCGAACTGCACCAGGCCGGCCTGCGCCGTGGTGAGCACATGGTGGTGCTCGGCGCCAACCGCCCGCGCCTGTACGCCACCATGCTGGCCGCGCAGTCCCTGGGTGCCATCCCGATTCCCCTGTACCAGGACGCCGCCGCCCCCGAGTGCGTCTTCCCGATCAACAACGCCGAAGTGCGCTTCGCCTTCGCCGAGGACCAGGAGCAGGTCGACAAGCTGCTCGAGGTGCGCGAGCAGTGCCCGCAGCTGGCCCACATCTACTACGACGACCCGCGCGGCCTGCGCAAGTACGACGAGCCGGGCCTGGCCTCGCTCGACGAGCTGGTCGCCGCCGGCCAGGTCTTCATGAAGCAGCACCCGGAGTTCTTCCGCGGCGAAGTGGCCCAGGGCCGCGCCGAGGACCCGGCGGCGATGTTCTTCACCTCCGGCACCACCGGCACCCCCAAGGGCGTGGTCCACACCCACGCCTCGCTGCTCGATCGCGCCCGCGCCGGCGCCGAGTTCGACAGGCTCACCGAGTCCGAGGAAGTGCTGGCCTACATGCCGCCGGCCTGGATCGGCCAGAACATCTTCTCCTACGCCCAGTGGCTGGCCTGCGGCTACGTGGTCAACTGCCCCGAGTCGGCCGCGACGGTGATGATCGACCTCAAAGAGATCGGCCCCACCTACTACTTCGCGCCGCCCCGGGTGTTCGAGGGCCTGCTGACCAGTGTGATGATCCGCATGGAAGATGCAGGGGCCCTCAAGCGCCGCATGTTCCACGCCTGCATGGACCTGGCGCGCCGCGTCGGCCCGGCGCTGCGTGACGGCCAGGCCGTCGGCCTGTTCGACCGCCTCAAGTACGCCCTCGGCGACCTGCTGGTCTACGGGCCGCTGCGCAACAACCTGGGCTTCTCGCGGGTGCGCGTGGCCTACACCGCGGGCGAGGCCATCGGCCCCGACCTGTTCACCTTCTACCGCGCCATCGGCATCAACCTCAAGCAGCTGTATGGCTCGACCGAGACCGCGGTGTTCGTCTGCATGCAGCCGGACAACGCGGTCAAGGCCGACACCGTGGGCGTGCCCTGCCGCGACGTGGAGATCAAGGTCGCCGACAACGGCGAGATTCTGGTGCGCTCGCCGGGCCTGCTGCTCGAGTACTACAAGAACCCCGCGGCCACCGCCGAGGTCAAGACGGCCGACGGCTGGTACCACACCGGTGACGCCGGCTTCCTGGACAAGCAGGGTCACCTGAAGATCATCGACCGCGCCAAGGACGTCGGTGCGCTCGCCGGCGGCGCCATGTTCGCGCCCAAGTACATCGAGAACAAGCTCAAGTTCTTCCCCCACATCAAGGAGGCGGTGGCCCTGGGCGACAAGCGTGACAAGGTCACCGCGATGATCAACATCGACTTCGAGGCCGTGGGCAACTGGGCCGAGAAGCGCAACCTGCCCTACGCCGGCTACCCCGACCTGGCGGGCAAGCCCGAGGTCTACGAACTGATCAAGGACTGCGTCGAGAAGGTCAACGCCGACCTGGCCGGCGACGCCCTGCTGGCCGGTTCGCAGATCCACCGCTTCCTGGTCCTGCACAAGGAACTTGACGCCGACGACGGCGAGCTGACCCGCACCAACAAGGTCCGCCGCGGCTTCATCGCCGAGAAGTACGCCGCCCTGATCGACGCGCTGTACGGCGGCAAGACCGAGCAGTTCATCGAAACCCAGGTGAAGTTCGAGGACGGCCGCACCGGCAGCGTGAGCGCCACCCTCCAGATTACCGACACCCAGACCTTCCAACCGTTGAAGGCGGCCGCATGAAGATTGACTCCAACACCTCCGCCCCCGGCGGCGGCACGACCGCGACCGGCGGCCGCCAGATCGGCGACGTCATCCTGGACGTGCAGAACATCTCGCTGTCCTTCGGCGGCGTGAAGGCGCTGACCAACATCAGCTTCAACGTCCGCGAGCACGAGATCCGCTCCATCATCGGCCCCAACGGCGCGGGCAAGTCCTCGATGCTCAATTGCATCAACGGCGTTTACCACCCGCAGGAAGGCACCATCACCTTCCGCGGCCAGAGCTTCCGCGACATGAAGAGCCGCCAGGTCGCCGAGATGGGCGTGGCGCGCACCTTCCAGAACCTGGCCCTGTTCAAGGGCATGAGCGTGCTGGACAACATCATGTCCGGCCGCAACCTGCGCATCAAGAGCAACCTGTTCATGCAGGCGCTGCGCGTGGGACCGGCCGAGCGCGAGGAGATGCGCCACCGCGAGTACGTCGAGCACATCATCGACTTCCTCGAGATCCAGGCCTTCCGCAAGACCCCCGTGGGCCAGCTGCCCTACGGCCTGCAAAAGCGCGTCGACCTCGGCCGCGCGCTGGCGATGGAGCCCCAGGTGCTGCTGCTCGACGAGCCGATGGCCGGCATGAACGTCGAGGAAAAGCAGGACATGTGCCGCTTCATCCTGGACGTGAACGAGGAATTCGGCACCACCGTAGTCCTGATCGAGCACGACATGGGCGTGGTGATGGACATCTCCGACCGGGTGGTGGTGCTCGATTACGGCAAGAAGATCGGCGACGGCGCGCCGGATGAAGTGCGCAACAACGAGGACGTGATCCGCGCGTACCTCGGCACCTCGCACTGAAGGGACGAAGAACATGGGATTCTTTCTCGAGACCCTGCTGGGCGGCCTGATGGCCGGCATGCTCTATTCGCTGGTGGCCCTGGGCTTCGTGCTCATTTTCAAGGCCTCCGGCGTGTTCAACTTCGCTCAAGGCGCCATGGTGCTGTTCGGCGCGCTCGCGATGGCGCGCTTCGCCGAGTGGATTCCGGCCTGGACCGGCGTCGAGAGCAAGGTGGTCGCCAACGTGGCCGCCTTCGTCATCGCCGGCGCCTGCATGTTCGTGGTGGCCTGGCTGGTCGAGGCCCTGGTGCTGCGCCACCTGGTGAACCAGGAAGGCGCGACGCTCCTCATGGCCACCCTGGGCATCGTCTACTTCCTCGAGGGCGCTGGCCAGACCCTCTTCGGCTCCAGCATCTACAAGATCGACATCGGCATGCCCAAGGATCCGGTCATGGCCTTTGAAGGCCTGGTCGAGGGCGGCGTGATGATCAACCAGGAAGACCTGATCGCTGCCGGCATCGCCGCGGTGCTGGTCGCCCTGCTCACCCTGTTCTTCCAGAAGACCAGCACCGGCCGTGCCCTGCGCGCGGTGGCCGACGACCACCAGGCAGCGCAGTCCATCGGCATTCCGCTCAACCGCATCTGGGTCATCGTCTGGTGCGTGGCCGGCGTGGTGGCCCTGGTGGCCGGCATGATCTGGGGCAGCAAGCTGGGCGTGCAGTTCTCGCTGTCCACGGTGGCCCTGCGCGCGCTGCCGGTGGTGATCCTCGGCGGGCTCACCTCGGTGCCGGGGGCCATCATCGGCGGCCTGATC
>JACCEA011136186.1_pt1 | contig 22068 bp, 17 predicted proteins | sample 7449851 | NCBI WGS metagenome assembly JACCEA01 (sample SAMN15323453, study PRJNA562643) | freshwater metagenome | isolation source: river surface water | place: USA:Blue River Watershed | collected 2017-08-18 | reverse complement strand
GCCAGGTTTCCCGGGTGAGTTCCGCCATGCGGCTGCCGACGAAGCGCCAGCGGCGCTCGCTCCATGGCCAGCAGCGGTGGAAGTCGTCCACCCACAGGCCGATCACCACGGCGCCAGGCGGCAGGTCTGCGGGCGGTTCACCCAGGCACCACGGGTGGACCAGCCAGACATCCCGCCCCGACACGGCGTGCGCATCGGCGCCCTTCGGGCTGGACAGGGCGGGCGGTTGCGAGGCCAGCGGGGGCTGCTGTGACGGGACGCCCGCAGGCGGCGGGCCTGGGGTGTGCGCGGGCGCCACGTCCTGCGCCATGCGTTCCAGCGCCTCGTAGGAGGTATCCACCACGCTGCCCGGGCTGTGCCAGGACGGCGGCGCGTAGCGGGCCACGTTTTCCGCGTTGAACAGGTAGGGCTTGCGGCTGCCGGTGCCCGCCACCCATTGCCAGCTCAGGTGGTTGCTGGCCAGGTCGCCATCGAGCAGGTGGCCGTACAGCCAGTCCGCACCGGCGCGCCAGTGCACCTTGCGCAGGTGCACCACGTAGCTGGCCAGCCACATGCGGGCGTGGTTGTGGAGCATGCCGGTGGCGTAGAGCGTGCGCACGGCCTGGTCGATCACCGGCACGCCGGTGCGCGCCTCCCGGATGTCGGCGGGCAGCGCGCGGGCGTAGGCCTCGTCGGGCAGCGGGCCCTCATGCAGCGATTGCAGGATGCCGTCTGCGCGGTGCGCCCAGACATGGCGGAAGTACGCGCGCCAGCCCAGCTCGAAGACGAACTTGTGCTGCGCGTGCAGCGCATGGCGCGCATCCACCTGGGCCAGCACCTCGGGGAGGGTGACCAGGCCATGGGTGATGTACGGTGACAGCCCGGTCACCGCACCATCCAGCGCATTGCGCGTGCGCGCGTAGGCCTCGGGCCGCACTGCCGCCACGCGCGCCCGTGCAGCCGCCAGCGTGGGCGCCCAATCCTCCATCATGTTCGCCAATCCGGTGAGAGTTCCATGGGGAGGGGATTTGACCCGAAGCCCGCCGGGTGTGGGTGGCCTGTGGTCTTTGCCGGGCGCTCACAAGGGCATGTGTTCGTCCTTCAGCACGCGCAGCACGAAGCTGGACTTGCTGTGGCGGATGCCCGGGATCTTGTACAGCTTTTCCCGCAGCAGGCGCTCGTAGTCGCGGGTGTTCTTCACGGCGATGCGGATGAAGTAGTCGTAGTCGCCCGAGATGAGGTAGGCCTCCAGCACCTCGGGGATGGTGGCCAGCGTGCGGCCGAACTCGTACAGCGCTTCGTCGGTGTGGCTGTCCAGCGTCAGCTGCACGATCACCGTGTCCTGCCACCCCAGCTTGGGGCGGCTCAGGTCCACCGTGTAGCGCTTGATCACGCCCTCGGCTTCCAGCCGCTTGATGCGGCTCCAGCAGGTGGTGGGCGACAGGCTCACCGCGGCGCCGATCTCCTGCAGCGTCTTGCGCGAGTCGGCCAGCAGCTCGCGCAGGATCGCCATGTCGAAGCGGTCGAACTGGACGGGTGATTCTTCTTCTATATCCAGTTTTGGCCGAAGGATTTTCGTTTTTGCCATGTAATCAATCGAATAAATCGAAAACATTCTGCCAGTTCTGCGGAAAAGTAGAGGCATGGAAACCACCGCCCGCCACCTGCCTTCCGCCCCCGTGCTGGACGACCCGCGCAACGGCGCCGAGCTGCTGCTGGACACGCTGCTGGCCTGCGGCGTGGACACGATCTTCGGCTACCCCGGCGGCGCGGCCCTGCCGCTGTATGACGCGCTGTACCAGCGCCCGGCCCTGCGCCATGTGCTGGTGCGCCACGAGCAGGCGGCGGTGCATGCCGCCCAGGGCTACGCCCGCAGCACCGGGCGCGTGGGCGTGGTGCTGGTGACCTCCGGGCCCGGCGTGAGCAACACCATCACCGGCCTGCTGGACGCGCACAGCGACGCCACCCCGGTGGTGTGCATCAGCGGCCAGGTGGCCACCAGCGTCATCGGCACCCAGGCCTTCCAGGAAAGCGATGCCCTGGGCATGTCCCGGCCCGTGACCAAGTGGAACCACCAGCTGCGCGATGCGGGCGAGGCCGAGTCGGCCGTGCGGCAGGCGTTGCGCGTGGCCGCCTCGGGCAAGCCCGGGCCGGTGCTGCTGGACGTGCCCAAGGACGTGCAGCTGCAGCGCCCCCGCCGGGCGGTGGCGGTGGCCGCCCCCTTGGCGGCGGCGCCCCAGGCCCCGGCGCCCGCGCTGCTGCGCCAGGCCGCCGACCTGCTCGCCGCCGCGCGACGCCCGGTGCTCTATGGCGGCGGCGGCCTGGTCAATGCCGGCCCTGCGGCCTGCGAGGCCTTCACCCGCCTGGCGCGGGACTGGCACCTGCCCACCACGCTCACGCTCATGGGGCTGGGCGCCTTCCCGGCCTCCGACCCGCGCTTCCTGGGCATGCTGGGCATGCACGGCACGCTGGAGGCCAACCAGGCGATGCACCATGCCGACCTGATCGTTTGCGTAGGGGCGCGCTTCGACGACCGCGTCACCAGCAAACTGTCGGACTTCGCGCCCCATGCCCGCAAGATCCACATCGACATCGACGCCCGCAACATCAACAAGGTGGTGCAGGTGGACGTGGCCCTGCATGGGGACTGCGCGCGCATGCTCGAGGCGCTGGCTGGCGCCTTGCCCGCCACGCCCCCGCCGCCGCAGCGGCTGGACGATTGGTGGGCGCGCATCGAGGGCTGGCGCGCGCACGACTGCCTGGGCTTCGAGCCGAGCCGCCAGGACATCCTGCCGCAGCACCTGGTGCGGGAGCTGCAGCGGCAACTGGCAGGGCGCGATGCCATCGTGTCCACCGACGTGGGCCAGCACCAGATGTGGGCCGCCCAGTACCTGCGTTTCGATCAGCCGCGCCGCTGGCTCACGTCCGGCGGCGCGGGCACCATGGGCTATGGACTGCCTGCCGCCATCGGCGCGCAGGTGGCGCACCCGGACAAGACGGTGGTGTGCGTCAGCGGCGACGCCTCCATCCTCATGAACATCCAGGAGCTGTCCACCGCCGTGCAGCACGCCACGCCGGTGAAGGTGGTGCTGTCCAACAACAGCCACATGGGCATGGTGCGGCAGTGGCAGCAGTTGATCCACGGCAACCGCCTGAGCCACAGCTGGAACGCCGCCATGCCGGACTTCGTGGCCCTGGCCCGGGCCTTCGGCTGGGGCGCGCGCCGCGTCGACGACCCGGCGGACCTGCCCCATGCCCTGGCCGAGTGCTTGGCCGCGCCGGGGCCGTTCTTCCTGGACGTGCGGGTGGCGCAGCAGGAGAACTGCTACCCCATGATCCCCGCGGGTCGGGGGCACCAGGAGATGATGCTGGGCGACGGGCGGTGGTACGAGCCCGCGCCCGCCGATCTTCCGCGGCTCGGCTAGCGCCCGTTCAGGCGTCCTGCTTCTCCCCCTCGACCTGCAGCGCGCCGCGGCGGATCTGGTCCCGCTCCAGGGACTCGAACAGCGCCTTGAAATTGCCTTCGCCAAAGCCCTCGTCGCCCTGGCGCTGGATGAACTCGAAGAACACCGGGCCCAGCAGCGTCTGCGAGAAGATCTGCAGCAGCAGGCGCTTCCTCCCGCCCTCGGTGCTGCCATCGAGCAGGATGCCGCGTGCCTGCAGCTCGGGCACCGGCTGGCCGTGGCCCGGCAGGCGCTCCTCCAGCATCTCGTAGTACACGTCGTTGGGCGCGCTCATGAGGGGGATGCCCGCCATCTGCAGCTGGTCCACCGTCTCCAGCAGGTTGTCCGTGAGCAGCGCCACGTGCTGGATGCCCTCGCCGGAGAACTGCATCAGGAACTCCTCGATCTGGCCCGAGGTCTTACCCGATTCCTCGTTCAGCGGGATGCGGATCTTGCCGTCCGGCGCCGTCATGGCCTTGGAGGTCAGGCCGGTGTACTCGCCCTTGATGTCGAAGTAGCGGATCTCGCGGAAGTTGAACAGCCGCTCGTAGAACGCCGCCCAGTGCGCCATGCGGCCGCGGTAGACGTTGTGCGTCAGGTGGTCCACCACCTTCAGGCCCACGCCCTTGGGGTGGCGGTCCACGCCGGGCAGGAACTCGAAGTCGATGTCGTAGATGCTCATGCCGTCTTCGTAGCGGTCGATCAGGTACAGCGGCGCGCCGCCGATGCCCTTGATCGCCGGAAGCCGCAGCTCCATCGGGCCGGTGGGGATGTCGATGGGGTGGGCGCCCATTTCCAGCGCGCGCTTGTAGGCCAGGTGCGCGTCCCGCACCCGGAAGGCCAGTCCGCAGGCCGAGGGGCCGTGCTCGGCGGCGAAGTAGGCCGCCTCGGACTTGGGCTCGCGGTTGACGATGAAGTTGATCCCGCCCTGGCGATACAGCAGCACGTCCTTCGAACGGTGCCTGGCGACCAGGGTGAAGCCCATCTTCTCGAACAGCGGCTCGAGCAGGTTGGGGGTGGGGGAGGCGAACTCGACGAACTCGAAGCCTTCGAGTCCCATCGGGTTGTCAAACAGGTCGGCCATGGTGCGCACTCCGTGAAGCAAGGGGTGAATCCCTGCACTGTAGGCAGTGGCGCGCGCTTTTTTCATGCGAATTGGGGCGCTAAATTCAATTGGTGCGCATGAATCGTGCAAGAATATTTCTATGAGCGAAGCTGTGAGCCTTGATTCCATTGATCGCCGCATCATTGCTGCGTTGCAGCAGCGTGGCCGCCTTTCCTTCGAGGAGCTCGGTGGCGAGGTCGGCTTGTCGGCCTCGGCGGCGCTGCGGCGGGTGCGGCAGCTGGAGGAGGCTGGCGTGGTGGCGGGGTATGCAGCGCTGGTCAGTGCCCGCAAGGTCGGCCTGGGGCTGACCGCCTACATCCAGGTGCGCATGGCCAAGCCCTCGGGCGGTGACAAGCGCAGCCCGCTGGACCTGATCGCGGCGTCGGCCCAGGGCTGGAGCGAGGTGGTGGAGTGCGTGTCGCTGACCGGCGAGATGGACCTGCTGCTCAAGGTCATGGTCGTGGACATGGACCATTTCTCGCGGTTCGTCATGGACACGCTCCTCAAGCACCCCAGCGTGCAGGACTGCAAGACCAGCTTCGTGATGAAGTCACTGAAGGCGGGCGCCACGCTGGTCTGACGCTGGCGGGTTCCTCCCCGGCGTCAACCGGATGCCGGCCTGCGGGCCTCATGGGCCAGTGCGGCCGCGCCCACCTCCACCCCGATCAGGCGTGACAACTGGAGCGGCACATCTGCCTTCTGGAACTGCAGCACGGCTTCCTGGCGGTTCTTGTCGGCCTGCGTCATGCGTTCGCGCTGGCGCAGGTAGTCGGCCCAGGATTCGATCACGTAGCGTTCCACGAAGCGCTCCGGGTCGCTCAGGTCGCGGAACAGGCGCCAGTTGCTGGCGCCGCTGCGCCGGCGCGCCGGACCGATCGCTTCCATTGCGGCCAGGAATGCTGGCTGCTGGTCCCGTTCGACCTGGTACTGGACCTGGATCAGGACCGGCCCGTCGTCGGGGTCCGGCTTGACGGCCACGGCCAGCTCGGCAAGGGCAGGGTGGGGTGCCGTATCGGCTTCCGTTCCCAGCTCCAGCCGCAGCCGGCGCACCAGCGCATAGGTCGCCAGCAAGACGACCGACGAGGCCAGCAGGGCCCACTGGATGCCCACCGCCGTGGCGATGGCCCCCCAGATCGCGCTGCCCACCGCCAGGCCCGTCTGCGTGCCGACCAGGTAGATGGAGACCGCGCGCGCCCGCATCCACGTGGGGGCCGAGCTTTGCGTGCCGGCGGACAGGCTGGACAGGACCGTGACCCACGCCGCTCCCGCCACCGCGGCGCAGGCGACCACGAGGCTGGCGATGTGGGTCAGCGCGATCAGCCCCACGGCTGCGGCCCAGGCCACGGCGCCCCAGGTGGTGGTGGCGTTGAGCGATGAGCGCCGGATCAGCCGTGGCGCGAGCCAGGCGCCGCCGATGGCGCCCGAGCCGAAGGCCGCGAACAGCAGGCCGAAGCCGCCCGCGCCAACCGCCAGCTGCTCCTTCGCGATCAGGGGCAGGAGCGCCCAGAACGCGCTCGCGCACAGGCTGAAGCCCAGGTTGCGCACCGTCATCGCCCGCAGGGCCTGCGAATGCCAGGCAAACCGCAGGCCGGCGCGCACGCCGCCCAGGAGTCCCTCGGCCGGACCCGGGGAGATGCGCCGCTGCGGCTTCCAGCGATGGACGACGACCATCATCAGCGAAAAGAACACGCCGCTGGCCAGCAGGGCGCTGCCCGCGCTGAGCCAGGCCGCCAAGGCACCGGCGAAGGCCGGCCCGACCGCCCGCGCCGCGTTGTAGGCCACCGCATTGAGCGCGGACACGGCGGGCAGTTCGTCCCGGTCCACCATGCCCTGGACGCTGGCGAGCTGGGCGGGAAGGTAGAAGGCGAAGCCGGCGCCGACGACGAAGGTCAGGGCCAGCAGCAGCGCCGGGGTGAGAAGGTCCGCCATCTCCGTCACACCCAGCAGGATCACGGCGCCCAGCATCACGGCCAGGGTGGCCTGGATCAGGCGGCGCTGGTCCACGTTGTCCGCCAGCGAGCCGGCCACCAGGCCGAACAGGACCATGGGACCCGCGGTGGCCGTCTGCACCAGGGCCACCATGACGGCCGACGTGGACAGGGTTGCCATCAGCCAGGCCGCCAGGGTGCCCTGCATCGTGTAGCCCAGCGCCGTGCAGACGCAGCCGATGTAGAAGGCCCGGAAGACGGGATGACGAAGCGGCGATTGCGCGAGGACGGTCATGTCCCCCGAGTATGACCAAAGCCGGCCGGGCCGCTGCGCCGGCCGGCCGGCCTGCCGGCTTCAGGCAGCCGAAGGAACGGCGGCCCGGTAGCCCACCACGGCGTCCTGCGGCAGGCAGTGGCCCACGATGTTGCCGATCATGTCCGCCGTGCCCGCGCTCAGCGTCCATCCCAGGTGCCCGTGGCCGGTGTTGTAGAACACGTTGGCTTTGCGGCCGCGACCCACGCGGGGCATCATGTCCGGCATCATCGGACGCAGGCCGGCCCAGGGAACCACCTGGCGGGTGCTCACGCCGGGGAAGCACTGGTTCACCCAGTCGACCAGCGGGCGGATGCGGTCGGCACGGATATCCTTGTTGTAGCCGTTGAATTCCGCCGTGCCGGCCACCCGGAAGCGGTCCACGCCCAGGCGGCTGGTGACCAGTTTGGTCTCGTCGTCCAGCAGGCTGACGGTGGGGGCCGATTGCTGGCTCTTCTCGTCCAGCAGGTTCACGGTGATCGAGTAGCCCTTGACGGGATAGATGTTCACGCGGTCGCCCAGCTGGCTGGCGAAGCGCCGGCTTTCCACGCCCGCGCACACCACCAGGCCGTCGAAGCTGTGGGTGTGCTCGCCGTCCTCCTGCGTGGTCACCACGCTGGCGGCGCGACCGTCGCTGCGCAGGGCGGTGACCTGCTGGCCGTACAGGCAGTTCACGCCCAGCCGCTCGATGGCCGCCGCCAGGCCCACGGTGAACTTGTGGATGTCGCCGGTGGAATCGCTTTGCGTGTAATACCCGCCGTAGTAGGTGCCGGCCAGGGTGGGCTCGATGGCCTTCATCTCCTGCGGCGTCACTGCGCGCCGCGGCAGGCCGCCCGCGGCGAGCAGCTTCGACACCTCGCCGGCATGGTCGAAGCCCTGCTTGTCACGGTAGATGTGCAGGATGCCCTGCTTGTACAGGTTGAATTCGACGCCTTCGGCCTCCGCCCAGGCGAACAGGTGCTCGCGTGCCGCCACGGCCAGGCGGGCCGTGTCGATGGTGTTCTCGCGGTACTTGGGGATGTTGGCGATGAACTCGGCGAACCAGGACACCTTGTGCCAGGTCGGCTTGGGGTTGACCAGCAGCGGGGCGTCGCTTTTGAGCATCCATTTCAGGCCCTTGACGATCGTCGACGGGTGGGTCCAGACCTCGGCATTGGAGGCCGACAGCTGTCCGCCGTTGGCGAACGAGGTCTCCATGGCGGCGTAGCGGTGCTTCTCGAACAGCGTGACCGCGAAGCCGCGTCTGGCCAGGGCATAGGCGGTGGTGATGCCGGTGATGCCGCCGCCGATGACGGCGATGGATTTCTTGGAAGAGGACATGTGAAGAGACTCCAGGTGTCTGGGAGCGCGGCGAGCGGGCCGCGTCACTCGATGAGGAAGCGTTGCGCCAGCAGCGACCAGTAGGCCGCGCCCACCGGGATGTTGGCGTCGTCGAAGTCGTAGTTCGGGTTGTGCACCATGCAGGAACCGTGGCCGCCGCAGGCCTTGTCGCCGTTGCCGATGTACAGGTAGCTGCCCGGCACCTCGTCCAGCATGAAGGCGAAGTCCTCACTGCCGGTCAGGGCCTCGGCCTGCAGGGTCACGGCCTCGGGCCCCAGCAGCTCCAGCGCCACCTTCCGCGCAAATTCCGTTTCGGCGCGGGTGTTCACCAGCACCGGGTAGCCGCCCTGGAAATCGACCTCGGCCTGCACGCCGAAGCTCTCGGCCTGCAACTTCACCAACTCGCCGATGCGACGCAGCAGCAGCTGGTGGACCTCGCGGTCCAGCGAGCGCACGCTGAGCTTGAGGACGGCTTCGTTCGGGATCACGTTGTTGGCGGTGCCGGCCTGGAACGAGCCCACCGTGATCACCGACATCTGCAGCGGCGCGACGTTGCGCGAGACGATGGTCTGCAGGCCCATGACAATGGCCGAGCCCGCCACCACCGGGTCCGCCGAGAGGTGGGGCATGGCGCCATGGCCGCCCACGCCGCGCAGGGTGATGGTGATGTTCTCGCTGGAGGCCATGGTCGGCCCTTCGCGCAGGAGCAGGGTGCCGCGCGCGAAGCCCGGCATGTTGTGCATGGCGAAGATGGCGTCGCAGGGAAAGCGCTGGAACAGGCCGTCCTGCATCATCTTCTTGGCGCCGCCCAGGCCTTCCTCGGCGGGCTGGAAGATCAGGTTCAGGGTGCCGCTGAACTCGACATGCTGCGCGATGTGGCGTGCTGCGGCGAGCAGGATCGCGGTGTGGCCGTCATGGCCACAGGCGTGCATCAGGCCGGCGTGGACGCTGGCATGGGGCAAGCCGGTGGCCTCCTGGATCGGCAAGGCGTCCATGTCGGCGCGCAGGCCCAGCCGGCGCTTGCCGTCGCCCCGGCGAAGCTGGCCGACGACGCCGGTGCCGCCGAGGCCGCGCGTGACCTCGTAGCCCCACGCCTGCAGGCGCTGCGCCACCAGGTCGCTGGTGCGGAACTCCTGGAAGCCCAGCTCGGGGTGACGGTGGATGTCTCGGCGCAGGGCCACGAACTCGCCGGACTGCTCGCGCAGTGCCCCGACCAGGTCACGCATGTCAGGCATGGTGTCTCCGGTACCGATGGCTCACTGGGCTTGCAGGTCGATGGACTTGGCGATGGCGCGGAACTGCGCGGTGCCGTCCACGTAGATCTTCGCCGCCGCAGCCAGGGCTTGCGGCTTGGCGGGCACGCGGCTGTTGGCCTCCAGCGCTGCCTTCACACCCGGGTCGCCCAGGGTCTCGGTCATGGCCTTGTGCAGGGCCTGCACCACGGGCTCGGGCGTGTCCTTCTTCACGAACAGGCCGGACCAGATGTTGAAGGTGAAGTCCTTGAGGTGCTTGCTCTCGCTGATCGCGGGGAAGTCCTTCACGCCCTCCTGGCGGCCCTTGTTCAGGATGGCCAGCACTTTCAGCTTGCCCTGCTTGTGGAACTCCTCGTAGTTCTTGCCATAGGGGCCGAGGAACAGGTCGACCTGGCCGCCGATCAGGTCCTGGTTGGCGGGCGCGGCGCCCTTGTAGGGGACATGCACCATGGGGATGCCGGTCACCTTGGACAGGTGCTCACCGAGCAGGTGATAGAACGAGCCCGTGCCCACGCTGGCATAGGTGACGGGTTTGCCGGCGGCGGCCTGCTTGCGGGCGTAGGCCAGGAAGTCGTCCACGTTGCCGGCGGGCAGGTCCTGGCGGACCAGGAAGGCGATGTGGGTGGACTCCATCATCTGCACCAGGCGGAAGTCCTCGCTCTTGAACTTCACCGCGGCATTGGCCAGGGGGCCCAGGATCAACTCGTTGGGCGAACCCTGGAAGACCATGTAGCCATCGCTGGGGGCGTTCAGCATCTTCTGCGCGGCGATGCCACCGGTGGCGCCGCCCAGGTTCTCCACGATCACCGGCTGGCCCAGCTGCTTGCCCAGGGTGGTGTTCAGGCTGCGCGCCACGGCGTCCGACGGGCCGCCGGCGGGGTAGGGCACCATCAGCGTGAGGGGCTTGGCGGGAAAGGACTGGGCCAGGGCGGCGCCAGCGACGGCGAGGCCGGTCAGGGATGCCGCGGCGCACCGCAGGAAGAAGCGTTTGCTGGGGGTCATGGTTTTGTCTCCGTGGGTCGTTTCGAGTTCGTCTGGGGCTGCGTTGCTTGTGCAGGCCAGGTCATGCTAGGAGAGGCAAAACCATGTGTCCAATGCATTATTTTCGACATAATGATTCATGAGACTCATATTCGAGCGCTGCTCCTGACATGAACATCCGCCACCTCGAGCATTTCCTGGCCGTCGCCGAAACCGGCTCCTTCAGCCGTGCGGCCGAGCGGCTTTTCCTGACCCAGTCGGCCCTGAGCCGCAGCATCCAGTCGCTGGAGGCGGAGGTGGACGGGCGGCTCCTGGACCGCGTGGGCAAGCGCAACGAACTGACGCCGCTGGGGCAGCAGGTGGCGCAGCGGGCGCGACGCATCGTGCTGGAGGCGTCCGAGCTGCGACGGGGCGTGGAGTTGATGCGGCAGTCCGATGCCGGGGTGATGCGCATCGGCCTGGGGTCGGGCCCCGGGGCCATCCTGATGACGCCCCTGATGTGCCACATGGCGCGCAACCATCCGAAGGTGCGGGTGCATATCACGCGCGGCTCGACCGAGTTGCAGCTGGTGCAGCTTCGCGCGCGGCAGCTGGACGCGCTGGTGGTCGATGTGCGCCAGGTGCCGCCGGCTGACGATTTGCAGATCGAGCCCGTGGCCGACATGGCGGCCGGGTGGATCGTGCGATCGGGCCATCCGCTGGCGCAGGCCCGCGCCGTGACGCTGGAGGACGTGCTGGACTACCCGGTCGCGACCACGCCCTTGTCGCAGGAGGTGGCGCGCCTGATGGTCGGCCTGTACGGCCCGAAGGCCAATCCCTCGCAGATCACGACGCTCCAATGCGACGACGTGGGCGGGCTGCTGGAGGTCGTCGAGCGCACCGACGCCATCTTCCTGGGCGTGCAGGCCGCCGCCCGCGAACGGATCGAGGCGGGCGCGCTGTCACTGCTGCCGGTGCAGCCGGTGCTGCGCGCCACCGCCAACTATGCCTATGTCACGCTGGCCGGTCGCACCGAGGCGCCGGTGATGGCGATCCTGCGCGAGTTCGTGGCGCAGCGGATGGTCGATTGACGGGGCCCCGCTGCTGCAGGGGGGCACCGGCGGGCAGCAGCGCACCGAACAGGTCCTTCGGGTCCGCCAGCTGAGGGACCAGCGCCAGCCGCTCGCCCAGCCCCGCCTCCAGCGCGGCGGCGTGCATGAAGCGCAGCGCGGCGTGGTCCTCCAGGGCGAAGCCGACCGAGTCGAAGACAGTGACCTGCGCCTCGTTGTCCCGCCCCGTCCTGCGGCCGCTGAACACCTCCCACAACTCGGTCACCGGAAAATCCGCCGGCATGCGCTGGATGTCCCCCTCGACCCGCGTCTGCGGCGCGAACTCCACGAACACCTTGCCCAGGCCGAGCACCGCCGGTTCCAGCTCCGTCTTGCCCGGGCAGTCACCCCCCACGGCGTTGACGTGCATGCCCGGCGCCAGCATGTCGGCGGCGAGGATGGTGGCCGATGCCTTGTCGGCGGTGATCGTGGTGACGATGTCCGCCCCATGGACCGCCTCGCGGACACTGGCGCAGGCCTGCACCCGCAGGCCGCTGCCCTGGAGGTTGGCCACCAGCTTTTCGGTGGCGCGGGCATCGGTGTCGAACACGCGCAGCGCCTCGATGCCGACCAGGTGCTGGAAGGCGATGGCCTGGAACTCGCTTTGCGCGCCGTTGCCCACCAGTGCCATGACCCGGCTGTCCGGCCGTGCCAGCCAACGCGCCGCCAGGGCCGAGGTGGCGGCCGTGCGCAGGGCGGTGGTCAGCGTGAGCTCGCTGACCAGCACCGGCACCCCGGTCGCCACGTCGGCCAGCACGCCGAAGGCCATCACCGTGGGCAGCCCCGCGGCGGGGTTGCCCGGGTGGCCATTGACGTACTTGACGCTGTAGGTCACGCCGTCCGAGATCGGCATCAGCTCGATCACGCCACCCGGCGAGTGGTGGGCCAGCCGGGCGCACTTGTCGAAATCGCGCCAGCGCAGGAAGTCTGCGTGGAGGCCATCGGCGATGCCGGCGATGCAGGCGGCGACGCCCCGCTGGCGCACCAGGGCCGCCACATCGGTGACGCTGAGGAACAGGGTGGGGGAGGGGCTCATGGCAACGCCTGCAGGAGGGGTGGGGATGCCCCAGTCTCCAGGGATGCGGTGCCAATGAAAATCGGCAAGAATGTCCTGAAATGACCGGTTGGCTGCCATTTCGGCAGCACCAAATGCCGAAAGGCGAGAGGACGCCGTGCCATGGACCAGACCGACCATGACCTGATCGCCCTGTTGCGGCAGGATGCCCGCATGACGGTGGCTGCCCTGGCCGCCCGGCTCGGCGTGTCGCGCGGCACGGTCACCAACCGCATCCGCAAGCTGGAGGACCAGCAGGTCATCGTGGGCTACACGGTCAGGTTGCGGCCGGATGCGACCCCCGAGCGGATCCGCGCCTGGATGGGGGTGATGGTGGAAGGCAACCGCACGCGCCGCGTGGTCGCCGGCCTCCTGGGCGAGCCCGGGGTCGTGGCGCTGCACGACACCAACGGACGCTGGGACCTGCTGGCCGAACTCGAGGCGCGCTCCATGGGCGAGTTGTCCGAGATCCTCGAACGGGTGCGCCTGATCAGCGGCATCCGCAGCACCGAGACGAGCATCCTGCTGGCGACCTACCGGTGACGGTGGCCCCCGCGTGCCGCAGGGATCTTTGCGGTGCGTCTGTGCGCATGCTCGACGCTGGGATAGGATAGGGCATGGCCTGCGGGCCTCGTGTCACCCATGAACCCACCTCCCTCGCCAAAAAGCACCCCTGGACCGGCCAGCAAGAAGCACTGGAGTGAGTCGCGCACCTTCGGGACCGCCGTGGTGCTGATGCTGGTGCTGGTATCGGCCGCCTTGTGGGGGCTGCATGCGCAGTCCACCGAGCGGCTTCGCGCGGAAACGACCGCGCAGGCCCGGCTGCGCGTGGCGCAGGTCACCAGCGCCGTGTCCTCGGCGGTGTCCATCCTGTTCCGCACGGTGGACATGGCCGCGCGCGAACTGGCCAGCGCGTATGCGCAGAGCAACGGCAAGGGGTTCGACGAGCGGGCGCGCCAGGCGATCGAGCGGCTGCCGCCCGGCGTGGTCCTGCAGGTCGCGGTGATCGGGGCGGACGGCTACCTGGCCTACTCGAACCTCGGCGTCTCGGAGCGTGTGTTCCTGGGCGATCGCGAGCACTTCAAGGTCCACCTCGAGGGCGGCCGCGACCAGGTGTACATCAGCCGCCCGGTGATGGGCCGGGTCTCCAAGCAGTGGTCCATCCAGTTCAGCCGCCCCATCTTCCGGGACGGCGCGCTGGCGGGGGTGCTGGTGCTGTCGGTGTCGCCCGCCTACCTGCAGGAGGCACTGGCCGATGTGGCGCTTGACTCTGAGGACTCGGTCACCGTCCTGCGGCAGTCGGGGGAGTACCTGGCGCGCAACCGGGACATGGACGCCATCCTCGGCAAGACCGCCGACGCGTCGCGTGCCTACATGGCGCCCGGCGCGCCGCCCACGGGCAGCCAGCTCGCGCGCTCGCTGATCGACCAGGTCGAGCGGCTGATCCACTGGCAGCGGCTGGAACAATACCCCGTGCTCGTGACGATCGGCCTGGGTACGCGCGCGGCGTTCCGGCCGGTGGAGCGGGCCATCGCCGACGACCAGCTCAAGACCGGCGTCGGCCTGGGCGTGTTGTGGGCCTGCGGGATCGGCCTGGCCTGGCTGGTGCGGCGCGTGAACGCCCAGGGCCGCAGCCGGCGCGAGCTGGAGTACGTCGCGATGAACGACTCGCTGACCGGCCTGCGAAGCCGCCACGCGCTGCTGCGCCACCTGTCCCAGGCGATCACGCGCGCGTCCGCCAGCGGGCAGAGGGTCGGCGTGCTGTACATGGACCTCAATGGCTTCAAGCCCGTGAACGACCTGCATGGCCACGCGGCGGGTGATGAGGTCCTCAAGGTGGTGGGTGCGCGCATCCGCAGTTGCGTTCGCAACGACGATGTCGTCGCCCGCATCGGCGGTGACGAGTTCGTCGTGGTGCTCGAACCCCTGTTGGGGGACGAGGCCCTGGCCAACCTTCGCAGCAGGATCGCCTGGACCCTGTCCACCCCCATCAACGTGGCCGATGTCGAGGTGCGTGTCGGGGCCAGCATCGGGCTGGCGGTCTTTCCGGACCATGGCGGTACGGCCGATGCGCTCCTGGTGCATGCCGACCGCGAGATGTACCAGCGCAAGGGGCAGGCCGCCGCGGCCGCCGCTGCCAAAGACTGAGCCGGAGTCCATCCCTTGCGCCTGTTGTCCCGCCTGTCCCCGCCCCGGTCCCTGAAGGTTCGCCTGACGCTGTTGACGCTGCTGGTCTTCCTGGCCAGCGCGGCGGGCCTGGCCCTGTATGTCGAGCGCCTGCTGCACACCAGCATCGAGCGCGTGCTGACGGCGCAGCAGCAGGACGTGACCTTGGCCCTGGCCGACCTGATCGACCGCCAGCTCAAGGAGCGGCAGCTGGCGCTGGAGCAGGTATCGCTCATGGCCGGCCTGCGCCCGACCAGCCGGCTGGAGATGCAGCGCATGCTGGACGACCTGCCGGTGTTCCAGAACCTGTTCAGTGGCGGCACCTTCGTCACCGATGCCCGTGGCGTCGCGATCGCCTCCCACCCCGTGTCGCTGCCACGCCTGGGCGTGAGCTTCGCCGACCGGGACTACGTGAGCCAGACCCTCGCCAGCGGGCGCCCCTACATCGGCCGCCCGGTGATGGGCCGGGTCACCAAGGCGCCGGTGGTGGTGATGGCCAGCCCCATTCGCAACGCGCGCGGCGAGGTGGTGGGTGTGGTGGCGGGCGTGCTGGACCTGGACCAGCCGGGCTTCCTCAACGCCTTCCGCGGCAAGACCTTCGGCGAGACGGGCTCGCTGCTGCTCGTCTCGGCGCGCGACCGGATGGTGGTCACCTCCTCCGACCGCGGGCGCATGCTGGCGACGCTGCCCCCGCCTGGCAACAGCCCTGTCCTGGACCGCTTCCTGGGCGGCTTCGAGGGCTCGACGATCTTCGTCGACCCGCGTGGCATCGAGGTCCTGTCCTCGGTCAAGCGCCTGGCCACGGCGCCCTGGTACGTGGCCGTGTCCCTGCCCACCGACGAGGCCTTCGAGCCCGCGCACGAGACGCTGCGCCATGCCCTGGTGGGCATCGCGCTGCTGGCCCTGTTCGCTGCGGCCATGACCTGGCTGGTGATGCGCCACCAGCTGGCCCCGCTGGGCGAGGCCGCCGGCCGGCTGGGGCGGCTGACGCCCGAGCAGCTGGCCGCCGGTGAGGTGCCGCAGCTGTCCGTCCAGCGCCTGGACGAGATCGGCATCCTGATCCAGTCCTTCAACGGCCTGGTCGACGAGCTCACGCGCCAGCGCCGCGAACTGGTCCGCAGCGAGGTCCTTTACAGCACGGCTTTCCGCACCAGCCCCGATGCGATCAGCATCAGCCGGATGGAGGATGGCCTGTTCCTCGCCATCAACGAGAGCTTCACCCGCATGTTCGGCTGGGACAGCGTCGAAGTCCAGGGGCGTCCGTCGTCGGCCCTGGGCCTGTGGCGCCGCCCGCAGGACCGGCAGTACCTGGTGGAGACCCTGCGCAAGCGCGGGCGCTGCGAGAGCTTCGAGACCGAGTTCGGCACCCGGGACGGGCATCCGGTGATGTTGCAGATGTCCGCCGCGCTGATCGAGCTGGACGGCCAGCCCTGCATCCTGGCCGTGTGCCACGACATCACGGCGCGCAAGCAGGCCCAGGTCCAGATCGAGCAGCTGGCGTTCAGCGACCCGGTCACGGGCCTGCCCAATCGCCGCCTCTTCATGGAACGGCTGCAGCTGGTCGTGACCGAGTGCGAGCGCCAGGGCCATGGCGCGGCGCTGCTGTATGTCGACCTCGACGACTTCAAGTCCCTGAACGACCGCCTGGGCCATGAGCATGGAGACCAGCTGCTGCGCCTGGTCGCCGCGCGCCTGGTGTCCGCCGTGCCGGCGGGCCACACCGTGGCGCGACTGGCTGGCGACGAGTTCGTGGTGCTGCTCAAGGACCTGGACCCGGATCCGGATTTCGCCCTGTCCCAGGCCCGCGCCTTCGGCGAGGCCCTGCTGCAGCGCGTGCGCGAAGTGGCGGTGATCGCGGGCGCCGATTACCACGGCAGCGCCAGCATCGGCCTGGCCCTGCGGGGCCAGGGGGCCAGCACGCCCTCGGCGCTCCTGAGTTGCGCCGACCTGGCCACGTACCACGCCAAGATGGCGGGCGGCGACCGGCTGGTGGCCTTCGACCCGGCGATGCAGGACAACCTGAACGCCCGCGTCGCGATGGAAGACGACCTGCGCGAAGCCCTGAAGACCGGCCAGTTCCGCCTGTACTACCAGCCCCAGGTGGATGTGGACGGGCGTATCACCGGCGCCGAGGCGCTGGTGCGCTGGCAGCACCCGGCGCGCGGCATGGTGTCGCCGGGCGATTTCATTCCGGTGGCCGAGGACAGCGGAATGATCGTGGAGCTGGGGCGCTGGATCCTGGGCGAAGCCTGCCGCCAGGTGGCGCAGTGGCATGCCGATCCCCGGCTGGCCGGGTTGACCGTGTCGGTGAACGTGAGCTCGCGCCAGTTCGAGCAGCCCGACTTCGTCTCCCTGGTCCTGGACCAGGTGGCCGCCAGCGGCATCGATCCCTCACGATTGAGCCTGGAGCTCACCGAGAGCCTGCTGATCGACAACATCGACGATGTCACCGCCAAGATGTCCGCCCTCGGCCAGCGGGGCATCGGCTTCGCGCTGGACGACTTCGGCACGGGCTTCTCCTCGCTGTCCTACCTCAAGCGCCTGCCTTTCAACGAACTCAAGATCGACCAGGGCTTCGTCCGCGCGATCGACGCCGACGCCAACGACCTGGCCATCGCCCGCATGATCGTGGCCCTGGGCCGCAGCCTGGGCCTGGCGGTGGTGGCCGAAGGGGTGGAGACGCCGGCCCAGCGCTCGGTGCTGGCCGGCATCGGCTGCGAGTGCTTCCAGGGCTACCTGTTCAGCCGGCCGCTGCCGGCGGCCGACTTCGCGGAGTACGTGCGCCGGCATGCGGCCGCGGCCGAGGCCGCGGCAGGCTGAAACCCTGCGCCCAACAACCTTGGTGCGGACGCGGACCGCGCAACTTGGCAAACTTGCCGTGATGCAGTCATCTTCCCTGGCCGCCTGGCGGTTCGACAACACCTATGCACGTGAGCTGGCGGGCCTGCACGCGCCCTGGCAGCCGGCCCCTGTTCCGGCGCCGCGCCTGCTGTTCCTCAACCAGCCGCTGGCGGCTGAACTGGGCCTGGACCCGGCCACCGTGTCCGGGCCCGAGGGCGCCGCGCTGTTCGCGGGCAACACCTTGCCCCCGGGCGCGCAGCCGATCGCGCAGGCCTACGCGGGCCACCAGTTCGGCGGCTTCTCGCCGCAACTGGGGGATGGCCGCGCCCTCCTGTTGGGGGAGCTGTTCGACACCACCGGCCAGCGGCGGGATATCGCCTTCAAGGGCTCGGGCCGCACGCCGTTCTCCCGCGGGGGTGACGGCAAGGCCGCCGTCGGTCCCATGCTGCGCGAGGCCCTCATCGGCGAGGCCATGCACGCGCTGGGCATTCCCACCACGCGGGCGCTGGCCGTGGCGGCCACCGGCGAATCCGTCTACCGCGAGCGGCCCTTGCCCGGTGCCGTGCTGACGCGCGTGGCGGCCAGCCACCTGCGGGTGGGGACCTTCCAGTTCGCCGCCGCCCGCGGCGACGGGCCGCGCCTGCGCCTGCTGGCGGACTACGCCATCGCCCGCCATGACCCCGACCTGGCCGGCACCCCGGGCCGCTACCTGGGGCTGCTGGCGCGTGTGGCGCAGCGGCAGGCGGCGCTGGTCGCGCAGTGGATGAACGTGGGCTTCATCCACGGCGTCATGAACACCGACAACATGACGGTGTCCGGCGAGACCATCGACTACGGGCCCTGCGCCTTCATGGAGGCCTTCGACCCGCAGGCCGTCTTCAGCTCCATCGACCGCCAGGGCCGCTACGCCTACGGCAACCAGCCCGCCATCGCGCGCTGGAACCTCGCGCGGCTGGCCGAGGCCCTGTTGCCGCTGGTGGTGGAGGACGAGGTCGCGGCCGGGGCGGACGAGGAAGCCGCGGCCGAGCGCCTGGTGGCCGATGCCACGGCCGTGATCGATGCCTTCCCCGCCCAGTACCAGGCCTGCCTGCTGCAGGGGCAGCGCGCCAAGCTGGGGCTGGCACCGGCGACCGTGCAGGGCGCGGGCGATGCGCTGGAAGAGGCCGACGCAGGCGCAGACACCGACGCCAGGCTGGCTGGCGACTGGCTGGGCCTGCTGCAGGCCCAGCGCGTGGACTTCACCCTCGGCTGGCGCCGCCTGGCCGATGCGGCGGCAGGCGATGAGGCCCCGTTGCGGGGCCTGTTCACCGACCCGCAGGCGCTGCAGGCCTGGCTGGCCCGGTGGCAGGCCCGCTGCGCACGCGACAGCGCCAGCACCCCGGCCGACCGCGCCCGGCGGATGCGCCAGGCCAGCCCCTGGATCATCGCGCGCAACCACCAGGTGGAACTGGCGCTGGAAGCGGCCACGCAGGAGGGCGACCTCGCGCCCTTCGAGCGCCTGCTGGCGGCCTTGCGCGAGCCCTTCGAGGAACGGCCGGCCTTCGCGGCCTATGCCCAGCCCGCGCCTGCCGCAGTGACGGCGTCCTACCGCACGTTCTGCGGTACCTGAGCCGGGGCGGCCGGGCCAGGTGTGCCTGCGGCGCCCGCCGTTGCAGCCGATCCCGCCGCAGCCTCGATCTTCCCCTGCGTGGCCGCATACGTGGCGGCACGCGGGCCGCCCAGGCTGACCGCGCGCCGCGCCGCCTCCTGTGCCTCGCCCACACGCCCGAGTTCCAGCAGCGCCTGCGCGAGGTTGTTCCACGCGTCCGCCGCCTCGGGATGGCGCTGCGTGGCCTGGCGGTAGTGGTCCTGCGCCTGTGCCAGCTGACCCTGCCGGTAGGCCGCGTTGCCCAGCGCCAGCCGGGCGAACAGGTTGCCCGGCCAGGCCGCCAGCGCCGACTCGTAGGCGCGCGGGCCCAGCGCCGGCATCACGCGCTCGAAGGCGGCCGCCGAGGCGATGTAATCCGGCTCGTTGGCCGTGGCCGGCAGCCGGCCCGGCGGCAGCGCCACCAAGGCCCAGCGCTCGGACCGGGCCCAGGTGCGGTCGAACTCGTGCAGCGGCATCACCAATCGGCGGTGCGGGCCCGAGCGCAGGGTCAGGGTCTGGGCGGCCAGGTCATAGCCCACCACCACGGCGTAATGCCACTGGGTGCGCAGCAGCCCGCCCACATCCTGCAGGACGACCACCGGGTGCCCGGCGGCCACCTCGCGCAGCAGCGCATCGGGCTGCTTGCGCAGCACATAGGGCACGGCGCCCGCCCGGCGGGAAGCCCCGAGCAGTTCGACCTGCAGGCTGCCTTGCCGCGCGGGCAGGTACACCTGCTCCACCAGCTGCGCGGGCGTGCGGTCGATCCCGGCGCTTTGCAGCACCGTTGCCAGGGCGGCAGGTCCGCACTGGAAGTCCTCCTGGGGATGGAAAGGCACGTCCGCCAGTTCCACCTGCGCCGCCTGGGTGGGCGGCAGGCCCTGGCGGTAGTCCGGCGGGCCCAGTGAGGCGCATCCCGCCAGCGTGGCCAGCAGGAGGGCGGCCAGTCCCGCCCGCCATCGCGGCGGCATCGCGGCACCGGCCGCGCGCATCGGCCGTCGCATCGCCCCTCAGAGCGCGATGGCGACGAGGATGGCCACCAGCAGGATCAGGACCAGGTCCTGGTTGCTGAGGTCACCCCCTGCGGGCAGGGTGTCGACGCGCTGGGCCAGGGCGTGGACCTCGGCCTCGCTCAGCGAGGCCACGCGGTCGCGGGCCACCAGCCCGCTCAGGCCCATGGCCTGCAGCCGCTGTGCGGCATTGGCCCGGTCCACGAAGGACTGGACCTTGGCGCGGTCCAGCTCGACCTGGCTGGGGGTTGCCAGCGCATCGGTATCGACGATCTCGGCTTGTGCGAAGGGGGCCTGCGCCGACAGCGACAGGGCGAGGCTCAGGGCCAGGGCGCGGGAGAGGTGGGTGCGGATCTTGTTGTTCATGGTTGTTCCTTCCAGCAAGGGGGGAAACGATCCTAGGCTCAGCCTGGCCGGCCCGTCGACTGGATGAGGTAACAACTGCTGCAAATTGCATCCTGGGGGCCGGGGTGGCCCATGCATGACAATGGCCTCCATCTGCTGCCGTTGCCGACACCGCCTTGTCCTCCCTGATGCCCGATCCCCAGCCGCTGATTTCCACCTTGCCCAACGGGCTGACGCTGTTGGCCGTGCCCATGCCGCAGCTGGCCAGCGCCAGCGTGGCCGTCTTCATCCGGGCCGGCTCGCGCGACGAGCCCGACGCGCAGGCCGGGGTCAGCCATTTCCTGGAGCACATGGCCTTCAAGGGCACGGCCACGCGCTCGGTGCAGGCGGTCAACCTGGCGGCCGAGTCGCTGGGCGCGGACATGAACGCCTACACCGACAAGGACGCCACCTGCTACCACCTCGAGGGCCTGGGCCGGCATGTGCCGCAGATGACGCAGCTGCTGGCGGACATCGTGCTGGCCAGCACCTTCCCGCCCGCCGAGCTGGAGCGCGAGCGCGACGTGATCCTGCAGGAGGCCACCGAGTACGACGAGGACCCGCAGCAGCTGTCCTACCTGTTGCTGGACCGGGCCCTGTGGGGCGACCATCCCATGGGCCGGCCGATCATCGGCACGCCGGAAACCATCGGCGCCATCACGCGCGACGACCTGGTCGCCCATGTGAAGGCCCATTACGTGGGCGAGCGCATGGTCGTGGCCTGCGCCGGCAACTTCGACGTGGAGGCCTTCCTGGCCCAGGCGCAGGCGCTGTTCGGCGGCGTGCCCCGGGGTGACAGCGCCCGCGCGCCCGTGGTGCCGCAGACACCGCCCCACCTCGGCCAGGCCCAGGCCCGGCGGCTGCCCGGGCTGTCGCAGGCCTACGTCACCATCGCCTGGCCCATTGCCACCCGCAGCGAGCATGCGCACCTGGCCAGCTTCGTCGCCACCCTCTTCGGCGGCGGCATGAGCGCGCCCTTGGTGGATGCGGTGCGCGAACGGCTGGGGCTGGCCTACTCCGTGGGCGCCACGGCCGACGTGGGCGACGCGCACGGCGCCTTCATGGTGGACGCCACCACCACCCCTGACAAGGTGCCTGCCTTCACCCAGGAACTGGCCCGCCTGATGGCGCAGCACGCGCAGGCCGTCTCGGCCACGGACCTGGAGCGCGCCCGCAACCAGCTGGTCGTCTCCCTGGTGCGTACCGCGGAGCGGCCGCTGCGCATGCTGCAGCGATGCGTGGACCTGCTGTGGGCGCGGGGTGAGGTGTTCAGCGTGCAGGAGGCCGTGGCGGCAGTGGAGGCGATCGACGGCGCACGGGTGCGCCAGGCCTTCGAGGGCATGCTGGCGCACCCGGCGGCCACCGTGCTGGTGGGGGCGGGGGCGGCCGCCACGCGGGCCCGGGAGATCCAGGCGCGGCTGCGCCAGCCTTGAGCCAGAAGCGCAAAGGCCGCCCATGGGGCGGCCTTTGCGATGAAACCGCCGTGCGGGCGGCTCCTTCCGGTGATACCGGCAATCAGGACAGGTGCGCGTTGACCAGCTTGGTCATTTCGAACATCGTGACCTGGGCCTTGCCGAAG
>JACCEA010710937.1_pt1 | contig 22094 bp, 19 predicted proteins | sample 7449851 | NCBI WGS metagenome assembly JACCEA01 (sample SAMN15323453, study PRJNA562643) | freshwater metagenome | isolation source: river surface water | place: USA:Blue River Watershed | collected 2017-08-18 | reverse complement strand
CTGAGCCAGGATCAAACTCTTCAGTTCGATCTTGATTTATTACTCATAAAAACGGAATTGAAGTGAACTTCACTTCTATTCTCATGAGCGTTTGTCGGCTATAAGCCGAGTTCCGAAGAACTTGGCAGTCACCATCAAACGCCCACGCTTATCGGCTGTATATTTTTAAAGATCACGACAACTTCCGTCATCGTTGCCCGCTGCGATCAGCGAAGCCTTGCATTGTAGCACGCTTTTTCGTGCTCGCTTCAGAAAATTTCAAAATTTTTTGAAGCCGCTTGTTGCATTGCTTGAGCAGCGCCGCAATCAGCGAAGCCCTCAATTATGACACAGCTTTTGAAGCTTTGCTCATCTCGCTTTAATTTTTTGCATCGCAATCTGTTTAAAGCTTTGAGGGTTTTCACTAAGCACTTCTGCTCAGCGAAGCCTTGAATTATGGCACAACTTCCCGACATCTGACAAGACAGCCTCAAAAAAGTTTTCGGGGTACGCCAGATAATTCACGCATGTCCCTGATCACCCTGCTCGACGCCAGCCTGGCCTTTGGTCATGTCCCCCTGCTTGACCACGCCAGCTTTTCACTGGAAGAACAAGAACGCGTGGGCCTCATCGGCCGCAACGGCACGGGCAAATCCTCCCTGCTCAAGATATTGAGTGAACTGGAACGCCCTGACGACGGCTCACTCCATATACAGAAGGGACTGCGCGTCGCCTATGTGCCGCAGGAGCCCGTGCTGAACCCGGAGCACACCTTGTTTGAATCGGTACGCCAGGGGCTGGGGCCAGTACTTCAACTGATTGACGACTACACCCACAGCCGCGGCGATCTGCACGCCTTGCAAAGCCAGATCGAAGCACTGGATGGCTGGAGCTGGGAGCAACGGGTGTCTGAAACCCTGCACCGCCTGCACCTCGACCCCGAGGCGCGCATCGCCTCGTTGTCTGGCGGCAACCGCAAGCGGGCCGCCCTGGCGCAGGCCCTGGTGGCCCGCCCCGACGTGCTGCTGCTGGATGAGCCGACCAACCACCTGGACATGGACAGCATCGCCTGGCTGGAAGACTTGTTGCTGGCCTTCAAGGGCAGCGTGGTCACCATCAGCCACGACCGCGCCTTTCTGGACCGTGTGGCCACCCGCATGGTCGAGCTCGACCGTGGCCGCCTCACTTCCTACCCCGGCAACTTCGCGCAGTACCAGACACTCAAGGAAGAACAACTGGCCCAGGAGGCCGTGATCAACGCCAAGGCCGACAAACTGCTGGCCCAGGAAGAAGTCTGGATCCGCAAGGGTGTGGAAGCCCGCCGCACCCGTGCGCAAGGACGCATCAACCGCCTGATGGCGCTGCGCGAAACCCGCGCGCAGCGCCGAGAGACCATGGGCAGCGTGCGCATGGAAGTCGCCAGTGGCGCACCCAGCGGCAAGATCGTGGCCGATCTGGAGCACGTGAGCAAGAGCTTCACAGCAGCCGACGGCTCCCCGCGCACCATCGTGCGCGACTTCAGCGGCACCATCCTGCGTGGCGACAAGGTCGGCCTGATCGGCCCCAATGGCGCAGGCAAGACCACCTTGCTCAAGCTGATTCTGGGCGAACTGGAAGCCGACAGCGGCAAGATCCGCCGAGGCACCAACCTGAGCGTGGCCTATTTTGACCAGATGCGCGAGCAAATCGATCTGGACGCCACCCTGGAGGATTTCATCAGCCCCGGCAGCGAGTGGATCGAAATCGGCAACAAGCGCACCCACGTCAAAAGCTACCTGGGTGACTTTTTGTTCTCACCCGCCCGGGCCAACTCGCCGGTGCGCAGCCTCTCCGGCGGTGAACGCAACCGCCTGCTGCTGGCCCGCCTGTTCGCGCGCCCGGCCAATGTGCTGGTGCTGGATGAACCCACCAACGACCTGGACATCGATACCCTGGAGCTGCTGGAAGACCTGCTTCAACAATACGAAGGCACGGTGTTTCTGGTCAGCCACGACCGGCGCTTTCTGGACAACGTGGTCACCAGCACCCTGGTGGCCGAAGGCGATGGTCTGTGGCGCGAATACGAAGGCAGCGTCGAAGACTGGCTGACCCAGTCGGCCCGCGCCCGCCCGGCGCGGGAAACGGCCAAGGCCCCGGCCACCCCCGCCGCATCGGCACCGCAAACCAACGCCACGCCGACCGCAAGCACCCGCCGCAAGCTCAGCTACAAGGAACAGCGCGAACTGGAAGCCCTGCCCGGCCAGATCGAGGCCCTCGAGACCGAGCAGGCCCAACTGGAAAAGGCCCTGGCCGACGGCTCGCTGTACGCCAGCGACCCGCCGCGGGCCGCCCAGATGGCCTCGCGGCTGATGGAAGTCGAAGAGGCGTGGATGGCGGCCATGGAGCGGCTCGAAGCCCTGCAAACCGTGTGACTGGGCGACAGGCCTGGGCGCCCGGTGCGGATACAGTGCAAACATGACCGCTGCCGAAATATCTGCCCTGCTGATCCTGGCCACAGCCACCAGCTTCACGCCCGGGCCCAACACCACCCTGTCCACCGCGCTCGCCGCCAATCGGGGTTTGCGAGGCGCACTGCATTTTGTGCTGGCCGTTCCGGTGGGCTGGGGACTGCTGTTCACCTTGACGGCCGTGGGCATGGGTTCTCTGGTCATGGCTGTGCCGGCATTGCGCTGGGCCATCGTGCTGGGCGGCGTGGGCTACCTGCTGTGGCTGGCGCGGCGTTTGTGGAACAGCGGCCAGCTGAGCCAGGCCGACCAAAACCGAATGGACGTGAGCTTTGTGCAAGGGGTGCTGCTGCAATTCCTGAACATCAAGGCCTGGATGCTGGCCCTGTCCATCGTGGGCGGCTGGGTGGCAGGCAAGCCCGACGCCATCAGCCGTTACCTGCAAACCCTGCCGCTGATGCTGTTTTTTGCCTTCAGCAGCAACTTCACCTACGCCCTGGTGGGCTCGGTGCTGCGCCACTGGCTCGCGCAAGGTCAGCGCCTGCAGGCCTTCAACCGGCTGATGGCGCTGGTGCTGACCGCCACCGCCGGCTGGATCGCCTGGAGCCTGTCCGCTGCGGCATGATCCCATTCAGAAAAGACAAATCAGAAGGTTTCCATGAGCTTCACCCTCGCGCAACGCGCCCACAAGATGAACCCCTCGGTGATCCGCGAGATCCTGAAGGTCACGGAACGCCCCGGCATCATCAGTTTTGCAGGTGGACTGCCTTCGCCCAACACCTTTCCTATTGAGGCCATGCGCGAGGCCAGCGAGCGCGTGCTGAGCCTGGACGGCCGCGCCGCCCTGCAATACGCGGCCAGCGAAGGCCTGCCCCAGCTGCGCGAATGGGTGGCGCAGGATCTGAAGAAACAGGGTATGCAGGTCAGCCCTGACCAGGTCCTGATCACCACCGGCAGCCAGCAGGGCCTGGATCTGGTGGCGAAGGTGCTGATCGATGCAGGCAGCAAGATCCTGGTCGAGACCCCCACCTACCTGGGCGCGCTGCAGGCCTTCATGCCGATGGAGCCCGGCGTCGTGAGCGTGGACAGCGACGACGAAGGCGTGGATGCCCATGACCTGCGCGCCAAGGCGCTCGATGCACGCTTCATTTACCTGCTGCCCAATTTCCAGAACCCGACCGGCCGCACCATGAGCGAGGCACGCCGCGTTGCTGTGGCCCGCGTCGCGCAGGACAGTGGTTTGCCAGTGATCGAAGACAACCCCTACGGTGACCTGTGGTTTGACGCCGCGCCCGCCGCCTCGCTCAGTTCACGCCTGCCTGAGCAAAGCCTGTACCTGGGCTCGTTCTCCAAGATCCTGGCTCCCGGTCTGCGTCTGGGCTATGTGGTCGCGCCCAAGGCGCTCTACCCCAAGCTGCTGCAGGCCAAACAGGCCGCCGACCTGCACACGCCCAGCTTCAACCAGCGGGTGGTGGCCGAAGTGCTCAAGGATGGCTTCATCGATCGCCATGTGCCCACCATCCGTGCGCTTTACAAGCGCCAGTGCGAAGCCATGCTCGCCGCTTTGGACCGAGAAATGGCCGGTCTGGGCGTGACATGGAACCGTCCTGCGGGCGGCATGTTCCTGTGGGCGCAATTGCCCAAGGGCATGGACGCCGTGCAGTTGCTGCCCCACGCTGTGGACAAGAACGTGGCCTTCGTGCCCGGCGCAGCCTTCTACGCGGCCAACCCGGTGCAGGAAACGCTGCGCCTGTCTTTCGTCACTTCGACCGTGGAACAGATCCAGACCGGCGTGGCCGCGCTGGCGCAAACCATCCGCGAGCACCTGCCACGCTGAGGACCGCATGCGCAGACGCCCATTCCAGCAAGTCGATGTCTTCACCGCCGAGCCCCTGCGCGGCAACCCGCTGGCCGTGGTGCTCGATGGCAGCGATCTGAGCGATGCACAGATGCAGGCCTTTGCGGCCTGGACGCAGCTGAGCGAAACCACTTTTGTGTTGCCGCCCACGCCCGAAGGCCTGGCAGGTGGCGCCGACTACCGCGTGCGCATCTTTACCCCTGGCGGTGAATTGCCCTTTGCCGGTCACCCCACGCTGGGCACGGCGCACGCCTGGTTGCAGGCGGGCGGGAAGCCGCAAGCGGCCGACCGGATCGTGCAGGAATGCGGCGTCGGTCTCGTCAACCTGCGCCAGCAAGACGGCCGCTGCGCCTTTGCCGCGCCACACCTGCGCCGGGCCGATCCCGCGCCTGAAAAACTCGCCGCCGTGCTGGACGCCCTCGGCTTGGGCGCCGACGAAGTGCTGGCCGCGCAGGACCTGCACAACGGCCCTCACTGGCTGGGCCTGCTGCTGCCCGATGTGGAGACCGTGCTCTCGCTCACGCCGGACCACACCGCCCTCAAACGGCTGGGCACCAAGGTCGGCGTAGCGGCCAGACGCAACAACGCCGAAGGCCTGATCCGCCGCGCCAGCCGGGAGGCCCGGGCCTTTGCCACACACCCTGACACCACCGATCTGGAAGTACGCGGCTTTGCGGCCCCTGTGGGCATCACCGAAGACCCGGTCACTGGCAGCCTGAACGCCTCGCTGGCGCAATGGCTGATCGCTGACGGCCACATGCCCGCCTGCTACCGGGCCAGGCAAGGCACCGCGCTGGGTCGTGCGGGCCAGGTGTTTGTACAACGCGACGACGAAGGCCAGGTCTGGATCGGCGGTGACGTGGTCGGTTGCATTGAAGGCACCGTGCGCCTGTGAAAACTGCGCTCGACCACCTGGTGGTGATCGCCACCTCTCTGGACGAGGGTGTGGCCTGGTGTGAGCAAACGCTGGGCGTGTCACCGGGCCCAGGCGGCCAGCACCCGCTGATGGGCACCCACAACCGCCTGCTGCGCATCGGTGGCCCGGGCTTTGAACGGGCCTACCTGGAAATCCTGGCGATCGAGCCCGGTGTGCAGCCAGTGCGCCAACCCCCTCTGCGCCGCTGGTTCGACATGGACGATGCGGCGCTGATGGCGCAAGTGCGTGACCGTGGCCCGCAACTCTTGCACTGGGTGGCGCGCACCGATGCGCTGGACACCGTCCTGGCCTGCTGCGCGCGGCACGGCTGGCATCGCGGCCCGGCCCTGCAGGCCTCACGCATGACCCCCAGCGGTCTGCTGCAATGGCGCATCAGCGTGCGCGATGACGGTCAGCGGCTGATGGGGGGCGTGCTGCCCACGCTCATCGAATGGGGCAACGTCCACCCGGCCGATGCCATGCCCGCCAGCGGACTGATGCTGCAGCGCATGGTCCTGCAACACCCACAGGCCACAGCCCTGCAAGACTGGGCCCAAACCGTCGGTCTGGCGCAAGTCGAATGGCAGTGCGGTCCCGCGGCCCTGCAGGCGGTACTGTCCACGCCGCGTGGCCAGGTACGGCTGGGATCGCCGGTGTGACAGGCCGCCGCGGTCAGCCTGCCGACAATCGTTGTCAAACAACACGATTCTTATGGGAACCCTCTACCTTGTGCGCCACGGCCAGGCCTCGTTTGGCGAAGACGATTACGACCGCCTGAGCCCGCTGGGCCACCGGCAGGCACAGCGCCTGGGCGAGTACCTGCGCCAGCGCTTTGCGCGCGAGGGCGTACAGATCGACACCGTGCTGATGGGCAGCCTCACGCGACACCGCGAGACCTGGGAAGGCATCGCCCAGGGCGCAGGCTGGTCGCACGAGCCACAGGTCTGGCCAGGCCTGAACGAATACGACAGCCACGCGTTGCTCGAAGCCATCCATCCTGAACCGCTGGCCAAACCCGACACGCCCGAGCTCTACCGCCACCACTTCCGGCTGCTGCGCGACGCACTCAAGGCCTGGATGGATGGCCGCATCGCGCCCAAAGGCATGCCTGTCTACAGCGACTTTGTGGCGGGCATCGAACAGGCGCTGGACCATGTGCGCCAGCACTGCGCGGGCAACGCGCTGATCGTCTCCAGCGGAGGTCCGATTTCGACCGCCGTGGGCCGTGTGCTGGGCACGCCGGCCGAAACCACGATCGAGCTGAACCTGCGCATCCGCAACACGGCCCTGACCGAATTTGCCTTCAACCCCAAACGCCACATGCTGGTGACCTACAACACCTTGCCGCACCTCGACAGCGCCGAGCACAAAGACTGGGTGACTTACGCCTGAGTGGCCGCCCAGGCTGGCGCCAACTCAACGCATGGGTGGGGGCTCGCCCATGCGCGTGAACAGGCTTCGGCCGCGGGGGCGGCCTCCTGCAGCCTGAGGTCAGGTTCAACGCAGGGTGTCGGCGGGCAGCTGGTCGATTTCGTTCAGCAGGCGCGCCAGCGAACGGCCTGCAGCCTGCACCAGCGCCTGGCCCTTGTCCGCTGTCGCCATCGCCGCGTTGCCCGCAGCGCCCTGCAGGTTGTAGTCCTGCATCTGCCAGGCCAGCTTGGCACTCTTGCCGTTGCCCAGGATCGGGAACTTCGCGGCGCGGTCCTGCGAAGTGGAATGGAAATTCTGCGCCGCCGCCATGCGCACGCGGTCGGCCCGCAGCGCCAGCATCATCGAGGTTTCCACATCGCCCGCATGCACACCAAAACGGTGCTCATTGGCATCGAAGAGGGCATTCACATCCCGCCCGGCCTCGTCGGTCAAAGGCAGGTTGAACCAGCTCACGCTGTAGACCAGCATACCCAGGCGTGCCCGCAGATCGCGCGCCACCACGTCCAGAAGGCTGACCTGTCCGCCGTGGCTGTTGAAGAGCACCAGCTTCTTGACGCCGCTGGCGGCCACCGACTCGGCGATGTCGGTCCATAGGCGAATGACTGTTTCGGCCCGAAGCGTGAGCGTGCCGGCAAAAGCCGTGTGCTCGGGGCTGTAACCCACCGCCTGCGTCGGCAAGAACAGCGCCGGCAGATCGGCCGGCAGGTGCGGCAGACAAGCGTGCACCACGCCATCGGCCAGATCGGCGTCCACCGACAGCGGCAGGTGCGGACCATGCTGCTCGGTCGCGGCCACGGGCAGCACCGCTATGGCGCGCGAGCGGTCCAGAGCGGCAAAGTCGGTGGTGGCCAGATCGGCCCAGAAACGGGGCAAGGTGCTCATGGGCCCATCTTAAAGGAGGGCATGCCCCGGGGTGTACAGTGCGGGGTGTCTCTGGATTCCCCCGTCGCCATGCCTGTTCTCTTGCGCCTAGCCCTGTCGCTTTGCCTGCTTTGTCTGTCGTTCATTGCGCCAGCCCAAACTGCGCTGCGCAACGAACAGGTGCAGGCGCAACTGCTGGCACATGCGCCGCAAGGCGTTCAGGCCGGCCAGACCTTCTGGCTGGGCCTGAAGCTCGAACACGCGCCGCACTGGCACACCTACTGGCAAAACCCGGGTGATTCGGGCCTGCCCACGCAACTGCGCTGGCAGCTGCCGGCGGGCCTGCAGGCGGGCGAAATCGCCTGGCCCCTGCCTAAAAAGATCCCGATCGGCAGCCTGGCCAACTATGGCTACGAGGGCACGCTGCTGCTGGCTGTACCGGTCACCGTCACGCCACAGTTCCAGCCCCCTGTCACCGGCAAGCTGCGCGTTGAGCTGCAGGCCGACTGGCTGGTCTGCCGCCAGGAATGTATCCCGCAGGAAGGCCGCTTGGCGCTCGAGCTGCCCGTGCGCAGCGCCACCGCGCTGCACGGGGCGCTGTTCGATGCGGCACAGGCCGCCACGCCCCAGACGCACACCGGCGCACACATCGCCCACCTGAGCGAAGACGGCAAAACCCTGCAACTGCGCATCGAACAACTGCCCGCCGCCTGGCGAGGCCAGACACTGACCTTGCTGCCGGTCACCACAGGCGTGGTAAACAACGCAGCCCCGCAAGGTCAGGGCTGGACGCAACAGTGGGATGGCAACAGCTGGACCGCGCGCGTGCCCGTGTCGGACGAGCGCAGCGAGGGTCCGGCCCGGATGCACTGGGTGCTGGCCCGCGGTCCCGAAACCTCGCCACGCCCGCCCGCGCTGCAGGTGGATACCCCGGTGCAGGGCCAGTGGCCGGCGCTGGCAGCAGCCGGCGGCGTCTCAGCCGAACTGACGCGTGCGCTCGAAGCCAATGCCCAAACCGCCCCTTCCAGCCCGCCCGGCCTGGCGGGGCTGGGGCTGGCGCTGCTGGGCGCCTTCGCAGGCGGCCTGATCCTCAACCTCATGCCCTGCGTGTTCCCGGTGCTGGCCATCAAGCTGCTGGGCGTTTCACGTCCAGGCATCACTGGCGCCGCCCACCGTGCGGCAGGCCTGGCCTACACCGGTGGTACGGTGCTGTCGTTTGTGCTGCTGGGCGGCCTGATGCTGGCGCTGCGCGCGGCCGGCGAGCAGTTGGGCTGGGGCTTTCAGCTGCAGTCGCCCGGCGTGGTCACCACGCTGGCTGTCCTGTTCACCTTTCTGGGCCTGAACCTGGCCGGCCTGTTCGAGTTCGGGCAGATGCTGCCTTCCTCGCTGGCCAGTCTGCAAAGTCGTCACCCGACGGTGGACGCCGCCCTCTCAGGCGTGCTGGCGGTGGCGGTGGCCTCGCCCTGCACCGCGCCTTTCATGGGCGCCTCGCTCGGGCTGGCGGTGAGCCTGCCGGCGCTGCAGGCGCTGGCGATTTTTGCCGTCATGGGTCTGGGCATGGCCCTGCCCTACCTGGCCGTGAGCTTCTGGCCCGCGCTGGCGCACCGCCTGCCACGTCCCGGCGCCTGGATGGCCACTTTCCGTCAGGCCATGGCTTTTCCGATGTTCGCCACCGTGGTCTGGCTGGTCTGGGTGCTGGGCCAGCAAAGCGGCATGGACACCGCTGCCGCCCTCCTGGCCATGCTGGTGCTGCTGGCCTTCGGCGTGTGGGCCGCCACGCGTCAGGGCCGCGCCCGCTTCGGTCTGCTGGCGCTGGCTGCACTGCTGGGGGCTGGACTGATCAGCCAGTGGCCACGCGCAGAAACGGCGCCGAGCCCGACCGCCCAAAGCGGCGAGCGCTGGCCAGCCTGGAGCGAAGCCACCGTACAGCGCGAGCTGGCCGCCGGCCGCACCGTGTTCGTGGACTTCACCGCTGCCTGGTGCGTGACCTGCCAGTACAACAAGAAAACCGTGCTGGCCAGCGCCGAGGTGCTGGCCGCCTTCGACAGCCGGCAGGTGGTGAGCCTGCGCGCCGATTGGACCCGGCGCGACGCGGCCATCACCCGCGCCCTGAACGCGCTGGGCCGCAGCGGCGTGCCGGTGTATGCGGTGTACGCGCCCGGGCGTGCGCCGCAAGTGCTGTCCGAGCTGCCCTCGGCCCGTGAGATCGTTCAGGCCTTGCGCTGAAGGCTGTTCGGCCGCAGGGGCGGTCTCCCGAAAATTTCACCTGGATCGGGCCTGCGACAATCGGGGCATGACATCCTTTGCCCCTTTGCAAAACGACACCTTCCTGCGCGCCTGCCTGCGCCAGGCCACCGACCACACCCCCATCTGGCTGATGCGCCAGGCCGGCCGCTACCTGCCCGAGTACTGCGCCACCCGCGCCAAGGCCGGCAGCTTCATGGGCCTGGCCACCAATGTGGATTACGCGACCGAAGTCACGCTGCAACCGCTGGAGCGCTACCCGCTGGACGCCGCCATCCTGTTCAGTGACATCCTGACGGTGCCCGACGCCATGGGCCTGGGCCTGTCGTTCGCGCAGGGCGAAGGCCCCAGGTTTGCGAAAAACGTGCGTGACGAAGCCGCTGTGGCCCAGCTGGCCGTGCCCGACATGGACAAGCTGCGCTACGTGTTCGACGCCGTCACCAGCATTCGCAAGGCCCTGAATGGCCGCGTACCGCTGATCGGCTTTTCGGGCAGCCCCTGGACGCTGGCCTGCTACATGGTCGAAGGCGCAGGCTCGGACGACTACCGCCAGGTCAAAAGCCTGATGTACAGCCGCCCAGACCTGATGCACCGCATCCTGCAGATCAATGCCGACGCGGTAGCACTGTACCTGAACACCCAGATCGAAGCCGGTGCCCAGGCGGTGATGATTTTCGACAGCTGGGGCGGCGTGCTGGCCGATGGCGCCTTCCAGGAGTTCAGCCTGGCCTACACCCGCCGTGTGCTGGCCCAGCTCAAGACCGAACATGCCGGCGCGCGCATCCCGCGCATCGTCTTCACCAAGGGCGGCGGACTGTGGCTGAGCGAGATGGGCGAGCTCGACTGCGAAGTGCTGGGCCTGGACTGGACCATGAACCTGGGCAAAGCGCGCGCGCTCGTGGGCGGCCAGGTCGGTGGCCCGGGCAAGGCGCTGCAGGGCAACATCGACCCCAATGTGCTGTTTGCCCCGCCCGAGAAGGTGGCCGAGCAGGCCCGCCGCGTGCTCGACAGCTTTGGCCGCCCGCACACCGATGCCAGCACCACCGGCCCGACCCACATCTTCAACCTGGGCCACGGCATCAGCCAGTACACGCCGCCCGAGCATGTGGCGGCGCTGGTCGAGGCGGTGCACAGCCACTCGCGCGCGCTTCGCCGCGTGGCCTGACCGGTTAGCACAAAAACCAGCCCTTCAGCACACTTTTTTTGCGAAAAATCGTGCCCGGAGGGCTTGACTTATGCACAAAACAGCCAAGCCCTGTATCGGCGTGAAACGTCTTCTCCCCCAACCCTTCAGAACGCTGACATGTTCGCTAAGTCGTTGATTTCATTAGGGTTGATTTCCTGCACATCGAATGGGCATTTTGACCGAAGGCTTGATTTTCAAGGGTTCCGGGGCCGCAGCACCCAGTTTTCAACAAAGTTATCCACAGAAAATCTGAATCGCACCTAAAGATCAGAAAAATCAAGCACTTAACTCGAATATCGAGAAAATTGCTAAAGCGTGAAACCGTTTTGATCGCCCCATGACCGCCACCACAGACCATTGGATCGAAGTCGCCGTGCAGACGCCGGCACACAGTGGTGTGGGCGATCTGCTGAGCTACCGCAGCCCCGTGCCGCTGGAGACGGGATCTCTGGTGCGGGTACCGCTGGGCCGGCGAGAGGTGCTCGGCGTGGTCTGGAACAACGGTTTGACAGCCCCCGATCTGCCTCCCCAGGCCCTCAAGGACATCGCCGGAGCCCTGGAAGGCTTGCCGCCGCTGGACGGCCGTTGGTGTCAGCTGATGGCCTTTGCCGCACAGTATTACCAGCGCAGCCTGGGCGAGATGGCGCTCAGCGCCCTCCCGCCTCAGTTGCGCGACCTGGACAACATCCAGCTGGCCCGGCGACTGAAAAAGCAGACCGCCGCCACCTACAGCTTGCAGATCCAGCCCGGGCCGACGCTGTCGACGCAGCAAACCCAGGCCCTGCAGCAAATAGCCACCCATGCCGGCCCGTTCCTGCTGTTTGGCAGCACCGGCAGCGGCAAGACCGAGGTCTACCTGCACGCTGTGGCACAGGTGCTGCAGGCCGACGATTCGGCACAGGCCCTGATCCTGGTCCCTGAAATCAACCTCACCCCCCAGCTCGAAGCCCGTGTGCGTGAACGCTTTGGGAAAGACGCCGTCGTCTCCATGCACAGCGGTCTGACGCCTGCACAGCGCCTCAAGAGCTGGCTGGCCGCACACACCGGCACCGCACGCATCGTGCTGGGCACGCGCATGGCGGTGCTCGCCTCGATGCCGCAACTGCAGCTGATCGTGGTCGATGAAGAGCACGACCCCAGCTACAAGCAACAGGAGGGCGCCCGCTATTCCGCGCGGGATCTGGCGCTCTACCGCGGCCAGCAGTGTGGCGCCCGGGTGTTGCTTGGCTCGGCCACACCTTCTCTGGAAAGCTGGCACCACAGCCGCCCGGCCGATGCAGACAGCGACCCCGGCGGTCGTTACCTGCGGCTGCACATGCCCGAGCGCATCGGCGCCGCCCCCCTGCCGGTGGTGCGGCGGGTGGACATGAACCACCAGCCCCGACGCACGGTGCTGTCGGCCCCGCTGGTGCAGGCCATCCAGGCGCGCGTGGCCAAGGGCGAGCAAAGCATGCTGCTGCTCAACCGCCGCGGCTACGCGCCGGTGCTGTACTGCGCCGACTGTGGCTGGAAAAGCGAATGCCGGCACTGCAGTGCGTTTCGTGTTTTCCACAAAATCGACCGCACCTTGCGCTGCCACCACTGCGGCGCCACCGACCGCGTGCCCCGCGCCTGCCCGTCGTGCGGCAATGCCGACATCGCGCCGCTGGGCCGCGGCACCGAACAGCTCGAAGAACAATTGGCCGAGCTGCTGTCAGGCGTGAGACGCCCCGATGGCCAGCCGGTGCGCATTGCCCGCATCGACGCCGACACCACCCGGCTCAAGGGTGCGCTGGAATCGCAGCTGGCCGCCGTGCACAGCGGCGAGGTGGACGTGCTGGTGGGCACCCAGATGATCGCCAAGGGCCACGACTTCCGGCGCATCACGCTGGTGGCGGCCATCAACCCCGACAGCGCGCTGTTTTCCAGCGACTTTCGGGCACCCGAGCGCCTGTTTGCGCTGCTGATGCAGGCCGCTGGCCGCGCCGGCCGCGACGCCACCCAGGGCGAGAGCGAAATGCTGGTGCAGACCTTCCACCCCACGCACCCGCTGTTTGAAGCGCTCAAGCGCCACGACTACCCGGCCTTTGCCGCCAGCGAACTGGCCGAGCGCGCCACCGCCAGCCTGCCGCCCTTCAGCCACCAGGCCCTGCTGCGGGCCGACGCGCGCGAGCAGGCCGTGACGCAGGGCTTTCTGAACGCCGCGCGCCAGACGCTGGAGGCGTGGCTGGGCGAAGAAGAAGGCGGCGCCGAGGTGCTGGAGCAGGTCAGCCTCTACCCGGCCGTGCCCATGGGGCTGCAAAAAGTGGCCGATGTGGAGCGCGCCCAGATGCTGCTGGAAAGCCCCTCGCGCAAACACCTGCACCGCGCCCTCTCACGGCTGCAGGACGTGCTGCACACCTTGCGCGCCGACCCGGCCCACAAGGGCCTGATCCGCTGGCTGGTGGACGTGGACCCGCAGGCGATCTGAACGCCCACCAAACACGTCTTTGCAGGAGGCCGCCCCCGCGACCGAAGGTTGTTCGCGCGCAAGGGCGCGCTCCTACAACCGAGGGCCGATGCCCGGTAGGAGGCCGCCCCCGCGGGCGAAGGCTGTTCGTGCGCAGGGGCGCGCTCCCACAGGGGCCTTCGGCCGCGGGGGCGGCCTCCTGGCGGGGGAGTCAGGGCTTGAACAAGGTCACCGCCGCCGAGAAGGTCAGGAAAGCCAGCGCCGTGCTCACCAGGATGATGCGGGCGATGCGGCCATTGTCGGCGCCCACACGCTCGGCCAGCACCGACACATTGCTGGCACTCGGCAGAGCCGCCACCAGCGTGATGACCATCAGGGCAAACGGATCGATCTGGCCGCCCAGCCACACCACTGCCGAACCCACCGAAAACACCAGCAGCGGGTGCAGCACCAGCTTGAGGGCGGCCACCGGCAGGTAGTCACGCGCCGGCAACGGGCCGTGCGGGCGCTCGTGCGCGAGCATCTGCGAGCGCGCCAGCACGGCACCGATGGTGAACAGCGCCACCGGCGACGCCGCGTCCGCCAGCAGGGCCACGGTTTTGGCCACCGGGCCGGCCAGCTCCAGATTCAGCCAGGAAAACACGCCCCCCAGCAGGATGGCCCAGGGCAAAGGGTTCTTGAGCACGCCCAGCAGGGCCTTGCGCGCCGCCACCGCAGCGCCATGCTCGTCGGCCGCATCCATCTCCGACAGGGCCAGGCACAGCGAGGTCGTGATCACCATGTCCACCGTGATGGTGACGATGGCCGGGCCAGCCGCCGCCGGCCCCAGCAAGGCCACCAGCAGCGGCACCCCCATGAAGCCGGTGTTGGGGAACGCGCCCACCAGGGCCCCCAGTGAAGCGTCTTTCCAGCGGATACGTTCGTTGAGGCTGACCACCACGCTCAAGGCCACCATGACCAAGGCGCACAGCAGGTAGCTCAGAAAGACCGTGGCATCGAGCAGCTGGGCGATCGGTGTGCCCGACCCGAACCGGAACAGCATGCACGGCAGGGCAAAGAACAGCACAAAGCCGTTCAGGCCGGGAATGGCCTCGAGCGGCAAAAGCCGCCTGCGGGCCGCCAGGTAACCGCACAAGACCAGGGCAAAAAAGGGAAAGGTGACCCGCAAAACATCCAGCATGGGCCAGATTGTCGCGGCAAACCCGAACGGTGCCGGTCCCCGTTTCGACATGCCGGCGCTTTTCGGCCAGACCGTGCACCGTCGCCGGCTATGATGGCGCGCTTTGCCCTTGTCTGATCCATGTCCGCCGGTCTCAACCTCGCCCAACTTGACGCCGTGAACTACGTCTCCGGCCCCTGTCTGGTGCTGGCCGGTGCCGGTTCGGGCAAGACGCGGGTGATCACGCACAAGATCCAGCGCCTGATCCAGGTGGGGCTGGAGCCCAAACAGATCGCGGCGATCACCTTCACCAACAAGGCGGCCACCGAAATGCGCGAACGCGCCCGTGGCCTGATCGGCAAGGCGGCCAAGGACGTGGTGATCTGCACCTTCCACGCATTGGGCGTGCGCATCATGCGCGAGGACGGCCATGTGTTGGGCCTCAAACCGCAGTTCTCCATCCTGGACGCCGACGACGTGGTCAGCATCCTCAAGGACTGCGGCGGCACCACCGACGCCGCCACCGCGCGCCTGTGGCAGTGGACCATCAGCCTCTGGAAAAACCAGGGCCTGAACGCGGCCCAGGCCGAAGCGCAGGCCCCCGACGACAACGCCCGCGTGATCGCGCGCATCATGGCGCGCTACGAAGAGCGCCTGACGGCCTACCAGAGCGTGGACTTTGACGACCTGATCGGCTTGCCGCTCAAACTGCTGGCCGACTTTCCTGAGGTGCGCGAGAAGTGGAACCGCACGCTGGGCCATGTGCTGGTGGACGAATACCAGGACACCAACGCCACCCAGTACGAGGTGCTCAAGCACATCGTGGGCGAGCGCGCGCGCTTCACCGCCGTGGGCGACGACGACCAGTCGATCTACGGCTGGCGCGGCGCGACGCTGGACAACCTCAAGCGCTTGCCGCAGGACTTTCCGAATCTGAAGGTCATCAAACTCGAGCAGAACTACCGCTCCACCAGCGCCATCCTGCGCGCGGCCAACAACGTCATCGGGCCCAACCCCAAGCTGTTTCCCAAGACGCTGTTTTCGGAACTGGGCGAGGGCGAGCCGGTGCGCGTGGTCGATGCCGACAACGAAGAGCACGAGGCCGAACGTGCGGTCGCGCGCATCCAGTCAATCCGCGCCGGCACCACCACCGAAGGCGCCCAGCACCGCGAGTTCAAGGACTTCGCCATCCTCTACCGCGCCAACCACATGGCCCGCGCTTTCGAGCAAGCATTGCGCCGCGCGCAGATTCCGTACAAGGTCTCGGGCGGGCAAAGCTTTTTCGACAAGGCCGAGATCAAGGACCTGTGTGCCTGGTTCCGCCTGTGGATCAACAACGACGACGACCCCGCGTTTTTGCGCGCCATCACGTCGCCCAAACGAGGCATCGGCCACCAGACACTGGCGCAGCTGGGCACTTTTGCCACGAAGTACAAGGTCAGCCTGTTCGAGGCGCTGTTCGCCAGCAGCCTGCCCAGCGCCGTGTCGAGTCGCGCCCTGCATGGCCTGCACGAATTTGGCCGCTACATCAACGATCTGGAACACCGCGCGCGCCACACCGCGGGCAAGGAAGACGCGATGCGTTTCCTGACCGACTGGCTCAAGGACATCGGCTACGAAAAGCACCTGTACGACGGCGAGGACAACGAGAAGGTGGCCAACGCCCGCTGGACCAATGTGCTGGAGTTCTGCGACTGGATGGCCGGGCGCTGCGGCGGCGAGATCGAGGACGCCACCGGCGCGCAGGCGACCGAACGCAAAAGCCTCCTGGAAGTGGCGCAGACCGTGTCGCTGATCTCCACCCTCAATGAGCGCGAGGAAGAACAGAACGTGGTCACGCTGTCCACGCTGCATGCGTCCAAGGGCCTGGAGTGGCCGCATGTGATGCTGGTGGGCGTCAACGAAGGTCTGCTGCCCTTCAAGCTCGGCGACGACGCCAACCCCAGCGGCCGCAGCGACGGTCCGATGAGCGAGGGCATCCTGCAGCGCCTGCAGGAAGAACGGCGCCTGATGTACGTGGGCATCACCCGCGCCCAGCGCACGCTTGCGGTGAGCTGGACGCGCCGACGCAAGCAGGGCCGCGAAACGGTGGCGGGCGTGCCCAGCCGGTTCATCGCCGAGATGGCGCTGGACAAGGCCACGGTCAAGGAAGACCCGCGCGAAAAGCTCAAGGCCCTGCGCGCCGAATTTGCCAAGCGCGCGGCCTCGGCCAGCAGCAACGCGGCATGAAGCGCTGCCTCTTTCTGCTGTGGGTCTGCCTCGGTGGCGTCGCTTACGCCGCAGCCCCCGTCTGCCCCTCGGCGACAGAGATCGGGCCGGACATGCTGGTGGGCCGCTGGCAGCTGGAATGGACCGACGGTGCGCGCCAGCGCGGCGAAGCGCCATGGCTGCTGGAGCTGGACCCGCACCCCGAATACGCCGGCAGCCTCAAGGGCAGCCTGAACCGGGGCGAAGAACACCGTCTGGTCGTGGCCGACTGGGACGACGAGGCCCTGACGATGGAAGAAAGTGTGGACGGCCAGCGCATCGCCGCCACCTGGCAGGCCACGGCCACACCGGGCCAGTGCGGGCGCGAATTGCGGGGCCTGCGCTTGCCCGACAGCGCGCCGGATGCTTCAGCACGGCGCTTTCGGATGCGCCGCCTGCCCTGAGTGGCGCGAGGCCGCCCCTGCGGCCGAACCCTTCGCGCGCGGGGGCGCGCTCCCACAACACCGCGTCTTTGCAGGCGACTGCGCCTGCGGCCGAAAACAGCTCAATCGCCGAACTGCTCCGAGCCCAGAATTCCGAGTTTGGTCAGTCCATGGCGCTGGGCACCGGCCAGCACCCCTGCCACGGTGGCGTAGCGCGCCCTGGCGTGCGAGCGGATGTGGATTTCGGGCTGCGGCTGCAGCGCCGCGGCCTCCTGCAGGCGGGCCTCCAGCTCGGTCCGGTCCGCCAGCGGCTTGCCGTTCCAGCTGACCACATTGCCGGCGCTGACCTCCACCCGCACCACCACCGGATCGGTTTTGGGCGGCGCCTTGCTGGCAGCGGGCATGTCCAGGTTCACCGAATGCAGCTGCGCCGGAATGGTGATGATCAGCATGATGAGCAGCACCATCATCACGTCGATCAGCGGCGTGGCGTTCATCTCGATCATCACGTCGGGCTCGTCCTGTCCCGTGTTGCCGATGTGCATGGCCATGGCTCAGTTCCCCGCCGGTTCGGTGATGAAGCCGACCTTGACGATGCCGGCGCGCTGCACCGCGTACATCACGCGACCCACCGCTTCAAAATCGGCCGCGCCATCGCCCCGGATCTGCACCTCGGGCTGCGGCTGCTTCAGGGCAAAGGCCTTCATGCGCCCGAACAGGTCCTCGCCGTTCTTCACCGGCGTGTCGTACAGATAGATCTGACCGGTTTTGTCCACCGAGATGATCACGTTCTCGGGCTTCGTTTCGCGCACCACATTCGTCTCTTTGGGCAGGTCCACCTTGATGGAGGTGGTCACCACCGGAATCGTGATCAGGAAGATGATGAGCAACACCAGCATCACGTCCACCAGCGGCGTGGTGTTGATGGTGCCGATGGTCTCGTCATCGGATTCGCCGACGTTCATCGCCATGGCGTACCCCCTCAGGCTTGTGTGTTCACGGCTTGACCGAAGCCAGCAGCACGGCATGCAGGTCGGCGCCGAAGGCATGGACCTGCTCCATCACCGCCTTGTTGCGGCGCACCAGCCAGTTGTAGCCCAGCACCGCCGGCACCGCCACCGCCAGACCGATGGCGGTCATGATCAGGGCCTCGCCCACCGGGCCGGCCACCTTGTCGATCGAGGCCTGCCCGCTCATGCCGATCTTGACGAGCGCGTGGTAGATGCCCCAGACGGTGCCGAACAGGCCAACAAAAGGCGCCGTCGAACCGACCGTGGCCAGCAGGGCCAGCCCGTCCTGCAGCCGGCTTTGCACATTGCCGATCGCGCGCTGGATGCTCAGGGTCACCCAGGTGTTGAAGTCGATGGCGCCCAGCATGCCCGTGTGTTTGGACGCGCCTTCCAGCCCCTTTTCGGCGATGAAACGAAATGCACTGTCCGGCGCCAGGCTGTCGGCCGCCTGGCGCACCGTGCCGGCCTTCCAGAAGTCGTCCTGGGCGGCGCGGGCCTGTTTTTGCAGGCGGGCCTGCTCGGCCAGCTTGGTGAAGATCACATACCAGGACCCCATGCTCATGATGAGCAGGACCAACAGTGTGCCCTTGGCCACCAGATCACCCTGCGCCCAGAGGGCCGACAGGCCGTAGGGGTTGTCTTCGGTGAGGGCTGCCGCCGGCGCCGAGGCCTCGAGAGCCTGCGCCAGCACAGGGCTGGCCATGCACAACGCGGCCAGCAGGCCCAGACCAGCGAGGGATTTGTGGATCGTCTTGAACATCTGCGGGACTCCTGCGGATACTTCCGGAATAGGGGGGTGTTGCTGCACGGCGCGATTCATTCGAGCCGCCAGGTGTAGCGCATGCTGGCCCAGGCCTGCTCGGGCTTGCCATCGACGGTGGCCGGGCGGAACTGGCAGCGCGACAGACCGGCCCGCGCGGCCTCGTCGAGGCGTTTGTAGCCCGAGGATTTTTCGACCTCGGCCTGAATGACCTTGCCGTCCACCCCGACCAGAAAGCGCAGGTGGACCGTGCCCTCTTCTTCCAGACGGCGCGAGGCGCTGGGGTAGTCCGGCTTTTCGCACTGCGCGGCATTGACCACGGCGGCCGTGCGCACCGCATCCGTTTTCGGGCCGGCGGCGGCCGGTGTGGCCGGTGCCGGTGGCGTGGGCGTGCTGGTCACCGCCGTCACGGCGGCCGGCGCCGGCGGGGCGGCCACGGGCGTTTCCACCGGGGGCACCCAGGCCGGGGGCGGTGGGGCATTTTTGGGTGGGGGTGGCAGGTTTTTGGGGGCTGGCGGCGGCGGAATCGAAGGCTTGTCTGCGCTCAGCAGCACCGCATCGACCACCACCTGCGCTTTTTGCGTGACCGTGCGCACCAGCCCCGACTGCAAAGCCCAGAAAAACAGCAGATGCAGCAACACGACCAGCACCAGACCCAGGCCGTGTCGGCGAGGGTTGCGCTGTCGGGTGGCGTAGTCTTGCATGTTCGGGCGTGGCAGGGTCAGCGCGGCAGTCTACCGCAGCGCCTTGGCGCCTTTGTGTCCGTTTCTGCCCCTGGTTGGCAGGAGCGAGCCCCGGCTCGCGAAAGATTCGGCCGCAGGGGCGGCCTCCTACAATAGCCGCCAGACCGCGCACCCGTGTACTGCGCCCTCCACGAACATGACCCCTACCTACATCCTGACCCTCTCCTGCCCTGACCGCACCGGCATCGTGCACGCTGTTTCGGGCTTTCTGCTCGAACGCGGCGGCAACATCGAGGAAGCCGCCCAGTACAACGACCACGACACCGGCCTGTTTTTCATGCGGGTGCAGTTCGCCTGCGCGGTGGATGCCGGTGAGCTGCGCCAGCAATGGGACGCGTTTGCGCAGGGCTTTCAGATGGACTGGCAGCTGCACGCCACCACCCAGCCCATGCGCACCGTCATCATGGTCAGCAAGGAAGGCCATTGCCTGAACGACCTGCTGTTTCGCTGGAAGAGTGGCCTGCTGCCGCTGGACATCCGCGCCATCGTCAGCAACCACCGCGAGTTCTACCAGCTCGCTGCCAGCTACAACGTGCCCTTCCACCACATCCCGGTAGGCAAGGACAACAAGGCCCAGGCCGAGGCCCGCCAGTACGAAATCATCCAGGCCGAAGGGGCCGAGCTGGTGGTGCTGGCGCGCTACATGCAGATCCTGAGCGACGACCTTTGCCGCAAGCTCGAGGGCCGCGCGATCAACATCCACCACAGCTTTTTGCCCAGCTTCAAGGGCGCCAAGCCCTACTACCAGGCGCACGACCGGGGCGTGAAACTGATCGGCGCCACCGCCCACTATGTAACGGCCGACCTCGACGAAGGCCCGATCATCGAACAGGACGTGACCCGCGTGGACCACAGCAAGACGGTCGAAGACCTCACCGCCATGGGCCGCGACACCGAAAGCCAGGTGCTGGCCCGCGCCGTCAAGTGGCACAGCGAGCACCGTGTGCTGCTCAACGGCCACAAGACGGTGATATTCAAATAAGGCCCTCACATGCGCATCCCGCCGATTCAATGTCTGCTGACGTTCGAAGCCCTGGCACGGTTGCGCAGCGTCACGCAGGCGGCCGATGAGCTGTGCGTCACGCCCAGTGCGGTGAGCCATCGCGTCAAGCAGCTCGAACAGATCATCGGCACCAAGCTGTTCGGGCGCGCCGACTTCTCGTTGACCACCGAAGGCATCGAATACCTGGCCCATGTGCGTGAAGGCCTGAACTCGCTGCAACGCTTTCCGGGCACCGGCCAGACCCCGGGCCGGCGCAAGCTGCGGGTGGCCGTGACGCCCACTTTTGCCCGCTCGGTGCTGATGCCCCGCCTGCGCCATTTCGTCGAGGCCTACCCCGAGATCGACATCACGCTGCAGGTCAGCATTCCCTTGCTGGACGTGGTGGCCGAAGACGCCGACCTCACGGTGCGCTTTGGCACCGGCCGCTACGCCGATGTGGAGCACACCTGCCTGATCAAGGACGAGATCACCCCGGTGGCCTCGCCCGGCTGGCTGCGTGAAAACGGCCCCTTCAGCCAGCCCGAGGAACTCGAAGGCATGCCCCTGCTGCGCAGCCCGCTCGAACCCTGGCGCACCTGGTTTGCGGCCCACAACCTGGACTGGCCCGAACCGTCCGAAGGCTCCTCCTTCAACGATGTCGGCCTGGTCTGCGATGCCGCGGCCCAAGGTCTGGGCGTGGGCCTGGTGCGCCTGAAACTGGCCGCGCCGTGGCTGGAATCGGGCCAGCTGGTGCGCCTGTTTGAGCGCAACGTGCCCAGCCCGCATGCCCATTACCTGTGCTGGCGCACCGGCACCATGGAACGCTGGGAATGCGCCACCTTTGCCGACTGGCTCAAAAGCGCCCTGAACTGAGACCTGACCCCTTGTGGGAGCGCGCCCCTGCGCGCGAAGGCCATTCGGCCGCAGGAGCGGCCTCCTACAAGGACATGAAGCTTTGTAGGAGCGCGCCCCCGCGCGCGAAGGTCTTTTCATGCCAGCATCAAACTTTCTTCAATGCAAAACCTCGGCGCCGGGCTTACAGTAAGGCCCCATGAACAGCCCGATCCCCTTTGACGCTGCGGCGTCTGCCGAACGCGCTGCCCTGCAGCAGCGCGTGGTGCAGGCCCTGTCGAACGCCCTGCCACCGGAGTGCATCCTCTGGACCTCCGAGGACACCACGCCTTACGAGTGCGACGGCCTGACCGCCTACCGCGAGCGGCCGCTGGTCGTCTGCTTGCCCGAAACCGAGGCGCAGGTGCAGGCGGTGCTGCGCACCTGCCATGCGCTGCAGGTGCCCGTGGTGGCGCGCGGCGCTGGCACCGGCTTGTCGGGCGGCGCCATGCCGCACCGCATGGGCGTGACGCTGTCGATGGCGCGCTTCAACCAGATCCAAAAAGTCGATCCGGTCAGCCGCACGGCGGTGGTGCAGTGTGGCGTGCGCAACCTGGCCATCAGCGAAGCGG
>JACCEA010307604.1_pt1 | contig 22098 bp, 20 predicted proteins | sample 7449851 | NCBI WGS metagenome assembly JACCEA01 (sample SAMN15323453, study PRJNA562643) | freshwater metagenome | isolation source: river surface water | place: USA:Blue River Watershed | collected 2017-08-18 | reverse complement strand
GCTTAGTGCATTAGCAGTTTTCTTGGGCGACTCTCGACTGGCGCTAAACTAGTGCCATGTCGTTAGCCCAAGGTAGCTTATACCCCAGTGATAATCGGACGATAGGCCTTATCAGCCTGGCGCATGGTACTTCGCATTTCTACCATCTCGTATTACCCCCACTTTTTCCTTGGCTAAAAATCGAATTCGGTCTTTCCTACGCCGAGCTCGGCTTATTGATGACCATTTTCTTTGTGGTCTCCTGTGTTGTACAGGCCTCCTCAGGATTTTTGGTTGATCACAAAGGAGCCCGCCCTGTTTTGTTTGCGGGTGTTGGCTTACTGGCCTTATCGGCGATTACTTATGCTGTCAGCTCCAGTTACATCGGTTTAATGATTGGCGCAGTATTGATGGGTTGTGGTAACGGTGTTTTTCATCCGGTCGATTACACCCTCATGAACCATAAGATCTCGCCCAAGCGTTTGCCCTATGCCTATTCGTTTCATGGCGTCACTGGGTATCTTGGTTGGGCCTTTGCCCCAGTGTTTATGGTGGCTATTGCAGAGCTAGCAAATTGGCGAACTGCGATGATGGCAGCTGCTATCTTGGCTTGTGCAGTTTTATTCCTCCTCTGGATTAATCGTGAGTTATTGACTGATGATGCTAAAGCCCGCCATGAATCCAACCTAGCAAAAGCGCGCAAGAATGATCCTAACCATACGCCCTTGGGCACATTTGATTTTCTTAAATTACCGGCAGTTTGGCTGTGTTGGATTTTTTTCTTCCTCAGCATGGTTGCTATGGCCGGCATCCAATCCTTTGCTCCAAGCGCCCTCTTAAAAATTTATGATATTTCGGCTGCATCTGGAAACTTTTTCCTAACTTTATTAGCTCTTGGTAGTGCGGGAGGAATGATTCTTGGGGGATATATTGCGAGTAAGTTTTCCTCACCAGAACGCACAGTTGTGATTTGTTTAATGATTAGTGCAGTGATGTCTATCGTCATTGGGACAGAGCTTGCATCTGCGGTATTGATCCCCAGCCTATTTGTCATCATTGGTATTGGCCTTGGAGTCGCTGCACCTTCGCGTGACCTAATGATCCGTTCGGCTACACCTCAGGGCGCCTCTGGTCGTGTTTATGGAATTGTTTATTCAGGTATTGATCTTGGGGCTTCGGTAGGGCCGTTAGCTTTTGGAATCTTGCTTGATGCAGGTCAGCCTAACTGGCTATTTTTGGGGGTTGCATTCATTCAGTGCCTGATCATTTTCACTGCCTTTAAGGTCGCTAGTAACACCCCAGTCGCGCGCGCCTAGTACGTTTGCGTGCTCAATAATCGTTTTCCCATATAGTGAAATGATGCTTTCACTTGGTAAAACGGTCCCAAAATAAAACCCATCTCGGTTTTTCACCCGATAAAGATACGTTTTATATTACAAAATTACTTTTTTAAGTAATTGATTTAAATATATAAATTTAATTTCATCTATCCTTTAATAAGCCTTCTATAGCACTGTATTACTTCCTAAACTCTTATATAAGACATAAGAGTTAAAGAGCACTTTTATTCATTCTGGTAACAGTTTTTATCTTGATAGAGGGAGAGCAATATGGTGACGCGTAAGGCAGAGGCAGCAACAATTCAAAAGGATTGGGATACGAATCCACGTTGGCAAGGGATCAAGCGGGGCTATTCCGCAGAAGATGTGGTGCGTTTGCGTGGCTCAGTTCGCACTGAATACACTCTCGCCCGTCAAGGTGCTGATAAGTTATGGAATCTTGTAAACAATGAAGCCTATGTGAACTGCCTCGGTGCGTTAACAGGTGGTCAAGCAATGCAACAGGTAAAAGCGGGTGTACAAGCAATTTATCTATCCGGCTGGCAAGTGGCGGCTGATAACAATAGTTATGCGGCTATGTATCCGGATCAATCTCTATATCCAGTTGATTCGGTCCCTAAGGTGGTTGAGCGAATCAATAATACATTTGAGCGTGCCGATCAAATCCAATGGTCTAAGGGAATCAATCCTGGCGATCCCGGTTACATTGATTACTTTGCTCCAATCGTCGCCGATGCAGAAGCTGGGTTTGGCGGAGTATTAAATGCATATGAACTCAGTAAGGCCTTAATCAAAAATGGCGCTGCCGGAGTACATTTTGAGGATCAGCTATCCTCTGTGAAAAAGTGTGGTCACTTAGGCGGTAAGGTGTTGTTGCCAACTCAAGAGTCAGTACAGAAGTTAATTGCAGCCCGCTTAGCAGCCGATGTGATGGGTGTGCCAACCATTATTTTGGCAAGAACTGATGCAGAAGCGGCTGACTTAATCACTTCTGATTATGACGAGAACGACAAGCCATTTTTAACTGGGGAGCGGACTCCAGAAGGTTTTTATAAAACACGTAAAGGCCTAGCGCAGGCAATCTCGCGTGGACTGGCATATGCTGCATACGCTGATATGGTGTGGTGCGAAACAGGCACGCCTGACCTGGAGTTTGCCAAGAAATTTGCCGAAGCGATTCGGGAAAAGTTCCCCGGCAAGATGTTGGCATATAACTGCTCACCGTCCTTTAATTGGAAGAAAAACTTAGATGACGCGACCATTGCTAAGTTCCAGCGTGAGCTTGGTGCGATGGGTTACAAATACCAATTCATTACCTTGGCTGGCATTCATTCCATGTGGTACAACATGTTTGACCTGTCACAGGACTACGTCAAGCGAGGTATGACCGCTTATGTTGAGAAGGTGCAGGAGCCCGAGTTTGCAGCGCGTGATCGTGGCTACACTTTTGTATCGCATCAACAAGAGGTAGGTACAGGGTATTTTGATGATGTCACCACTGTGATTCAGGGTGGTAAGTCTTCTGTAACGGCTTTGACCGGATCAACCGAAGAAGAGCAGTTCCATTAAGGTTCTAATCTGCTGATCTAGCAGAAAAGGTGGTAAAGAGGGGCGCTTAAATCATTCCAAAAAGATGACTTAAGCGCTTTTCTGTTTTACATTACACCTATGAATGAGTGCATCCTTTGCAAAGAAGATGGTGGCCAGCTAGTTTGGCGTGGCGATGATGCTCGTGTTATTTTGGTTGACGACCCCAATCTTCCAGGCTATTGCCGCGTTATTTGGAATCGACATATTGCAGAAATGAGCGATCTCTCACGCGTTGAGCGTGAGATCCTCATGGCGTTGGTAGATGTGACTGAGTTTGCAGTGCGTCGAGTGATGCGTCCCCAAAAGATCAATATCGCTTCCCTTGGTAATCAGGTTCCGCATTTGCATTGGCATGTAATCCCTCGATTTGCAGATGACCCATTCTTTCCAGGATCGATTTGGTCTACTAAGCAGCGCGATCTGTCTGAAGTTGTCAGAAAAGCAAGGCGGGATACTGCAAAAGCCTTAGCGGATGCCATCCGATCTGGTATTGCGGATTTGGCCTAAATTAATTTTCGTAAGGACTCCAAATACCCATCTGCATCGAGTGCGCCACCGTTGCGCTGAGCTTGCCACAGAGCTTGACCAAGACACTCCATAATCAGATGTTGCGCCTCGTGTTCGGAATCAAATTTCTGACCTAGAGCATTTGCAATTTGCCGAATTCCGGGAGGTTGGTCAATTGAAATCTGCTCGCTAATCGATAGGTGCATCGATAGGTGTAGAAAGGGATTTGTTACACCTTTCTCAGGAGTAAATTCTTGCTCAAGCGCTCCGGATGAATCGCTCAAGATTGCATGAAACTCAGGATGTTGTTCCATCCATTGGCTTGCAAGGCTTTCAAGTGGAGTTAAGACATTACCGGATGTATGCTTTTGCCACGTGGTGCAAAAGAATTGCCGGACCTCGTCACGACTGGGATTAAATAGGGCCACGTACTTTTCCAATGCCAGTTTTATGTTTATAGGAGCATAGTGGCTCAACTATGCAAAGCTCGCAATCTGGGTTACGAGCTTTGCAGACATAGCGACCATGCAAAATTAACCAGTGATGCGCATCGTGCATAAACTCTGCAGGAACCCGCTTTAATAATTTCTTTTCTACTTCCAGCACATTCTTCCCGGGTGCCAAACCAGTACGGTTAGAGACCCTAAAAATATGCGTATCCACAGCAATCGTAGGTTCTCCAAAGGCTGTATTTAAGATAACATTTGCAGTCTTTCGGCCAACCCCTGGAAGAGCCTCTAGATCTTCTCGTTTCTTCGGAACTTCGCCACCATGTTTATTCATCAATATGCGGCATGTCTCCTGAAGGTGCTTCCCTTTGGTTTTATATAAGCCAATGTGTTGAATAAATGGGCGGACACCTTCCTCTCCGAGACCAAGAATTGCCTCCGGCGTATTGGCAATCGGGAAGAGTCGTCGAGTTCCTTTGTTTACAGAAATATCAGTAGCTTGTGCCGATAGTAAAACAGCAGTTAATAGCTCGAACGGAGAACTGTATTCTAGTTCGGTTGTAGGCTTTGGATTGTTTGCCTGCAGGAGTTGAAAAAAAGTAATCCGCTGTTCTGCATTCATACGCAAACTATGTATTCGATTGTTTCACGCGTGCGATAGCAGCAGCAATAATGGCGCGTTTGCGCTCAATTTCATCTTGTTCAGTTTTTGAGTGAGCTTGGCTTTGATCAAGTGCATCAAGTTTTGCCTTCGCTTTCTTGGCAAGGCGTAAGTCATTGTCGCGCTCTTCACGCTCAAGGCGCTCTTGATGTGCCTGATAACGGGCCCTGGCAAGCTCCGCTTGAGAGCTAGACCATGCCTGCCAACCTGTTCGGTCAGCGCTTACATTGATCATAGTTATGCAGTCAACGGGGCAGGGTGCAATACATAAATCACAGCCAGTACACCATTCCGTTAACACGGTGTGCATTTGTTTGGATGCGCCCACAATGGCATCCACTGGACATGCTTGTATGCAGAGCGTACAGCCAATACATGCTTTAGGGTCAATGAAAGCTACTGGTCTTGGCCTTTCGACACCGCAGTCTGGATCAATTTGGGCAGTTTGAGCATCGAGTTTGAAGTCCAGAATCTTGCTAAGCCGAATGATTCCTTCTTGACCGCCTGGTGGACAACGGTTGGGTTTTTCACCTTCAGCCATTGCCTCTGCGTACCCGCGGCAATCAGGATAGCCGCATTTTGTACATTGCGTTTGAGGTAAGGCATCCTCTAATAAGTCAGCTAGCTTGGGAGAGCGCATTGACTTCGATAGAGACTAGCTCAATTGGCGTCTTGATTGCTGGGATTGGAAGCGTGGTGAGCGCGAATAAAGTTTTGGATCCGTGGATAGACTTTATTGCGCCAGCGACTTCCAGAAAAGATTCCATAATGCCCGGCACCGCTAACTTCATAGTGTTCTTTTTTGGATTCATCCACTCCTTTGCAGAGTTTATGTGCCGCGCGGGTTTGACCGCTTCCAGAAATATCATCCATCTCGCCCTCAATCGTTAATAAAGCGGATTGACTAATGTCTTGGGGTTTGACTAACTCATCGCCAACCATCCATGTGCCATTGGGCAGAGAGTACTCTTGGAATACTGTTTTAATCGTGTCGAGATAGTAATGCGCATCCATATCTAGGACGGCGTTATATTCATCATAGAAACGAATATGCGCTTGCGCATCTTGTTCGTCACCACGGACCAGATTCTGGAAATAATCCCAGTGTGATTGGAGATGGTTGCTCGGGTTCATCGCAATAAAACCAAGATGCTGTAAGAAGCCTGGATAGACACGACGCCCTACACCGGGATGAGGGGGTGGGACGTTGTAAATCGTGTTGGACTCAAACCATTGAATCGATTTGTTCATGGCCAAGGAGTTCACCGAGGTGGGTGATTTACGGGCATCAATTGGACCGCCCATCATGATTAAGGTTCGGGGAGTATCTTCACCGCGCGATGCCATGAGTGAAACAGCGCCCAACACAGGGACTGTGGGTTGGCATACTGAAATCACATGTAGGTTTTGAGCACCAATCAAGCGAATGAAGTCTTCAATATAGTGAACGTAATCGTCTAAACCAAAAATGCCTTGTTCGTTCGGAATCATTCGGGCATCAACCCAGTCTGTAATGTAGACCTTGTGGTCTTGAAGCATGGTGCGGACGGTATCACGCAATAGGGTTGAGTGATGTCCTGAGAGTGGGGCAACAATCAACACAACCGGATCTTGCTTCATCTTAGTGATGACTTCTACATCATCGGAGAAGCGCTTAAAGCGTACTAAATTGCAAAATGGTTTAGCAAGTGCATTGACTTCTTGCACCACCACTTCTTTACCATGAGCCTTGACGCTGCGAATTCCAAACTCGGGTTTCTTATAGTCTTTACCAAGGCGATGCAATAACTCATAGCTCGCAGCAAAACGTTCTGCACCAGGCAACAAAGACAAAGGATTTGCTGGATTAATGAAGGTCTCAGAGGTGGTTTTTGCCCACGATGTTAGGGGTTGTAACAGCGCTTTCTGAAAATCATAAATTTGATAAAGCATTGATTACCCTCCAGATACAGCAAAGTCCTATTTTGACACGAGAACGCGCGCAATCGCCTGAGCAACTCGATCTAAATTTTTAGTATTTAATGCCGCCACACAGATGCGCCCTGTAGATAAGGCATAAATACCATCTTGCTCTTGCAGCTTAGCTACTTGGTCAGCCGTGAGGCCGGAATAAGAGAACATTCCGCGCTGCGCTTCAATAAAGGAGAAATCCTGTTGTACGCCAGCAGCTGCAAGTTTTTGATTAAGACCTTGACGCATTGCCTTAATACGCCCACGCATCTCTGCGAGTTCATCTTCCCACATTTGACGTAATTTTGGAGAATTCAATACCGTTGCCACAATGGCTGCGCCATGTGTGGGGGGATTGGAATAATTGGTTCGAATGACTCGTTTTAATTGGGATAAAACCCGAGTCGACTCTTCTTTGCTTTGCGTGACGATTGATAGAGCGCCAACACGTTCCCCATAGAGTGAGAATGATTTGGAGAAGGAGCTTGAAACAAAGAAAGACATTCCAGAATCAGCAAACAATCGAACTGCTGCACCATCTTCTTCAATCCCATCCGCAAAGCCTTGATAGGCAATATCCAAGAAGGGAATTAATTGCCGCGTTTGGCAAATTGAAATAATTTTCTTCCATTGCTCTGTAGTGAGATCGGCGCCTGTTGGGTTATGGCAGCATGCATGCAAGATCACTAAGGTTTTTGCGGGGAAGGATTCTAGGGACTTAACCATGCCATCGAAATCAACACCACGGGTTTTTGGATCAAAGTAGGTGTATTCCAAGACCTGATAGCCTGCTGACTCAAAAATGCCACGATGATTTTCCCAGCTGGGCGCACTGATAGCGGCGGGTGCGCCGGTATCTAAGCGTTTAACAAAGTCACCGCCAACGCGCAAAGCGCCCGTTCCACCAAGACACTCCGCGGTCACTACACGACCATCTTTAATAAGGGGTGAGTTGGCGCCAAATAATAAGTTCTGGACCGCCGAGTTGTATGGGTTTGGACCCTCAATAGGAATATAGGCGCGGGGAGATTCTTTGGCAACAATCTCTTTTTCAGCCTCCAAAACCGCTTTCAATAGAGGCACTTTGCCCTCGTCTGTGTAATACACACCAACGCCTAAATTCACCTTCGTTGGGCGTTGATCGGCAGTGTAAGCCTCTGTGAGGCCAAAAATGGGGTCTTTGGGGGCTAATTGGACGGAGGAAAACAGGTTCATTTTGCTTGGATTTGGATTATGTGTTGTAAATCAGGTTCTTAGAAGTGATTGGTGCAATTGCAATAAAAACGGCAAAATTGACGATTGTTGGAAATTTGCTGTGCGATTAAGTTCACAGTCATAAATGATAGCTGAGATGAGTAAGCCCACCCCAAAATTAGCGAATGCAAGCCCTAAACAAAAGGTAGCTTCGGTTTCGTCAAAAAAATCGGGGAATACAGAAAATGCTTCACCGAGCACTGGATTAGAAGAGCTCTCTCTCGACGAATTGAAGTTTGTTCGTTTCCCGAATTCTCCCTATCAACTGTACCAACCGTTTCCACCAGCAGGTGACCAACCTGCTGCGATTGATGCCTTGTGTGAGGGTATTGAAAATGGCTTATCGTTTCAGACCTTGTTGGGGGTGACTGGCTCAGGAAAAACCTTCACGATGGCTAATGTCATAGCCAGAATGGGTCGACCCGCAATTATTTTTGCTCCAAACAAAACTCTTGCAGCACAGTTATATTCCGAATTCCGTGAGTTCTTCCCCCGGAATGCTGTTGAGTATTTTGTTAGTTACTACGATTACTATCAGCCCGAGGCCTATGTACCTCAGCGCGATCTCTTCATTGAAAAGGATTCATCGATTAATGAGCACATTGAGCAAATGCGCTTATCTGCAACGAAGAGTTTGTTGGAGCGCCGCGATGTAGTGATCGTAGCTACAGTCTCAGCAATTTATGGTATCGGTAATCCTGGTGATTATCACAGCATGGTCTTGACTCTCAGGCCTGGCGATAAATTGAGTCAGCGCGATGTAGTAACGCGTTTAATCTCGATGCAATATGAACGTAATGAAATGGATTTTCATCGGGGCATCTTTCGAGTGCGCGGCGATACGATTGATATTTTTCCGGCCGAACATAATGAACTCGCAATCCGACTGGAGTTATTTGATGATGAAGTGGAGTCTTTGCATTTCTTTGACCCACTCACAGGCAAGATTAAACAAAAGCTGCCACGTTTCACCGTATACCCCAGTTCCCATTACGTCACACCTCGCGAAACGATTTTGCGTGCAATCGAAACAATTAAGACCGAGCTTCGGGAGCGCTTGGATGAGTTTGTTAAAGACAATAAATTGGTAGAGGCCCAACGTCTTGAACAGCGAACGCGCTTTGACCTCGAGATGCTTTCTGAGCTTGGTTTTTGTAAGGGGATTGAAAACTATTCTCGGCATCTATCGGGTGCAAAACCGGGCGAGGCTCCACCGACCCTCGTGGATTATTTACCACCCGACGCATTAATGTTTTTGGATGAAAGCCATGTCCTCATTGGCCAACTCAACGGTATGTATAACGGAGATCGTTCCCGCAAACACACTTTAGTTGAATATGGATTTCGCTTGCCATCCGCAATGGATAATCGCCCACTGAAATTTCCAGAGTTTGAAACCAAAATGCGCCAAGCCATTTTTGTTTCGGCAACCCCCGCCGATTATGAGAATCAAAAAACCGGACAGGTCGTTGAGCAGCTAGTTCGACCTACCGGACTTGTTGATCCAGCGATTGAGGTTTTGCCGGCCAGCTCTCAGGTTGATGATTTACTCAATCAAATTCATGAGCGGGTGAAGGTGGGCGAGCGTATCTTGGTTACCGTTTTAACCAAGCGGATGGCTGAGCAATTAACCGAATACCTATCGGACAACGGGATTAAGGTCCGATATGTACATTCTGATATTGATACCGTTGAACGGGTTGAGATCATTCGTGACTTGCGTCTGGGGGTCTTTGATGTTTTGGTCGGTATTAATCTATTGCGTGAAGGCCTTGATATTCCTGAGGTATCCCTGGTTGCTATTCTGGATGCCGATAAAGAGGGCTTCTTGCGAGCCGAGCGAAGCTTGATACAGACGATTGGGCGCGCAGCCCGAAACGTGAATGGCAAAGCCATTTTGTATGCTGACAAGATCACAGACTCAATGCGGCGTGCGATGGGTGAGACCGAGCGGCGCAGGGCAAAGCAAATTGCCTTTAACCTGGAACATGGGATTGAACCCAAGGGGGTTATTAAGCGCATCAAAGACATTATTGATGGCGTTTACGATGTTCAGGAGAAGCGTAGTGAGTTACAAGTTGCACAAAATCGGGCGCACTACGAGAGCTTGAGCGAAAAAGAGCTTTCTAAAGAAATTAGTCGCCTAGAGAAGCAGATGATGGCTGAGGCCAAAAATCTAGAGTTTGAGAGGGCAGCGGCCACCCGGGACCAGATTGCTAAAATTAAGGAATTGGCTTTCGGAGCTTTTTCCAAAGATCCTCTGTAAGGCCCTGGCAGGCTTTATCCAGAGCCAAATCAGCCACCTTTACCTTATTAGCTCAGTGGGTTATTCCCGATAAAAATACTCGGGAATATGCTATACTTGACCTTAATTGTCAGGTATTACCCCTCTGACAGTTGTTGTCCATAACAACCCACAACCAAGGTGATATATGAGACTTACTACTAAAGGTCGATTTGCAGTAACCGCGATGATTGATTTGGCTTTGCGTGAAACGCATGGCCCAGTGACGCTAGCTGGAATTAGTCAGCGCCAAAAGATTTCTCTTTCTTATTTAGAGCAATTGTTTGGTAAGTTGCGCCGTTTTAATATTGTTGAAAGCACCCGCGGTCCAGGCGGAGGTTATACCTTAGCTCGAAAAGCTGAGGAAATTAGCGTTGCTGACATTATTGTTGCCGTTGATGAGCCACTTGACGCTACCCAATGCGGGGGCAAGGGCAATTGTCACAGCGAGGAAGATACCCATAGTCGGTGCATGACTCACGATCTGTGGACCAATTTGAATGCCAAAATGGTCGAGTATCTCGATTCAGTTACCTTGCGTGATCTTGTTCAGCAACAAGAGAGCCGCGGTGTTGTGATTCAAGATTTGCGCGAGAAGAAGGTGCGCATTGAGGCCATTAAAACCAAAAAACCAGCTCCCTTAGCTTCTGCCAAAAAAGAAGAGGCTCCCAAGCGCCCACTTATTAACTCTGTATTTAATCTTGCCAGACAAGGCTAAGCATGAACGCTCCACAAAAAGCCCCCCTTCAACCTGTTTCGATCTATAGCCCGAAGCATTTTCCGGTCTATATGGATTACTCGGCAACTACGCCGATTGATCAGCGTGTGGTCGACAAAATGCTTCCCTACTTGCGCGAGCAATTTGGTAATGCCGCATCGCGTAGCCACGCGTTTGGCTGGGCAGCAGAGGAGGCAGTTGAAGAGGCTCGCGTGGAGGTTGCCAAACTAGTTCATGCTGATCCTCGTGAAATTGTTTGGACGAGTGGGGCAACTGAGAGTATTAACTTGGCGATAAAAGGTGCCGCCCATTTCTACAAAGATAAGGGTAAACATATTATTACTGTCAAGACTGAGCACAAGGCTACTCTCGATACGTGCCGAGAGCTGGAGCGCGAAGGTTATGACGTCACTTATTTAGATGTATTAGAGAATGGATTGATTGACTTCGCTCAGCTCGAAGCCGCCATTCGTCCGGACACGATTTTGGTCTCAGTGATGTTTGTGAACAATGAAATCGGCGTGATTCAAGATATTCCTAGAATTGGAGAATTGTGTCGTTCCCGCGGGATTATTTTCCATGTCGACTCTGCCCAAGCTACCGGTAAGGTAGAAATTGATTTAGAAAAGCAAAAAGTTGACCTGATGAGTTTCTCGGCACACAAAACCTATGGCCCAAAAGGAATTGGCGCTTTGTATGTGCGCCGTAAGCCGCGTGTGCGCATTGAAGCGCAGATTCATGGTGGCGGTCATGAGCGCGGTATGCGCTCTGGCACCTTACCAGTCCATCAAATTGTTGGTATGGGCGAGGCATTCCGAATTGCTCGGGTTGAAATGGCTGAAGAAAGTGCTCGTATTCGTAAATTACGCGATCGTCTTTTAACCGGTTTAAAAGATATTGAAGAAGTGTATGTCAATGGTGACATGGATCAACGCGTTGCGCATAACCTCAATATCAGTTTTAACTATGTTGAAGGCGAATCGATGTTGATGGCATTAAAAGACATCGCGATTTCCTCGGGCTCTGCGTGTACATCAGCATCCCTTGAGCCTTCTTATGTATTACGCGCGCTTGGCCGCAATGACGAGTTGGCGCATAGCTCGATTCGTTTCACTATCGGTCGTTTTACTACAGAAGAAGAGGTGGATTTCACCATTCATTTAGTAAAAGAGAAGATCGCTAAATTGAGAGAGCTTTCTCCCTTGTGGGAAATGTACAAAGATGGAATTGATCTGAATACGATTCAGTGGGCAGCTCACTAATTATTAAGGATGTTTAAAAAGGTACTGAAATGGCATACAGCGATAAAGTAATTGATCATTATGAAAACCCCCGCAATGTTGGATCCTTTGCTAAAGGCGATGAGCAGGTTGGCACGGGCATGGTAGGCGCGCCGGCGTGTGGTGATGTCATGAAATTGCAAATCCGTGTAAACGATCAGGGTGTGATTGAGGATGCGAAGTTCAAGACCTACGGTTGCGGTTCTGCAATCGCCTCTTCATCCTTGGTAACCGAGTGGGTTAAAGGAAAGACCTTGGATCAAGCTCTGGAGATTAAGAACTCTCAGATAGCTCAAGAATTATCCCTGCCCCCTGTGAAGATCCATTGTTCGATCTTGGCAGAAGATGCGATTAAGGCGGCTGTTAAGGATTACAAAGAAAAGCACCCCGCTTAATAAGCGAATGTATTGATATGTCGATCACCCTCACTGAAAAAGCAGCCAAGCACGTAAACCGCAGTTTGCAAAAACGCGGTAAGGGTTGTGGCTTGCGTTTGGGGGTTCGCACAACGGGTTGTTCTGGTCTTGCTTATCAGCTGGAGTATGTGGATGAGGCTGCTGCAGAAGATCAAGTATTTGAATCGCACGGCGTCAAAATTTTTGTTGACCCCAAGAGCCTCGCATACATCGATGGTACAGAGCTGGATTTTGTACGCGAAGGTTTAAATGAAGGCTTTAAGTTCCAAAATCCGAATGTGAAAGATGAGTGTGGTTGTGGCGAATCTTTCCGCGTCTGACAACTACTTCACTTTTTTTGGACTAACTCCCCGTTTCAAGCTTGATACGACGGTTTTGGATCAAGCCTATTTGGCAATCCAAAAAGAGGTACACCCGGATCGTCATGCCAGCGGTACCGAGTCTGAGCAACGAGTGGCTATGCAAATGGCAACCTACGCAAATACGGCTTATCGCACTTTAAAAGATCCAGTCCAAAGAGGTTTGTATCTTTGTCAATTAAATGGCGTAGATGCTCATTTAGAAACCAATACTGCTATGCCCGTTGAGTTTTTGATGAAACAGATGGAGTGGCGGGAGGCGCTGGATGAGTCTATCGAAAACTTGAGTGAACTAGAAAGCTTGGCAAGCGAAGTTCATCGTGCTCGTGATGAGTCGATTGTCCGATTAACAGAAGAATTTGAGAAGAGTGCTTATCAAACCGCCGTTGAAACACTTCGGGGTCTTCTTTTTATTGAAAAGTTTGCAGCTGAGCTTGATGATGCCATTGCTGAGTTGGTCTAAATACAGATAGAAAATACGATGGCTTTATTACAAATTGCTGAACCTGGAATGGCCCTAGCGCCTCATGAGCGCAAAATAGCAATCGGGATTGATCTAGGCACAACAAACTCCTTGGTAGCCATTGTGAAAGATGCGCTACCCAAAGTATTAGCGAATGAAAAAGGTGAAGAATTATTCCCCTCCGTGATTCGCTATCTTGCAGATGGTCGCACGCAAGGTGGTTACGATGCTCTAGAGCACGTTATCGATGATCCTAAAAATACTATTGTTTCGGTAAAGCGCTATATGGGAAGAGGTTTGGGAGATGTTTCTCATATCGAGAGCTCTCCATATGACTTTGTCGATGAGCCTGGCATGGTGAAGTTACGAACCGTTGCGGGCGATAAGAGTCCGGTGGAGGTGAGCGCTGAAATTCTGGCACGCTTGCGTCAACTTGCCGAGGACTCTGTCCAAGATGAAATTGTGGGAGCGGTGATTACTGTCCCAGCCTACTTTGATGATGCTCAACGTCAGGCTACAAAAGATGCGGCGACGCTTGCAGGTCTTAATGTATTGCGGCTTTTAAATGAGCCCACTGCCGCGGCCATTGCCTATGGCTTGGATAACTCCTCAGAGGGTATCTACGCTGTCTATGATTTAGGTGGCGGTACCTTTGACATCTCGATTTTACGAATGAGCAAGGGCGTCTTCGAGGTCTTAGCAACTGGAGGAGACTCTGCTTTAGGCGGGGATGACTTCGATCATTGTTTGTACCGCTGGGTTGTTGAGAAGGCTAAGCTAACAGCACTTTCTTCCCAGGATCAGCGCGCATTACTCATGGCCGCTAAGAATGTGAAAGAACAACTTAGCGATCATTTGCAGGCACACCTCGAACTTCAATTGAGTACTGGCCTGAAGGTTAGCGTTGATGTCAGTCAAGCCCAATTTTTTGAGATGACCCAGCCACTCGTTCAAAGAACTCTCGCATCAGTTCGCAAGGCTTTACGTGATGCCCGGCTGCAGGCGAGTGATGTCAAGGGCGTGGTGATGGTTGGCGGTGCTACACGAATGCCGAATGTGCAAACTGCTGTCGCAGAACTATTTGCGACTCAGCCTTTGAATAATCTCAATCCTGATCAAGTAGTTGCTTTGGGTGCAGCGATGCAGGCTGATTTATTGGCTGGTAATCAAAGTAAAAATAACGAATGGTTATTGCTCGATGTGATCCCTTTGTCGTTGGGGCTTGAGACCATGGGGGGCTTAGTTGAAAAAATCATTCCACGTAATACCCCCATTCCAGTTGCAAGGGCTCAAGACTTCACCACCTTTAAAGATGGGCAAACTGGACTATCGCTACATATCGTGCAAGGCGAGAGGGAAGTAGTGGATGCTTGCAGATCTCTGGGGCGCTTTGAGCTCAAGGGGATTCCGCCGATGGTTGCTGGCGCCGCCAGAATTCGAGTGAGTTTTCAGGTTGATGCAGATGGCTTGCTATCGGTACATGCGCATGAGCAAAGTTCTGGGGTACAAGCGTCTATTGAGATCAAACCATCGTATGGTCTTAGCGATACAGACATTACACGAATGCTGCAAGATGGTTTTCAGTCCGCTAAGGATGATATGCAAGCTCGCTCATTACGAGAAGAGCAGGTTGAAGGTAAACGTTTAATTGAGGCCGTCAGCGCTGCTTTAGAGCAAGACGGTCATCTACTGACCGATGTTGAGCGTGCATTAATTCGAAAAGAAATGACTCAATTGAGTGATCTTCTGCAAATCGAGCAAGATAGCTCGGTATTGCGCAAAGCAGTTGAAAAGGCTGCAAAGACAACGGATCAGTTTGCTGAAAAGCGGATGAATGCAAGTATTCGAAAGGCCTTAACTGGTAAAAATGTAGCTGAGATTTAATCACTGAGACTGAACCATGACCCAAATTGTTGTATTACCTCACCCAGCCTACTGTCCCGACGGCGCTGTACTCGATGCCAATCCCGGTACTAGTATTTGCGAGACCTTATTGGCCAATGATATTGAGATTGAACACGCCTGCGATATGGTGTGTGCATGCACAACCTGTCATGTGATTGTGCGCGAGGGCTTTGCCAGCCTTAATGAGCCCGATGAGAACGAGGAGGATATGCTTGATCGCGCTTGGGGGTTATCACCGCAGTCAAGGTTATCTTGCCAGGCTATCGTTGCTAAAACAGATTTGGTCATCGAGATACCAAAATACTCGATTAACCATGCGAAAGAGAACCACTAAGTCTTTACTATGCTGGGCCGGATTCGTAAGAAACAACTGATCGAACTCCATGCGACTGAGTCTCAAAATACTCAAATAGCAGTAATTTGTCCCATTTGTGAGCGCGAGATTCCGGCAGAACAGCGCGATGCGCATCACTTAATTCCCCGCTCAAAGGGTGGTCGGGCCACGGAGTATTTGCACCGAATCTGTCATCGCCAAATTCATGCTTTATTTACAGAAACAGAGTTGGCTGTAAGACTCAATACTGCAGAGGCCATTCGGCAAGAGCCTGCCATGCAAAAGTTTATTGATTGGGTTCAATCAAAACCAAACGCTTTTTATGAGCGTGTGGCAAAAAGTGAGCGACTGCGCAATCGTTAAGCGATTACTCTTCTTCCCGGCGTAGATGAGGAAACAGAATAACGTCCCGGATATTCGGCATATCGGTCAGCAGCATGACTAGGCGATCAATGCCGATGCCACAACCGCCTGTTGGCGGCATCCCGTATTCCAATGCACGGATGAAGTCATGATCAAAATACATTGCCTCTTCATCACCCGCTTCTTTTTGGGCTACCTGTTTACGAAAACGTTCGGCTTGATCTTCTGCATCATTGAGCTCTGAGAAGCCATTCGCAATCTCACGACCCGTAATGAAAAGCTCAAAGCGCTCGGTGATTCCTTTGCGGGTGTCTGACTCACGTGCTAATGGGCTAACCTCAATGGGGTAATCAATAATGTAAGTGGGGTCCCAAAGGTGTTCCTCGGCTACGAGCTCAAATAGAGCCAATTGCAGTGCGCCTAGGCCTGCGTTCTTGAGCTTCGGATCATTGATATTTTCACCACCTTTTTTGAGCTCACCCAGAATAAATTCTGGATCCTCTAATTGAGTAGCAGTGTATGTCTTTTTCGAGAGCGGGCCGTATTTCAAAATCGCTTCGGTAATGGTAAGGCGGTCAAACGGTTTTGCTAAGTCCAGTGGTCGCCCCTGATGGGTGAGTGTCGCACTACCTTGAGCATCGATTGCTGCGCTACGGATTAGATTCTCAGTAAAGTCCATCAACCAGCGATAGTCGGTGTAGGCTGCATAAAACTCCATCATCGTGAACTCTGGGTTATGCCGTGGACTAACACCTTCATTCCTAAAATTACGATTAATCTCAAAGACACGCTCAAAGCCGCCCACAATTAAGCGTTTGAGGTAGAGCTCAGGAGCGATACGCATATACATTTGCATATCTAGCGCGTTGTGATGGGTAATGAAGGGTTTAGCCGCCGCTCCTCCGGGAATGGGGTGGAGCATCGGTGTCTCGACTTCCATAAATTGCGCCTCGGTCATATGTCGCCGAATAGAGGCAATTGCTTTACTGCGCGCTAGAAATGTATTACGACTTTCGGGATTGACAATCAAATCCACATAGCGTTGACGGTATTTCAATTCTTGATCTGCAAGACCGTGGAACTTATCCGGCAATGGACGCAAGGATTTGCTGAGAAGACGAAGTTTCGAACATTCAACCGAAAGCTCGCCTTTATTCGTCTTAAAGAGATGACCCTCGGCAGCAATGATGTCGCCGAGATCCCAATGTTTAAAAGCCGCATGAATATCATTCCCAGTGAGATCGTCGCTAATATAGAACTGGATTTGACCGCTACGATCTTGAATAGTGGCAAAACTAGCCTTGCCCATCACTCGTTTGAGTACCATGCGACCTGCCACCTTGACATTGATCTTTTTGCTAGCTAACTCCTCTTTGGTAAAGCGGTCGTAATGAGTATGTAAATCAGCTGCTAAATGGCTTGGTACAAAGTCATTGGGAAAAGGTACGCCTGCAAGACGAAGCTTGGCAAGCTTCTCGCGACGCTCTGCGATGATGTGATTTTCATCAGGCGCTTGGTTTTGTTCATCTGGGTTTGGTAGGGAATTATTCATTAGGATATTTCTCTTCAGATTACACACCCTGTTTTAGACTGGCCTCAATAAATGCATCGAGATCACCGTCTAATACTTTTTGGGTGTTGGATATTTCAACATTTGTTCTTAAATCTTTAATACGACTTTGGTCCAAAACATATGAGCGAATTTGATGTCCCCAGCCCACATCTGTTTTGCTTGCTTCTAGCTTGTCTTGCTCGGCGCGGCGCTTGCGCATCTCGTGTTCGTAAAGTCGGGACTTGAGCATGCTCATGGCCTCGGCGCGATTGCGATGTTGGCTACGATCATTTTGGCACTGCACCACAATTCCTGTGGGGATATGTGTAAGACGGACTGCTGAATCAGTTTTATTAATGTGTTGACCACCAGCCCCAGAAGCACGATAGGTATCGGTACGAATATCAGCTGGATTGATCTCAATTTCAATCGAGTCATCAATCTCCGGATATACATAAATACTGGCAAACGAAGTGTGCCGGCCGCCTGAAGAGTCAAATGGGGATTTGCGAACTAAGCGGTGTACACCGGTTTCAGAGCGCAAATGGCCGTAGGCATATTCTCCATCTACTTTAATGGTGGCGCTCTTAATGCCAGCAACGTCACCATCGGACTCCTCCAGAATTTCTGTTTTGTAGCCTTTGCGCTCACAGTATTTGAGGTATTGGCGATAGAGCATGCTAGCCCAATCACAGGCTTCTGTACCACCAGCCCCTGCCTGAATATCGATAAAGCAGTTGCAAGGATCCATTTCATTATGAAACATGCGTCGGAACTCTAAATCGGCAATGATTTTTTCGTAAGACTCAGAATCAGTTTGCAGTGATAGCAACGTTTCTTGGTCGTTCTCGGCGCGGGCTAAATCCATTAGCTCCATACTGCTGGAGATGTTTTGATTGAGATCAGTGAGGGTATTGACAACACCCTCAAGCAGTTTTTTCTCTTTGCCTAGGGCTTGTGCTTGCTTGGGGTCATCCCAAATTTTGGGATCTTCAAGCATTTGATTGACTTCTACAAGACGATTTGACTTTGCATCAAAGTCAAAGATACCCCCGAAGTGCTTGCTCTCGGGAAAGAAGGTCTTTAAACGAGTTGGTAAGTTGGTTGAGTTGTTCAGCTTCCATGTCTAAATTATACGGGTAAGCGCAAATTAGGACTGGTCGTTCAAGGCCTCAACAATTAATTGAATGCGAGCTTCTGCGTGAAATCGATCGCTGACCAAGCGATAGGCTAAATGGGCTCGTTGGGGTAGGGTTTGAGTGCGGTTAAACCAAACTCCTTGAATAACCGGTACTTGCTTCGCTGGGCTGTCTTGTGATGCTGCAGGCTTTAACTGCAGACGCAGATGCTTGTCTTTCATCAGCGATTGCTGGAGCACATCAAATTCACCATAAAAAAGAGGTTCTGGAAAACCATGCCCCCAAATTTCCTGCATGAGCATATCCCCAATTTCGACACTAAACTGATCAGGGCTTAATGAGCCGTCATGTACACAACGCCGCTGCAATACATCATCACTTAATAGCTCGTTACTAATTTGTAAAAAGTACTCTTCAAAAATAGCAAAATCAGACTGTCGAATGGTCAGGCCTGCAGCCATGGCATGACCGCCAAACTTTTGAATGAGGCCCGGCTTACGCTTCGACACCAAATCTAAGGCGTCACGCAAATGAAAACCTTGAATGGAGCGTCCCGATCCACGCAAGAGAGGGTCGCCATCGGCATCCTCTGCGGGCGCAAAAATAATGGCAGGCCGATTAAAGCGCTCCTTCAACCGAGAAGCCACAATACCAACCACCCCTTGATGCCAGTTGGGATTCCACAAACACAAGGCTGGTTTCTCATCGGGCTGCACGTGGGCAAGGTGAGCGAGGGCAGATTCTTGCATTCCTGATTCAATGACCCGTCGCTCACGATTAATGCGATCGAGTTCTTGGGCGATTTCAAGAGCAATGGTTGGGTCCTCGCTGAGAAGGAGTTGGATCCCCAGGCTCATATCAGCGAGGCGTCCTGCAGCGTTCAGTCTTGGCCCGATAGCAAAGCCAAGGTCAAAAGGGTTTGCTGTTTTTGGATTGCGACCGGCAACCTCAAACAATGCTAAGAGCCCAGGCGGGGCAATACCCTCACGGATTCGTTTTAGTCCTTGGGCTACCAAGATTCGGTTATTGCGATCGAGTTGCGCTACGTCAGCAACGGTACCAAGAGCAACTAGACTTAATAATTGTTCTAATTTAGGTTGGTTCTCAGTGCTGAATACACCACGTTGGCGAAGCTCTGCGCGAAGAGCAATTAAGACATAAAACATCACTCCAACACCGGCAAGCGCTTTACTTTGAAAGTCGCACTGGGGCTGATTCGGGTTCACGATTGTTAATGCATTAGGTAATTGCTCGGTAGGCAAGTGATGATCGGTAACTAGAACATCCATACCTTGTTCTTTGGCGTAGTCAATCCCAGCGTGGCTAGCAATGCCGTTATCAACTGTAATTAAGAGGGATGGTTTGGGGGTCTGTGCTTTGGCTAGATCAATGACCTCAGGGGTTAAACCATAGCCCATGGTAAAACGGTTAGGCACTAAAAAACCGATTTGCTTAGCAGAAGCCCCAAGCATATGTAAGCCGCGCATGCCAACTGCACAAGCCGTGGCCCCATCGCAATCATAATCCGCCACGATTAGAAGCTGTCTTTGGTCACGAATCGCATCCGCTAAGATGTGTGCAGCATATTCACAGTGTTTTAATGTGTTGGGTGGCAAAAGATGCTTGAGTTCTAAACCCAGTTCCTTAGCACTCTCAACCCCGCGTGCAGCATAGAGCTTTGCTAGAAGAGGATGTAAACCGCCCGACTCTAATGCTTGTGCAGCTTCATTGGAATAGACTCGTTCGCTAAAGATACTCATGCAATCAGCTCTTCCCATGAAGGGGGTTGTGCTTTTCGCCAAAAGGCAAGTGGATGAGCACGAAAGTCGGCTGATCGAAAGCGACGCTTACGAAGGGATTTTTTAAAATCGATAAGCTCCACTTCCAGATCATCTTCCATCAGTAATCGACTAATCGAAGACCATATATCTTTTGCCTGGCTATGCCAAATAAAATTTGTGTTTGCGAGTAATTCTGCTTGAGATGGCCATGTATCAATCAACGGAATATTTAGGTTCTCAGCTAACTTAGGCATCCATGGTTTATCGCTAATGATTTGTTGAGCGCCAGTGAGTTCTGAGGCAAATTGCAAATCCGCTTGATTGCCAATACCGCTCAGCCAAATGGAATTAACGGTCGGTAGACCTTGTTCTTCTCTTGCTTGATTGATTGGATGAATATGCCAGCGCATTTGTACTTCATTTTGGATTCTTCGCCAGCGCTTGGCTAAACCAAGTTCTTTAGTGTCTTTAGGTAGCCACCAGTCGATATTACGGCCTTGTGCCTGCGCGGCACTATGGGTGTGAAGTGTTTTAAAAAATTCGGTTTTACCAAGCCACTGAAATGGTGTTGCTTGCGTGAGGGGGCCCAAGCCTTCATCCATAAAAACAGCACTGGCTTCATTCATTAATTGCTTGAGATCATCGGCAGCGATATTGAAAGCGTCCAGTTGTAAGAGGACGAGATGATCACGGGTTGCATGCAAATGAATCGGCTCAATACAGATCAGCTCATCCTGACCAAGGGCCTGCTTGCCAGCAAGTGCAGCCCCGAGTGCAAAGGATTGGCCAAGAAGATATAACTCATGAGGTAGGCCATGAGCGGCAAACTGTGCAGACTCGTGATCCAGTTCGTCTTCGCCATCCAGTAAAAAGGTTAGGTGTTTAGGCATGACCCCAATTTTAGGTGGCATTTACAAGAGTTGCTCAGTAGGGGGCTGTGATTCACTACACTGTGGGTATGTGGAAGATTCCGATTGAGCTCGAGATTGGCCTAAAGTACACCCGCTCTAGACGGCGTAAGGCTGTTGGTCAGCGTGATGGCTTTTTATCCTTTATTTCTGGAATCTCGATGGCTGGTATCGCCTTGGGGGTTGCTGCCTTAATTGTGGTGCTCTCGGTGATGAATGGCTTTCAAAAAGAGGTGCGTGACCGCATGCTCTCGGTACTCTCTCATATCGAAATCACAGCACCAAACGGATTGGCGAACTGGGAACCAGTGGCTGAAAAATTGTCTACTCAAGCGCATGTTTTGGGGGTGGCACCGATGGTTAGCTCCCAAGGCCTCTTATCCCGTGGAGAGTCAATGCGGGGGGTCGCATTACGAGGTGTATCTCCTGAACTAGAAGGAAAGGTCTCTGATCTTCCCAAGCAATTTGTTACAGGATCAATCGATGATTTGAAGCCTGGACAGTTTGGTGTGGTACTTGGCGCCCAATTGGCTGGCACTCTTGGGGTGCGTATTGGTGACCGGGTTAATCTACTGGTACCCGAAGGTGACTTAACTCCTGCCGGCATGATGCCCCGCATGCGCGCCTTACAAGTAGTGGGCATTATTGATAGCGGTCATTACGAATACGACAGCACCCTGACCATCATGCATTGGAAAGATGCGGCAGCGCTTTTACGCATGGCTGATCCCACGGGCTTAAGGGTCAAAGTAGATGATATGCAAAGAGCTCCAGAAATAGCAGTCAAGCTTGCTCAAGTTGTACCTCAGGCATTGTGGGTGAGCGATTGGTCACGCTCAAATCGCAATTGGTTTGCAGCGGTTCAG
>JACCEA010590699.1_pt1 | contig 22104 bp, 17 predicted proteins | sample 7449851 | NCBI WGS metagenome assembly JACCEA01 (sample SAMN15323453, study PRJNA562643) | freshwater metagenome | isolation source: river surface water | place: USA:Blue River Watershed | collected 2017-08-18 | reverse complement strand
GGATCTCGCGCCGGGGCGCGGGGGTCAGCAGGCTGACGATGATGATCAGCGCAAAGCCCAGCGGCACGCCAAACACGCCGGCCGAGATCGGCTGGATGCCCCACCACAGCTCGATGGGCGAGGTCACGCCGAACACGCCACGCAGCCAGGGCTGGGTGGTGACCATGTAGTAGAAGGTCACGCCCAGGCCACCGATCATGCCGACCACAGCGCCCCATTTGGTCGCGCGCTTCCAGAAGATCCCGAGCACCAGGGCCGGGAAGAAGGCCGCAGCGGCAAACGAGAACGCGGCCGAGACCAGGAACAGGATGTCCGCCGGTTTCTGCGCCGCCACATAGGCCGCGGCCAGCGCAACCACCAGCAAGAGGATCTTCGAGATCAGCACGCGACGCGAGGTCGAGGCATTCGGGTCGATCATCTTGTAGTAGAGGTCGTGCGAGAGCGCGTTGGCGATCGTCAGCAACAGGCCGTCGGCGGTGGACAGCGCTGCTGCCAGACCACCCGCCGCCACCATGCCCGAGATCACATAGGGCAGTCCGCCGATTTCCGGGGTCGCCAGCACCACGATGTCGCCACCGATGCGCATTTCACCCAGCTGCAGCAAGCCGTCCTTGTTCACATCGCTCACCGAGAGCAGGGACGGATCGACCGCGGCCCATTGGCTGACCCAGGCCGGCAGTTTGTCAAACGGCGTGCCCACCAGGACGGTGAAGACCTCGTACTTGACCAGCACCGCCAGCGCCGGGGCTGTGAAGTAGAGCAGGAAGATGAAGAACAGCGACCAGGTCACCGAGCTGCGCGCCTGCTTCACCGACGGCGTGGTGTAGTAGCGCATCAGGATGTGGGGCAGGGCCGCCGTGCCCACCATCAGGCAGAACACCAGGGCCATGAAGTTGCGCCGAGAGGTGTCGTAGGCGTCCTTGGCCTTCTGGTCGCCATTGGGATCACCGCTGAACTGGGTGGCGTGCCGTGGCATGCCGCCCAGGGGTCGTGCACGCGCTTCGTTGGCGGCCTTGGCCTTGGTCCAGGCGTCTTTGGCCGCCGCTTCGTCCTTGGGCAGGGCTGCCAGGGCTTTTTCAGCGGCGGCAATCTCGCCCGCCGGTGCATTGGCGGCCTTCAGGTCCTCGATTTTCTTGCTGGCGGCGGCCTTGTCAGCCGCCAGGGCGGTCTTGACGTCTTTGAGCTTTTCACCCAGCTCGTTGGCGCGCTGCTGGAAGATGGCGATGACTTCCTTTTCCTTCGGATCGTCGATCAGGGCCTTCTCCTTTTCGGTGACCTTCTGCAGCTGGTAGCCGTAGATGGCTTGCGGCACCGGCACACCGGTCTGCTTGACCGACAGCCACACCACCGGGATCAGGTAGGCAATGATCAGGATGATGTACTGCGCCACCTGCGTCCAGGTCACCGCCCGCATGCCGCCCAGGAAGGAGCAGACCAGGATGCCGCCCAGACCCAGGAAGATCCCCAGCTCAAAGGCCACACCCGTCAGGCGGGTCGTGATCAGGCCGACACCGTAAATCTGCGCCACCACATAGGTGAAGGAGCACAGAATGGCCGCCAGAATGCCCAACAGGCGGGGCAGGTTGCCGTCGTAGCGCGCGCCCAGGAAGTCGGGAATGGTGAATTGGCCAAACTTGCGCAGATAGGGCGCCAGGAACAGGGCCACCAGGCAGTAGCCGCCGGTCCATCCCATGATGAAGGCCAGGCCGCCATAACCGGTCAGGTACAGCGTGCCGGCCATGCCGATAAAGGACGCCGCGCTCATCCAGTCCGCGCCCGTGGCCATGCCGTTGTAGATGGCGGGAACGCGCCGGCCGGCCACGTAGTACTCGGCCGCATCGTTGGTGCGGCTCATCACGCCAATGCCCGCGTAGAGCAAGACAGTGGCCGCCAGGAAGATGTAGCCGATCCAGTTGCGTGGCAGGCCCATCTGCTCAAGAATGGCCAACACCACCACAAACATCAGGAAGCCCCCGGTGTACCAGGCGTACACCTTGTTGAGTTGCTTCTTGAACGCCGTGTTGCTGCCGGCATTGAAAATGCCGCCAGACGATTCAGGTGCGAGTCCTGCCATGTCAGTCCTCCTCGATTTCTGCAACGTTGTGTTCCTGGTCCAGGCGGTTCATGTAATGCGCGTAGTACCAGATGATCAGGACGTAGACCACCAGCGAGCCTTGTGACGCCACCCAGAAGCTGAAAGGCCAGCCAAAAAAGGTGAAGTTCAAATCACGCGCAAAGTAGGTCACCACAAAGGTCACCACAAACCACACGGCCAATAGCACCGCGGTGATGTTGAGGTTTTTTCGCCAGTAATGGCGATGGGACTCGGTCAACTGCATGAGAAAAGTCTCCTGTCGTTTACCTCTTGCGAGGCAGGTGCGGCTGCGGGGCGAACCCCGTGCAACCCAGCCGCGTCTAGGCCCGGCCAGCGTCCGGCGTGAGCCCGTGTTCGCGCATGAGCTGTGCCGCGACCTTGGGCTCGAACCCGCGAAGATGCGCAATGATGTGGCGCACCTTCTCGGGCTCCTGGCGTTGTCCATGAAGCCGTGCCAGCTGGACCCAGCCGTGCGGACTCATGGGTTGCAATTCGGTGTTGCGCTGCAGCGCCTGCTGGGCCTGCTCAAGCTGGCCCAGTTGCAGCAGGCACACGCCCATGCCATACCAGGCACGGTCGAGCTGGGGGTCGCGTGCCAGGGCTTGTTCGAAGGCCTCAACGGCCTGCCGGTGCGCCTTGAGCTGGTCGTGCAAAAAGCCTTGGTTGAACCAGTCGCCCGCCGATGCCGTGCTTTGCGCGCACAGCCATTGGTAGTCCTTCAGCGCTTCGGCCACACGGCCTTGCTGGGCCCGCAAGTGCGCGCGGCTGCGGGTCCAGTTCATGCGGTGACCATGGTCCGCGATCAGGCGGTCCCACACCGCCAGCGCGCGCTCGTGCTGTCCCAGCGTCTGCCAGGCCACGGCCAAGCAGTGCGTCAGGGTGATCGGCCAGTGCGCGTTCATCGGCACCCCACCATCTGAACACTGACGCAGTGTTCGATCTTGGCCAGGGTGACCGCCAGGTACAGCACCGACAACACGAAAAAGCCCACATAGCCCCGATGGGCCGGGGCCACACGGGCGGGGGAGAGCCAGCGCGCCAGGGTCATCCAGGGCTTGTTGACGATCTGAAAGAGCTGATAAAAAAGGTTCTGCTCGCGCCGCTCGCCAGCCAGCAGGAACAAAAGGCCTTGCCCGAGCATGGCCAGCAGGCCGATGTAAACGACGAGTTGAAAAATGTTCAGAAACTGCAGCACCAGCGACTCCTTCGAGTGAGTGGGTGCGAGTCTCGCGGCTCAACTTACCGATTTCTTACATAGAAACAAGTTGTTTCTTGATCTAGGGCAAATCCTAGCGAGGGTTTTTATGCATGTAAATGCGTGTTGACGGGAACTTTTATACCAAGTCTGACAGATTCGCGCTCATCCGGCGGTCCGCGTGCTGCCAGCTTCCCACCAGAGGGGGCCAAACTGGCCTTGCAGCCAGGACACCAACAACTTGACCTTGGCCGGCACCATGCGCGGCGACGGGTAGACCGCATGCACCTCTTGCGTGGGCAAGGCCCAATCCGCCAGGAGCGGCAGCACCGCTTTGTCCTTGAGCGAGGGCTCGGCCACATAGCGGGGCAGGGCCGCAATGCCCATGCCGCTGCGCGCGGCCGACAAAAGCATCGACAGGTTGTTCGAGCGCAAGCGGCCGTGCACCGCCACGCTGTGTGCCCGACCGTCCGGGCCGGTGAACTGCCAGCGCTCGTCGCCTTGCACCGTGCTGTAGATGAGCGCTTCGTGCGCGGCCAGATCGGCCGGTGTGCGCGGGCGGCCGTGGGCATTGAGGTAGTCTGCACTGGCCACCAGCACCCAGGGGTTGAGGCCCAGGTAGGCCGCGCCCAGCGATGAATCGGCCAGCTTGCCCATGCGGATGGCCACGTCCACCCCTTGTTCGATCAGGTTCACATAGCGGTCGTCGCAGTGCAACTCAACCTGCAGGCTGGGGTTCATGCGCATGAACTGCATCACCAGCGGCGCCATCACCCGCCGCCCAAACGCCACCGAGGTGTTGATGCGCAGCACCCCCTGCGCCTGGGTTTGCAGCAGCGTGCCGGCCGAGCGGGCCTCGTCGGCATGGTGGCAGATCAGCTTGCACTTGTCGTAGAAGAGCAGCCCGATTTCGGTGGGGCTGACCCCATGGGTGGTTCGGTGCAAAAGGCGTGCGCCCAGGTGTTGCTCGAGCCGCCCCATCTGCTTGGTCACGGCCGGCTGGCCAATGCCCGCCTCCTGCGCGGCCTTGCTGAATGAGCCCAGATCCACCACGCGCACAAAGAGGCGCAAATCGGCAATGCGTTCCATCCTGCCATTCCACCACGGAATAAGCATCATGCGCAAGCCGGGCCTTCCCTTGGCGCTGACGCCGGCGCACCATGGCGGCATTGTTCAATCCAAGGAGATCGGATCATGGCCAAAATGAAGGCCGCCATGGCGGCGGTGCTGATTCTGGAGAAGGAAGGGGTGAGCCAGGTGTTTGGCGTGCCAGGCGCGGCCATCAACCCGCTGTATGCGCAGCTGCGCGAGCGCGGCACCATCGGGCATATTCTTGCCCGGCATGTCGAAGGCGCTTCGCACATGGCCGAGGGCTACACCCGCGCCCGTCCCGGCCTGATCGGGGTCTGCGTCGGCACCTCGGGCCCGGCCGGCACCGACATGATCACCGGCCTGTACTCGGCCCAGGCCGACTCGATCCCCATTTTGTGCATCACCGGCCAGGCGCCGCGGGCCCGCCTGCACAAAGAGGACTTTCAGGCGGTGGACATCGCCGCCATCGCGCGCCCAGTCACCAAGTGGGCCACCACCGTGCTGGAGCCGGCGCAGGTGCCGGGTGTCTTTGCCCAGGCCTTTCACCTGATGCGTTCGGGCCGCCCCGGGCCGGTGCTGATCGATCTGCCCTTCGATGTGATGCAGGCCGAGATCGACTTTGACATCGAGACCTATGCGCCGCTGCCCGTCTACAAGCCCCAGGCCACGCGCGCCCAGATCGAGAAGGCGCTGGACATGTTGCAACGCAGCCAGCGGCCCTTGATCGTGGCTGGCGGCGGCATCATCAACGCCGATGCCAGCCAGGAACTGGTGGCACTGGCCGAGTTGCTGCAAGTGCCGGTGATCCCCACCCTGATGGGCTGGGGCAGCATCGCCGACGATCACCCGCTGATGGCCGGCATGTGCGGCCTGCAGACCCACCACCGCTATGGCAATGCCAACCTGCTGGCCAGCGATTTTGTGCTGGGCATCGGCAACCGCTGGGCCAATCGCCACACCGGCTCGACCGAGGTCTACACCCGGGGTCGCACCTTTGTGCACATCGACATCGAGCCAACGCAAATCGGCCGGGTGTTTGCCCCCGATTACGGCATCGTGTCGGACGCCAAAGCGGCGCTCACCATGCTGCTGGCGGTGGCACGCGAACGTCAGGCCCGGCAGGCCCTGGTCGATCACAGCGCCTGGGCTGCCGAGTGCCTGGCGCGCAAGCGCTCGCCGGCCTTTTTGCGCAAGACCGACTTTGACCAGGTGCCGCTCAAGCCGCAGCGGGTCTACCAGGCCATGAACGAGGCCTTTGGCCGCGACACCACCTATGTCTCGACGATTGGCCTGAGCCAGATCGCTGGCGCGCAGTTTCTGCATGTGTACCACCCCCGCCACTGGATCAACTGCGGCCAGGCCGGGCCGCTGGGCTGGACCGTGCCGGCTGCCCTGGGCGTGCGGGCTGCTGATCCCACCCGCGAGATCGTCGCGCTGTCGGGCGACTACGATTTCCAATTCATGATCGAGGAACTGGCCGTGGGGGCACAGTTTCGCCTGCCCTACCTGCAGATCCTGGTGAACAACAGCTACCTGGGCCTGATCCGCCAGGCGCAGCGCGGCTTCTCGATGGACTACTGCGTGCAACTGGGCTTTGACAACATCAATGCCTCAGGTGATGACCCGGCGGCCAAGGGCTATGGCGTGGACCATGTGAAGGTGGTCGAAGGCCTGGGCTGCAAGGCCCTGCGCGTGCAGCGGCCCGAGGAGCTCGCGCCGGCCATTGCAAAGGCCCGGGCCTGGATGCAGGAATACCAGGTGCCGGTGGTGATCGAGGTGATTCTGGAGCGCGTGACGAATGTGGCCATGGGCACCGAGATCGACCAGATCACCGAATTCGAACCCCTGGCCGAGCGGCTGGAAGATGCCCCGACCGCGCTGGCGGCCCTGCTGGACTGAAAGGGCCCGACCATGCCACGATTTGCCGCCAACCTGTCCATGCTCTTTACCGAGCAGCCCTTTCTGGCGCGCTTTGGCGCGGCCCGAGCCGCCGGCTTTGAGGCGGTGGAGTTTCTTTTTCCGTATGCCTTTGAGACGGCCGACATCGCGGATCAGCTCCAGGCCCATCGCCTGCAATTGGTGCTGCACAACCTGCCCGCCGGTGACTGGGACGCGGGCGAGCGCGGCCTGGCCTGCCATCCCCTGCGGGTGGCCGAGTTCCGGGCTGGGGTGGCCCAGGCCATTGGCGTGGCCAAGGCCCTGGGCGTGCGCCAGCTCAATTGCCTGGTGGGCAAAACACCGGCCGACGAGGCCCCGGCCCTGGTGCACCAGACCCTGGTGAGCAATTTGCGCCACGCGGCCGATGCGCTGGCCCTGCACGACCTGCGCCTGCTGATCGAGCCGATCAACGATATCGACATCCCGGGCTTTCACCTGACGCACAGCGCGCAGGCGGTGGCGCTGATGGACGAGGTGGGGCGGCCCAATCTGGCGCTGCAATACGACCTGTACCACATGCAGCGCATGGAGGGCGAGCTGAGCGCCACCATCGCCAGGCTGTTGCCGCGCATCGGCCATGTGCAGGTGGCCGACAACCCGGGCCGCAACGAGCCCGGCACCGGCGAACTCAATTGGCCCTTCCTGTTTCGTCACCTGGACGCGGTGGGCTACACCGGCTGGATCGGCTGCGAGTACCGGCCCGCCGGCCGCACCGAAGACGGCCTGGGCTGGCGCGAGCGCCTGGGCGCCGTCAGTTGACCATGACCAGCTTGCCCATGACCTGGCGCGAGCCCATGCGGGCATAGGCCTCGCGCAGCTGCGCCATGGGCATGGTGCGGTCGATCACGGGTTTGATGTGCCCTTGGGCGTACCACTGGGCCAGCTCGCCCATCATGGCGGCGTTGGCCTTGGGTTCGCGTTTGGCAAAGTCGCCCCAGAACACGCCGACCAGCGACGCGCCCTTGAGCAGCGGCAGGTTCAGCGGCAGGTTCGGGATCTGGCCGCCGGCAAAGCCGATCACCAGGTAGCGCCCGCGCCAGGCGATGCTGCGAAACGCCGGCTCGGCCAGATCACCGCCGACCGGGTCGTAGACCACGTCCACGCCGCGCCCGCCGGTCAGTTGCTTGATGCCCTCGCGCAGGGCTGCGCCATCGGTGTAGACGATGGTGTCGTGCGCGCCCTGTTCGCGGCATAGCGCACATTTTTCCTCGGTCGAGGCCGCCGCGATCACGCGCGCGCCCACATGGCGGGCGATCTGGATCGCGGCCGTGCCCACGCCCCCGGCCGCGCCCAGCACGAGCACGGTCTCGCCGGCCTTGAGCTGGCCGCGGTCGATCAGCGCATGGTGCGAGGTGGCATAGGTCATGATGAAGGCCGCCGCGTCCACCGCCGGGAACTGCGCTGGCAGGGGCAGGCACAAGGCCGCAGGGGCCAGGGTCTGGGTGGCAAAGCCGCCCGTGCCCGAGAGGCAGGCCACGCGCTGGCCCACCTGCAGGTGCGTCACCCCCTCGCCAAGGGCACGGATCACGCCAGCGTATTCCGAGCCGGGCACAAAGGGCAGGGGCGGCTTGAACTGGTACTTGTTCTGCACAATCAGCAGGTCGGGGAAATTCAGGCTGGCCGCCTCGATGTCCAGCAGGACCTGGCCGGGGCCGGGGGTGGGGGTGGGCAGCTCTTTCCAGACCAGGGCGTCAACACCCACGGGGTTTTCACAAAGCCAGGCGTGCATGCGGTTCTCCAAAGGACAGTTGAAACGGCCAGCGGCATGGCGTCCAGCCCTGCGCTGTGCGGTGTTGGCGGGCGATCTTAGGCCATGCGCCCGTGGGGCTTGTCCCGACGGTGACGCCACGGACGCATCGCCCCCAAGCCTACAATCAACAGTCAAAGGAATCCCATGAACATTCTGCTCTCCAATGACGACGGTTACCGGGCCGAAGGCCTGGTGGCCCTGCACGCGGCCCTGCGCGAGATTGCCGACGTGACGGTGATCGCGCCCGAGCAGAACAACAGCGCCAAGTCCAATGCCCTGACCCTGCATTCGCCGCTCTATGTGAGCGAGGCCGAGAACGGCTTTCGCTACATCAACGGGACCCCGGCCGACTGTGTGCACGTGGCCCTGACCGGTCTGCTGCCCCAGGTGCCTGATCTGGTTGTGTCGGGCATCAACAACGGGGCCAATATGGGGGATGACACCTTGTATTCGGGCACGGTGGGCGCGGCCATGGAGGGCTATCTGTTTGGCGTGCCGGCCGTGGCCTTTTCCCTGGTGGACAAAGGCTGGTCGCACCTGGACGATGCGGCGGCTGTGGCGCGGGACATGGTGGCCCACCTGATTCGTCAGGGCTTGCCGCCGCGCGGCCAGCGCCCCTGGCTGCTCAATGTGAACATTCCCAACCGGCCGCGTTCGCAAATCCTGCCGCCCCGCATTTGCCGCCTGGGCCGCCGGCACGCGGCCGAGCCGGTGATCACCCAGCTCAACCCGCATGGCCAGACCATGTACTGGATCGGTGCAGCGGGCGCGGCCATGGACGCGGGCGAGGGCACCGATTTTCACGCCACTTCGCTGGGCCATGTGGCCGTGACGCCCTTGCGGGTCGATCTGACCGAGCACGAGCATCTGTCGTACTGGGCGCAGGGCATGGCGCGTTTTTCGCAGGCCGCATGAGCACCAAACGTCCAGGCTTTCCCCTGCCGCTTCAGTCGGTGGTCAAGCCGGCCACCCCGGCGGCGCGTCGACCCGCCAGCCCCAGTGGATCGGGAGGGCAGGGGGCCCCTGCGCCCCGCGCCCCCACGCCCAGCCCCTTGCGCAGCGCCGCCCCCACGCCCAGCCCTCGACCGACCCCTGCCGTGGCCCGCACCGTCGATCTGCCGGGCACGGTGGCCCGCAAGGTCCAGAAAGCCGCCCCGGCGCCGCAAGGGCTGGGTCTGGATTCGGGGGCGGTGCGGGCCCGCATGGTCCAGCGCCTGCGCGAGCAAGGCGTGGCCCATCCGGCCGTGCTGCATGCCCTGGGCCTGGTCGAGCGTCACCGCTTTGTGGACGCGGCCTTGGCGGGACAGGCCTATGACGACAATGCCTTGCCCATCGGTCTGGGCCAGACCATTTCCAAACCCAGTGTGGTGGCGCGCATGCTGGCCCTGTTGCTGGGCGATCGCGCCGCGCCGCTGGGCCGTGTGCTGGAAATCGGCACGGGCTGCGGCTACCAGTCAGCCTTGTTGTCGCACCTGGCCCAAGAGGTGTACAGCATCGAGCGCCTGCGCGGCCTGCATGACAAGGCGCGCGAGAACTTGCGACCATTGCGCCTGCGCAACGTTCACCTGATGTTTGGCGACGGCATGTTGGGCTATCCCAGCGGCGCACCGTACGCCGGCATTGTCTCGGCCGCCGGGGGCGCCCACCTGCCGAGCACCTGGTACGAGCAACTGGCCATGGGGGGCCGCCTGATTGCGCCCACGGTCACGCCCGCGGGGCACCAGGCCCTGGTGCTGATTGAAAAAACGCCACAAGGCCCGCTGCAGCAAGTGCTCGAGGCGGTGCACTTTGTGCCTCTAAAATCGGGTGTTGAATGAACCAACCGATTGCCACAATGCCCGCCCTTGTCCGCTTGCGTGCGCCGCTTGTCTTGTCCTTGACCGCCTGGCTGGCCGCCTGTGGCAGCACGGTGGTGCTGCCGCCGCCGGTGGAGGAGCGCAGCTTGGTGCACACCTTGCCGCCGGCCCGCTCGGTGGCCTCGGCGCAGGTCAGTGCCCCGCCTGCCACGCCAGCCCGTGCGGCGCCCCAGAGCGCCGCCAACAGCGCGGCCCCCCAGTCCACCTCCACGCCGCGTCCTTTGGTCGATCCCAGCACCTTGCCCGGCTATGAAAACCGCGGCAAGCCTGGCTATTACACGGTCCAGCGGGGCGATGTCCTGATCCGCATCGGGCTCGATCACGGCCAGTCCTGGCGGGATCTGGCGCGCTGGAACCAGCTCGAGAACCCCAACCTCATCGAGGTGGGGCAGGTCCTGCGGGTGGTCCCCCCCGATGCCCAGGTACAGGACAACGGCGTGATCGCCCGACCCGTGACCCCGGCGGGCGGCCCATCGACGCCGGCGATGGCCTCGTCACCGGCGCCGGTCGCCCCTGCACCGGCTGCATCGGCTGCATCGGCTGCGCCGCCGGCTGCTGCGCCCGCCAGTGTCCCGACCCATTCGGCTGGCAGCGCCCCTGCCAGCCCTGCCATGGCCGCCACCCCCAACTTCGCGTGGCCGGCACGCGGTCCGGTCATCACCCCGTTTGACGAGGTTCGCAACAAAGGCCTGGACATTGCGGGCCAGGCCGGTGATCCGGTGCTGGCGGCGGCCGACGGGCAGGTGGTGTACGCCGGCGCTGGCCTGCGCGGTTATGGGCAGCTCATCATCATCAAGCACAACAACAGCTTTTTGAGTGCCTATGCCCACAACCAGAAGCTGCTGGTGCAAGAAGACCAGCGGGTTCGACGCGGCCAGACCATCGCCGAGATGGGCAGCACCGACGCCGACCGCGTCAAGCTGCATTTTGAAATCCGCCGCGAAGGGCGGCCGGTGGATCCGGCCAAGTTCCTGCCCGCTCGCTAAGCCCCCCGCGCCCTGGCGCGACCACAGGAGATCCCCATGGCCTGGCCCGTGCTGGTGTTTGATATCGAGAGCATTCCCGACGCCGAAGGCCTGCGCCGCACCACCGAGGTGCCCCCAGGCCTGGACGATGCCCAGGTGGTCGAGCACTGGCGCGCGCGCCGTGCCGAGGCCGGGCAGGGCGACTTCATGCCCCTGCACCTGCAGCGGGTGCTGGCCATCAGTTGCGTGTTTCGCAATGCCGAGGGCCTGCGCGTGCACTCGCTGGTGGACCGCGACGGCCAAAGCGAAGGCCGCATCGTGCAGCAGTTTTTCCAGATCATCGAGAAGCATTCGCCGCAGCTGGTCAGCTGGAACGGCAGCGGCTTTGACTTGCCGGTGCTGCATTACCGTGGCCTGATCCACGGGGTGGTGGCCGACAAGTACTGGGACTTGGGCGACGACGACCGCGAGTTCAAGTGGAACAACTACATCTCGCGCTACCACATGCGCCACCTGGACCTGATGGACCTGCTGGCCAAGTACAACGGGCGGGCCAATGCGCCGCTTGACGCCCTGGCCAAGCTCTGCGGCTTTCCGGGCAAGCTGGGCATGGACGGCTCGCAGGTCTGGCCGCAATACCTGGCCGGGCAGACCGATGCCATCCGCCAGTACTGCGAGACGGATGTGCTCAACACCTACCTGGTTTACTGCCGCTTTCAAAAAATGCGCGGCGGCCTGACCGAAGACGAATACACGCAAGAGATCGCGATGGTGCGCGCGCAGGTGGACCAATGGTCCCAGCAGGCGGGCCAATCGCACTGGCGCGAATACCTGGATGCTTGGAATGAGTGACGATTTGGAGACCCCCGGCCTGGACGAGACGCAGGCCTTGGCGCAGCTTCCCGACGAAACCCTGCCCGATGGCGTGCTGCGCATCGCGGCGCTGGACATGGAGGCCCAGGGCATTGCCCGCCGGCCCGATGGCAAGGTGGTGTTTGTGGAAGGGGCCTTGCCCACCGAATTGGTGCGCGTGAGCTGGGGCCGCCAAAAAGCCAAATGGGCGCAGGCCACCACCACCGAGGTGCTGCACCCCAGCGCCTTGCGCGTGCGCCCGGGTTGCGAGCATTTCGGCCTTCACCAGGGGGCCTGCGGCGGCTGCAAGATGCAGCACCTGCATGCCTCGGCGCAGGTGGCGATCAAGCAGCGGGTGCTGGAGGACAACCTCTGGCACCTGGGCAAGGTGCGCGCCGAGCAAATCCTGCGCCCCATCGAAGGGCCGGCCTGGGGCTATCGCCACCGGGCGCGCCTGTCGGTGCGCCATGTGCAGCGCAAGGGCCAGGTGCTCATTGGGTTTCACGAACGCAAGAGCCGCTACATTGCCGACATGCAGCGGTGTCCGATCTTGCCGCCGCATGTGAGCGCCATGCTGATGCCCCTGCGGGCCTTGATCGCGTCCATGCATGCCCGCGAGACCTGCCCGCAGATCGAACTGGCCTGCGGCGACCAGACCACTGCGCTGGTGCTGCGCCATCTGGAACCCCTGGATGCGCACGATCTGCAGGCCTTGCGCGACTTTGCCGCCCAGCACGGTGTGCAGTGGTGGCTCCAGCCCAAGGGGCCCGACACCGTCCATCGTTTGGACGAGGGACCGCACACCCTGGCCTATGGCCTGCCCGAATTTGGCATCGACATGCCGTATCGGCCCACCGATTTCACGCAGGTCAACCCCTTCATCAACCGCGTGCTGGTGCAGCAGGCCCTGGCGCTGCTGCGGGTACAGCCACACGAACGGGTGATCGACTGGTTCTGCGGTTTGGGCAACTTCACCCTGCCATTGGCCACCCAGGCGCGCGAGGTGCTGGGCATCGAGGGCTCGCCCGCACTGGTTGAGCGCTCGGGCCAGAACCTGGCGCACAACCAGCGCCTGCGCGACGGCTCCAAGGTCTGGAAACCCTTGGCACCCACGCAGTTTGTGGCCCGCAACCTGTTCGAGATGACGCCCGAGATGCTGGCCGCCGACGGCATTGCCCAGAAGTGGCTGATCGATCCGCCACGTGAGGGGGCGCTGGCCCTGGTCAAGGCCTTGGCCGATCTGCAGGCCCTGCCGCCGCAGGCGCGTGCCTGGGAGCCACCCGCCCGAATCGTCTATGTGAGCTGCAATCCGGCCACCCTGGCCCGCGACGCGGGTTTGTTGGTGCACCAGGCGGGCTATCGCCTGCAAGCGGCGGGCGTGGTCAATATGTTTGCCCACACCGCCCACGTCGAGAGCATGGCGGTGTTCGAGCGTGCAGCCTAAACGGCTTCCAATGGGCCCCGCCTGAGGGTTTGAACGGCATCCAACAGGGTGGGCGCGACCAGTGTTTTGCCCACCCAATGCCGTGGGGCGCTTGCCTGGATCAAGACCAGCTGCGACACCCCCGCACGTTGGCCACGCACCAGATCGGCCTCATCGGCGGCAAACACCACGCTGTTGCCCAGGTTCAGGCTCAGGGTGTTGGCCGCACGAAGCAAGAGCCCTGGTTCGGGTTTGCGACAATCGCAGGCGATGTTGTAAGGGGCCACATGGCCTTCGGGGTCGTGTGGGCACAGCAGCATGCCAGCGAGTCGAATGCCCACATCGTGAAGTTGCAAACGCACTGCCGCAGCCCAGGCCCAGTGGGCATCGCTGCGCACCTTTCCTGTGGCCAGGCCTGGCTGGTCAATGACCATGATCAGCTCGTGCCCTGTGCGCTGCAGCATCAGCATGGCCTCGAGCGCGCCTGGCAGCCAGTGGACTTTGTGTGCCGTTTTGCCGTGGTTTACTAGCAAACAGTCCCGACCCATGAATGCGGCTTGTCGCAGTCTGAACATGAGCCCCCCTTGATTGGTAGCAAGCCTTGCCACCGATTGGTAACTATTCAAAAACCCGTTTTTATCATAAATAGGTATTCGAAACGATATCTTTCATCCGTTGGGCTGAAGTGCTTGCAAGAGCTCGGTTTCAATGGCGATCTGGGTCTTGGCGTGTTGCAGGGCCGAGCCGCTGATCAAAAAGCTGTCCTCCACACGCTCACCCAGGGTGCTGATCTTGGCCAGTTGCAGGTCGATGTGGTGGGCCGCCAGCACCCGGGCAATGCTGTAGAGCAAGCCGATGCGGTCGCTGGCCGAGACCGACAGCAGCCAGCGCTGCGCCTTGTCGTCAGGCTTGAGCGAGACGCGGGGGGTGACTGGGAAACTCTTGACCCGACGCGAGAGGCGGCCACGCACCGGCGGGGGCAGGGGGCCCTGACGCTCGATGGTTTGCGTCAAGCCCGACTCCAGCATCTGCATCAGTTCGCGGTAGTGCTCTTGCAAGGTGTGCGAGACGACCTGAAAGGTGTCCAGCGCCCAGCCGGTGCGGGTGGTGTGAACCTTGGCGTCCAGAATGCTCAGGCCCGACTGGTCGAAGTGGCCGCAGATGCGGGCAAACAGATCGGGTTGATCTGGCGTGAAGACCAGCACCTCCATGCCCTCGCCCAGGGGCGACATGCGGGCGCGCACCACGGTGCCCGTCTCGCCATGGGCGATGCGACGTGAGAGGTGACGGGTGTGCCAGGCGATGTCGCTGGCGTCGTGGCGCATGAAGTAGCTCACGTCCAGCGTGTCCCACAAGGCCTTCTCGCCCTCGTGCGGCTGCGCGTGCAAGGCCAGTTCGACCAGCGCCTCGCGCTTGCGCGCCTGCACAATCGCCTCGGCATCGGGGGCGCGCCCCCCCAGCACCCGCAAGGTGGTGCGGTAAAGGTCTTCCAGCAGTTTGCCTTTCCAGGCATTCCAGACCTTGGGGCTGGTGCCCCGGATGTCGGCCACCGTCAGCAGGTACAGCGCCGTCAGGCGCCGCTCATTGCCCACCCGGGCGGCAAACTGGGCGATCACATCGGGGTCACCCAGGTCTTCTTTTTGCGCCACATGGCTCATGGTCAGGTGCTCGCGCACCAGAAAGCACACCAGCTGGGTGTCGTCCTCGCTCAGGCCATGGTCACGGCAAAAGCGCCGCGCTTCAACCTCACCCAGCACCGAGTGGTCACCGCCTCGGCCTTTGGCGATGTCGTGGTAGAGCGCGGCCACATACAGCAGCCAGGGCTTGTCCCAGCCAGCGGCCAGTTGCGAGCACATGGGGTATTCGTGCGCATGGTCGGCAATGAAAAAGCGCCGCACATTGCGCAGCACCATCAGGATGTGCTGATCGACGGTGTAGGCATGGAACAGGTCGTGCTGCATCTGCCCCACAATGCGCCGGAACACCCACAGATAGCGCCCCAGCACCGAGGTCTGGTTCATCAGCCGCATGGCGTGGGTGATGCCTTGCGACTGCTGCAAAATGGTCAAAAAGGTCTGCCGATTGACCGGGTCACGGCGGAAGGCCCCGTTCATCACCGGCCGTGCGTTGTAGAGCGCGCGCAAGGTCCGCGCCGACAAGTCCTTCACCCCTGCGGTTTGCTGGTAGACCAGAAAGGTCTCCAAAATGGCGTGCGGCTGCTGCAGGTACAGATCGTCGCTGGCCACCTCCAGCAAGCCGCCTCGGTCCAGAAAGCGCTCGTTGATGGGGCGGGCGGCCTGGCCGGCGGTGCCGCGCAGGCGTTCCTCGATGCCTTGCAGCAGGATCTGGTTGAGCTGCGTCACCGCTTTGGCGGCCCAGTAATAGTTGCGCATCAGCTGCTCGCTGGCGCGCTGACGCAGGCGGCCATCGGGCCCCACCTCGGCCTGGTGACCAAAGCACTCGGCCACCGCGGTCTGCAGGTCAAACACCAGGCGGTCTTCGCGCCGGCGTGCCAACAGGTGCAGGCGGGCGCGGATCAGACCGATCAAGGCCTCGTTGCGCTGCAACTGACGGCCTTCGCGGGCGGTGGCCACGCCGTTGCGCACCAGGGCCTGCCAGCTGTGCCCCAGTTGCGCCGCACGCGCCACCCACAAAATCACCTGCAGATCGCGCAGCCCGCCAGGCGACTCTTTGCAGTTGGGTTCCAGCGCATAGGGCGTGTCCTCGAACTTGGTGTGCCGCTGCTGCATCTCGAGGGTTTTGGCCACAAAAAAGGCTTGTGGGTCCATGGCCCGCGCAAAGGCGTGCGCAAAGGCCTCAAACAGAGGGGCATTGCCCACGACCAGGCGAGCCTCCAGAAGCGAGGTCTGCACCGTGATGTCACGCGCCGACTCCTCCAGGCATTGGCCCAGGGTGCGCACGCTCGAGCCGATCTCGAGGCCGGTGTCCCAGCAGGCGCCGATAAAGGCCTCCAGGGCGCCCTGCAGCGGGGGAAGGCTGGCGTCGCAGCCTTCGGGCAGCAGGATCAGCACATCGACATCGGAGGCCGGGTACAGCTCGCCCCGGCCATATCCCCCCACCGCCACCAGGGCCAGGTGCTCGGGCAAACCCGCCTGCGCCCAAAGCGAGCGCAGGTGGCCATCGGTCAGGCGCGCCAGGCCTTGCAAGGTGCGGCGCAAGCGGGGCAGGGCGTCGGGGGCCAGCAGGCGCTGGGCCAGGGCCTGACGGGCCTGGGCGTACGTCGGCGGCGCCGAGATCAGGGGGGCGGCGTCGGCCATGTGCGGGGTTTGCTGGGGTCAGGTGCGCGTGGCGCGCACAAAATCGGGCGGGGGCGGGCTGCCGTCCGACAGGGTGAGCACCTCATAGCCGGTGGGGGTGACCAACACCGTGTGCTCCCACTGCGCCGACAACGAGTGGTCTTTGGTGACGATGGTCCAGCCGTCGCCCAGCTCCTTGATATCGCGCCGACCGGCGTTGATCATGGGCTCGATGGTGAAGGTCATCCCGGCGCGCAACTCGTCAAGCGTGCCGGGCTGGCCGTAATGCAGCACCTGCGGCTCTTCGTGAAAGACGCGGCCGATGCCGTGCCCGCAAAACTCGCGCACGATCGAAAAGCCATGCCCTTCGGCAAATTTCTGGATGGCGTGGCCGATATCGCCCAGACGGGCCCCAGGCCGCACCATCAGGATGCCGTGCCACATGGCCTCGTAGGTGATCTGACACAGGCGCTTGGCGGCAATCGAACCCTCGCCCACCACAAACATGCGGCTGGTGTCGCCATGCCAACCATCCTTGATGACGGTGATGTCGACGTTGACGATGTCGCCCTTCTTGAGGGGTTTGTCGTTGGGAATGCCGTGGCAGACCTGGTGGTTGATGCTGGTGCAGATCGACTTGGGGTAGGGCTTGTAGCCTGGCGGCTGGTAATTCAGCGGTGCCGGCACGCAGCCTTGCACCTTCACCATGTGGTCATGGGCCAGGCGGTCGATGTCGTTGGTGGTCACACCCGGGCGGATGTGCGGCGCCAGCATGTCAAGCACCTCGGAGGCCAGGCGGCCGGCCAGCCGCATGCCCTCGATGCCTTGCTCGTCTTTGATGGAGATGGTCATGGGGCCGCATTATCCCATCGCCGCCGCAGGCTTGTCGCGACGGGGTGGCACTGCCTACAATGGTTTGGCGGTCATCGCCCCGATGGCCCGCACAGGGAGCCGCATATGAAAACAAGCATGACGATCCGGCCCATGCGCCGGGAGGACTTGGGCCGCACCTTGGACTGGGCGGCCCAGGAGGGCTGGAACCCGGGTCTGAATGATCTGGAGAGCTTTTGGGCCGCCGACCCGGGCGGCTACTGGCTCGGCGAGGTGGACGGCCAGCCGGTCGCGACCCTCAGCACGGTGCGCAGCGGACCGGGCCATGGCTTTGTCGGTCTGTACATCGTGGCACCGGCCTGGCGCGCAAAGGGCTTGGGGTGGCAACTGTGGCAACACGGCATGGCGCAGATGGGCGCGCGCCGCCTGGGGCTCGATGGCGTGGTGGCGCGCCAAGACGACTACCGCCGCAGCGGCTTTGCGCTGGCCTGGCACAACGCCCGCTTCGAGGGCATGGCCCCGGTGGGCGCGCACATGCCCGCAACGGTGCGCCCGCTGTCGGCCTGGCCTTGGGCGCAGGCCATGGCCCTCGATGGCTGGCAGCATCCGGCCGCACCCGAACACCGACAGCCCTATTGGCGGGCCTGCCTGAACCAGACGGCCAGCCGCGCGCTGGGGGTGGGCAGCCCAACGCAGCTGCAAGGCCTGGGGGTGCTGCGTCCAGCGCGCCAAGGCTGGCGCATCGGCCCAGTGCTGGCCCAGGGGCCTGCCCAAGCCGAGGCCTTGTTGCAAGGCTTGCTGTCCCTGGTGCCAGCCGGGCAGCGGGTGCAAATCGACGTCCCCTTGTCGCAGCCCCATGCCGTCGCCCTGGTGCGGTCCATGGGCTGGACCCAGGTGTTTGACACCGCCCGCATGTACCGAGGCGGCGCCATTGACGGGCCCCCCGACACCCTCTACGGCATCGCCAGCCTGGAGCTGGGCTAAGGCGCAGGCAGTGCACAGGGAACCGATGGTTCCGCATCAGAAGCGGCCTGATGGCCCAGAACCGGTCGGCTAAGCCGGTAAAATGCGGTTTTTGCCGGCGCCCCCAGTCAGCGGTCGCCGGGTTCTTCCCGCAAGGCCCGATTCGTGTCCCTGTCCATTCACATCCTTGAGGGCGGTGTTGCCCTCAGCGAGTTCCGCATCCAGCAACTGCTGCCCTCTCTGGCCGCCATTTCGCCCGCCATCATCGGCTTGCAGGCCCGCCATCTGCACTTGGTCGCCATCGACGAGGCCACCCCCGACGCATCAGCGCTGCTGCCGCGTGTGGCGGCCCTGCTGGACGATGGCACGGCCGATACGGCCGCTGCGCAGGACGCCCAAGTCCTGATCGTCAGTCCCCGTTTGGGCACGGTCTCACCCTGGGCCTCCAAAGCCACCGACATCGCGCACAACTGCGGCCTGCCGGTGCGCCGCATCGAGCGCGTGACCGAATACCGCCTGCTGCTCAAGAACGGTTTGTTCTCGCGCGGCGCGCTCAGCCCGGCGCAGCTGGCCTTGGTGGCGGCCCGCCTGCATGACCGCATGACCGAGTCGGTCCTGGCCCAGCGCGAGGATGCGTTGGCATTGTTCACCGCCTTGCAGGCCGAGCCGATGGCCCAGGTGGACGTGCAGGGCGGGGGACGCGCGGCGCTTGAAGCCGCCAACCGCGACTGGGGCCTGGCCTTGGCCGACGACGAAATCGACTACCTGGTCGAGGCCTTTGTGCGACTGGGGCGCAACCCCACCGATGTCGAGCTGATGATGTTCGCGCAAGCCAACAGCGAGCACTGCCGACACAAGATCTTCAATGCGCGATTCACCATCGACGGGCAGGACATGCCGCACAGCCTGTTTGGCATGATTCGCCACACGCATGCGCAAGCGCCCGAGCACACCGTGGTCGCGTATTCCGACAACGCGTCCATCATGAGCGGCCACCGGATCGAACGCTTTGTGGCGCGACCCACCGCTGCAGGCGCCCCTTATGTGAAGGAAGCGGCAGAGCACCATGTGCTCATGAAGGTCGAGACGCACAACCACCCCACCGCCATCTCGCCCTTTGCCGGCGCGGCCACCGGGGCGGGCGGCGAAATCCGCGATGAGGGCGCGACAGGGCGCGGCTCCAAGCCCAAAGCGGGCCTGACCGGGTTTTCGGTGTCCCGTCTTTGGGGCGGCCTGGCCGACCAGCCGGGCGGTTTGCCCTCGCACATGGCCACGCCGCTGCAGATCATGACCGAGGGACCGCTCGGTGGCGCCGCCTTCAACAACGAGTTTGGCCGCCCCAACCTGGCCGGCTACTTCCGTGAATACGAGCAACGCGTGGACGGCGTGCAGCGCGGCTACCACAAGCCCATCATGATCGCCGGCGGCCTGGGTCAGATCGACGCCACGCAAACGCAAAAAATCTTGTTTCCTGCCGGCACCTTGCTGATCCAGCTGGGCGGTCCGGGCATGCGCATCGGGGTGGGCGGTGGCGCCGCCAGCTCCATGGCCAGTGGCACCAACGCGGCCGAGCTGGACTTTGACTCGGTGCAGCGGGGCAACCCCGAAATTGAACGCCGCGCCCAGGAGGTCATCAACCACTGCTGGGCCGCCGGCGCGGACAACCCCATCCTGGCCATTCACGATGTGGGCGCGGGCGGCCTGTCCAACGCCTTCCCCGAATTGGTGAACGATGCCGGCCGCGGGGCGCGCTTTGACCTGCGCAGTGTGCCGCTTGAGGAAAGCGGCCTGGCGCCCAAGGACATCTGGTCCAACGAGAGCCAGGAGCGCTATGTGATGGCCATTGCGCCCGAGTCGCTGGCGCAGTTCGAGGCTTTTTGTGCCCGCGAGCGTTGCCCCTTTGCGGTGGTCGGCGTGGCCACCGAGGCGCGTCAGCTGGTGCTCGCCGATGCCCAGTCGCCGCTGCCGCCCGTTGACATGCCCATGGACGTGTTGCTGGGCAAGCCGCCCAAAATGCACCGTCAGGCCAAGCGCGTCCAGCGCCAGACCCTGGCCTTGAACCTCGATGGGGTGAGCGCGCAAGACGCCGTCATTGGCGTGCTGAGCCACCCCACCGTGGCGTCCAAGCGCTTTTTGATCACCATCGGCGACCGCGCGGTGGGTGGGCTCACGCACCGCGACCAGATGGTCGGCCCCTGGCAGGTGCCCGTTGCCGATGTGGCGGTCACCCTGGCCGATTACGCCGGTTTTGCCGGCGAGGCCATGGCCATGGGCGAGCGCACCCCGCTGGCCGCCATCGACGCCCCCGCGTCGGGCCGCATGGCCGTGGCCGAGGCCATCACCAATTTGCTGGCAGCGCCCATCGAGCTCTCGCGCGTCAAGCTGAGCGCCAACTGGATGGCCGCCTGTGGCGAGGCCGGTGAGGACGCGGCCCTGTACGACACCGTGCACGCGGTGGGCATGGAACTTTGCCCAGCGCTGGGCATCTCGATCCCCGTGGGCAAGGACAGCCTGTCGATGCGCACCCAATGGACCCACGAGGGCCAGCGCCAGCAGGTCACCTCGCCGGTGAGCCTGATCATCAGTGCGTTTGCCAGCCTCGACGATGTGCGCGGCACCCTCACGCCGCAGCTCGACGCCCAGGTGGACGACAGCACCCTGGTGCTGATCGATCTGGGCCGGGGCGCCAAGCGCATGGGCGGCTCGATCCTCGAGCAGGTGCTGGATGCGGCCGGTCGGCCCAGCCATGATGAGGTGCCCGATCTGCACGATCCGCAAGACCTCAAGGCGCTGGTGGCCGCGGTCAATGCGCTGCGCGCCCAAGGCCTGATCCTGGCCTACCACGACCGCAGCGATGGCGGTCTGCTCGCCTGTGTGGCCGAGATGGCCTTTGCAGGCCATGTGGGCGTGGCCCTGAATGTGGACCTCTTGGTCACCGAGGGCGATGGCATCAGCGACAGCCGAGCCGACCATGGCGACGCCAAAAACTGGGCGCAGCAGGTCAGCGCCCGGCGCGAGGAACTGACCCTGCGCGCCTTGTTCAACGAAGAGCTGGGCGTGGTGCTGCAGGTGCGCACCGACCAGCGCGATGCGGTGATGCAGGTCTTGCGCACGCACGGCCTGTACCGGCACAGCCATGTGATTGGCAAAACCCGTCCGCCCCAATCGGCCATTGCCAAAGGGCAGGGCGCGCTGTCGGTCTGGCGCGACGGCAAGGAGTGGTTCAGCGCCCGTCTGGACGACCTGCACCAGGTGTGGGACAGCGTGAGCTGGCGCATTGCCCAGCAGCGCGACAACCCGGTTTGCGCCGACAGCGAACACGCGCTGGCGGGCCGCGCCGACGACCCGGGCCTGCACCTGTCCCTGACCTTTGACCCGGCCGAAAACCCCGCAGCGCCGTTCCTCAACCTGGCCCGCCCACGGGTGGCGATCCTGCGTGAGCAGGGCGTGAACTCGCACATGGAAATGGCCTACGCCTTCACCGAGGCGGGGTTTGAGGCGCACGATGTGCACATGACCGATTTGCAAAACGGTCGCATCCGCCTGGCCGACATGCAGGGCGTGGTGGCGTGTGGTGGGTTCAGCTACGGCGACACCCTGGGCGCGGGCATTGGCTGGGCGCGCAGCATCACCTTCAACCCGCGCCTGGCCGAGCAGTTCCAGGCCTTTTTCGCGCAACAACACCTTTGGCCTGGGCGTGTGCAATGGCTGCCAGATGTTTGCCGAGCTGGCCGACCTGATTCCTGGGGCCCAGGCCTGGCCGCGCTTCACGCACAACCTGAGCGCGCGTTTTGAAGCCCGTCTTTCGCAGGTCGAGGTGCTCGACTCGCCCAGCCTGTTCCTGCAAGGCATGGCGGGCAGCCGTCTGCCGATCGCGGTGGCCCATG
>JACCEA011594807.1_pt1 | contig 22105 bp, 21 predicted proteins | sample 7449851 | NCBI WGS metagenome assembly JACCEA01 (sample SAMN15323453, study PRJNA562643) | freshwater metagenome | isolation source: river surface water | place: USA:Blue River Watershed | collected 2017-08-18 | reverse complement strand
GGATTGATGATGTAGGTAACACCCTGCGAGTTGAAAGTGGTGTTATTGTCGCCGAAAGCGATCTTGGTGGTGGTGTCTGGCACCGGACACAAACAAACTAATATCTTCATATGAGACCTGTTGTATGATTAAGTTTTGATCACAGAGACCGAAAACGGGTGCAAAGGTAGGTAAAAATGTGATTTTTATGGTTTATCACAACATATATACAGTAGCGACCGCGAAGCGGGAAACTGTTTGAAAAACGTCCGTAAGAGCGCGAGAATTATTGAACAAAGGAGGATCAAATTACGGGTTCGGCGCGTAGAATCGGTCAGTTTTTGCCGGCCACAAAGATGAAAGGCTTGCCTCGCTTTTCGCGTAGGGCGATCTGCACCTTGCCAGCATTGCGAATGACCTGATATTTATTGAGATCAAAAACGTCGAGCACACTGCAATAGCTGCGGCTGAACGCCATCTGTTTCATGTAGCCCTGCAGAAATGATGCTGTAACCTTGTCGGTTGCAAGAATATTCTTTTCGTATTGTTTCCAGACGCCCTTTCTATACCACATATATCCGATCTGAATTTTCAATGTGTTGATTTGCCGCTCTCTCGCTACCTGTATCGCTTGGACGGCTTGTAGAGCGAACCAATATCGGACCCGCAACCACAACGGCGGCTACTCTTGCAGCCCTCTGTAAGAGAGAAAAGGATTGCCGCAGCAAATAAATAAATGACGAAACGAGCCCCTTTAGTTCTTTTCATAAAATCTACATTTGTAAAAATAGAGAAAATTGCCGGTTAGCCAACCTAAAAAAATACTCATAACCCCGCTGGATTGGGGGGCAGGGCACACCACGCGGTGCATTCCGCTGGCGGCACATCTGCTGCAGACCGGCCACAAGCCAATAGTGGCGGGCAATGAGGCGCAAATGGCCATTATAGACCAATACTTCAATGGATGTATTGATACAATTTATATAGCCGGATACAATGTGACCTACTCCGGCATTAACAAAGTGGCACAGGCGGGACTATTACTGCAGACACCGCGGCTGCTGAAAACGATAGGGCAGGAAAACATCAGGCTTAAAGAAATAGTAAAGGACCTGAAACCGGACGGCATTATCTCGGACAACCGCTATGGCATGTACCACGCACATGTGCCGTCGGTGATAATGACGCACCAGCTGCGAATAAAGTCGGGTTTGGGGAATACGGTAGACAATGTTTTGCAACGGATGCACTACAAGTATTTGAACCGATTTGATGCCACGTGGGTAGTGGATACTGAAGCAAGTCCGGGACTGGCGGGTACACTCTCCCACCCTTCGACCATGCCGGACCGGTACGAATACATCGGTCTACTGTCGCGCTTTGCAGTTGTAGTTAATGCAGCCCCGAAGGAAGAAGGTCCGATACTGATGTTGATTTCGGGGCCAGAACCGCAACGCACCGAATTCTCGAGGATGTTGTGGCAACAGGCATTGAAGCACAATGGAGAAGTGATATTTGCCGAAGGCAGCGAAGCGGTGACAGTGCCGGCAGATATTCCGGCGCACATTACCTATCACAAACGCATAGACGGACCTTCGCTCGCAGAAGTAATCAAGAGCGCATCGATGGTGGTTTGCCGCAGCGGGTACTCTACACTTATGGACCTACACGCAATCAACAAGCCCGCCATAGTGATACCCTCGCCGGGGCAGACCGAACAACAATATCTGGGACGCATGCTACACGACAGCGGTGTATTCTACTCTACTATGCAAAAGGGATTTGATCTGCAAAGAGCATTGAGGGAAGCGGCCGTGTTCCCCTTCTATAAAACAAACAGTGCGGAAGCTTTTTCAGCATTCCGCACTGTTGTGGACAACTGGGTAAACAGCCTGCCCTAGAAGAAGTCGTATGCCCGACGCATGGCAGAGTTGATACGCACCCCAAAATACACATAGGTAGTTGTGAGCGCGCCCTTACTTGTGCCGGTGGTGGAAGTGTGCGGGTAGATACCGTCAACACCTGAGTAATCGCGGTACACACCACCGCAGTCGATAAACATGTTGCGGCGGATCTGATAAGAGGCATTCAGGCCCAGCATCTTGCATCTGCTCTCGGGACCGTTGATCATGCTGACACCGTATTGATAAGCGGCAGACGGATAATTTCTGAAAACGTTGTTGCCATAATTTTTGCTGCCGGTATCGTTGCCGCGCACATAGTAGGTGGCACGTGCAGTAAGCGTGAGGTTCTTAACCGGTTGGTAGCGGATCTGGCCGATGGCCTTGATGAAACCTGAGCCCAGCGGATCGGCGAGCGGCTGGTTGTAATTGGTATAGTTGGCCAGGGTGTCCTGTGCTGAATAAGTGTATGGACGTACCGCATCGATCTCGCCCTGAAGGTCGAGGTTCTTGAGACCAAACGCGTTGAAGTACTTGCCGCCCATCTGCACACCCCATTTGTTGCCGTACCACTTATTGCTACCTGTAAGTTCTTTGATCTTAAATTCGTTGAGAATGAACTGACCATAGAACTGGAAATTGCGGGCCACCAAAGCCTTGGCACTGAAGCCGAGCAAGGACTTGTCGCCGGCGCCATTGTAGCGACTCATAGCTGTGCTGAGTATCACAGGGTTGAGGTAGGAAATTTCGTAACCACCGGTGCGACCAAATACCTGTGCCTCGAAGAGACCGATGTTCAGCCAGCGTGTTACATTGGTATTGAGGTAGCGCATAGTAGAGTATTTGTGCTCGTTGACACGGTCGGCTCCTTTTACGTATTGTGGTGTCAACTCGAGGTACAGACATTCATAGTTCAGCTTCCAAATGCGCATCTGCAGATTGAGGAAGGGCATGTTGGATGAGTTGTCGGTAAGGAACAAGCTAGTGAAACCGTCGCCAAAGAAGTGCTTGCCATAACCGAAAGTAGCGTTGAGGTGGTTCTTAACCAGATCAGCGTTTACGTAACCTGATACCTGCAGGTAGTCGTAACCACCGAACTGATTTACCGTCTTTTTGAAATAATCGGCACCAGGCACGGCCTCAAGTTTCTTCTGCGCCCAATTGTTGACGTGATACGGGAACTTCTCCTGATTATCGGTCATCATGGTATAGAACCCAATCTTTTTTGCGATCCAACCGCGTACCTCCAGCCCCTGACTATTGGCAGTAACCATTTTGGGGATGGCGGCACCTGTTACTGGGTCGTTGGCAGGCGTATTTGTCTGCATGAGACCGGTACCTACCACCACCGGATTGATGACAGCGAAGAAATTTGCTGTCTTTACATAACCCAGATTGTACTGTGTTTTATAAAATGTGTTGAGGATGCTGCGTTTGGAACGGAGGGTACCATTCTCATCGGAAGCCCATTCTCCACTCTCGCTCCTAAGCTGAGTCATGTTGTAGTAATCAATAGTACTCAATTTGCCGCGCAGCTCCGGCCGTGAAAGCTCATATATGCTTCCAGTATCCTGTTTGTGGACCAGCGACTCCAGAAAGTGTACGATGTTTCTGCGGGATTCGGGTTTGTCTCCGTTCGACAGACTGTCGCACAGCCGACCGGAAAGGGTCTCCCAACGGTCAAGGTTATGGTAACCTTCGGAACCGAGTTGCAGAAAAGTGGTCTGCGCCCCTGCACCAATGGCACCCATCACTGCGGCGGAAACTAATATGGCTTTTTTGAGCATAAAAAGGATTTTGAAACGTGTATTCGGTAGTTTTGCACTTAATAAAAAAGTGCCCCGGAGCATGGGGCGAATATACTGATATGTTTTCAAAACTTATAAAAGGGGCGACGGTTGTAAATGAAGGTGTGAGCAAGATACAGGACGTGCTCATTGTGAACGGCAGAATAGAAAGAATAGACAATGATATAACGCCACAAGGTAACTGCACGGTTATCAACGCGGCAGGCTTGCACCTGCTGCCGGGTGCTATTGACGATCAGGTACATTTTCGTGAGCCGGGCCTTACACACAAAGCTACTATCGGCAGCGAAGCACGTGCGGCAGTGGCCGGCGGTGTTACCTCGTTTATGGAGATGCCCAACACTAATCCACCGGCACTGACACAAGAACTGCTTGAAGACAAATACAGAATAGCATCGGGCACTTCCATTGCCAACTATTCGTTCTTCATGGGTGTATCGAATACGAATGCTGATGAGGTACTGCGCACCAATGACAAGAAGAAAGACGTTTGCGGTGTGAAGATATTTATGGGATCGAGCACGGGCGATATGCTTGTGGACAACTACATAACGCTTGGTAAGATATTCGGCGGATCGGAGTTGCTGATAGCTACCCACTGTGAAGACGAAAAGATAGTGACAGAGAACAAAGCAAAATATCCTGATGCTGACAACGCGTCATTTCACCCGGTGATACGCGATGTGGAAGCATGTTTCTCCAGTTCATTCTCTGCCATTCAACTGGCCAAGCAGCATGACACGAGGTTGCACATCCTGCACATCTCTACAGCAAAAGAACTGCAGTTGTTCACGAATATGCTACCGCTGAAGGATAAGCGGATCACATCGGAAGTGTGTGTGCATCACCTGCACTTTACGGCCGATGATTATGCGAAACAAGGCAACCTCATTAAATGCAATCCGGCTATCAAGTCGGCCGAGAATAAAGAGGCATTGTGGGAAGCATTGCTGGACGACCGCCTGGACATTATAGCTACAGACCATGCACCTCACACTTGGGAAGAAAAACAACAACCTTACCAGAAAGCACCTGCCGGTGTGCCGTTGGTGCAGCATACCATGTTGCTGATGCTGCAGTATGTGAAGGAAGGAAGGATATCGATAGAAAAGGTGGTAGAGAAAATGGCACACGCGCCTGCTGTGTGCTTCCAGATAGCGGAACGCGGCTACATTCGCGAAGGCTATCATGCCGACCTGGTATTGGTGAATCTGAATATGCCGTACACCGTAACTAAACAGAACATCCTTTATAAATGCGGCTGGTCGCCGTTTGAAGGGCATTCTTTCCCTGCTACGATACACAGCACCTATGTAAATGGTGAGAAAGTGTATGAACTGGGCAAGATCTATGACCATGCTATGGGTGCCCGATTGAAATTTGACCGCTAAGACCCACTGATGCAGAACGACAAGACCACCCTCCGCGACCTATCCATCTTTACGACCGATGGTAGCGGAGGCGTGTTCGCGTTGATAGACCGAACTACGACACAGGAAGGGCGCGAGATGCTGCGCAAGCATATCATTAATCCGCCTGCCACACACGAGGAACTGCTATCGCTGCAGGAATCGGTGCGGTTCTGGTGCCGGCATGGCAAGAGGTGGCCAACGGTGATCTCGAACGGGACACTGGTGATGCTGGAAAAATTCTACGAAGCGGCAGACCATGCGGCGCCTCCTGCTACGGGAGTTGTCGGTATGCTGGCACAGGCGCTCCAAAAAGTGTTCAATAAACGCGAGTATTTCTTCACGCGCTTCTCGGTATCGCACCTCTCGGACTTTCTGAAGGGATGCAGTGAACTGACAGCACTGCTTGACGAACCTGATGTGCCCGTGCGCCTTGCAACAGAGTTGCAGGCCATGAAGGAAGAATTGCAACATCCGCTTACGGAAAAAATAATAGCTGTGAACGGGCAGACCCGCTTCGCGGAATTGCAGCAACTTCAGTATAAAGCCCGCCGCGACTTGAAGCACATAACCTTCAGGCTGATAGCTATGTATGCGAAGCTGGATGCCTGCCAGTCTATGGCAAAAGCCACAACAGAACATGGATGGGTGTTTCCGGAACTGCTACCCGAGCTACCTGTAATCTTTGAAGCCGAGGGCATCAGGCATCCGCTGCTTGCCAACCCTATCTCGTACGATATGAATTTCGGGCAGGGCCGGAACTTCCTGTTGCTCACCGGCGCCAACATGTCGGGCAAGACCACCTTTTTGCGTGCACTGGGCGTTGGGTCTCTGCTGGCGCACATCGGCATGGGAGTGCCGGCAAACAAAATGCGCATCAGCTTCCTGAATGGCATTATCACCAATATGCATGCCGAAGACAATCTGCTGAAAGGAGAAAGTTACTTTTTTGCCGAAGTGCAACGGATGAAGCAGATAGCAGCCCGCATAGGAGAGGAGCGTCCGCATCTGGCACTGATGGACGAGCTTTTTAAAGGCACCAATGTACACGATGCGTTTGAATGTACGAAGGCTGTGGTGGAGGGATTGATGAATCATCCGAACCATATTATGGCACTGTCAACGCATCTCTATGAAGTAGCGCAGCAGTTCAGCGGGAACAGCAAGATCATCTTCGCCTACTTTGTGACCAACATATCTTCAGGAGGTACTTATAAATTCACCTACCAACTGAAAGAAGGAATTTCCAACGACAGAATAGGATATATTATCTTGCAACAGGAGGGTGTGATAGATATGCTGAAAGGAACAACAGGAACACACTCGAAAAATTAAAAACTAAAAAAGTGACAGAAAGCGAATCAAATAAGAAGACAGGCAGGATAGTAGCGATAGTGTTTCTTGCGATCATGATATTGCCGGCATGTTATGCCCTGATCAAGGAACTTCGTTACAAACAAACGGACAAGGGTAATACAAAAACGCAGGCACCGATGGCACCTGCGTCGAAATAAGTAAACGTTTCTATTTTAAGGAGTGTAGTTGAACTTGAAACCGATACCGTGTATCGTCTGCAGCTTAGCCACCGTCTGTGATTTCAGGTATTTCCTGATCTTGGTAATGAACACGTCCATGCTGCGACCCAGGAAGTAATCGTCCTTGCCCCACACACTCATCAGTATCTCATCGCGCTTCAGCACCCTGTTGGCATTGAGGCACAGATAACGGATGAGGTCTGCCTCGCGTTGCGTGAGCTGGTATTCCACCTTATCGTTCTTGAGCAACAGATTGGTATAATCAAAAACAAGTTCGCCGATATTAAAAGAAACAGGCCCGGAATCATCCTTCTTCTTACTGCGCTTCACGAATACCTGAATACGCATGAGTAGTTCCTGCAGATTGTATGGCTTGGTAATGTAGTCATCAGCGCCACTCTCGAAACCAGCGATCTTGTCATTGTCCATGTTCTTGGACGAAAGCAATATGATGGGGATATTCTCGTTCTTTTTGCGGATGCTGTTTGCCAGCTCCATACCATCTTTTTTACCGGGCAACATGATGTCGAGCAGGCAGATGTCGAAGATATTCTTCATAAACTGATGCCATGCCCCGTCGCCGTCGGTGCAATGTGTTACTTCGAAGTCCTGTTTTTGCAGAAAATCTTTTACAACGTATCCCAGAACGGGATCGTCTTCAACTAAAAGTATCTTCAGTTTTGTTTGGGACATAAAGGAATAAGCGTTGTTTCCACCTGCTAATATAATACAAGTATCGACAAGTATTAGAATCGCATAAAGAAATAATATGTAAATGCAATATTTATTTAATACGGTCGGGGTTCTGATTTATGAACGCTTCCCACGAGCCGGCCTTCTTTTTTGTGCTTTTTTTCACGGCCGGAAGTGACATATCGGCCGGCATGACACGCGTCTGATAATGGTGACAAAGTGCCACCGCGACAGCATCGGCCGCATCCATAAATTTGAGGTCCTCGCGCACATTGAGTGTATGCTGCACCATATCCCAAACCTGGTCTTTAGTAGCGTTACCACGACCTGTCACCGACTGCTTTACTTTTCGGGGTGAGTATTCCACCGGTTGCAGGCCACCCATCATTGCCGCAGCCATGGCCACGCCTTGCGCCCTACCCAGCTTCAGCATACTCTGCACATTCTTCCCGAAGAAAGGCGCCTCAATAGCTACGGCAGTGGGTTTGTGTACCCGAATGAGGCTTTCCATCTTTTTAAAAATCAGCTGCAGCCGTTCGGAATGATCCTCGTACTTTGCTAAATGCAGCACACCCATTTCTATAAGCGATACGTTACTTTTGCTGGCACGTATCAATCCATAGCCCATCACCAGGGTGCCGGGATCTATGCCTAAAATGATGTTGCTGTCTTTCAAGAAAAAATAGAATTGACGAGTTGAACAAAAGTACCAAAATATGGATAAACTATGCCATTGGCGGGATAGTGAGCGCGCTACTGCTGGTGGCAATCTATAGGCAGGTACAGAAACAACTTGGCGATAGAGGCACTTCGACACTGACCGATACCGGGCCCAGCTATTTTCTTGTTGCTGCCATAGTACTGATGCTTGCCAACTCGTTTCTGGAGAGTTATAAATGGTTCTCGCTGGTGCGCCGAAGCGAGCCTGTATCTTACGGAAGGGCTCTTGCGTCCTATCTGGCAGGTATTGCCTTCTCTATTATTACCCCCAACAGGATAGGAGAGTACCCCGGCCGCATTCTGTATCTGGGCAGGGGCAGCACCCTGCACTACATAGGCGTTTCTGTTACAGGCGTGCTGAGCCAGTTGGCAGCCATTTGGTTTCTGGGTCTGGCAGGTCTTGTATACTATAACATCGCTTTTCCGGGCCTTGCAGCGCAGGCGGCACTGTTGGCGTGTGTGGTTATCAATATCCTTTTGGGGCTGTTGTACTTCAACTTCGACAGTTGGTTGTCTCTTTTGGAAAGGACTCGATGGATGCGCCGGTTTTCGGTGTATGGAAAACTGATGGGGAGGATGCCCGCAACGGAAAAGTGGCGTATTTTAACAATTTCAATAGTGCGGGTGTTCGTGTTTACGGCACAATATTTGATTTTGCTTCAGTGGATGAAAGTAGATGTTCCTATTGCTGCCGGCTTTTTTCTATCGGCACTGTTCTTTTGGGTGCTGGCGGTTGTACCTTCACTGGCACTCACGGAACTGGGCGTGAGAGGCACCGTAAGCCTCTTCATCTTCGGACATTTTTCTGCCAACACCTTGGGCATACTGGCTGCAACCACCGCTTTGTGGTTTCTGAATCTGGTAATACCCGCGGTACCCGGCAGCATATTGATCACAAAAATGAAATGGCTGCGATAGCCATTACAGGCAAACACAAAAACACATGGAACCAGGAGAAACGGTGACCACCACACGAAAAAGCACCATTCGCACAGCACTTGCAGCACTGCTCTGCGTTACCACCTCCACCCTTTCAGTTGCACAGAATGATTTCTGCAATACAAAGAACACTGCCTACAAAGCCGGCGAGAAACTGACATTTCAGGCATATTACAACATGGGCTTCATATGGATCTATGCAGGCAATGCGGTGTTTACTGTGCAGTCGAAAATGTATAACGGCCGCAAAGTGTATCACGTTGTAGGCGATGGCCGCACGGCAAAATCGTATGAATGGTTTTACAAAGTGCGAGACCTGTATGAAAGCCATATAGACCAGGAAACACTTTTGCCACTTCACCACGTACGCGCCGTGAACGAAGGAACACTGAGCTACAAACACGAGATCGTCTTTGACCGCACAGGGCATACGGCCACCACCGCCAACGGCAATAAGTACCCAATATCACAATGCACACAGGACGTGGTTTCGGCCATCTACTTTGCCCGCAACATAGACTATAGTAAGTACAAACCGGGCGATAAGATACCGTTTGAGATGTTCCTGGACGATAAGACCTATCCGCTTTACATTAAGTACATGGGACGCGAGAAAGTGGAGACGAAACGAGGTACGTTTAACGCCATCAAGATCGTTCCGCTCCTTATAGAAGGCACGCTCTTTTCGGGTGGTGAAGGTATGGCTGTGTGGGTGAGTGACGACAAGAACCACCTGCCATTGCGTGTGAGTAGCCCGATAGTTATAGGCAGCGTAAAAGCTGACCTGATGGAGTATGAGAACCTGAACAACCCGTTCAGTTCCATCATTAAACTGGATGATTAAAACAGGCGCTTGTTCTTTCTAATTGTGGCGAGGTACTCCTCAAGATCCGGCGATGGCTTCAGCCAGAGTAGCATCAGCACATAGACGACCACTATAACCAGGGAACGCAGCCCTGCATCGAGGGCGGTATTGATGTATATGTGGTGTACCTGACTAAAGAAATGCGGCAACAACAGACCCGCTGCCAATGCAGGCAGGGAAGCAACCAACACCCTGAGTGTGCGGCCGGAGAACGGCAACATGTTCAGCTTCTTCCACACAAACCATGTTTTGGCAGAATTGAAGACCACTATTGTAATGGTGGTGCTCCACGCCGCTCCAAAAATCCCAAACTGAGGCACCAGAAACCTGATGAGCAGGAAGAGGGCTGCCATCAGGAAAAGTGATAAGTAAAAGTTGAACTTGTAATAGTTGGTGATGGACAGCACCTGGTCGTTCATGCCGGTGGCAATATTTACGAGCTGACCGGCGAACAAGATCAGGAATACAGGTGCCACATCGGCATAGCCCTTGCCGACAACGGCCACTAAGCCGGACAAGTTGCAGCACAGCACCAAGGCTACCGCCACGGTGGCGATGAAAATATTGATAGATGACCGCACGAAGAGGTCTGCAGCCTTGACATGATCGTTCTCGGCAAATGCTTTTGCCAATACCGTGAAGCTGGCTGTGGTCATTGCCTTGGTGGGTATCTGCAGGAAGGAGATGAGGAATACCGCCACCCTGAACACTGCCACCACTTCAAAACCCTTGTGATCATATAGCGGCAACAGCATGGCGTCGAGGCTTGCGATCAGGTTCACTGACGCGGTAAGCAGGAAGTGGTACCAGGTGAACTTGAGCAGATCGTTGTACTCGGCACGGGACAGGTCTGAAAGCCGAAGTGTGAACCCGAAGTTTTCGGTGCGCATTGCCAGGATGGCCAGGATGCCCACCGGAACGACGTAGATGAGCACAGTACCAATGACCAACACATCGAAACTGACATAACCGAAAGCGAACAGCAGAATGAGGACGATGTTCACCAGGCGCAGCACCACCTCGCGCATAAACGCGGCCACAGCCACCTTTAACTGCGTGCCCAGATAACTCTCGAACAGCATGAGGTAAATGAACATGACCGTGAACACCGGGAGCCAGATGAAGTACCTGTCCATCAGAGGCTGATCGGCAGGTTGAAAGTGATTCAGTATCCAGCCACGTAAAGAAAGATAGACGAGCGCGCCGATCACCGCAAGCACACCGGGAAGCAGGAAACTCCATGTAAGCAGGGCGCGGCGCTTCCCTTCGTCATGATTGTACCGGTGAATATATACCACCATGGTATAGTTGATACCAAACAACATAAGCTGCGATATAGTAACCGCATAGTTGGTGAAGTTGCCGATGAAACCATACTGCTGCCGGGCAATGAACCTGACAGACAATGCCATAATGAGCGCACCGAGCACCGCACCCGTAGCCGTCACTATCGCATTCTTGGCAGACTGTCTGAAAACTATACCCATTGGGGAATTGTACAATACATAGCAAATGCTAATCAGGGACAAATGTAGCTATATACCTGTGAAAGCGAATAAAGTAGCAATAACGTGGCCACTCCAGGAGCAATATTTGCATTTTATTCACGACAAATGTCGAGAAGAAATGATACCAGACGAGAGATCGACCAGTTGACAAATGATCAATAATGAATAGACCGTTGCCTGACATTAAAAAAACAACTTCAATTTCTTGCGAAAATAGTTAATTGAGATAAAAATCAAGATCAAAGCATCAGTTCTTGCGACCAACAACCACAAAATTCAACGTAGAACTATAGTCTTTGTCGGAGCGCTCAAGAAATGAAAAGAGCGCATTGATGAGCCACTTAATACGAAACACGAAATAGAATGCCCTCAACACCTTGCGTGTGAGGGTTTTCTTTTCAAGAGATGATCTGATGCTATTAAGCATAAGTTGCCCCACCAACGCCCACTTGCCACCATTAGGTGTGATCTCTACCGGTGTAAAACCATGCTCATTCAAAAGCCATTCAAATCCGTATTGAGTGAACCGGAAAAAGTCATGCGGCACCTCATGATGCTCCCAGGCCATTGGACCGGACAAGATAATATAACCACCCGGCTTCAAGATCCTTGAAGCCTCAGACAACAACTTGCGATGATCTGCCACGTGTTCAATAACCTGTGTAGTGAATATGGTATCCTTACTTGCATCGGGAAGAGGTATCTCTGTAGCCGGACAAATAATATCAACAAGACCGTCGCTGGACTGAACAATATCGCAACCCGTATAACCAATTATTTTTCCTTCAAAAAAACAACGGTACGGCTTGTTACCGCAACCAATATCCAACACTTCGCCGGCTGCATAGTTCTTTATTGCTCGTTCAAGGTCTGCAAACAAGAACTTGTATTCGAGGTAGTAAGGATCGTTCATACCCGTTTTGGGCACAGATAAACGTTCCAGTTTTTCAGAGCGAGCATTGAGGGAGTTATCCATCATAAATATTTGCGGAGCTTCCCTTGCTCTACCATTGAGGCGAATTTCTTAGGGAAATATAGTTTTAAAATGATCTTAAACAGGTACCCGAAAAAACCTGATCGGAACTTGTTCAGGATGTTCTCATCAATATATTGCGGGCCAAAGAAAGCGTCATGTTTCTGAATAAAATAATCGGTATTCTTGTTGCCCTTTATTTTGTTGGCGATCAGGCGCTTGATCTGAGAGTTTTTTGCGACCCGATAATCGAACAAAGGCATCTCTAGATAATGAAATTTATACCCCTTAAAAGCGGCACGCATCCATAACTCCCAGTCTTCCACTCCCACAATTGTAGGGAATGGATCGTATCCCCCGATCTCGTCAAACATCTCTCGCCGAAACATGGAGCAGTTATCGATAAAGTTGTCCAGCATCAAACGCTGCAAATTGAAGGGGCCGGCTTTCCGCACACCGCTTTCAGCACCAAAGAGATAATAGTCACAATACACGACCATCGTATCCGGGTGATCTTCAAAAACTTTCAATGCTTCATCGATATATTCCGGACGGATCATATTATCAGAATCCATGGGAAGGATAAATTTTCCCCGTGAATTTTGAATGGCTGTGTTTCTTGCTACACAAACCCCCTGGTTCTTTTGTTCTATTACTTTGTACCTTCCGGTACCGGCAATAGCCGCAAGGCGCTCGTTGGTGTACGGATCGGGAGAACCATCATTAACTATTACAACTTCGAACCTCTTCTTATCGGGTATTTTTTCAATGCTCTCAATGGTCGCATCAATAAACTCCCCATGATTATAATAGGGTATGATTATTGAAACGATAGGCTCTCTAAGCTCGTGTTGCATTTACCTGAAAGAATTTTATGGTCGGTGTTGTTGCAAAGATGCAAAATAAATACTTAAACAAATCGGCACCGGGAGCGACCACCTAACGGATATTCTTTCCCAGGACCTTCAGTGCGAAGACCTTGATGTAGTAGCGCATCATTTCTTTGATGGTGAGGATGGCACTGAAAAGGTAGTAATAGAGTGTTTTTCCCTTTCGGATGGCCATGATGTCGAGCTCGAGGGCGAGGAACTTTTTGAGCAGTTGCAGTTGCTTGGCCGGGGCTGTGCTGGCTGCGTGAATATGCGTGACGGTGGTGCCGGCATAATAATAACCGGGGTAGCCCATCTGCTGCGCCTGCAGGCACCATAGCTGGTCCTCGCCATACATAAAGTAGCGCTCATCGAGTTTATGCTCGGGCATTTTGTCAAGCATTTGGCGGTGAAACATGAAGAAAGCACCGCTTACCCAGTCGCACCAGGTATTGCGGTCGCCATAGAAGTACTGGTTCAGCATCAGGTCAGAGCGCTTTTCATAGGGCAGCAACTTCAGCAGGGGACGGGCGAGGTCCAGCAGCTCGTTGCGGATGCTGCGAAAACGGCGGGCAGTATGCTGTAGCTTTCCGTCGGGATAAACAAGACGCACACCCAGCGGTCCAATTGGTTCGTGGCGCTTCAGCTCGGCCAGCGCCAGAGAAATACTGTCTTCAGTAAGTACTGTGTCGGAGTTCAGTAACAGTATCACATCTCCTCTGGCTGCTGCTATGCCGAGGTTGTTTCCCTTGGCAAATCCGCCATTCTCGGTGCTTTTTATCAGCTTTATACCGGGGAAGAGCTTCAAAAATTCGTCGGGGTTGTCGTTGGGAGAGGCGTTATCTACCAAGACGATCTCGTAATCGCAGTTGCGGGTGTGCTGTATCACGCTTGCGATGCAATCGCAGGTTATTTTGAACGTATTATAGTTAATTATAACTACCGAGACCATCGGGCACTACCCTGCTTTTGAATAACCTGCAACAGATTACAGTGCAACAAAGTAAGTGAAACAGCGGTTACAAAAAAAATGGCAGCCGTGGCATTGGCGATGCGTTTGCGGGTATTGCGTCATAATGCCTATTTTTGATGCAAGATGAAACATCTCCCCAATCTGCTGACACTGGCCAATCTGTTCTGCGGCTGTGTAGCCATAGCCTACATCCTTACCGCACAACCATATACCAGTATGAGCCTGGAGAACAATATGCCGACCTGGAACTGGGTATATGGTGCGGAACAGATATACTATGGTAGTCTGTTCATCGGTCTGGCGGCAATTTTTGATCTGCTGGACGGTTTTGCCGCCCGTGCTTTGGGTGTGTTCTCCCCAATTGGTAAAGATCTGGACTCATTGGCCGATGTGGTTTCTTTCGGGGTGGCACCTTCTATGATCATCTACAAATTTCTGTGGGATGCATTGATGAGTGAGAAAAACGCCATGGATGTGAGTATGCTGGGTATGGCCCCGGCATTCCTTATAGCGTGTTTCGCGGCGCTGCGCCTGGCTCGTTTCAATATAGAGACCGGCGGGCATAAAGGATATTTCTCGGGCATGCCCACGCCGGCTGTAGGTATTTTTGTTGCTTCTCTGCCGCTACTTGCATGGTTCAATCCGTGGGGTATCGGCTCGCTGCTGCACAGTAAGTGGGTACTGTACGCTATAGTGGCGGTGCTTAGCTGGCTGATGGTGTCTCGTGTCACCTTCTTCAAGCTGATGCCGGCAAAACGATCTTTGAGCGCTGCCTGGCCGCAGCTGGTGCTGGTGGTGCTCAGTGTAGCATCCTTCTTTTTCCTGTCGGTAGCGGCGATACCTTTTGCATTTGTACTATACATATTGCTCTCGCTGGTGGGTCCGAAACCACAATCTGAACCCACAGAATAGTATTGGTCTCCATTTTTTGACAATAGCACAAATACTTTCTACTTTTGGGCTATCAATCCGAACTGACTTTTTAATATTTTAGCATATATGAAATACACTGCGCACATCAACATCATGCCATTGAAAGAACTGCTGGACCCACAGGGAAAGGCGGTGAACAACAGCCTGCACAATCTGGGTCTTACAGGTGTTCATGATGTTCGCATCGGTAAGCATATCCTCATGACCATGGACGCGGCAACTAAAGAAGCTGCTGAGACCATGACCCGTGAAGCCTGCAAAAAACTGCTTGCCAACCAGGTGATGGAATCATTCGACTTCACCGTTGTGGAAGGATAGTCTCCAATTTCGATCTTATTTACTGATAACCTGCGGTTGCTGCTATGCGCCTGTATCTTATACCATCGCCTATTGGCAATCTGGGTGACATCACCTACCGTGCAGTGGAGACGCTGCAGCGGGCCGATGTGATATTGTGCGAGGACACGCGCACGAGCGGTGTTCTGTTGCAGCACTATGGTATCCGCAAGCCGCTGACGCCCTATCATGCACACAATGAGCACAAAGTTCTACCTCATCTTGTAGAACAACTCTCTGCCGGCAAGGTTTTCGCACTTATTACCGATGCAGGTACACCCGGCATATCAGACCCCGGCTTTTTGCTTGTGCGCGAGTGTATGCGCAACAATATTCCGGTGGAGTGCCTGCCCGGCGCCACTGCTTTTGTGCCTGCATTGGTGCAGTCGGGGCTCACGAGTAACAGGTTCTGCTTCGAGGGATTTCTTCCATTGAAGAAGGGCAGACAGACGATGCTGCGCACGCTTTCCGAAGAGACCCGCACCATCATTTTGTATGAGTCGCCGCACAGGCTCGTAAAGACCTTGAACGAATTGGCGGCCGCATTTGGTGCCGACCGTCAGGCAGCAGTGTGCCGCGAGCTGACCAAGATGTTTGAGGAGACCAACCGCAACACATTGGCGGCATTGGCAACCCACTACGAGAAACATGCACCAAAGGGCGAAATCGTGATTGTAATAGAAGGCGCACCCGCTAAAAAGGGCAAGAAACACTATTCATCGGAAGAAGATGAAGGTGAAGATGAGCAAGACGATTGATCCCACTATTACGCGGTGCGTTTACCAGATATATACAAGTTTGCCACCAAAGACATGAGCAGGAACATGGCCACCAGCTGGTGCATTTCGGCGAGGATCTCGTAGGTACCGAACTGAGCAAATACGATGAGCGGCGCACATAGTACAGTTACAATACCCAGAATCACCTGTGCCACTACTATGATCATTGGCCACCAACGTGCCTTGCCCAATAAAGATGCCACATGAGTACGGGCAGCCTTAGCCGCATATAAGAACCACACCACCATAACCACCAGCAACAAGTAGGCCAGTATGCGGTGCACGAACTGCACGTTGACGGGATTGCTGATGAAACTGCGTGCCATCATCCCCTCAGGTATCCAATCTCCGTTGATGGTTGGCCATGTAGGTGCGCTCTTGGATGCATGAAGTCCGGCCATGAAAGCACCATATGCCAGTTGCACATACATGAGCACAATGACACCGAGTGTGGCACGGAACAGGCCGGGTGCAGATGCGCGCTTTTCGGAGGGCACCAGCAATACCAAAGCAAACCACAATGTGTAACACATAAGCGTGAGCGCCGACAGGAAATGCGTGGCCAGCCAAGTGTGCTTTACATAGAGCTCGGTATCGTTGATCCCGCTTTCTACCATCTTCCAGCCTACATAACCCTGCAGTCCACCCAGCAGGAAAAGGATGATGAACGGCTGCACCATTCCTTTATCGAAGTACTTCTTTACGAAGAAATAGACAAAACCGATGGCGAAGACCACACCCAGCATGCGGGCCCACAACCTGTGCGACCACTCCCAATAGAAAATGAATTTAAAATCGGAGAGGGTAAAGTGACTGTTCAGGTATTTGTACTGAGCAATGGTCTTGTACTTGTCGAAAGCAGTGTTCCAGTCAGCATCGCTGAACGGGGGCAGTGCACCCATTATCGGCTTCCACTCGGTGATAGACAACCCTGACCCTGTGAGGCGGGTGACTCCCCCCATTATGAATTCTATCACTATCATTACGATACCAGCTATCAGCCACCATGCTACCGCTCTTCTTTTGTGATTATCCACGCTATTCGAAAGTTTGGAACAAAAGTAGGGTGAACAAACTACCTGCCCTATCGAAATTTGCAATGAAAGCATGAATTTGAAGAATAATCATCCCTACTCAAACTTGTGGGGAAGCGATCCCATATATCATTAATCCGGGCAATTCAACTTAAATTGTGGCGTTATATACCGCATGAGATACCTGCTTGTATTGCTGTGTTGCGCCGAGATCCTATTGGCCACCTATCTGATGAATGTTGCCGGGCCATTCTGGTCGCCCGTGCTCTTTCTCAGCACTTCTCTGGCCATTGCTTTTGTGTATCTCCGGGTACGGTCTACTGCCGCGACAACCACAACACCGTTTTCTTTGCCACCGATCGTCATTTCGGTGGGCCAGGCGACTGTGTTTGCGGGTGGCGCTTTTTACATCATATCCAAGCTGAAGTACATTTGGTGGTATCACCTGATGTATCATTACCCACCGGGTCAATCCGATATCATTCCGCAGATAGAGACATTAGTCCACCGGTTTCTGTCGGGCGAAGCGCCCTACAACCCGATACAATTTGTTGGCTACAAGCTGTACCCGACCTACCTGCCTATGCAATGGCTGCCTTACATTCCATGCGAACTGGCTCATAAGGACTATCGCTGGATACCTAATCTGGCTATGCTGGCCGCATCGGTGTATTATTTCATCAGTAAACGTAAAATAGAGGGTGACCCGATATCACGGATCTTTTTGCCGTCATGGCCGCTGTTTATCTGGGTCATGCTGCTATTGAACGACAATGACAGCGTCGTCTTCACGGTGGAAGGTCTTATAGCCGGTTATTATTTTTTTGTGGCCGAGAGCACCGGCAAAAAAAGTATCTGGCCTTTGGCCATCGGCATTAGCCTCTGCCTGTTCTCCAGATACAGTATCGTCTTCTGGGTGCCATTGTGCATTGCGATCCTTGCAATGGCAGGACAAAAGAAAAATGCAATGATAATAGCTGGAACGGCCGCAGCCTTCTTCGTATTCGTGTACTGGCTTCCGTTCCTGCGCGTGGACCCCGAGATCTTCATCAAAGGCTACAGATACCACACTTTTGCCGCGTACGGAGAATGGCAACGTGACGCGATTATTAGTGGTAAAAACTACCTTAATAACGGCCTTGGTTTCACCTCTTATGCCATAGCGTGGTTTCCCGGAGACCTGCATTCCAAGCTGGCCATTTACAAGAACCTGCTTTTTGCTGTGTGCCTGCTGACGGTGGGCCTGCTTGGCCTTGTATTTTATAGGTCGCGCAGCAAGTATGACGTGAGCACGTACCTGCTTTTTTCTTTCAAGATATATATCGCGGTATTTTACGCATTCATTCAGATACCCTACCGTTATCTGTTCTTTACACCACTTATTATCACAGCGGCATTGCTGGGTGGCGCTTTCATGCCGCGTGTTAAGGATAACACAAACCTCATATAAGGCAAGCGGTCAGTTGCGGAAAAGTGCCCGGATAACCTGTACCTTTATACTACTTAACTTAGCGAATATGAAAACTATGTTGAAGAGCGGCTGCGCGCTGCTGATCGCCATATCGGTCTCAGTTGCCGCACAGGCACAAGGCATAAAAGGAATATTGGATGGTGCCAAAAAAGTAGTAGGTACCACAAAGACCATCGGAACCGGCAAGGGCACCCTTACTGATGCCGACATCACCGCCGGTCTGAAGGAGGCACTAAACGTTGGCACCCGAAATGCAACAGGTCAGGTATCAAAAGTGAATGGCTTTTTTGCCGATCAGGCCATTAAAGTGCTTATGCCGCCGGAAGCTAAGAAAATAGAAACCGCACTAAGGGCAGTGGGTATGGGCAAACAAGTGGACCGCGCCATACTGTCTATGAACAGGGCTGCTGAAGACGCATCGGCCAAGGCAGTGCCTATATTTGTGGATGCCATCACGTCAATGTCCATTCAGGATGGATTGTCGATACTGAAAGGCAGCAACGATGCTGCCACCCAATACCTGAAAGGCCGCACCACCCCTCAACTCACCTCGGCTTTCCGGCCGGTGATACAGTCTTCGCTCAACAAAGTGAACGCAACAGCCTACTGGTCTGAAATGGTGACACTGTACAACAAGCTGCCTACCACCCGCCAGAAACTGAACCCCGACCTTACAGCCTGGGTGACTGAACGGGCATTGAACGGCATTTTCGTTTATGTGGCGCAGGAGGAAGGTAAGATCCGAAGCAATCCGGCAGCCCGTGTCAGCGACATTTTGCGTAAAGTATTCGGCTAGGGGTAAAAAATGTGGTATTAGGGCCATGGCGGCTCGATGTAAACATAAATAACATTAAATTGCAGTAAAAGAACCTGCCGGCAGCCCACAATATGGCTCCGGCCGCACATTATTGGTATTAAAATCCGGCAACTATTATGTCTCAGGAATTGACTTTCGATTTGTCCTCATGGTGGAATGGGATCTCATTTGATGGTAAAGAATTATTCGCGCTCACTGAAGATGGTAAACTGACCATCTATGCGGGAAAGGATGGCAAGGAACGCGTATTGGCAGAAGTGACTGCCGAGAATGCTGAAACTGTGCTGGAACCGCTGAAGGAAAAATTTGCGTCTCTACAGACCAAGGTGAACGAGCTCAATACCGAGTGGAATAATACTGAAGACAAACTGAAACTGGCCGACAAGGTGCACCAGTTGAAGAATCAGATACTGAGTGCGAGCGCCCTTGGGAATATAGAGGCACTGGCTGCTGCACTTGCTCCTGCGGAGCAGGAAATAGCAAAACGCTATGATGAGAACTATGCCTATCGTCTGAAGCTGGCTGAAGAAGTTGAGACACTCGCTGAAGCATCGGAATGGAAAGAGACCACCAATGCGCTTCGTGAGCTGATCGATAAATGGAAAGCATCCGGACATACCGATAAACAACGCAGCGACAAGCTGTGGACCCGCATAGACGCTGCCCGCAACAAATTCAACGAACGTAAACAAAAATATTTTGAAGACCAGGAAAAAGACCTGCTTGGCAATCTGGATCTGAAACTGGACCTGGTGGAACAGGCCGAGTCGCTCATCAATTCGGTGGAGTGGAAGAAGACCAGCGAAACTTTCCACAGACTCACCAATGAGTGGAAGACCATAGGTCATACCCTGAGCAAAAAGAATGAAGAACTGTGGCAGCGCTTCATCGCAGCCAAGAGTGCCTTCTTCGATCGCAAGCGCGAACATAGCGACCGCATTGCTCAGGAGCAGGAACAACATTTCGTAGTGAAGTCAGCACTGGTTGAGAAGGCAGAGGCACTTAAGGATAGCAAGGAGTGGAACAATACCGCTATCGCCTATGCCGCGCTGATGGAAGAATGGAAAAAGGCCGGTCGTGTGGGCGGAGAAAAAGGAGATGAACTGTGGAACCGCTTCCTGGCTGCTCAGGATCACTTCTTCACTGCTAAGAAACGCCATACTGAGGAGATACGCATCATGCACGAGCAGAACCTGTCCCGCAAGACCGAGTTGCTGCAACGCGCTGAACGCATCAAGAACTCTACCAACTGGAATGACACTACCGCGGAACTGAACGAACTGCTAGATGAATGGAAGACCATAGGCCCTGTGGCCCGTGAACATTCCAACAAGATATGGGAAGAGTTCATTGCCGCACGCAAGCATTTCTTTGCACGCAAAGACGCCAACCGCGAACAACGCAAGCAGCACTTTGAGCAGATAAAGACCGTACGATCGGCACAGGCACGTGAGATGGTGGCGAAGCTGCTTACCGACATAAAAGAAGAAGAGGACAAACTGGTTGACTTTAAGTCGGCATTGGAGAATATCACTCCGGGCAAAAAAGCCGACGAACTGCGCAAGCACCTGGAGCAACTGCTGATAGATGGCGAGCAGAAGATAAAGCGACTGAAGGAAAAATACGATGCTGTGAAAGATGAATACGGAAAGCAGGCAGAAGACGCTGCTAAGGAAGTGCAGGCCGGCGCAACTGCCGCAGCACCGGTGGCGCAGGCAACGGAGACCACTGAAGCCGTAGCAGATGCCGAGACGCAACCGGAAGCATAAGACAGAAACTGTAGTTCACCTGTTCAATCATTTCGAGCATGTCTAAGAAACATTCTGCGAGGCCTGATGGTCTTGCCTATTCGACCAATAAAGACTTCTTCAACGACTTTCCTGCAGAGGAAGATGCTGCTACGCTACCACCGGCTCAGCAGAAACTGCGCGTGAAGCTGGACACAAAACAACGTGCAGGCAAAGTAGTGACACTTATAGACGGCTTTGTGGGAAGTGCTGACGGCCTGGAAGCACTTGGCAAACAACTGAAGACGAAATGTGGCACCGGAGGCAGCGCCAAGGACGGGCTGATCCTGATTCAGGGTGACTACAAAGAGAAAGTAACGGGCTGGCTGCGTGAGTGGGGATATTCACAAACCAAATAAAGGAGTGGGCCATTGGAAGTTTGCCCACCCGCAAATAATACAAATAGCCGACACCATATGGTATCGGCTATTCTTATAATATCGGAGTAGCTTATTTTACTTCAGCAACCAGTTTCTTGAATGACTCAGGCTCGTTCATAGCGAGGTCAGCCAGTACTTTACGGTTCAGCTCGATGCCTTTTGCAGCGAGTTTACCGATGAACTGAGAGTAGCTCATACCTTCTTCGCGCACTGCAGCGTTGATACGAACGATCCACAAAGAGCGGTAATCGCGTTTTTTCAGTTTACGACCAACGTATTTGTAGCCAAGGCCTTTTTCAAGTACGTTTTTGGCGACGGTATAGACGTTTTTACGCTTGCCGTAGAAGCCTTTGGCTCCTTTCAGTATTTTCTTTCTTCTCGCGCGTGATGCAACAG
>JACCEA010657913.1_pt1 | contig 22115 bp, 18 predicted proteins | sample 7449851 | NCBI WGS metagenome assembly JACCEA01 (sample SAMN15323453, study PRJNA562643) | freshwater metagenome | isolation source: river surface water | place: USA:Blue River Watershed | collected 2017-08-18 | reverse complement strand
CGTCACGGCCGAGGCCAAGCCCCGCACCAAGATCACCGTGCGCGGCCAGAGCGGCGCGATGGAGAACCGCTCCGTCCTCGTCCGCGCCAACGACGACCTGAAAAAATATCTCGAGGGCGAGGCCTGTCCGGTCGGCAGCCGCACGATGATCCAGGCGCTCGACGACGTGCCGGACCACGCCGACACGCTGGTGCTCGATTACTTCCCCGATCTGCTCGAGCAGATCGAGCTGCTGACCCGCATCGGCGACCTGAAGCTCAAGCGCATCGTCTTCCGCAAGGCCTCGCGCACCCACGGCTACTTCCTCTCCAGCAACGCGCACGCGCGGCTCGACACCTTCAACGCCATCGGCCTGCAGGTCTACTGGTATGACGAGATGACGAAGGACATCTACCTGCACACCTACAAGAAGGACCACGGCTTCTTCGTGCGGGAGGAGGCCGCGCGGAAATTCCAGGAAGCCACCATCCTCGCCTTCTACGGCTCGGCCTGGGGCCTGGAGCAACAGGACACCGAGCGCATCTCGTCGCTCGTCGACAAACTCACCAGCTTCATCGGCCACAACCTCGGGGTGCTCACCGGCGGCGGCGGCGGCGTCATGCGCCTCGCGACCGACCAGGCCCGCGCGAAGGGAGCGCTCACCGGCGCGTGCTTCCTCGAACTCGAGGCGCAGCCGCCGGAGCTCGGCGTCGATTTCTTCAACACGTTCCAGGAGTCGTCGCGCCACTTCCGCCAAAAATGGTTCGAGGCGGCCGATTTCTGCATCTTCAACGTCGGCGGCGTCGGGACGCTCGAGGAAGTCGGCATCGAAATGTGCAACCTGAAGCTCGGGATCCGGCCCCGCGTGCCGTATGTGTTTTTCAACGCGAAGTTCTGGACCGACCTGCGCCGCCAGCTGCGCACGATGATCCAGACGAAGCGCGCGCCGGCCTGGATGGCGGACTACGTGCTCTTCACCGACGACCCCGACGAGGTCGTCGCCTTCTACCGCAAAAAGCTGCAGGTGCTCTGAGCTGCGGCGCGAGTTGAGGGTTGAAAGTTGGGCGAAAGTCGCCACGTCGGCAGCCTGTGTCTTCGCATTCCCAGTCACCGTCGCCCTCCGCCGCGTTGCCCAAGTCGGTTCTCGTCGTCGGCGGCGGCGGCCGCGAGCACGCGCTCGTCCGCGCCCTGCGGGCCTCGCCGGCGCAGCCGCGGGTGATCTGCGCGCCCGGCAATGCCGGCATCGCGCTCGATGTGCCGTGCCACGCCGTGGCGGCCGACGACGTCGCGGGCCTGGTCGCGCTCGCCCGCCGCGAGGCGGTCGACTTCGTGGTCGTCGGTCCCGAAGTGCCCCTTTCGCTCGGGTTGGCGGATCGGCTGACCGAAGCCGGCATTCCGGTTTACGGCCCCAAGGCCGACGGCGCGCGGCTCGAGGCCTCGAAGATTTTCACGAAGCAGATTTTGCTGAAACACCGCATCCCGACGGCGGCGGCGGCTTTTTTCAGCGAGGTCGGGCCGGCGCTCGCCTACCTGCGCACACGGCCGGTCCCGATCGTGATCAAGGCCGACGGCCTCGCGGCCGGCAAAGGCGTGATTGTCGCCCAGTCGGCGGCCGAGGCCGAGGCGGCCGTGCGCGACATGCTCGCGGGCGGGAAGTTCGGCGCGGCCGGCCGCCAGCTGCTCATCGAGGACTGCCTTTTCGGCGAGGAGACCTCGATCCTCGTGGTCGTCTCGGGCCGCGATTACGTGATTTTGCCGACCTCGCAGGACCACAAGCGCGTGGGCGACGGCGATACCGGGCCGAACACCGGCGGCATGGGCACGTATTCGCCGGCCGAAGTGGTGACACCGGACCTGCTCGCGCGCATCGACACCGAGATCGTGCGCCCGTCGGTCGACGCGATCGCCGCCGAAGGCATCGATTACCGCGGCACGCTGTTCATCGGCATCATGCTCACGCCCGACGGGCCGAGCGTGATCGAATACAACGCCCGTTTCGGCGATCCCGAGACCCAGGTCGTGTTGCCCCGCGTGGGCAACGACGTGCTCGCGCTGCTGTGGGCCGCGGCGCGCGGTGCGCTCGCCGGCACGCGTCTCGTCGAGCGGCCGGAGCACGCGATGTGCGTGGTGATCGCGGCGAAAGGCTATCCCGACGCGTATCCGAAGGGCGACGTGATCGCGTTGCCGGCGACGCTGCCGGAGGGCGTGGCGATCCTGCACGCGGGCACGGCCAGGAACGTCGCGGGGGACATCGTGACCGCCGGCGGACGCGTGCTCGGCGTGACGGCGATCGCGCCGACGCTGCGGGCCGCCGCCGACCGGGCCTACGCCGCATGCGCGGCGATCGGCTGCCCGAGCAAATATTTCCGCCGCGACATCGGTGCCCGGCAATTGAACCGTCGATGAACCGCGCGAGCCGGTGGGTGCGTATGATGGCTTTCGCGGGCCTGCTGTTCGCGGGTTGGGCGAGCCGGCTCGCGGGCGGACCGCTGGAGATCGATCTCGGTGCCGGCCTCGGGTATGTGCGGCTGCGCGCGCTGCCGGCCGACGGTGCGCTGGCGCTGGCCAACAGGTCCGCGGCACTGGTCGTGGACCTGCGCTACGCGAACGCGGACAGCGGCGCGGCCACGGAATTTTTTTCCGGATTGCGGAAGCGCGCCTCGAACAAGACGCCGGTGTTTATCCTGGCCAACCACGCCACCGCGCCGGACCTCCTGCGCGCCATCACGGCGGGCGGGCGCGGCTCGGGCATCGCGGTCGTCGGCATCGCGGCGCCGGGATTCGCACCGGATGTGGCGGTGCGCGGCACGGCGGACGACGAGCAGCTCGCCTATGCCGCGTTGGACCAGGGCACGGGCCTGGCGAAACTCCTCGCCGACAACCCCGGCAAGGTGCGCAACGACGAAGCGAGCCTCACGCGCGGATCGGCCGCGGAGACCCCGGCGGAAAACGGCGACACCGCCACCCCGGCCGGCAAAGCCGCCCCGCCCGTCGATGCGACCCTGCAACGGGCGGTGCACCTGCATCGGTCCTTGCAGGCCCTGCGCAAGCTTTGAGCGGACAGGGCGCCATCGGCGCGCTTCGCGCCGAACTCCGGCTTTGCGTTTCGTGCCAATCCATGCCCTTTCCCCGGCGTGTCCGCTTCCGGCACCATCATCGTCGTTTGCACGGCCAATATTTGCCGCAGTCCCATGGCCGCGGCGCTGCTGCAACACGCGCTGAAGGCGGAGCCCGAGCCGCTGAAGTCGATCCGGGTGGAGTCGGCCGGCGTCGCGGCGCGCCACGGCGAACCGGTTTCGGACAACTCCGTGACCGCGTTGAAGAAGGTCGGCCTCGATATCGCGGATCACCGCAGCCAGCCGCTCACGCAGCGGATGTTGGACGAGGCCTTGGCGATCATCTGCATGACGGAATCGCACCGCGCGATGATCGAGCTGCAGGCGGAGCCCGTGCCGAAGAACCTGTTTCTTTTCCGGCAGTTCATGAAGGACGCGGCCGACAAGGAGATCGGCGATCCGTTCGGCGGGCCCATCCGGCTCTACGAAGCCACGCGCGACGAGATGGTGGAAGCGATCCCTTCGCTGGTGGCGCACCTTAAGACGCTGATCGCGCCGCCGCCGCCGGCCTGAGGGCGGATTTCTGGTTGCGGATTCGGGCCCGTCGGGGTGGCCTTGCGGGGTTTTTTCCTCCGCTCTCCGCAATCCGAATCACGCCATGCTCAACGCCGCTCCTCTCCGCACGCTCGATCCCGAAATCTTCTCCGCCATTTCCGCGGAGCTCGCCCGCCAGCAGAGTCACATCGAGCTGATCGCGTCGGAAAACTTCACCTATCCGGCGGTGATGGAGGCGCAGGGCAGCGTCCTCACCAACAAATACGCCGAAGGCTACCCGGCGAAGCGCTGGTATGGCGGCTGCGAGCACGTCGACAAGGTCGAGAACCTCGCGATCGAGCGGGCGAAGAAGCTCTTCGGCGCCGAGCACGCCAACGTGCAGCCGCATTCGGGCTCCCAGGCCAATTTCGCCGTCTACACCGCGGTGCTCCAGCTCGGGGACAAGATCCTCGGCATGAACCTGAGCCACGGCGGCCACCTGACGCACGGCAACCCGGCGAACTTTTCCGGCAAGCAGTATTCCTTCGTCCAATACGGCGTGCGCGAGGACAACGGCCTGATCGACTACGACGAGCTCGCCGCGGTCGCGCAGCGCGAAAAGCCCAAGATGATCACGGTCGGCGCCAGCGCCTACTCGCGCGTGATCGACTTCGCGCGCATGGGCGAGATCGCCCGCAGCGTGGGCGCCTACCTTTTCGCCGACATCGCGCACATCGCCGGCCTCGTGGCCGCGGGCGTGCACCCCTCGCCGGTGCCGCACGCGGACTTCGTCACGACGACCACGCACAAGACGCTGCGCGGTCCGCGCGGCGGCCTGATCCTCTGCAAGGCGGCGCACGCGAAGGCGATCGACTCCGCCATGTTCCCCGGCGGCCAGGGCGGCCCGCTGATGCACGTGATCGCGGCCAAGGCCGTGTGCTTCGGCGAGTGCCTGAAGCCCGAGTTCAAGACCTACTCGGAACAGATCGTGAAGAACGCGCGCGCGCTCGCCGCCGCGATGACCGCCCGCGGCTACAAGATCGTCTCCGGCGGCACGGACAACCACCTCATGCTCGTCGACCTCCGCACCAAGTTTCCGGAGCTCACCGCGAAGAAGGCGCAGGAGACCCTCGATCTCGCCCACATCACCTGCAACAAGAACACCGTGCCCTTCGAGACGCGCAGCCCGTTCCAGGCCTCCGGCATCCGTCTCGGCACGCCGGCGGTGACGACGCGCGGTTTCGTCGAAGCCGACATGGAGGTGATCGCGGACTGCATCGACACCGTGCTCGCCGCCATCGGCACGCCCGGCGAAGCCGCCGCGCTCGAGGCGGTGAAGGTCCGCGTGGCCGCCGTGACGGGGAAGTATCCGTTGCCCTACCGCGGCTGAGCGAGCGCGCGGTCGCCCGGTTTTTCGCAGCCCGGCCCGAACCGGCCGGGCTTTTTGTTTCAAACCGGCAGACGCGATGCGTTGGGCCGGCGGAACGCGGTCACTTGGCCGCGGCCGGCTTCAGCCAGCGGGCGAGCGGCAGGTTTTGGGTGCGGATCGACTGCGCGGCGAGGCCGGCGACCGCTTCGGCCCCGGCGCCGACGAAGTGGGTGTCGTCCTTGCGGCCGCCGGGAATCTTCGGGTGCGCGCCCGGGGCGATCCACATGAAGAATTTCTTCGACGCCTCGTCGCCGGCGGCCTGCAGCCACGCGGCCGTGGCGGCGGTAAGGTCGAGCAGCGCGACCTTCTCCTCGCGCGCGACGGCGCGCACGGCGTCGGGGTAGGCACCGTGGGTGTCGACGAGTTGGCCGGCGGCGTCGAATTTCCGGCGGCACACCGGCGTGGCAAGGATCGGCTCGGCTTGTTTGGCGCGGGTTTCGCGGATGAAGCGGCGGAGGTTCTCGCGGAACGTCGTCGCGGGATCGGCGTAGCGTTTCGGGTCCTCCTTCTTTTCGTCGTTGTGCGCGAACTGGATGATCACGAAGTCGCCCGGCCGGAGCGCGGCGGCAATTTTTTCCCAGCGTCCTTCGTCGATGAAACTCTTCGTGCTGCGGCCGTTCATCGCGTGGTTCTGCACCATGGCGGGATCGACAAGAAAATCGCCGAGCGCCATGCCCCAGCCGCGTTCGGGCAGGTCGAGGGGCTTGTTGGCCATCGTCGAGTCGCCGGCGAGGTAAACGCGCGGCGCGGCGGCGGCGAGGGCGGCAACGGAGAGAAACAGCAGAACGAGACGGGACAGTCGGGGCGGCATGGGAAAAGGGATCGGCGGGTGACGGCCGGCGCGGCGGAGAGAAAAAGGGGCGGGGAGCGGAAAACCTCAGTGCTTGGTCTTCAGCCAAGGCAGCGTGTCGAGGTCGATGTTGCCGCCGGTGAGGATAAGCCCGACGCGCTTGCCGGCGACGTCGATGCGGTTCTCGAGGATGGCGGCGTAGGGCACCGCCGCGGACGGTTCGATGACGATTTTGACGGCGTCCCAGACGATGCGCATCGCGGCGACAATGGCGGCCTCGCTGACGGTGACGACGTCGTCCACGTGGGTGCGGACGACGGCAAAATTGGGCACGCCGATATTGGTGCGGAGGCCGTCGGCGATGGTGTCGACCGGGCCGAGCGGTTGGCGTTCGCCGGCGCGGAAGGAGCGGGCGGCGTCGTCGGCCCCGGCGGGTTCGGCGGCGATGACCTGCAGGGACGGCCGGAGTGCCTTGGCCGCGATGGCGGTGCCGGCGAGCAGGCCGCCGCCGCCGACCGGGCAGATCACGATGTCGAGGTCGGCGACGTCTTCCATCAGCTCGACCACGGCGGTGCCCTGGCCGGCCATGACCCTTTCGTCCTCGTAGGGGTGCACGAGCGTGGCGAGGGTGGTTTCGAGGATGCGGGCGCAGGCTTCCTCGCGCGCGGCCTGCGTGGGTTCGCAGAAGGTGATTTTTCCGCCGTAGGCCTCGACGGCGCGGATCTTCGGTTTGGCGGAATTGCTCGGCATCACGATGTGCGCCGGGATGCCGCGCAGGGTGGCGGCGCGGGCGAGGGCGGCGGCGTGGTTGCCGGACGAGTGGGTGGCGACGCCGCGGAGGGATTCGGCGTCACCCAGCGAAAAGACGGCGTTGGCCGCGCCGCGGGCCTTGAAGGCGCCGATCTTCTGGAGGTTCTCGCATTTGAAAAAAAGTTTCCCGCCGCAGGTCGCGTTGAGGCGGGCGTTGGTGAGCACGGGGGTCCGGAAGATGTGAGGCAAAATGCGCGCGTGGGCCGCGCGGATGGTGGCGAGGTCGAGGGACATCGAGCGGCAGCTTGCGTGTCCGGAGTCGCCGGTGCAAACTCGCGCAATGGTGAAGAAACTGCTCCACACCCGCATGCGGGTGAACGATATCGAGCGCACGGTGAAGTTCTATCAGGACGCCCTGGGCCTGACGGTGGCGCGCCGGAGCATTTCGCCGCGGGGAGCGCAGATCGTGTTTCTCGCGACGCCGAACAGCGACGAGGAGATCGAGATCTGCCAGCTGCCGAACAGCCCGGGCGTGCAGGTGCAGCCGGATCTGATGCACCTCGCGTTCGAGGTGGAGGACCTGACGGAGTTCACGCGCGGCATCGAGGCGAAGGGCTTCAAGCTCAGCGACGGACCGACGCCCACCGGCAGCGGCTCGACCATCGCCTTCATCGACGCCCCCGAGGGCTACGAGGTGGAGCTCATCCAGCGCGCCAAGCGCTGAGTCTCCGCCCGTTGCGCCGGCGCTCCGGCCGGCCGTCTCCACTCCGTCCCTTTCCAGCATGTCCCTCAATTTCACTCTCCATCTGCCGTTGCTCGTCGCGGCGGGTGTCCTGCTGCTGTTTCCGCTGCCGCTGTTGTTCGGCCTCGGCGGCCAGTTCCGCGAACTCGACCGGACCTGGTCGAAACTGCGGTGGAAAGCGGTGTTTTTCCCCTGGCACTGGCTGGACCTCGCCCGCTCGGTGGCCGGGGTGAAGCTGCTCCTTGCGGCCTTTGCGATCGTGCCGATTTCGAGCGAGCCGATCCCGAAGACGGCCGCGTTTGTTTTTGCCGGGGTGCTGGCGGTGGGGCTGATCGTGCAGACGGTCGCATGCCGCGCGGAGGCGGGGTTCCACCTGCCGTTTGCCTATCTGTTCGCGACGGTGGTCGTGGTGTTCCCGCCGGTGCTGGCGGTGCTGGTGCTGATCACGGCGATCATGGTGTCGTTTGCGGTCAACACGCTGACGGCGTTCCTGTGGGCGTTGCCGGTGGCGCTGGGCGCCATCGGGCTGTGGCTCTTTCCCAAGTGGATGCTGCTGGCGCCGGTCGCGGCGCTGCCGTTTGTCGCCGCCGTGATCCCGATGATGTTCCAAGGGCACTTCGTGCTGGCGCACCGGGCGGTGCCGGCGGATCCGGAGTCGCTGCGCGACCTGCGGTAGGTTCGGGCGGGTCCTATTGCCGGCGGGCGAGGCGGCGTTCGTAGGCGAAGAGATACTGCTGGGCCAGGCCGGCCAGCGGACCGAAGTGCGCGCGGCCGAACTGGGCCAGCGGGGCGGGTTTCCAGCCGGCCAGGTCGTAGCGACGGGCGAGCGTCTTCAGGATCCACACGTCGACCGGAAATGCCTCGAGCCGGCCGGCGCCGAACAGCAGCACGCAGTCGGCGACCTTCTCGCCGACGCCCGGCAATCCGCAGAGGCGCGCCTTGGCCGCGGCGTAGGGCAGGGCTTCGGTTTCCTCGAGCCAGCCTTGGCGGGCGGCGAGCCAGCGCGCCGTCTCCGCGATATAGCGCGCGCGGAAACCGAGCAGGCAGGCGCGCAGCTCGGACTCCGGCACCGGCGCGAGCTCCGTCCACGTCGGCAGGCGATGCAGGCCGGGCGCGATCACGGCGCCGTGGCGGGCGGCGAGCAGGGCGATCATCTGCTTGATCTGCACGATCTGCTTCGTGGCGCTGCACAGGAACCCGAGCAGCGTCTCGCCGAAGGGTTGGCGCAGCAGGCGCAGCCCGGGAAACTCCGCCAGGCACTGCGCAAGGTGGGCGTCGGTGCGCCAAGGCAGGCGGTCGGCGAGGGCGCCGTAGTCGAGGTCGGTCGCGAAATACCGTGCGAGCGCGGCGGGAGCAGCGGCGGCGAGCGCGGCCGGGGCGCGCCATTCGAGCGTCGTGCCGTCGTGCGCGCTCCGCACCTGCACGACCTGCGCCGACCATTGGCCTTGCCAGGTGCCGGCGTCGACGGAGTGCCAGCGGAACGCCTGGCCGCCGTCGAGCGTTTCGGCGAGCACGTCGCCGCGCAGCGCCGGGACGCCGGGCAGCGGCGCCCACGCCGACCAGGCGGTCACTTCGCCGGCTTTTCCCACAGGAAGCTCTTGTGTTCCGCGAGCGTGCGCCCGTCGGCGGCGACCAACGCAAGCCGCCAGGCGACCGGCTGGGCTTTTTCGCCGCCCGGCCAATCGGTCCCCGTCAGGCCGAGTTGGAAAACGACCTCGCCGGCGGGAGCGGCCGCGGGAAAGGAAAAGGATTTCGCGTCGGGGGTGTCCGGGCGGATGACGTCGACGACGAAGCGGGCTCCGGCCGGCGCGGCGGGTTGTTTCACGCGCACGAGGAAATAGTAGCCGGCCCGGGCGGCGGGCTGGGTGCGCACGACGATCTGGCCGGCGGGGACTTCGCCGCGGCCGAAGTATTCGCCGATGCGTTCGAACGACGCGGCGGAGCGCCACGACGGCCAGACCCGCACGAATTCGGCGTCGGCCGCACGGACGGCGCCGGCGGCGAGCAGGGTGGCGACAACAAGAACGGAGGCGACGCGCATGGAACGGAGGAAGAGGGTGGAAAACGGACGCTGGGCGGTGCGGAGGCCGGCGACAACGCCTCAATTCCGCAGCTCGACGCGCTGCAGCCGACGGAAAACCAGGGGCGCGGGTTCCCAGTTTTTCACGGCCGGATCGATCAGGTAGGTCTGGGCGCCGAGGTAAACCGGGGCGATCGGCGCGGAGTCGAGGAGCAAGGCTTCGGCTTGCTGGAGGAGCTCGAAGCGCGCCGCGGCGTCGGCGGTGCGGGCGGCCTGCCCGAGCAATCGGTCGTAGTCGGTGTGTTTCCAGCCGGTCCAGTTGTAGGAGCCGTCGCCGGCGAAGAGGCCGAGGAAAGTGACGGGATCGGGGAAGTCGGCGGTCCATGCCGCGGTGGAAAGGGTGTAATGCAGCGACTGCTGGTTCTGCACCCAGGTCTTTTGCTCCACCTGGGAGATCGTGGTGCGCACGCCGAGGTCGCGCAGCCACGCGGCCTGCAGGGCCTCGGCGAGGCGGGGCATGATCTCGTCGTTGCGGCATTGGAGATCGAGGACGGGCAGGCCGGCGCCGTCCTTGAAGCCGGCCGCGGCGAGCAGCGCCCGGGCGGCGGCGACATCGGTCGGCACGGCCGTGCGCGCGGTGTAGCCGCCGGTGCCGGGCGGCGTGAACGCGACGGCCGGGGCGCGGCTGCCCTGGAGCACGGCCTTGGCGAGCAGCGACCGGTCGATCGCGAGCGAGAGCGCGCGACGGACGCGCGGGTCGTCGAGCGGCGGACGGGTGACGTTGAAGCGGATGAAGTTGATCTGCGAGGTCGCGTCGACGCGCAGTCGGGCGGGATCGCGCTCGCGCCAACCGGCGACCTTGGTGACGGGCAGGTTGAACGTGACGTGCAGCTGGCCGGCGCGGAAATCACGCTCCTCGACGTCGGGGCTTTCGATGGGGAAAAAGATCACGCGGTCCAGCGCGGCGGCGGCCGCATCGCGGTGGTGGGGGTTTTTTGCCAGCACGAGGCGGGCGTTGGGCTGCCACTCGGCGAGGGTGAAGGCGCCGTTGCCGACGAGCCGCCCGGGGCGCGTCCACGGCGTGCCCCGGCGGTCGGGGGCGCCGTGGGCCGCGATGGCGCGGAGGTTGACCGGAAACCAGGCGGGCATCGACAGGAGCGCGGGCAGGTAGGGCACGGGGTTTTCGACGGACAGGATCAACGTGCGGTCGTCGGGTGCGGCGGCGCCGACGGCGGCGGGATCGGCGATCTTCCGGGTGGCGTAGGCCTCGGCGTTTCGCAGGACGAAGAGGTAGCTGGCGTTGTCGGAGGCAAAGTCGGGATCGAGCACGCGGCGCCACGACGCGACGAAGTCGGCGGCGACGAGCGGGGAACCGTCGGACCACCGCAGGCCGGAGCGCAGGCGAAACGTCCAGGTGAGGCCGTCGGCGGACGCGGACCAGGATTCGGCGGCGGCGGGGAGCGGTGCGGTGGTGCGCTCGTCGAGCACGGTGAGACCCTCGAAGAGGGCGTTGACGACGATCTGGTCGTTGAGGATCGAGGCGAGGTGGGGGTCGAGGTCGCCGGGCTCGGCGGCGTTGCCGAGGAGCAGCGTGCGGGTGCGGAGTCCGGCGGCGGCGGGCGATTCGCGCTTGGCGCACCCGCCGGAGAAAAGCGCGAGGCCGGCGAGCAGCGCGGCGGCGAGGCGGAGGGAGCAGGCGGCGGCGGGCGCGGACATGGCGGGCAGCGAAGTCGGGCGACGCCGGGCGGCCAAGCGGAATTGCGCGCGGCAGCACCTGCGGCCGGGCGGGAGGGGCGGTGTTTTTTTGCACGGGAAACAGGGCATTTGCATTGCGCGCACGGCGCCGGGCCGAAACGGTGCGGGCGCGCTTCCGCGCGTGCGATGAAGTGGTATTACGCGATCAAAGGTCAGCAGGTCGGTCCGGTGGACCCGGCGCAATTCGAGCAACTCGTGGCGCAGGGCACGATCATGGCCGATACCCTCGTGTGGCGCGAGGGCATGGCGGCGTGGCAGCCGTATTTCACCGTGGTGGTCCAGCCGGCGGCGGACGCGCCCAGGGCGGACGACGACGGCACGGAGGTCTGCGCAATCAGCGGAAAACGCTGTCCGCGGCGGGAAATGACCCATTACAAGGGCCAGTGGATCAGTGCGGAGCACCGGGATGCGTTTTTCCAGAAACAAAGGGAGAGCATCCGCCTGGACCCGGCGGACTCCGCGGCGGGGCAGGCGAAGAAGTCGGGCGGGTTGCTCGCCGGTTTGCGCGGACTCTTCGGCGGCAGACCGAAGGGGTGAGGCCCGGCGGGTCCGGCGAAGGCCCTCGCCGGGCGACGCGGCGCGGAGCCGGCGCGGCGAGCCCCCGGAAGACCGGTGATGCGCGGCGGCGGCCGGTGCCGCATCTTTTTTTCTAAGAATCGGGGCCGGGCCGCGTCTAACCGGTGATTCCGCATGCTCACCACCCCTGCGAGTGACCGGGACAGTTTGCCGGAAACAGCCGGATTTCTGGAGCGCACCGTCGCGGAGCATCAGGCGCCGCTGCTGCGCTTCGCGACCCGGCTGCTGGGCGATCCGGAGCGGGCCCGCGATGTCGTGCAGGATACCTTTGTCAAACTCATGGCCCAGCCCCGCGAGCAGATCGACGGGCACACCGTGGAGTGGCTATTCACCGTTTGCCGGCACCGGGCGCTCGACGTGCTGCGCAAGGAAGGCCGGATGCGGCGGTTCGAGGACGGACAGGCGGAGCGGGTCACGGCCGGCGACGCGCGGCCGGGACGCGAGCTGGAACAGGCGGAGACGCGGTCGACGATCCTGGCGCTGATCGAGCGGCTGCCGCCGAACCAGCAGGAAGTCGTGCGGCTCAAGTTCCAAAACGGTTTCAGCTACAAGGAAATCTCCCGGATCACCGAACTCTCGGTGAGCAACGTGGGTTTCCTGATCCACACCGCCGTGTGCCGACTACGCACGGAGTTTGCCGCCCGGCGGCCGTAAGGAGACTGCACCATGAACCATCCCCGCCTCCTGCCCGACGATCCCCGTCTCACCGCCTATGCGGTGGGCGAGCTCGCGGGGCCGGACCGAGCCGCGGTCGAGGCCGCGCTCCGCCGCGATCCCGCGCTCCGGGCCCAGGTCGAAGAACTGCGCGCCACCGCGGCGCTGCTCGCTTCCGCGCTGGCGGCGGAGGCGGAGGAGGCGTCCGCCGCGGGGCCGGCGCTTGCCCCGGTGGTGCCCATCAACGGCCAGGTCGCGGTCGCGCCGGAACCGGACCGCGCCGGGAGCGAAGCGGGCGACGGCGACGCGTGGCGCTACGAGCCGCGGAGCGCCGCCCGGCGCGGCGGTCGCGGCCGCCGGACGACATTTTTCACGTTCCCGCGGTTCTACTATCTTGCCGGCGGACTCGCCGCGGCGGGCCTCGCGGTGATGGTGGCCCTGTATCGGGATACCTTTGACGCGAAAGAGCGGGTGCGGGCGGAGACGCTGCGGCTGGCGATGGAGCGGCGCGACGCGGTGCGGACCGTCGAGGTGCAACTGCCGGTCTTCGCGCCGGCTCCGACCGTCGACCCGGCATCCGGAGCGCTGGGTTTGCTGGCGCAGGTCCAGGGCGCGGGGACGGCCGGGCCGGCGCGGGTCGACGCGCTGCCGTCCGCTCCGGGCGATATGCCGCCGCCGTCGGCAAATGACGGCGCCGCGAAGCGGGGACCGGCCGCCGAGTTTGCGACCGTGGGCGCGACTCCGCCAGGTCGGTCCGGGGCGGGGGAGTCGGTTTCGGGGGCACGGATCCAATCCGCCGGGTTGATCGCGGCCGCGGGCGACGGCCGGCTGGCCGGCCTCGGAGGCGGGCGGGCATTGGCCGGCGGCGGGCTGCCGGGGAGCGTGGCGCCCGCGCGGGGCGGCGCGCTGGATCGCGTCGCGCGCGACCTGAGCGGGGTGGGGTTCGCGCGCGCGGCCGGGGATTTCCAATTTGCGCCGGGGCTGCGGGCCTTGGACGGGATGCCGGTTCCGGGCGGGCGCGGGCTCGATCTGTTCGGCGGCCCGCGCGCGGGAGATCCGGCGACAGGCGCCGGCGCGGCGAAACTCTCCGCGCCGGGGACCGAGGCCTATGCGGCGGGCCGCGAGAACCCGTTCCTGCGGGCGCGGCTGAGCCCGCTGTCGACCTTCGGCGTCGATGTCGACACGGCGAGCTACAGCCGGGTGCGGAGCTTCATCGAGCGGCGCCAGCTGCCGCCGTCGGACGCGGTGCGTATCGAGGAGCTGGTGAACTATTTTCCCTACCGGTATGCGCCGCCGGCGTGGGCCGCGGCGGCCGCGGCGCAGGACGCAGGTCCGGGCGCGCCGTTTTCCGCGTCGCTGGAAGTGGCGGAAGCGCCATGGGCGCCGACGCACCGCCTGGTGCGCATCGGCCTGAAAGGCCGCGAGGTCGCGGCCGCGGAGCGGCCGGCCGCGAATCTCGTGTTCCTGCTCGATATCTCGGGCTCGATGGGCGCGCCGAACCGGCTGCCGCTGGTCAAGCACGCGATGCGGCAACTGGTGGCGCAGCTGCGCGGCGACGACCGGGTGGCGATCGTGACCTACGCCGGCAATTCCGGGCTCGCGCTGCCGTCGACGCCGGCGGGACGGGCGGCGGAGATCTTCGCGGCGCTGGAGTCGCTGCAGCCGGGCGGATCGACCGACGGCGAGCGGGGGATCCAGCTCGCCTACGAGATCGCGAAGGCGAATTACGCGACCGACGGCCTGAACCGCGTGATCCTCTGCACGGACGGCGATTTCAACGTCGGCGTGACGGGTCCCGGCGAACTGGTGCGGCTGGTGGAGGCGCAGGCGAAGACGAAGGTCTTTCTCACCGTCCTCGGCTTCGGAATGGGCGACTTCAAGGACGCGACCCTCGAACTGCTGGCCGACAAGGGCAACGGGCACTACGGCTACATCGACAGCGAGCGCGAGGCGCGGAAGATCCTCGTGGACGAGGTCACGAGCACGCTCGCCACGATCGCGAAGGACGTGAAGGTGCAGGTGGAATTCAATCCCGCGAAGGTGGCGAGCTACCGGCTGATCGGTTACGAGAACCGGGCGCTGCACGCCGAGGATTTTGCGGACGACGACATCGACGCGGGCGAGATCGGCGCGGGGCACACGGTGACGGCCCTCTACGAAGTGGTGCCGGTGGGCGCCGAGGACGAGCCGGCGGAGTCCGCGGCCGACGAGGAGTTCCGCTACCGGCCGGCGGCCGCGAAAATCGTGCCGGCGGCGGTGGCCGGAGAACTGCTGACGGTGCGCCTGCGCTACAAGGATCCGGCCGGGGCGGTGAGCCGCAAAGTGGAGTTTCCGCTGGTGGACCGCGGCGGGGCCTTCGCGAAGGCGAGTCCGGATTTCCGTTTCGCGGCGGCGGTGGCGGAATACGGCATGATTCTCCGCGGCTCCCCGCACCGGGGCAAGGGCACCCTCGGCGACGTGCTGGCGTGGGCCGCGGCCGCCCTGGCGCATCTGCCCGACGATCCGGGCGGCTACCGCGGGGAGTTCATCGACCTCGTGCGGAAGACGCAGACCCTGATGGAGTGAGCGGCGGCGCCGCATCGGGGCCGGTCGCACGGGGCCGGGTGCGCCGGTCCCGCCCCGCGGCGTTTTTTTCGGTGCGGTCGCACGGGCGGCGGGTGCTATGGGGTGACTCCGATGCAATCCGACGCCGAACTCCTGCGGGCCTATGCGAATCACGGCGACGAAACGGCCTTTGCCGCCCTCGTGCGCCGGCATCTCGATCTCGTCCACTCGGCGGCGCTGCGGCAGGTGAACGGCGACGCGCACCTGGCCGCGGATGTGGCGCAGGCGGTGTTCGTGGCGCTCGCGCGCAAGGCGGCGGTGCTCGCCGACGACCGGGGCGCGGTGCTGGCGGGGTGGTTGTTCACCAGCACGCGGTTCGCGGCGGCCAAGGCGGTGCGCGGGGAGCGGCGGCGGGCGGAGCGCGAGCGCACCGCGGCGACTATGGAGACGGACGAAACGGACGGGAGCGCGGGGCCGCTCGACTGGGAGCGGGCGCGGCCGGTGATCGACGCGGCGCTGGGCGAACTCGCGGAGGGCGAACGCGCGGCGATTTTGCTCCGCTATTTCGAGGGCCGGGACTACGCGAGCATCGGCGCGGGTCTCGGGGTGAGCGACAACACGGCCCGGATGCGGGTGGAGCGGGCGTTGGACAAACTGCGGGAGCGGCTCGGTCGGCGCGGCGTGACGTCGACGAGCGGGGCGCTGGCGCTTGCGCTGACCCAACATGCGGTGGCGGCGGCGCCGGGCGGATTGGCGGCCAGCATCACGGGCGCGGCGCTCGCCGGCGGCGCGGGAATCGCGGGGTTTTTTATGAGCATGACCAAACTACAGATGGCGGCGAGCGGGGCGGCGGCGGCCCTCGGATTGGGCGGCTGGCTGGTGCAGGCGGGCGAAGCGGCGGACCTCCGCGCGGAAGCCGCGCGGTGGGCCGTGCCGGCCGGAGCGGTGGCGGAGGAAAAGGCGGCGGCGCGGCGGCTCGCGCAGGCCGCGGTCGACGCGGAGTTGATGGCCAAGGAGGCGGCGTTGCTGCCGGCCCTGCGCGAGGAGGAGGCGCGGTGGCGCGCGCAGTTGGCGAAACTCGCGCCGCGGCCGATGCCGGCGGCGGCGAAGGCAGCCGCGGCGACGCTGCCTCGGGTGGCGGGGCCGATCTACGACCTGCGCCAGCTCGATGCGCCGCCGAAGCCGACGTTCCAGGCGCGGCCGAATTACCCGGCGGCGCTGCGCGCCGAGCGCGTCGCCGGCGAGGCGCTGGTCGAATTTGTGGTCGATGCGGCGGGGGAGGTGCGCGACGTGACGGCGGTGCGGACGACGCACGCGGAATTCGCGACGGCGGCGCTCGAGGCCGTGGCGCGGTGGAAATTCGAAGCCGGGATGAAGGACGCGCGGGCGGTCAACGTGCGCATGCAGCTGCCGATGAAGTTTACGTTCGCTCCGGCGGCCAAGGGCACCGAGGGCAAGCGGCAACCGAGCTTCTGGTTTTGAGCCATGCGCACGAACGCGGGCTGGATCGTGGTGGCGGGCACGGTGTTCGGGGCGGTCGCGCTGCTGGCGTGGCAACGCAACGAGCTGGCGGCCCTGGCGGCCGAGGCGGCGGCGGCCCGGGCGCAGCACGACGAGTTGGACCGGGTGCGCGACGAGCGCCGCCGGCGGGAGGCCGAGGCGCGGTCCGCGGAGGAAACGGAGAAACTGCGGCGCGCGCGGGAGCTCGTCGCGAAGACGCGCTCGGCGGTGGCGGACGTGCGCGGACGCGCGGAGTCGGCCGAGCGCGTGGCCGCGCTGTCACAGGCGACGGGCGGGCGTTTCGACGTCGGGGCAAAAATCCCGGGCCGAGAATGGCGCAGCGCGGGGCGAGCGACCGCCGCGGCGACCCTCGAAACCGTGCTTTGGGCGGCGGCGGGGGGCAATGTGGAGGCGCTGGCCGAGTGCGTGGTTTTCGATGGCGGCGCGGTCAACGCGGCGCGGGCGCTGCACGCGCGCCTCGGGGCCGACCTGCGCGCGCACTATCCGACGCCGGAGAAGCTGGTGGCGTATCTGACGGTGAAGGAGGTGCCGACCGGGTCGGCGGAGGTGCGGCAGTGGACGTTGCCCGCGGACGGCCATGGGTTCGCGCGGCTGCTGCTCACGGCGGCCGACGGCACACCCAAGGAAGTCGATCTGCGCTTTCAGCGGACCGAGTCGGGCTGGAAGGCGCTCGTGACGGAAGCGGCGCTGGAGAAGCTGGGTCAGGCGCTGCCCCGAGTGGCGGGCGGCAGGTAGCGGATCGACCCCGGGAATGGAGGCGGGGTTTTGCCGGCGAACGCTTGCGTGCCGGCGACGATCCGGGCGTCCGTGACACAGGCCGGCGGGTGAGTGGGGCCCGGCGCGGGCCGGGAGTTGGCCCGGTTGGGCGCGTAGCATCCCTGCCGTTCGTCGCAGGCTTCGTCGCCGGAATCGGCCGTTCGTCGCAGATTGACGTCGGTTCGTCGCAGGCCGGGCAGTATCCGCTTGAACCGCGCCGATGAGAGGAGAATGAACGCCGCTGTCATGCGCAACCGCTGGATCCGCTACGCCGCCGTCGTCGCCGGCTGGACGTTCCTCGGGTTCGTGCTGTCGATCGAGGTCTATTTCAACAACCGCGCCGGCATGCGCGCGGGCTCGGTGGATTTCGTGGAGGTCGCGCTGCCGCAGTTCGGCCGCGCGCTGATGTGGGCGCTGCTGGCGCCGCTGATCCTGCGGATGCGGGACCTGGTGCCGCTGGCCGCCGGCCGTTGGATCGGGGGAATCGCGTTTCACCTCGGCATGAGTTTCACGGTGATGGCGACCTACTACCTCGGCCGGATGCTCGCCTACATGCTCTTCTGGAACGAGCTGTCGGGCGAATTCTGGAAGACGGCGCTGCAGAGTTTTTACGGCCGCAACATCATCGACATGGCCTTCTACTGGGCGGTGCTGGCGGTGGGCTACGGGCTCGAGATCTACCAGCGCTACAAGAACGAGGAGCTGAAGGCGGTGCAGCTCGAGGCGCGGCTGGTGGAGACGGAGCTGAAGGCGCTGCGCGAGCAGCTGCGGCCGCACTTCCTCTTCAACACGCTCAACACGATCGCGGTGCTGGTGCGCGAGCAGAAGAACGACGACGCGGTGAACCTGATCGCGCGGCTGAGCTCGTTGCTGCGGATGTCGCTCGACAACACCCGCGTGCACGAGGTGACGGTGCGCCAGGAACTGGATTTTCTCGCGGCCTACATCGACATCCAGAAGGCGCGGTTTTCCGACCGGCTCGCCGTCGGCATCGCGATCGACGCGGCGGCGCTCGACGCGCGCATCCCCAACCTGCTGCTGCAGCCGCTGGTGGAGAACGCGATTCTGCACGGCATCGCCTCGAAACAGGGCCCCGGTCGGGTCGACCTGGTCGGGCGGGTGGAAGCGGGCAAACTCCACCTGGAGGTGCGCGACGACGGCCCGGGCCTCGGCGACGGCACCAAGCGGGCCAAGGAAGGTGTCGGGCTCAGCAACACGCGCGAACGCATCGCGAAAATTTACGGTGCCCACGGCCAGCTCTCGCTCCGCAGCGAGCCGGGCCGGGGCGTCACGGTCCAAATCGTCCTGCCTTGCCGCACATGAAAGCCACCCTCCCGCCCCCGCCCCGATCCTCGTCCGCCCGGTCCGTCCCGCCGCCCGCCGCCGGCGCCGCCACGCGTTTCCGCACCATCATCGTCGACGACGAGCCGACGGCGCGGCGCGGCGTGCGCCTGCTGCTGGAGCGCGATCCGGCGGTGGAGATCGTGGGGGAGGCCGGCACGGGGCTGGAGGCGGCGGAGCTGATCCGGCGCGAGCGCCCCGACCTGGCGTTTCTCGACGTGCAGATGCCGGGTTCGGACGGGTTCGCCGCGATCAGCGAGGTCGGCGCGGCGGACGCGCCGGCGGTGATTTTCGTGACGGCCTACGACGAGCACGCGCTGCGGGCATTCGAGGTCAACGCGGTCGACTACCTGCTGAAGCCCTACGACGACACGCGGTTCAGCGCGGCGTTGATGCGCGGCAAGGAGGAGGTGCGCCGGCGGCAGGCGGACTCGGTGAACCAACGCCTTTCCCAACTGCTCGATTACCTGCAGCAGACGGGGCACGGCACCGCGCCGACGCCGGAGAAGCCCGGCGAACGCATCCTCCTGAAATCCTCGGGGGAGATCTTTTTCCTGAAGGCCGAGGAGATCGACTGGATCGAGGCGGAGGGCGACTACATGAAGTTCCACGTCGGCGGCCGGGCGCACCTCATGCGCGAGACGATGGCGCGGCTGGAGGCGCGGCTGGATCCGAAGCAGTTCATCCGCATCCACCGGTCCACGATCGTGAACATCGACCGCCTGCGGAAACTGAGCCCGTCCTTCGCGGGCGAATATGCGGTGATTTTGCACGACGGCACCAAGCTCAAGCTGAGTCGCGGCTACCATGAACGCATCGCGACCCTGCTGAAGCAGGCGCTGTGACCCGGGATCCGGTCCGGGCCCTTCGGGCGGGGCGGGGAGGCCGCCGGCGGACGGTCGTCCGGCACGGGCGGGGCAGGGCGATAATTACTCGTTGACCCGCGGGAACGCGGTGCCTTTGTTCCGACCCCTGACCAGTTGGGCGCGTTCGGAAACGGGCGCGGCCAGCATCACCCGGAGAGGTGGCAGAGTGGTCGAATGCGCATGATTGGAAATCATGTGTAGTCGAAAGGCTACCGAGGGTTCGAATCCCTCCCTCTCCGCCATTTTTTCACCGGCAACACCACCCGTTTCAGGATGCCGGGTTGACTGAGTCTCTGAGTGGCTCGAGACACGCAAGATACCGGTCTGGAGCTGGATCGCTCGTCTCGACCGACGTTTGTTCACCCGGTTGATTGGTCCGGTCCGAGCCGGGACCGATGTCGGACCGGTCCGTGGTGCAGCACCTCCCCGGCGCTTGCCCGTTCGGCCGTGATGAGGCTCATTCGGGCGCGGTTTTGCTCGTGGGTCCCTTCCGGGTAGCGGCGTTTGGCGGTCGGCCGACGAGTGATTGTCGGCGTGAATCGGGTGAGGTTGCTCTCGGGGATGGGCGGCGGAGCCCTGGCTCGCGCGGGATGGCTTCGACGCGGGTGCGAGCGGCGGTCGGATCAAAAACAAGAGCCCGCCTTGGCAGGCGGGCTCCGATGAGTCGGGGACGGTGCCGGGGGATTACTTCTTCCCCTGGCTCTTCGGGACCGAGACCGTGCAGGTCTTGGTCGTCCGATTGCCGGCCGCGTCGCGCGCCTCGACGGTGATCGTGTAGGTGCGGCCGTTGCCGCCGCCGCTGCGTTCGGCACGGAGGTTCAACGTCAGATCGCCGGTGACCTGAATATCGCCGGCCGTGTCGCCGTCGCCGAGACCGTTGTCCGGCTCGTTGCTGGTCACGCCGACGATCTTGAGTGCGGCGACGCCGACCAGATCGGTCGCGACCGCCGCGACATTGATCGCGACCATCTGGTGATTCGGCGGCCACAGCGTGGCGGTCGAGGGCGTGACGCTTGCGATCGCGGGAGCGATCGTATCGCGCACCGTCACCACAAACGTGCCGCTGCCGGTGTTGCCCGCGGCGTCGCGGGCGGTGGCGGTCACCGTGGTATGGCCGAGCGGGAACGTGCTGCCGCTCGCCGGAGCGGAGGCCAGCGACGTGACGCCGACAAGGTCCGTGGCGGTCGCGGCGGGATAGGAGACGGCGGCGCCGCCCGGGCCGGTGGCTTCGGCGGTGACGTTGGCGGGAACAGTCACGACCGGAGCGATCGTGTCGCGGACGGTGACGGTGAACGAGGCGGTCGCGGTGTTGCCGGCGGCGTCGGCCGCGGCGAGGCCGACGGGGGTCAGTCCGAGCGGGAACAGGGAGCCGGAGGCCGGGCTCGCGACCACCGGGACGGGGCCGTCCTTGTCGTCGACCGCCGTGGCGCTGAAGGTCACGGTGGCGCCGGAAGGTCCGGTCGCCTCGCGGACGAGGTTGGCGGGGGCGGCGATGACCGGGGCCGTGGTGTCGGTGGCCACCGGCACGATTTCGAGCGGCTGGCTCGCCTTCATGCTCAGATCGATGCGGAAATTGAAGCCGTTCAGCCCGCCTTCGTCGCCGACGTTGAGGGTGATGGTGTTTTCACCGGGCAGCACGGCCTGGGAGAAGACCGCATCGGCGTTCAGCTGGTCCGCCTGGCCGACGATGACGGGACCGGTGTTGACGCCGTTGATGGCGACCTGGGCGCGGTTGTCGGCTTTCAGGGAGAACGTCATCTTGGGTTCGATCGCATCGGAGGGGACGGTAAACCGCACGCGGTAGAGATACCACAGGGTGTTCGAGCCGCTGGCGCCCGGATCGGAATTGCCGAGGGGGCGGTAATTGATCCAGCGGGTGGTGCCGGAGATATTGCCCCACGGATGGGTCACCGGATGGCCGAAGGGCGCGTAGTTGGCCAGGTAGGCGGGCTGCCAATTGCCGGTGGTGGGATTGTAGTATTCGACGTTGGCGGCGAGGTCGCCGGCGTTGCCCGAGCCGCCGAGGATGGTCAGCGTCTGCGTCGGCAGCGCGGCGGCGACGGTGACGGAGCCGTTGACCGCGAGTCCATTGACGCCAAACGGGCCGTAGCCGACGAGGTATTCGTTCACGTTGTTGAACCGGATGACGGAGGTTCCCGCGGCGATGGGATTGAAGACCACCGTGGCCACGGCGAAGGCCGAACCGGACCGGGCGGGACCCGTGCCGGCGTAGCGGGCCGTGCCGGCGACATTGTCGAAGCCCGTGGGAGCGCCGCTGATCGGCGTGGTCCACGGGGACGACGGTGCGGCGGACACGGAAACGACCTGGAGCTTCGCGGGATCGAAGCCGATCTGCGCATCGATGCCGAAGCCGGCGCCGTAGGGTTGCGAGCCGGAGACGGCGAAGGCGATGTTCACGCTGAAGGGCGTGCCCACGCTGGCCGACTGGTTGAGCGGCAGGAACGGAACCGCGGGCGTGGCCGACGACGGGACCAGCGTCGTGGCGCCGAACGCATTCGGCGACACCTGGGCAACCGCGCGTTGCGGGAGGGCCAAGGCGGCGAGGGCGGAAACGGCGAGGAAGGCGCGTGCCTGAGCAAACACGCGGAACCGCGACGGGCGGGACGGGGACATGGGGATGGTTTTCATAGCGGATGCGGGGGTGAGACGGAACGTTTCAGCTACCCAAGGCGGGAACGGGCGCGCGAAAGGGCCATCGATCTGCAAAAAATGACGCCGGACCGTGTCCGCCGGGGTGCGGGTCGGGTCGTTGCCCGGGTTGCGCACCCCGGACCCGACCTG